>WBZO01001647.1_pt1 | contig 33404 bp, 37 predicted proteins | sample 5204261 | NCBI WGS metagenome assembly WBZO01 (sample SAMN12412400, study PRJNA552823) | activated sludge metagenome | isolation source: activated sludge from anammox sidestream of wastewater treatment plant... | place: USA: North Carolina | collected 2017-09
CCTGGCCGGCGGAGCGGCTGGTGGCCTGGCCGTCCTAAGCCCGACCGCTACGGGGGCGGCGGCAGCGGTGGCGGTGGGACCTCCGGCACCGGCGGTGGCGGCAGCGGCTCGGGTGCCGGTGGCGGCGGAGGCGGTTCGAAGGCCGGCGGCGGAGGCGGCGGTTCGAAGGCCGGCGGCGGGGGAGGCGGTTCGAATGCGGGCGGGGGTGGGGGCGGCGCCGGGATGGTGATCGGCGGCAGGCCCGGGATGTTGATGATGTTGACGCCCGGCGGCGGTGGCGGCGGGGCCTCCGGGGCCGGCGGTGGCGGCGGGGGGTTGAACCCGCCGTCGTACGACGGCCCGTCGTTGTTGTACGTCGGGTTGTAGGTCTGCACCGGCGGTTGGTAGACCGGCGGAGGCGGCGGCGGGAGGTAGCCCGTGCTGGTGTTGATCGTGATCACCGAGCCGGGCTGGGCCTGGCCGGCGGGCGTGGTGCCGACCACCGAGTCCCTGCTGGCCGCGCTGTTGATCGGCGACGGCAGATCGGCCACCTGGAACCCGGCGTCCTTCAGACGCTTCTTGGCGGCGTCGAGCTTGAGGCCCGTGATGTCCGGGATGGGTGTCGGCGGGGCGCCGTTGACGTAGCGCGGATCAGTGGGCGGGAGCGCCACCGGCCCGAAGGTGGTGGCTATCGGGCTCATCGCCTGGAACCAGGTCTGGGCCGGCGAGGTGCCGCCGTAGAGGTTTCCGGCGCCGCCGCACTTGCGCAACGGGAAGGCGCACAGCGCTCCGGGCTTGGGGGAGTCGTCGAAGACGTAACTCGCCGCGGCGAGCTGGTTGGTGTAGCCGAGGAACGCCGAGGAACGGTGCGATTCGGTGGTGCCGGTCTTGCCCGACATCGGCAGGCCCCAACCCACCGAACCGGCGGCCGCGGCGGCCGTGCCCATCGTGGTGTCCTTGGCGAGCGCGTTGGACAGCGTGTTGGCCAGGCCCTCGGGGACGACCTGCTCGCACTTCGACGTCGGAACGGCGACGTCCTTACCGTTGCGGTCGACCACCTTCTCGATCGGGCTGGGCGGACACCATGTTCCGCCGGAGGCGAGGGTGGCGGCGACATTGGACAGCTCCAGCGCATTGACCTCGAACGGTCCCAGCGTGAACGAGCCGATGTTCTCCCGCTTGATGTAGTCGGCCAGACTCTCGTCGCTCTTGACGTAGTCGCGTGCGGTTCCCGGCTCGGCGTAGGAGCGCAGTCCCAGCCGGACCGCCATATCCACCGTGCGGCCCACGCCGACCTGCTGGATGAGCTTGGCGAAGGCGGTGTTCGGCGACAGCGCCAGCGCGTCGGTCATGCTCAGCGGGCTGCGGTAGCCGGCCGCGTTCTTCACACACCAGGTCTTCGGCGGGCAACCGGGGGTGTTGCTGTCGCCCAGATTGCCGCCCTGGAAGAACGGCGGCACGTCGAGCATGGTGTTGATGCCCATGCCCATGTCGAGGGCGGCGGCGCTGGTGAAGATCTTGAACACCGATCCGGCGCCGTCGCCGACGAGGGAGTACGGCTGCGGTTGCACCGTCTGGCCGTCCTCGAGCTTGAGGCCGTACCCGCGGTTGTCGCCGATGGCGACCACCCGGTGGGCGTCCTTGCCCGGACGGATGACGCTCATGACGCTGGCGACGCTGTCCAGGTTGGGCGGGGCCACCGCATTGATGGCCTGCTTGACGCTGGTCTGCACGACGGGGTCCAGTGTGGTCTTGATGAGGTACCCCTTGCGGGCGACGTCCTCCTTGCTGATGCCTGCCTTGGCCAGATACTCCAGGACGTAGTCGCAGAAGAACGCGCGGTCCCCGGCGGCGATGCAACCCTGGGGCAGTGAGGCCGGCTGCGGGAGGATCCCCAACGGCTGGTCGCGGGCCGCCCGCAATTCGTCGGCCAGATCCGGCAGGTTCTCGATCATGGTGTCCAGCACCAGGTTTCGCCGGTCGAGGGCGGCCTGCGGGTTGGTGTACGGGTTGAGGCTGCTGGTGGACTGCACCATCCCGGCCAGCAGCGCGGCCTGCTGCCAATTCAGTTGTGCCGCATCGACCCCGAAGTAGGTGCGGGCGGCCGACTGCACCCCGTAGGCGCCGTTGCCGAACGGCACCAGGTTCAGATACCGGGTGAGGATCTCCGGCTTGGTGAGGGTCTTGTCCAAGGCCAGCGCCATGCGGATATCGCGCAGCTTGCGGGCCGGGGTGGTCTCGACGGCGGCCTGCCGTTCGGCGTCGGTGTCGGCGTTGACCAGAAGGTTGAAGTTCTTGACGTACTGCTGCTCGATGGTGGAGCCGCCGCGGGTGTCCGCTCCGCCTTTCAGGAAGCCCGCCAGGCCGGTCAGGGTGCCCTGCAGGTCGACACCGTTGTGCTCGGCGAAGCGCTTGTCCTCGATGGAGACGATCGCCAGCTTCATGGTGTCGGCGATACGGTCGGTGGGGACCTCCCAGCGGCGCTGGACGTAGAGCCACGCGATCGGCTTGCCGGCGGCGTCGACCATCGTCGAGACGGTCGGCACCTGTCCGTCGACGATGTCGGCGGATCCCTGCGCGACGAGTTCGGAGGCGTGGTTGCTGGCAACTCCCGCTCCGCCCACGATGGGGAAGAGCAGCCCGGCGACGATCACACCCGCCAGGACGCAGAACAGTGCCAGTCGGCGCAGCGTGGACCGCGTCGGCGGGTACTGGTCCGACATGCCGCTCACCCTAAAGCAGAGCTGTCCGCGGTCCAACGCGATGGTCTAATTGCGGTTCCGCTGATCAACCGACCGCGACGACGACGATTCCGTCGTCGTCGCTGTAGGCCACCTCGCCCGGCCGGAACTCGACGCCACCGAGGCTGACTGCGACGTCACGTTCGCCCGCCCCGGTCTTGGTGCTCTTGCGGGGGTTGGTGCCCAGTGCCTTGATCCCGATGTCGAGGGTTCGCAGCGTGGCGGCGTCGCGGACGGCGCCGTTGACGATGAGGCCAGCCCAGCCGTTGGACCGCGCCAACTCGGCGATGACGTCGCCCACCAGGGCGGTGTGCAGGGACCCGCCCCCGTCGATCACCAGTACACCGCCGTCGCCGGGGCCGGAGAGCACCGACTTGAGCAGCGCGTTGTCCTGGAAGCAGCGGACGGTGCGGATCGGGCCGGCGAACTCTGGGCGGCCGCCGAACTGGCCGAACTGCACGTCGCAGCTGCGGACGTCGTCGCCGATCTCGTCGACGAGGTCGGCGGTGGGGCGGAAAGCGGTCGGCATCCCGGTGGCCTCAGCCCCGGCGCAGCCGGCTGATCGCCAGCGCCACCAGCCCGGCCGCGGCCAGGCTCAACGACAGCGGGATCTTGTGGCCACGGCCGAACGAGTCCTGCGGCGACGGCGGGGCGACGGCATCCCGGACCGAGGCCTTGGCCTTGGCTGCGGCCTCCCGCGCGCCGCTCGGGCCGGCGGTCAAAGCGGCGGGCGCCTCGGCTCCCGCCGTCAGCGCGGGCTGCGGACGCGGGGGAGGCGCCTTCTTGGCCGGCGCTTTCTTGGCCGGCGCCTTCTTCGCCGGGGCCTTCTTGGCCGGCGCTTTCTTGGCCGGTGCCTTCTTGGCCGGTGCCTTCTTCGCAGCAGCCTTCTTGGCGGGCGGGGTGGCCTCGTGGCCCTCGTCCGGCCGGTCCTGCTGCTCTGCCATCTGCTGCTCCTCGATCGTCGCGATATCCGGCGAAGTGCCCATCATGCCAGCAGTCGGTCTCATGACCGGCGGCGCAACCCCCACACGGCGGCACCGGCGATCAGCGCCGCGGCGCCAACGATGAATGGCCACAACGGAATACGGTCACGCTGGGCGGTGGGCTCCACGGCCGGCCCCGGTGTGCCGGTACTGGGCACCGCCACGGTGAACGACCACGATCCCGAGACCACGTGCCCGTCGTCGGAGGTGACGCGGTAGTTGACGGTGTAGCGGCCGGACGGTCCCAGCGGACGCAGGCCGACGCTCGCCGTGGCGCCGTCGACCGTGGCATCACCCTGTGACCACAGGTTGCCGTCGGGTCCCACCACGGTCATGGCCACAAACGTCGGCTGGAGCTGCTCGTTGAACGTCGCGGTCACCCGGGTCGGCCCAGCGTTGACCGTCGAGTCCGCGGCGGGGTCGGTGCCCGTCAGCACGGTGTGGGCCGATGCCGCCGGAGCCGTCGCCACCAGGGCGCCGAGCAGACTCACCGCGAGGACGGCGCGCAGCAGCCGCAGCATCCTCACAGCACGCCCAGCCTGGTCATGATGTCGGCCTCGATGCCGTCGAGTTGATCGGAGATCGAGGTCTGCGCCGCGCGCCGACGAGGACCCGGCATGTTCTCGGCGGCCGGGACGGCGGCCGCGAGCGCGGCCAGCCGGTCGGTGATCGCGGCCACGAAGCGCTGGGTCTCGGCGTCGTCCGGCTTGCGCTGGGCGACCAGGCGCAGGGATTGCTCTGCGCCGGAAATGCGCGCCGACAGCCGGCCGCCCGCCCCGGAGAACTGGCCGAGGGCCGTCAACGGAACACCGAGCTTGTCGGCACGGCGCTCGTCGATCAGCCCGCGGGCGGAGATCGCGGCCCGGTAGGCCACCGGCACCACGACCGGAGCCAGCAGCCGCGAGGCAGTCAGGGTCCGGCGAATGCGGCCGGGCGCCAGCAACTTGCCCTCACGCGCGGTCCGCAACTGTGCCTCGGCGACCTTGACCGCCGCACGGTCGGCGTCCCGCTGGACCCGAACCTGGGCTTTGACGGCTTTGTTCTCCGCCCGCTCGGCGGCCTTGATCCGCTTGCGGTCGTTCTTGGCGGCCAGCTTGGCTTCCAGCTTGGCCTTGGCTTTCAAGGCGCGGGCTTCGGCGCGCCTGGTCGCGCGGCTCTTCCGTTTCTTGAACAGGCCCATCGACGCTGCCTTTCGCCTCGGGTGCGGACGCACCGACGGCCGTGCTGCCGACCGGTGGGCTAAACCCTATCGCCCGGGCCAAGCTGCGATGGGCCGACCTGCGGATATGCCACAATTGGTGGGACTTCGCAAACCGCTGTGCCCCCGAGGCGCCCGTTGTAGGCAGAGGAACATCCGTGAACACGTCGTCGCGGCGCGCGCCGGTGATCGCCTGGGCGATCACCGCTGGCGTGCTGTACGGCGGGGTCGGCGTCGTCATCCCGGCGCCGGCCGGCGCGGACGACACGGCAGCCGGTCCGGGGGCCGGAACACAGACCGACGCTTCCGGTGCCGCTTCGGCCAGCAACGCGTCGGAGCCCCGCCGGCATGGGCGGGGCACCGCGTCCGCGGCGGATGACGGATCGACCGAGCCCGACGACCACCCGTGCCCGTGGTGGCCGCGGCCGCTGCCGAAGCCGATGCCGTTCGTCCCCGGCCGCGGAGGAGGCAATGGGGGCGGTTTCATCGCCCCGGTCGTCGCCCCGACCGCCCCCGTCGCGGTGTTCGGCGACAGGGTCATACCCGCGGGCGGGACGGGCACCCTCCCGGACGGCCTGCCCGATCTCACCGGTCTTCCCGCCCCCGCGCCCGTCGCCCGGGCGCCCGTCGCCGCTGCCCCGGCGTCGTCCGCGGTGCTCCCGGCGGCGACCGCCCCGCCTGCGCGCCCGATCCCGCGGACCATCCCCACGCCGCCGATCACTCCCGCCGCGATCCCCGGGCCGCGGGTCGCGGTGGCCGTCCCCGCTGCACCCGCGCCGCCTGCTCCCGAGCGGCTGGGCTACCCGGAGGTTCTGCGCGACGCCGACGTCGTGACGCTGCTGTCGAGGGCGCTGCCCGGACTGGCGGCGATGTTCGGGATGACGGCACTGGGCGGCGTCCTGGGGTACCGGCAGGCCAGGGCGGGTTATCTGCTGCGGGCCGCCGGTACGGGCCGGTTCCTCCGGTGAGCGCCGACCGGGCGGTGACGAAGGCGGTCAACGACGTCCTGGCGCTCGCGCCCCGGCGCGGCGAGGTGTCGCTGACCCGGCTGGTGGCCGCCGTCGGCGAGCATCGGCAGCGGCCCATCGACGTCAGCGCCGCCGAACTACCGCCCGGGGTGTCCGGTCAGTGGCGGCAGTACGTCGACCACGACGAGTTCCGAATCCAGGACGGCCTGCCCACCGTCGACCGCACGCTGGCGCACGAACTGGGCCACCTCGTGCTCGGGCACGACGGCATCCCGGTGGCCGAGGCGGCAAGGGACGCAACGGAATTCGTCAGCGACGACCTGATCAGCTACATGCTCAACCAGCGCACCGGATGCATGGGCCCCGGCGGTGAGGACGTCGAGCAGCAGGCCGAGGACTTCGCCGCTCTGCTGCTCTACCGGCTCGGCAGGCTGCGCAGCGACCGTGCCTCGATCGTGCAGGTCCGCCTCGGTGAGGCGTTTGGTTGATCGTCTGGGTCATCGCCGGTCTGCTCGGCATGGCGACCGGGCTGCGGATCGGCTGGGCCTTGGTCCATCAGCAGTCGGTGGTCAGCGGCGCGATGATCGTCGCGCTCGGCAATCTCGCGGTGGTGGCGGCCCTGAACTGGCCGCCGCTGACCCTGCTGGTGAACACCGCCCTACGGTGGCCGAACATATCGGTGGCCCTCAGCCAGGTGGCGCTGGTCATGTCGGCGGCCGGCAGTTGCGTGATGATCACCTCCGTCGCGGCCACCCGCCGATCCGCGGTCACCCACCGGGTGGCCGTCGCTCAGTACGTGCTCGCCGGGGTGATCGCGGCCGTCACCCTCTTCCTGTTCTTCAACGACGGCCGAGAACCCGAGATGCCGCCGGCGGAGTACCTGGCTCATAACGTCGGGTTGCCAGGCGAATCGCTGGACTGGCTGGTGCCGCTGCTCTACGTCCTGCTGGCCCTGACGGTGGTGGCCTGGGTGGGCATGCGGCTGTCCAGTGCCAGCCGCCGCGGCCGGGCGCTGCTGCTGTTCACCGCGGGTATGGCCCTGATCATGGCCGCCAGTGCCTTCTTCGCGACCCGGGCGCTCGGGCGCGGCTCGCTGATCGGCGTCGGCGCGGCGCTGGCACTGCTGCTGTGCGCGATGGCGGTGGTGGCCGCGGGGGCGCTGCTGCCCACCGTCGAGGACTGGATCGGTGCGCGTCGGGAGCTCCGTCTCATCGAGCCGCTGCGCCGGGAAATGGACACCAGGCATCCCGACATCGGCATCGGTGTGCGGCCCCGTGGACCGCTGGTGTTCCGGGTGGCGGAGCGGCTGTCGCTGATCTCCGACGCCCTCTACCTCGAAGGAGCGCGGGCTCAGCGGCTCGTGCCCACCGCCGGCGAGGGCCCGCGGGTGCCACCCGGCGTCAGCGCCGCCGAACAGGCGCGCGCCGTCGCCGCGTGGATCCGGGCCGGGCACGACGCAGAGGCGACGGCCTTCCCGGGGCGAAGCTGGCTGCGCCAGCCCCCGGATTGTTCCGACCGGGAGTGGATCCTCGAGATCGCCCGCCAATACCGGGCGCTGACGAAACCGTCGTCAAACTCCCGCGACGTTGCAGGAACAGCGGCCGGGTCGACGTCCGGCTAACCGCCTAGCCGTCGAGGTGCTCGCGGCGACGTAGCTCGTCGACCTTCTCCACGATGTCCTGCTGGGCCTCCGGAGACAGTCCCACCGTGCGGGCGGCGATGCGGCGCACACCCTCGTCGCGCATCTGGGCGAGCCAGGTCAATTCTTTGTCCAGCTTCTCGTAGTACTCGTCGTCGGTGAAGTACTCCGGCTTGATACGGAAGAAGTTGGCAAGTGCCGTCATCGTCGTCGCCGACGGGTTCGTACGGTTGCCAGAGCGCAGCTGGGACAGGTAGGGCGCCGACATGGTGACACCCTCCGCCTTGAGAGCGGCGATCACTTCGGCGGAGGTGTGAGGTCCGCGGCCCGGGGGATAGACGGTGTCGAAGAGGCGGTTCAGGCGCGCCGCGAAAGTGGTGCTCATCGTCTTGTCCTCCAGTGCGAATTCCGAAAGCTACATAACCCTCGTCATATTTGCTGATTAATGTACAACCTTGCCCACGAACGACCAAGTGCAAACTCCGGTGAGGCGAATTCACCGCGAGGCAGCGCGAAGTCGGCAAACCCGGCTCGATTGCGGACAACCGCAGGCCGGGGCGCTGCAGCTATGGTGAACACACCGGATTCCGGCATGTCGTCCGGTTGGGAGGGTTAGCACGGCGTACGGAATTTACACCGTCGACGGCGAATGGCCGGTACCGATCGGCAACCGCGATCAGTGCCGGTTTCGGGAATTGAACCGTTTGCTGGAAAGGCTCAGGGAAAATTCAGGAATAATTAAGGAACGGCGCCGGGATGCTGGATGCCGGAATGCGTCGGCGGTGCGGAGGGAACCGTTAGGCGGCCAGCAGCATCGCCAGAATCGCGGTGTCGGGGTGGCTGATCGGGTCCACCCCGACCCGGCTGACCATGTTGGTCACGGTGCCGTCGGCCTCGGCCTCGACCCATGCCGCGCGGTGTTCGAGCCCGAGATGGGGCAAACCGGGAAGCAGCACGCAACCGGAGGCCGCGCCGAAGCACTCCGGTAGCGACGGCGTGGTCTCCGAGGGCGGGTGCAGCATCATCAAGGCCGGGGGCTGCTTGCCGGCGAAATGCCCTGGGGGCACGGCAGACTCACCGACCACGGTGCCTTCGGCCAGGACCAGGCCGACCGTTCCGGGCTGCGGCTGGTCCGGCAGTTCCTCGCGAACACCGAAAATCGTTGTGGTGGAGAGCAATCCGGGAAGCGATGCGACCCGGACAGCCATGATCAGCAGCTGGGCCCACTCCTTTGTGGAGTTCGGCCAGCGGCCGGAAACCACGAAGCCCTTCAACGAGCCTCGAGAGTGGAACGGTGAGATCTCCACCGGTCGTCCGGAACTGTTGTCCATCTCGCCTCCGCGACACCTCAATACGAACCAAGTGCGACACGACTGCGGGTCGGTTCGCAAAAGCATGGGGCACAGGGGCGCTGGCACACAATAGGACGGGAGTGCTAAAAACGCCACCGCCGGCGACGAGAGGAGCGGCGCACAGGCTACCGCCGGCGACGAGAGGAGCGGCGCACAGGCTACCGCCGGCGACGAGAGGAGCGGCGCACAGGCCACCGCCGGCGACGAGAGGAGCGGCGCACAGGCCGACGGGGCGCCCCGTCCTGCGCGGGCGCCCCGTCGGTTCGAGCGATGATCAGCCGAAGATGAGTCCCTTTGTCTTCGAGATGGCCGCGGCGTAGCGGTTCTGGACGTCCTCCCAATTCACGACGTTCCAGAAGGCCTTGACGTAGTCCGCCTTGACATTCTTGTACTGCAGGTAGAACGCGTGCTCCCACATGTCGACCTGAAGCAGCGGAATGATGCCGAGCGGCACGTTGGCCTGCTGGTCGTAGAGCTGGAAGGTCAGCAGCTTGTCGCCGAGGCTGTCATAACCCAGCACCGCCCACCCCGAACCCTGCAGGCCGTTGGCGGCCGCGGTGAACTGGGCGCGGAACTTGTCGAACGAACCGAAGGCGTCGTCGATGGCGGCAGCGAGATCGCCGGTGGGCTTATCACCGCCGTTGGGTGACAGGTTCTTCCACCAGATCGAGTGGTTGACGTGACCACCGAGGTGGAACGCGAGGTTCTTCTCGTTCAGCAGGATCGCGGCGTGGTCGTCCTTGGCGCGGGCCTCCTCGAGCTTGGCGACGGCGGCGTTCACGCCCGCCACGTAGGCGGCATGGTGCTTGCTGTGGTGCAACTCGTTGATCTCCCCGGAGATGTGGGGCTCCAGAGCGCCGTAGTCCCAATCCAGGTCGGGCAGGGTGTATTCAGCCACGTGATTCCTTTCCAGTTGTGATCGCCTCGACGGTCGACCCGTGGTGGGTCAGACCTTTTCGGTCGACGGATGTCTTCTGCGCTCTACGTTGCACACGCACATCCAACATTGCTCTATCGACCGCAGTCACCGCAAGGATTCCCGGACTGATCGCGACAACCGCGAAGGCCGGTCAGAACAGAATGATCAGGGCGAGGATGGCCAGCAGGAAGAGCGCGATGGCGCCGGCGCGCAGCGCGGCGATCCGGTATGACCGGTTACACGTGGAAGCCGACCACGGTGAAACGCCCGTGGCGGGGTGTGAATCGAAGGACGGTGCCGCCATCAGCCCGCCCTCAGCCCAGTGTTCAACTACCTACCCCCTGCGCGCCCAGTGAAATGTGTCACAGCACCTGGCGCGATCATAGCGCCCGTTACCGCGCCGTTTCAAAAGACGGAAATGTAGACAAACACCAGATGTCGCCCAAGTTATCGGGTGTTGCACGGGCGTGACCTATCGGCGTGTCGGACCGCGACGCGCGGATATTCCGAGGATCTGTGAAATCCGGGACGGTTCGCTCGTCAGTGCCGGCGCGACCCATGTTTCGCCCGCTTTTCCACGGCGTGTCATCCACAGTTCCGGCACCGTGGTCCCCGTCACGGTGCACCGTCGCTGTCCAACGTTCGTCAAGGGTGTGGATAAACCTGTGGAAACTGTGGATAGCATCGGCATAGCTGTGGGCCCCGTCACAGTCGTACGGCACTGGATGCCACAATAACCGGACCTATGGATGGGAATCGGATCGAATCCCGATCGGGAACTGGCCGGTTCTCACCCGTCCGGGCAGGCCCGTTGCACCCGCGGTCCCCATTAGGCTGGTCCGGTGATTCAGGTGTGCTCCCGGTGTGGGACACGATGGAACGTGCGCGATCGCCAGCGAACGTGGTGTCCGCGGTGTAACGGCACGCTGCTGGCGCCGGCCGCCCCGCCGGCTGCCCAGCCCACCGGCGCCCGCCGGGCGGCCTCACCGCGGCGCCCGTCCGGCTTCCGGTGGATCGCCGTCCGTCCGGGTCCGCCGCCACCACCGCGCCGGCCCCGTCGGGCCCTGGGGCCGACTCCGCGCTATCAGACCGTCCCGCGCTGGGGACTGGTCGACCAGATCACGACGCCCGCCGCCCAGGCCACGACGGCGCGCAGGACCGCCTCCGCCGCGGCGGTGCAGGGGGTTCTGCTGGTCACCGCGCTGGTGTTCGCCCTGGCCGCGGCGGCGCACATGTTCCGCTACCTGCTGATGCTCATCAACCGCACCACGCTGCTGCCGCCGTTCGTCGCGATCGGCTCCCTGGTCACCGGGGCGTTCGCATCGCTGGCGGCGATCGTCGCGGTCGGCGCCACCGCGGTCGTGCTGACGTCCTGGCTGATCGGCCGGCGGGCTGCTGCTTTCGACAGGCACGGGCAGGAGGACCCCCGGCCCGCATGGGTGTTGTGGGCGGGCTGCCTCGTCCCGGTGGTCAACTGGTTCTTCGCGCCGTTGTTCGTGCTGGAGCTCGCCGAAGCCGAGGGGTGCCGGGAACGGCAGAACCGCCCGATCCTGCTGTGGTCGATCTCCTGGGTGCTCACCACCCTGATCTGCGGGTGGGCCACCTGGACCACCTTCAAGGCGCACGAACCGCAGGCCGTCGCCGACAACACCGTCACCGTGATCGTCGCTTACCTGGCCGGCTTGGCCGTGATCGTCCTGCTGTGGCGGGTGGTCGGCGGATTCGTCCGCAGGCCGGTGGACCGCCCCCTGCACCGGTGGGTGATCGTTACCGCCGGCCCGGACGCATCAGCCGCCCCGTCGGTGCCGGAGACGGAGGCCCACGAGTTCCCTGAGGACGCCGCCGAATTCGAGGCGGCCACCCGGGACCGGGAACCGGTGGGCTAGCTGAGATGTCGCCGGGCGCCGCTGAACACGGGAAGCAACCCTTCGTGGTGGCCCACCGCGGCGCGTCGGCCGAACGCCCCGAACACACCCTGGCCGCCTACGAACTGGCGCTGCAGGAAGGCGCCGACGGTGTCGAGTGCGATGTGCGCCTGACCCGTGACGGGCATCTGGTCTGCGTGCATGACCGCCGGGCCGACCGCACCTCCAGCGGCACCGGTCTGGTCAGCGATTTGACGCTGGCCGAGTTGCGGGAATTCGACTGGGGCGCTTGGCATTCCAGCTGGCGGCATGACGGGTCCATCGGTGACACCAGCCTGCTGACGCTGGAGGGCCTCCTGCAACTCGTGCTGGACTGGCAGCGGCCGGTGAAGGTCTTCATCGAGACCAAGCATCCGGTGCGCTACGGCGCGCTGGTGGAGAGCAAGGTCCTTGCGCTGCTGCACCGCTACGGCCTGGCCGCGCCGGCCTCGGCCGGTCTGTCCCGGGCTGTGGTGATGTCGTTCTCCGCCGCCGCCGTGTGGCGTATCCGGCGCGCGGCCCCGTTGCTGCCCACCGTTCTGCTGGGGGAAACGTCGCGCTATCTGGGCGGCGGAGCCGCGACGACCGTCGGCGCCACCGCGGTCGGCCCCTCGATCGCGACCCTGCGTGAGCACCCCGATCTGGTCGACCGCGCCGCCGCGCAGGGTCGTGCCATGTACTGCTGGACGGTCGATCACTACGAGGACGTCGAGTTCTGCCGCGACATCGGGGTCGGCTGGATCGCCACCAACCATCCCGGCCGCACCAAGGCCTGGTTGCACAACGGACTCACCGGAGCCGGCCGGGACTAGACGAGACCTCCGGTGCCGGCCCGGCTTTCAGGGCTGACGCTCGAGCACCTCGGGCGGGATCGCCGAGTCGGTGCGCAACGCCTCGAAGAGCGCACCGGCGGCCTGCTCGTCCCACACCACCACGTCGCCGGCCTCGTTGACGGTGAACTCCCCGACCGGGACCGTGATGGTCGTGCCGGCGCCGTGCAGCGCCCACGCCAGCGCCGCCAGGCTCCAGACGTGCACGTCGGTGTTGACGGTGAGCGCGGAGAGCGCGGCGTGCGGGACCGCATACCAGCGCCACGGGTTCAGCCACACCCACGGATCTCCGGCGCGGTTCAGCATCGCCGACATGAACTCTCGCTGGTGAACCATCCGGTCCAGGTCCGAGCGCGGTGTGGCGCGGGTTCGGACGTAGCCGAGCGCCTGGGCTCCGTCCAGCTTCTGGCACCCGGCCGCGAGATTGATCCCGGCCAGCGGGTCGTCGATCGGATCGGCGGGACACACCTGCACCCCGCCGAGGGCGTCGACCACGTCACCGAAGCCGGCGAACCCGATCTCGGCGTAATGGTCGAGGCGCAGACCGGTGTCCTGCTCGACGGTCTGGGCCAGCAGCGACGGCCCGCCGTAGGCGAAGGCGGAGTTGATCTTGTCCCAGCCGTGGCCGGGGATGTTCACGTAGGAGTCCCGGGGGATCGACACCATCGTGGCCTGCCCGCCGGACAGCAGACCCGGGATGTGCACGAGCAGGATCGTGTCGGTTCGCCCGCTGCCGACGTCGCCGCCGGTGGCCAGTGCGGCTTGCTGTTCGGGGGTGAGATCCTCGCGGCTGTCGGATCCCACGAGCAGCCAGTTGGTGCCGGCCCCTGCCGCCGGCCGGCCGTCATAGTCGTTGAAGACGGTGATCCGGCGCAGCGAGGTCTCGACCCAGATCGCGGTCCCGACGCTGGTGAGAACCATCACGAACGCGAGCAGTGACACGATGCCGGTGATCCGGCGCCGCCAGTTGATCTTCCCGCGGGTTCGCTTCTGCCGCAACGGTTTCGGGGCAGGTGGGCGTTTCTCTGCGGGTGCCGCCCCGGCGCGGCCGGAGGGTGGAGGCGACTTGCGGCGGTGCCGCGGAGTCGTCGGTGGTGGCGGGGCCGGCGGCGGAGGTACAGGCGCCCTCGGCGGCGCAACGGGAGCCCGGTGCGGCGGTGCCGGGCGATATTGGTAGGCCTGCGGCGGAGGCTGCCGCGGGGGTGGCGGTGGAAGCCGGGGTGGCGGGGGCAACCGCGGCGGCAGGGGCGGGAGGGCCGGCGGTCGCCGATACCCCGGCGCCCGCCGGATCACCTGCGAGGGTTCCCGGTTGAACGTCGGCGGGCCGGGTACCGGCGGCCGGATCCGCGGTATCGGCTCGGTCGGCGGATCCGCGGCCGGCGGCCGGTCGGGGTTCACCAGGTCAATTTACGTGCTGTGGGCCCGGATTCAGCGCAGCCAAGCCAGATGGCCGGACAGCAGTACGTAGCCCACGAACGCCACCGTGTCGATGATCCCGTGAGCGATCACCAGTGGCCACAACCGCCCGGTGCGGCACCACGCGTAGCCGAACACCAGGCCCATCACGACGTTCCCCAGGCCGGCGCCGATGCCCTGATAGAGGTGGTAGGTACCGCGCAGGGCACTGGAGGCCCACACCGCGCGGGTCTGGCTCAGGCCGAGTTGGCGCAACCGGGTGATGAGGTAGCCCACCACCACCGTCTCCTCGGCGAAGCCGTTGGCGAACGCCGCCAGGATCAGCACCGGAATCCGCCACCACGATGCGTGCAGAGCCGACGGTTCCACCTCCGCGTTGAGCCCGAGGTGCCGGGCGGCGAGATACAGCAGCAGTCCCGGTATGCCGATCAGCGCGGCCAGCCCGATGCCGCCGAGCACGTCGGCGCGCCAGCGCAACCGTCCCAGGCCGATCGTCGAAGGGCGGATTCCGCTGCGCCACAACAGGTATAGGGCCAGACCGCCCCAGGCCACCAGCTGTCCGACCGACACCAGATTCAGGCCGAGGTTGATCAGGTCGTAACGGGACTGGTCCCGGTTCATCCGGACCCGGTAGCCGCTCAGCCCGGACAGCAGCGCGTCGCCCAACTGCAGCACCGCGACGACGGCGGCGACACCGAACGTCATCGCCAGCATCACGCCGACTTCGATGCGCATCGCGCGGGGTTCCGCGGTCCCGCCGTTGCTGGCGCTCACCCCGCCACGCTAGCGGCAGATAGTGTTGGGGCGTGGCTCGCATCGCCTACCTCGGACCCGAGGGCACCTTCAGCGAGGCGGCGTTGTTGAGGATGGCCGCCACCGCGATGGTGCCCGGCGGGGCCCCGGCGGAGCCGCTGGCGACGGACGGCACCCCGGCCGCCCTGGAGGCCGTCCGCACCGGCGCCGCCGACTTCGCGTGCGTGCCGATCGAGAACTCGATCGAGGGCAGTGTGCTGCCGACGCTGGACAGCCTGGCCGGGGGATCGCCCCTGCAGATCTATGCCGAACTGACCCTCGACGTCGCCTTCAGCATCGTCGTGCGCCCCGGTGTCACACCGGCCGACGTGCGAACGGTGGCGGCCTTCCCGGTGGCGGCCGCCCAGGTCCGGCGCTGGCTGGCCGAACAGCTGCCGGCCGCCGAGATCGTTCCGGCGTACTCCAACGCCGCGGCCGCCGGTGACGTCGCCGAGGGCCGCGCTGAGGCCGGCGTGACCACCGCGCTGGCCGCCGAGCGGTACGGCCTGGCCACGCTGGCCGACGGTGTGGTCGACGAGCCGAACGCCCGCACCCGTTTCGTCCTGGTCGGCCGCCCCGGCCCGCCGCCGCCGCGCACCGGCGCCGACCGCACCTCGGTGGTGCTGCGCATCGACAACGCCCCGGGTGCGCTGGTATCGGCGATGAGTGAGTTCGGCATCCGTGACATCGACCTGACCAGGATCGAATCCCGGCCCACCCGAACCGAACTCGGCACCTACGTCTTCTTTCTGGACTGCGTGGGCCACATCGACGACAGTGCGGTGGCCGAGGCGCTCAAGGCGTTGCACCGGCGCTGCGCCGACGTCCGTTACCTCGGGTCCTGGCCGACCGGTGCGGCGACGGGATCGGTTCCGCCGCAACTCGGCGAGGACGAGGAGTGGCTGATGAGGCTGCGCCGGGGTGCGGTGTGAGCGGGCGGCTGATCCTGGTGCGCCACGGCCAGTCCGTCGCCAACGTCGAGCGCCGCCTGGACACCCGCCCGCCCGGCGCGGATCTCACCGAGCTCGGAATCGAGCAGGCGCGTGCGTTCGCGCGGTCCCAGCCGCATCCACCGGGTCTGCTGCTGCACTCGATCGCCCGTCGCGCGACGCAGACCGCCGCTGCCATCGGTTCCGAAACCGGGCGTGCCCCAAGGGAAGTCGAGGGCATTCACGAGGTGCAGGCCGGCGATCTGGAGAACCGCAGCGACGACGAGGCGATCGCCGAGTTCAACGTCGTGTACCAGCGCTGGCATGAGGGCGACCTGACAGCGAGGATGCCCGGCGGTGAGAGTGGAACAGAGGTGCTCGACCGCTATCTGCCGGTCCTGACCGACCTGCGGCGGCGCTATCTCGACAACAGCGACTGGACGTCGGACATCGTCGTCGTCAGCCACGGCGCGGCCATCCGGCTCGCCGCGGCCACGCTGGCCGGCGTGGAGAGCAGTTTCGTCCTCGAGCACCACCTGGCCAACACGGAGGCGGTGGCGCTGAGTCCCGTCACCGACGGCCGGTGGAGCTGCGTGCATTGGGGTGCGCTGGCACCGCCGTTCTACCCCGAACCCGACGTGCACCCGGTCGAGGAGGCCCTGCAGGCCGCCGACCCGATGGGGTGAGGTCACCCGGCCAGCCGCTGACTCCCACTCTCACCGCAGTGGCATCCGATCGCCTCGCAATCCACCGACAGCGAATGCAGCAGCACCTCCGGGTGGCTGCAGTCCGGATCGGTGCACTGCGGCGGCTGACCGTGATGGTGGATCAGCGTCCCGTGGCAGTGCGGTCGGCCGGCCACGCACTCACGGCACTCCTTGACGACGGCGTCTTCGCCCATGAACCGTTCTTAGCACCGGCGTGTGACGCCGAGGGCGCGCCGCGCCGCGTATCGTGCCAGCCACATGGCGTCCACCGATGCAGTCGCGACCCAGGACTGCCCCCGCTGCCGGCAGAGTGTCCCGGCCGGCGCCTTCTGCGGGCGGTGCGGCGCGGACATGCTCCGGCCGGGGACCGGCTGGCTGGCCGCTCTGCGGCCACACACCTACGTGGCTGCGCCACGGGAACCGGTGTTACTGCCGATGATCACCAGCACGCTGTTCCTCCAGCTGCCGCACGTGTACCGCAACCCGTTCCGGGTCGGCATGGCAATCCTGCTGACCGGCGTCATCGTGCTCTCGGCGCTCAATCTTCTCGCGCCGCTGGTCGTCCTCGTCGCCCTCGGCGTCCCGGCGCTCTTCGCGCTCTACCTCTGGCAGTCCGGCGTCCCGCATGACATCCCCGGCCACGCCTTCGCCCTGGCGGCCGGGCTGGGCGCCGGCTTCGGCGCGGGCTGGGTGTTGTTCACCGGGAAACTGGTGGCCCGGGCCTACGGAGTCCCGATGGCCGCGGGGCTGCTTCTGGAGAACCTCGCGGACATCGGTCTGGTCATCGCACTGGGCGGCGTGGTCCTGATGATGCTGCCCGCCGCGGTGGTCCGGATCCTGGTCGGTCTGCGGCGGGGCTCGCGGGAAGCGCTCGACGGGTTCACCATCGGGGCCCTGGGGGCGTTGTCGTTCACCGCGGCCGCGACGACAACGCGTCTGGCCCCGCAGTTCGTCTCCGGGCTGCTCAACAACGTGCTGCCGCTGCGGCGGTTCACCGGTGCGATCCTGTTCGGGGTGGCGGCCCCGCTGACCGCGACCGCGCTGGGCGGACTGATAGGGATCCTGCTGTGGTTCCGGTCCGGCCCGATCGCGTCCCGGCGCCGCGGACACGTGCGGGCCAGCGTGCTGCTCCTCACGCTGGTCGTCGCCGCGGTCTACACGGCGATCTGGCTCATCGACGAAAGTCCGCTGCCGAGGTGGCCGCAGCTCGCCCTGCACATCGTGATGACGGCGATCGCGCTGCTGGCGGCCCGGTTCTGCGTGCAAATGGCATTGCTGCACGAGCACCAGCACGAACCGGAGCCGACACCGGTGCTGTGCCCGAACTGCGAACATGTGGTGCCCGACATGGCGTTCTGCCCGGCCTGTGGGTTCGCCGCGAACCTGTTGTCCCGGCGGGCGCGTCGCCAGCGCCGCGAACGCCCACCGAAGAGGCAGGACCCTCGAAGTTCCGCCGACGTATAATTCTCAGAGCCCGATTTGGGCAGGAAATTAAGGGGACAACATGTCGTCAACATTGACTCGGCAGCTCGCTCTCGCGGCCGGCGCGCTCGCGATCGTCGGTATGGGATCGCTGACCGCCTGCAGCAAGGACACCAAGGAGAAGCCGGCCGAGACCAAGGCCCCGAGCTCCAGCGCGCCCGCGCCTGCTCCCACCGAGAAGGCCGTCGGCGGTGGCGCGAACTCGTTCTCGCCCTCCGTGACGGCGCGTCCGGCGCCCACCGCGCTGCCGGGCAACGTCGTCACCGGCGGCTGATCGGCTCTGCTGACTCGGCGGAGCGGATGACAAGTTCCCGCCGATGACGTGCGGACGTTCGCTGACCGCGGTGACACTCGCCGCGGTCAGTGCGGCGGCCGCCATGTTCGCTGCCGGTTGCCGTAGCGCGCCGGCTGCGCACATCGAAGGCCCTTACGGTGACCTACTCGCCAGTTCCACCGATCTGGGACCGGCGCGCGACGAGCACGTCCAGCTGACGGCCGCGCTGCACGAATCCCGCCGGCCGGAGCGCCTCTTCGCCTGGTCCGATGACCACGGCCTGTCGGTGCGCTGGCGCGACGGCGACGCCTGGGCGGTCGTCGAGGGACCGGCCGCGGCGGTGTCGGCTGCCTTCGACATCGAGGTTCATGACTACCGGGGCCAGCGCGGTCAGGTGTTCTACGCCGCGCCCCAGCAGCCCGCGGTTCCCGACGCCGTACAGACCGAGGTGGCCGGACTCGGCCGGGTCCTCAGCTACACACCGCACCGCGAGTCGCGCCCACCGTTCTTCCCGGCCGAGGTGCCCGAGCAGGGCCTGAGCCCGGACGCCGTCCTGCGCACCTACAACATCAAGACGCTGCGCGACGCCGGCGACACCGGTGAGGGTGCCACCGTCGTGGTGTTCGCCTTCGACGGCTTCGACCAGGCCGACCTGGACTCGTACTCGGCGACGTTCAATCTCCCGCGCTTCACCCCCGAGCTCGTCGGGGAGATGCCCAAAGCCCGCCGCGGTGAGGCCACCATGGATCTCGAGGTGATCCATGCCATCGCCCCGGCCGCGAAAACCGTTCTGGTCAATGCCCGTCCCACGGTGGAAGGCGACGGCGCCTATCAGAAGATCGCGCAGATGATGGAGGACGCCGACCGCCGCTATCCCGGCGCGGTGTGGAGCTTCTCCATCGGCTGGGGCTGCGACAAGCTCATCACCGCCGCCGACCTGGTTCCGGTCCGGGCGGCGCTGGCCAGGGCGGAAGCCAACGGCACCACCGCGTTCGACGCCAGTGGTGACCTGGCCGGGCTGGAATGCAAGGGCGGCCAGGAATGGTCCTCCCCGCCGCACGCCGACAACGTCGGCCTGGACGCGGTGGCGTCGATGCCGGAGATGACCAACGTCGGCGGGACGACGTTGTCCACCGACGACACCGGCGGCTGGCTGGCCGAGCAGGCCTGGTTCGACGCCCCGCTGTCGCAGGGCACCGCGGGGGGAGCGTCGGCGCTGTTCGACCGGCCCGCCTGGCAGGGCCTGATGACGTTCAATCCGGGAACGAAGAAACGCCTGACGCCGGATATCTCGGCGGTGGCCGACCCCTTCACGGGGTTGAAACTCGTGTTCAACGGGCAGCTGATCGTCGGCGGCGGCACCTCCCAGGCCGCCCCGCTGTGGGCAGGCATCACCGCGGTCATGAACCAGTACCTCGCTGAGAACGGCGGACGGCAGGTCGGCGAGATCAACCCGCTGCTGTACCGGATCGCCGAGGGCTCGCGGCTGCCCGCCTTCCGTGACATCGTCCTGGGCGGAAACGCCGTCGCCTCCGCGGGACCGGGCTATGACCTGGTGACCGGACTGGGCACCCCCGACGTCGAGAACCTCGCGAAGAACATCCTGGTTCTGCAGAAGCTGTTGCCGTGAGCGACGTTCTTCACGCGGTGCCTGTCCACGAGTGCCCACGCTGCAAGGTCGACGTGCCCGACGGCAACTTCTGCGGGCGCTGCGGCTGCGAGGGCGGTCACCTGCGGGTGATCCGCCCGAAGACGTTCGGCGCGGCCCCCAGCGAGAACGTGCTGGTGCCGTACCTGGCCAGCACGCTGTTCCCCCAACTGCCCAGCCGGTCGCGTATCCCCTTCCGGGTGACCTGGATCGTCGCCGCGGCCGGCCTGCTGATCTCTGCGGTGCTGCGACTGCCGGTCGTGGGCATCGCCATCTCCGCGCTGGGCCTGCCGTTGCTGTTCGTGCTCTATCTGCGGGCCTCCGCGGTCGACCGGGACATCCCGCGGGCGTTGCTGCTGACCGCCGGCGCGCTGGGAGCGCTGCTGGGTGCAGCCTGGGTGGTGGTGAGCGGTCAGGTGGTCTCGCGGACCTACGGCGTCCCGATGGCGGTCGGTCTGGCGCTGCACCATCTGTTCCGCGCGGGCTTCCTCATACCGGCGGCCGGCATGACGCTGATGATCCTGCCGACCGTCGTGATCCGCCTGCTGCGTCCCGCAAGCCGGGAGTCGTTGGATGGCTTCGCGATCGGCGCGCTGGCCGGGTTGTTCTTCGCTGCGGCGGCGACGCTGGTTCGGTTGGTCCCCCAGGTCACCGCCGGGCTTATCCAGCATGCCCGGCCGGTCATCGGACTGGTGGTCGAGGTGGTTCTGTGCGGGGTCACCGTTCCAATCACCGCGGCGGCGGCCGGCGGAATGGTCGGCATCGCATTGTGGTTCACCCAGCGGCGGGGCGTCTCGGAGCACCACGGCCGCGTCCGGCTCACGCTGGGCCTGCTGGCCGCGGCGGCGCTGCTGATCCATGCCGGGGTCGGCGTCATCGACATCATCGGGCTGCCCCAGGTGACCATGCTGATCACCCATATCGCCTCCACTGTGGTGGTGCTCCTGCTGCTGCGGGTGACGCTGCAACTGGCACTGCTCCACGAATCCCAGGACCCCATCCGGGAAGACGAACCGCTGTTGTGTCCCTTCTGCGAGATGGTCGTCCCCGATATGGCGTTCTGCCCGTCCTGCGGTGCGGCCACCAGGGCGTCATCGCAGGCCTCGCGCCGGGAACGCCGGGACGGTTGTCGCATCCAGTCCGCCGATTCCGTCCCGGCGGGGGCGGTGGAAAAGGTCTACCCCGGCTACGCGATGCCGGCGGCCAGCTACCTGGCCCCCGGTCTGCGCGGGCCGCGGTACAGCTGGCTGTTGAGCCGTTGGGGGATCGCCATCACGGCGGCGGCCGTGGTGCTCGGCGCCGCGGCGCTGGCCCTGACACCCAAAATCGCCCATTTCATGTGCCCGCCGGACTGCGGCAAGCCGCCGACCGGAACACCGGTGATGGCGCTGCCCCGATTCGAGGCGCCGGACGGCTCGTTCTCGGTGGCCTACCCGTCGCCCGGTTCGGCCTACACCGTGAAGACCACCGATGCCGGAGTCACCGCGACCTACACCGGCGGCGACGGCGGTGTCCTGCAACTGTTTTCCGAGCCGGCCAAGGGCCGTTCCGCCAAGGACATCGTGGCGGCACTGGTGAAGCGCACCTATCCGGATTCCAAGGTGGCCTACGAGATTCCCAATGCGATGGTGGGATACCAGCCCGGCTACGGGGAACTGGTCGACGACTGGCCGCAGGGCGGCTCCTACAGCCGCGTCCGCGTCCTGGTCATGGCGGCGGTGAAGAACGACGTCGCCCTGGTCGCCTTCGCCACCGGTCCGTACCACGCCTTCGGCCCGGAGTTCGGACCCGGGCTGCCGTCGGGGGCGAACCTGGAGATCGCCGGCGACATGGCCAAGTATGTCAACAGCTTCCGGTGGAAGGGTGACTCCGCGAGATAGTCTCCTGCGGAAACCCCTTCAGTCCCAACCCAATTCGTGTAATCGATCGTCGTCGATCCCGAAATGGTGGGCCAGTTCGTGGATCACCGTGATGGCGACCTCCTCGACGACGTCCTCGTCGGTGTCGCAGATCTCCAGCAGGCTCTCCCGGAAGATCGTGATGGTGTCCGGCAGCGCACCGCCGTAGTGGGAGTCACGCTCGGTCAACGCGATGCCCTCGTAGAGGCCGAGCAGGTCGGGGTCCTCCGGATGGCGGTCGGAGACCAGCACGACGACGTTGTCGATCGCCGCGGCGAGCTCGCGGGGGATCAGGTCGAGTGCGTCGGAGACCAGCTCCTCGAAGCGCTCCTCGCTCATGGCGACGGGCATCGTGGACTCGAGATCCGGTCAGCCCGGCGGGTTCGAGCCCGCCGGCGGCAGCGGCAGGTTCAGCCGCTCCTCGGGGATCGGCGGCGGGGGCACCGGAGGCTGTCCGTTGACCAGCAGCGGCCCCTTGGCGGTGTTGATCAGCGTGGCCCATCCGCCGTTGCCGAGGGTGGCACCGATGTTGCAGGAGATCTGGCGGCTGCCCGCGGTCCAACTCGGCAGCGACACGGTGTTGTAGATCAGCGTCAGGGTGGTGTCACGGAGCTTCACCGGGGCCAGGTAGGCGTCGGTGAGCGAATTGCACACCTCTTTGATGAAGGCGTCCTGATCGGCGTCCACCGGCAGGCCGCCGGGGAACTTCTCGGCGAGGTTCACGCTCCCGGTGACTTCCATGGCGTGCGGCGCCGAGCAGTCGACCGGCGCGTCGTTGGGCTGATTGGTGGTCTGGTCGATGCCCAGGCAGGTGCCGGCGGGCCAGACCTTGGACTGGTCGACCTCGGCGACCTTGCCCTTGTAGACCAACTGCTGGTTGTTCGGGCCCTGCAGCTGCAGGCCGCACAGCAGTCGGCGCTCGCCGGCATGCTTCCATGCCTTGTCGCCCGCCCACAGCATGCTGATGCTGAACCGGCTGTTGGGGTCGTACTTCGGCCCGAGGTAGCGCTCGACCGCCGGCTCACACTGCTCGAGGGTGATCTGCTGGATACGCGCCGGCGACGGCGGGTCGGCGTCGGGGCCGAACTCCGAACCCGGGAAGGCGCGCATGTCCACAGCCTCGGCCACCTCGAAGCGGTGGTCGTCCTTGCAGTCGACGATCGTTGCCGTCTCCATGGCGTTGTCGGGCCAGTTCAGGCAGTCTCCGGCCTTGGCGTTGGCGAACGTCGGGTTGGTCGACGTCCCCAGCGGATCGGCCGGGACGACGTTGTTCAGCGTCGCGTTGTTGCGGAACGGCAGCGCGGTGACCGTCCCGGCGATCAGCAGGCCGCCCAGCGCGGTGAGCAGCAGTGCGCGGCGGGCCGACTTCGGGTGCAGGGCGCCGGAACGGCGCCGCCGCGGCGGCTCGTCGTCGTGGTCGGAGACCGGCGGGGCCTCGGATAGGTCCAACATCGCGTCCATTGTGGCAGGCCGCATCGGCGACCTGACAAGTGCTGCTCACCGACCGTTATGGGGTTGTGCTGTGCCGCCCCGCCGCAAAGCCCGGCACGGGCCGAATTAGGGTGCAGAGCGTGATCGACCTCAAGTTGCTGCGCGAGGACCCCGACGTGGTGCGCCGCTCGCAGCGCAGCCGCGGCGAGGATCCCGGGTGTGTGGATGCGTTGCTGGAGGCCGATTCCGCCCGCCGGGCCGCGATCTCCGCCGCCGACACCCTGCGCGCCGAGCAGAAGGCTGCCAGCAGGAGCGTCGGCTCGGCCACCCCCGACGAGCGGCCCGCACTGCTGGAACGCGCCAAGCAACTCGCCGCGGAGGTCAAGGACGCCGAGGCTAGGCAGGCCGAGGCCGAGGCCGCGTTCGCCGCGGCGCATCTGGCGATCCCGAACGTGGTGGTCGACGGGGTGCCGGCCGGCGGCGAGGACGATTACACGGTTCTGGAGGTGGTCGGCGAGCCGCGATCGCCCGACAGCCCCAAAGACCATCTTGAACTCGGCGAGGCGCTGGGCCTGATCGACATGGAGCGCGGCGCCAAGGTGTCCGGGTCGCGCTTCTACTTCCTCACCGGGCGCGGAGCGCTGCTCCAGCTCGGACTACTGCAACTGGCCGTCCGGCTGGCAACCGAGAACGGCTTCACCCTCATGATCCCGCCGGTGCTGGTGCGCCCGGAAGTCATGGGCGGCACCGGTTTTCTGGGAGCCCACGCCGACGAGATTTACCACCTCGAGGCCGACGACCTCTATCTCGTCGGCACCTCCGAGGTGCCGCTGGCCGGCTACCACGCCGACGAAATCCTCGATCTGTCGGCCGGGCCGAAGCGCTACGCGGGATGGTCGTCGTGCTTCCGACGCGAAGCCGGCAGCTACGGCAAGGACACCCGCGGAATCATCCGCGTGCACCAGTTCGACAAGGTCGAGGCGTTCGTCTACTGCCGGCCCGAGGAAGCCGAGGCCGAACATCAGCGGCTCCTGGGATGGCAGCGGCAGATGCTGGAGCTCATCGAGGTGCCCTACCGCGTGATCGACGTGGCCGCAGGCGATCTCGGCTCCTCGGCGGCCCGGAAGTTCGACTGCGAGGCATGGGTGCCCACCCAGCAGGCCTACCGCGAGCTGACCTCGACGTCGAACTGCACGACCTTCCAGGCGCGGCGGCTCTCGACCCGCTACCGCGACGAGAACGGCAAGCCGCAGGTCGCGGCCACGCTCAACGGCACACTGGCCACGACCCGGTGGCTGGTGGCGATCCTGGAGAATCATCAGCAGCCGGACGGCAGCGTGCGGGTACCCGCGGCGCTGGTTCCGTTCGTGGGGACGGAGGTGCTGGCGCAGTGATCGAACTCGAACTCGACGATCTGAAGACCTGGTTCGGCTTCGGGGTGGCGGGTAACTTCGCCGGCCATCTCGACCAGGCCGGCGAGGCAGCCGATTTCGTCACGGTCGCCGCGAAAGAAGGCGCCCCCAAAGGCATTTTCCCGTGGTACGTGCCCGGCTACGGCGGGCAACTCGGTGAGTTCCCGCTCTCGCACGACGCGCTGATCGTCCCCAGGGTTCCCGAGTCCGACGGGCCGCTGAACCTGCAGATCGAACCCGAGGTCGGCCTGGCCTGCGAAGCGGTGTGGCGTGGCGACACCGTCGCCAGCCTGCGGCCGTTCGCCCTCGGGGCGTTCAACGACTGCTCGATCCGGCGGCCCAACGCCCGAAAGATCAGCGAGAAGAAGAACTGGGGCCCGGCGTCCAAAGGCGTTGCCTACGAGTTCTTCGAGGCCCATGACCTCACGCCGGACGGTCCCACCGCGACGCTCCGGCTGTTGTGTCATCTGCGCACCGCCGACGGTGTGCACCACGAGTACGGCGTGGACAGCCCGCTGCTGGGCTACTCGTACTACGGCGAGGTTCTGCTGGACTGGATCGTCGAACGGCTGGCCAACCAGAAGGGTTCGCCGGAAACGCCGTTGGAGGACGTCGGCGCGCTGATGGTCGGCGCCGGCCACCCCTCGCACGTCCTGATCGGCATCGGCGCCACCCGCTACACCAGTTACGGGGAGAGCACGTATCTCAAGCCCGGCGACGAGGGCATCGTGCGGGTGTATGACACTGCGGGAGAAGATTTCTCGGAGCTCCGTCAGCTGGTCTGGGAGCCCTGACCCGGCTGGTTCCGCTGCCCGAGCAGCTCCTCGAACATCGCCACGAACTCCTCCGGATCCTCGGGCGTGAACGCCGGGCTCGGCCAGGTGCCCGGGACGTCGAGGGTGATCAGCACCGACTTCAGCGGCCGGCGGACGTCCAGCGGAAGCCAGCGCCGAAGATCCGAACTTCCCCAGATGCGGAACCGCTGCATGAGCACCCCGAGCGATTCGGCCCGGTAGCCCTTGATGGCCCGCAGTGGGATGACTTTCGCCGTGCCGGAAGGGAAGTGGTAGCGCCGCAGCGTCAGCGCGTACCGGTCGAGCTGGACCTGCCCGTCGTCGTAATACTGCCGCGGCGGACCTGTCACAGCTTGGAGCAGCGCAGCTGGTGACCCTTGGCGGTCAGGCACCGGCCGGTCTTGAGGTCCCATTCCCAGCCGTGCAGGTTGCAGGTCAGCGTGCTGCCGTCCACCACGCCGAACCGCGACAGGTCGGCCTTCAGGTGCGGGCAGCGGCGCTGCATCTCCCAGCCGTCCAGCGTGATCGTCGAGGTGTCGTCGTGCGCCTCGGCGAACCAGCCGTCGGCGTAGGCGATCCGCTCGTCGGTGAGGCACTTGAAGAACGTGTACAGGTACTCGTTGTACCCACCGACCCGCCAGGCCTTGAACCGGGTCGACAGGAAGATGGTGTTCACCCAGTCCGGCTCGTTGTCCCGCAGCACCGTGCGGACCAGTTCCGGGGCGATCTCGAAGCCGTAGCGGAACTTCTCGTCCGGAACGGGTTCGCGCACAGTGCGTTTCGGGAAGTCCAGCACGGCGGTCTCCGGCCCCATCTTCAGCTCGACCGGGTAGCCGATGCCGTCGCAGATCTGGTCGCTCTGCAGCATGATCGGCTCGAAGCGGGCGCGCAGCGGCTCCAGCAGAGGTTCGCCGGCGGCCGGCGCCCAGCCGGCCTTCTCGGCGGCCAGCACCGGTGCCATCCGCTCGGCGTAGGCGGCGATGTAGTCGGCCTTGCCGGTGGTGAAAATGGCCTCCAATTCTTCGTCGGAGACCGGATGGTTGAGTGAAATCAGCTGCGAGCCAAGGAAATCCGCCTTGGATCCGGGGATCATCAAGAGTCCCCCGTTGTGCCCGTGCAGCCGCATCTGCTCCAGGAACACCATCTGGTCGGGGAAGATGTTCGCCGGGTCGCCGGCGTCGTCGTTGAGGAACCGCAGCTCGGGATCGAGGAAGCACGGCGGTCCGGCCGAGGGGATCACCCAGGTGGCGCCGACGTCGGAGATGTACTGGCGGCAGCGGTCCATGCCGCGCTGGCGCTTCTGGGTGGCGAAGGCCTCCTTGGCGCGCTCGGGCATGTCGTAGACCATCGGGTACCAGATGGCCCCGGAGTACTGCGGCATGTGCACGTCGATGTGGCCGAACGCAGGCTCGAGCATGTCCAACCCGAGCGGCCGGGAGTCGTTCATGTTGAACACCGTCGTCGTGCCGTCGGAGACGACGATCCCGGAGTCGCCGATCGGGCCGTCGGCCGGTGCGCGCAGCGCGATGATCATGACGTCCAGATCACCCTTGGGGCCGCTTACCCGATGCTTGACGGAGTCCTCGGTCTCGAAGAACCGGTGAAAGCCCAGCGACTCCAGTTCACGCTTGAGGTCGGGCACCGGGAAGTCCGGCAGCAGCACCACGGCGTCCTTGTTGACGTGGTCGGTCAGCAACTGCGGGTCGAAGTGGTCCTTGTGCAGGTGCGAGATGTAGAGGTAGTCGCAATCACCCAGCGCGTCCCAGTCCAGGCCGCTGTTGTCGGGAAAGACGAACCACGAGGCGAAGTAGGCGGGGTTCACCCAGGGGTCGCACAGAATGCTCCCGGCGGCCGTATCGATCCGGAACCCGGCGTGGCCGATGCTGGTGACCTGCATAAATCCCCTTCCCGAGAGTGACGCAGACGCCTATGAGCTTAACCGCCCCCGGGTAGGGTGGACTCCGTGGAAGCGGTATACGGAGGTGCGATCCGGGTCGCCCGGCTGCTCTGGCGGATCCAAGGCCTGCGCTTCACCGTCACCGGGGTGGAGAACCTGCCCACGACGGGTGGCGCCGTCGTCGCGATCAATCACACCGGCTATCTCGACTTCACCTTCGCCGGTCTGCCCGCCTACGAGCAGGGTCTGGGCCGCAAGGTGCGCTTCATGGCCAAGCAGGAGATCTTCGACCACGGCATCGGTGGCCCGCTCATGCGTGGGATGCGCCACATCCCGGTGGACCGCTCCAGCGGCGCCGCCTCGTTCGACGCCGCCGTGCAGGCGCTGAAGGACGGCGAACTCGTCGGGGTGTACCCGGAGGCGACGATCAGCCGCAGCTTCGAACTCAAGGAGTTCAAGAGCGGCGCGGCCCGGATGGCGATCGCCGCCGACGTGCCGATCGTCCCGCACATCGTCTGGGGCGCCCAGCGGATCTGGACCAAGGACCATCCCAAGAAGATGTGGCGCCCGAAGGTGCCTATCTCCGTCGCGGTGGGCGAACCGATCCAGCCCACCCTGCCACCGGTCGAGCTCACAGCGCTGCTGCGCTCCCGGATGCAGCACCTGCTCGATCAGGTGCAGGACGCCTACGGGCCCTATCCGCCCGGTGAGTTCTGGGTTCCGCACCGATTCGGGGGAGGAGCGCCGACGCCGGCACAGGCGGCCGAGCTGGAAGCCGCCGAAGCCGCCGAACGGGCGGCCCGTCGCCTCCAGCGGGGCGGTGGGGCGGGTTAGATGGAACCCGTCTACCGCGGCATCGAGATCACGGCCGCCGTCGCCGCCCGTGTTCTGGGCACCCGGATCACCTACCAGGGGATGGAGAACATTCCCGCGCACGGCGGCGCCGTCGTCGCGATGAACCACATCAGCTACATCGACTACCTGCCCGCCGGGCTCGCCGCCCGGCAGCGCCGCCGCCGGATCCGCTACATGCTCAAGGCGGAGATGCTGGAGGTCCGTTCCGTCGATTGGATCATCAGGCACACCCGGTGCATCCCGGTCGACCGTTCGGCCGGCGCGGGGGCCTACGCCGAGGCGGTTCGCGCGTTGCGGGACGGGGAGCTCGTCGGGGTGTTCCCCGAAGCGACCATCAGCCGCAGCTTCGAACTCAAGGAGTTCAAGAGCGGCGCGGCGCGGATGGCGCTGGAGGCGCGGGTTCCGATCGTCCCGCTGATCATCTGGGGCTCCCAACGGATGTGGACCAAGGATCATCCGAAAGATCTGGGCCGCAACAAGATTCCCTGGGTGGTGCGCGCGGGTCGGCCACTGGCGCCGGAGGGCACCGTGGCCGACCTCGGCGCCGCACTCCGGGCGGAGATGACCACCGTCCTGCACGAGGTCCAGGAGCAGTACCCGCATCCCGCCGGCGCCTTCTGGGTCCCGCGACGGTTGGGCGGCGGTGCGCCGAGTCCGGAGGAGGCCCGGCAGATGGAGGCCGCCGAACGCGCCGAGCGCGCCCGTCGGGCGGCGGAGCGGCACTGATGCTGCCCGCACTGGTCGCCACCGACGTCGACGGCACCCTGCTGGACCCCGATGAACGGATCACCCCCCGCACGCGGGAGGCCGTCGCCGCCGCCGTGGCCGGCGGGGCGCATTTCGTGCTGGCCACCGGACGCCCCCCGCGGTGGATCCCGCCGGTGGTCGACGCTCTCGGCTTCGCCCCGATGGCGGTGTGCGCCAACGGCGCGGTGATCTACGACGCGGCCAACGACCGGGTGGTCTCCGCGTTGACGCTGCCGGTCGACGTGTTGACCGAACTCGCCGAGATCGCCGCGCGGGTGGTGCCGGGCGCGGGCCTGGCCGCCGAACGCATCGGTCGCAGCGCCCACGACACCGCCACCCCGCAGTTCGTCAGCGCCCCGGGCTACGAGCACGCCTGGCTCAACCCGGACAACACCGAGGTGTCCTACTCCGATCTGCTCAGCGCGCCGGCCGTCAAACTGCTGGTGCGCAAACCCGGCATGCCGAGTTCGGAACTGGCGGCCGCACTCGGCCGCCACGTGGGTGTCCTCGGCGACATCACCTACTCCACCAACGACGGGCTGATTGAAATCAGCCCGATCGGAATCAGCAAGGCCGTCGGCGTCGAGGAGGTCGCCCGCCCACTGGAGATCAGCGCCGAGGACGTCGTCGCGTTCGGGGACATGCCCAACGACGTGCCGATGCTGCGCTGGGCGGGGCACGGGGTGGCCATGGGCAACGCCCACCCCGACGCCATTGCCGCCGCCAACGAGGTCACCGCCGCGAACAGCGACGACGGGCTGGCGCGCGTGCTCGAACGCTGGTGGCTGTAGCGACCCGAAGACCCCTCTTGCATATACCCTCAGGGGTATGTAATCTTGCCCGTATGGATACCCCCAGTGGTATACGAAACGAGAGGGAGTGACCCATGTTGGCCGATGAACGCGACGTCGCTGAGGTCCTGCACCGGCTTCGCCGCGCCCAGGGTCAGTTGGCCGGCGTCATTGCCATGGTCGAACAGGGCCGGGAGTGTAAGGACGTCGTCATCCAGCTCGCCGCCGTGTCGAAGGCGCTCGACCGGGCCGGCTTCAAGCTCGTCGCCTCCGGACTGCGGGAGTGCGCCAACGGCGAGCAGCCCGATGGAGCGGGCTGTCTCACCGAGTCCGAACTCGAAAAGCTCTTCCTGGCCCTCGCCTAGAACGAAGGAGAAACCCGATGTTGTTCAACCAGTACTACCTGGACTGCCTGTCGCACGCGTCCTATCTGATCGGTGACCAGACCACCGGCCGCGCCGTGGTCGTCGACCCGCAGCGCGACGTCAGCGAGTACATCGCCGACGCCAAGGCCGCGGGGATGACGATCGAGCTGGTCATCGAGACGCACTTCCACGCCGACTTCCTGTCCGGCCATCTGGAGTTGGCCGAGGCCACCGGCGCCCGGATCGTGTACTCCTCGGTCGCCGAACCGGAGTTCGACTTCATGCCGGTCGACGACGGCGAGCGTTACTCGCTGGGCGATGTTCTGTTGGAGTTCCGCCACACCCCGGGGCACACCCCGGAGTCCATGAGCGTCGTGGTTTACGAGCATGCCGGGGACACCGAACCGTACGGCGTGATGACCGGCGACACCCTGTTCATCGGTGACGTCGGGCGGCCCGACCTGCTCGGCTCGATCGGGTTCACCAAGGAGGAGCTCGCCGACAAGCTGTACGACTCCCTGCACACGAAGCTGATGACGCTGCCGGACGCCACCCGGGTTTATCCGGCGCACGGCGCCGGCTCGGCGTGCGGCAAGAACCTGTCCACCGAGCTGTGGTCGACGATGGGCGAGCAGCGCAAGACCAACTACGCGCTGCGCGCGCCGGACAAGGCCCGTTTCGTCGCCCTGGTGACCGAGGGGCAGCCGCCCGCCCCGGGTTACTTCGTCTACAACGCGATCCTCAACCGCAAGGGCCGCGAACTGCTCGACGAGTCCGAGATGCCGAAGGCGATGACCTACGAGCAGGTCCGCGCCGCGGTCGCGGGCGGCGCGGTGCTGGTCGACGGCCGCACCCCCGAGGAGTTCGCGCTGGGTCACCTCACGGGTGCGGTCAACATCGGCTTGGAGGGCCGGTACGCGGAGTTCGCCGGCTCGGTGGTCAAGCCCGAGGACGACATCATTCTGATGACCGACCCCGACCGCGAGTTGGAGGGAAAGAACCGGTTGGGGCGCATCGGCTTTGACCGCGTGATCGGCTACCTCAAGGACCCGTTCGCGGTGATGTTCGAGAATCAGGGTGACGTCGAGGTCGCCTCGCGGCTGACGCCGACCGCTCTGGGTGAGCGGATCGCCGACGTTCCGGAGCTGCAGCTCGTCGACGTCCGCAACCCAGGAGAGACCGAGGGCGGAATGATCGCCCACGCCCTGAACATCCCGGTCGGTCAGCTGCCAGACCGGCTCGGTGAGCTCGCCCGGCACCGGCCGACGGTGGTGTACTGCGCGGGCGGCTACCGCTCCTCGATGGCGGCAAGCCTGTTGCGCGCGAACGGCTTTGACGACGTGAGTGACCTGCTGGGCGGCTACAACGCCTGGGCCGAGATCACCCAGAACGCCTGAGACGAGAGGAATTCGCACCACCATGAGCACTACCGGCAAGCACCAGGTCCTGATCGTCGGCGGCGGCACCGCGGGCATCACCGTCGCGGCGCGGCTGCTGCGTAAGGGCTACACCGACGTCGCGGTCATCGAGCCGTCGGAGAAGCACTACTACCAGCCGCTGTGGACGCTCGTCGGTGGCGGCCAGGCGAAAGCGTCTGACACCGAGCGGACCGAGGCGTCGGTCATGCCGAAGGGCGTGGTGTGGATCCGCAAGGCCGCCAGCGCTTTCGACCCGGACAACAACACCGTCACCTGTGCCGACGGTTCGGTGTACGGCTACGACGTGCTGGTGGTCAGCCCTGGTCTGCAGCTGGACTGGGACGCCACCGACGGCCTGCCCGAGACGCTCGGCCGGGACGGCGTGTCGTCGAACTACCGCTTCGACCTGGCACCGCGAACCTGGGATCTGATCCGCGGGATGCGCTCGGGCACAGCGGTGTTCACCATGCCGACCGGTCCGGTGAAGTGCGCGGGCGCCGGGCAGAAGATCGCCTACCTGGCGGCCGACCACTGGCGGCGCGAAGGCGTGCTGGGCAACATCGACATCCACCTGGTGGCGCCCGGCCCGCGGATCTTCGGCATCCCGGCGATCGCGGACAGCCTGGAGAAGGTGATCGCCGGCTATGGCATCACCCTGCACACCGAATCGGAAGTCCGCACCGTGGACTCCAGTTCCCGCAAGGTGGCCGTCACGGCCGTGGGTCCCAGCGGCTCGGACATGATGCTGCCCTACGACATGCTGCACGTGGTGCCGCGGCAGTCCGCGCCCGACTGGATCAAGTCCTCACCGCTGTCGACCGGCGACGTGAGCGGGTTCGTGGAGATCGACAAGAGCACCCTGCAACACGTGCGCTACCCGAACGTGTTCAGTCTCGGCGACGTGGGGTCGTCGCCGAACGCCAAAACCGGTGCGGCCGTGCGTAAGCAGGCCCCGGTGGTGGTGGAGAACATCGACGCCCACCTCACGGGCCGCCCGCTCACCGGGTCCTACGACGGGTACTCCTCGTGCCCGATCGTCACGTCGTCACACGACATGCTGCTCGCCGAGTTCGACTACGACCTGAAACTCCAGCCGTCGTTCCCGCTGCTCGACCCGGCCAAGCCGCATCGCCCGTACTGGTACCTCAAGAAGTACGGACTGCCGTTCCTGTACTGGAATCTGATGCTGAAGGGTCTGGCCTAGCGCAGCAGGTCCACCTACGGTGGGCTGATGACAGACCAGAACGCGGCGGTCATCCCGTCGCATCCACCCGAGGCGGTCATGCGGGTGATGAACTCGGCCCTGCGTCACCTGCTGGGCACACCGGTCGGCAAGGCGCTGAAGGACTTCATGGTGCTGAACTTCACCGGCCGCAAGTCCGGGCGCCGCTACTCGGTCCCGGTCAGCGCGCACGTCATCGACGGGCAGCTGTACGCGCTGGCGGGTTCGCAGTGGACGGCGAACTTCCGCGGGGGAGCGCCGGCACAGGTGGTGCGCGAAGGCCGGACCACGACGATGCGCGGTGAACTCATCACCGACGGCGCACAGGTCGCGGAGTTGTTCCATCGCTGCGCGACCGGCTACGGACCGCGCAAAGCCCAGCGGTCGATGGGCGTGAAGTTCCGCGACCCGGCGGTGCCGACCCTCGAGGAGTTCCGGCAGGCCGTCGACGTGAACGGCTTCAGGGCGATCCGCTTCACCGGCTAGTCAGGCGTCGAGGTCCTGCTCGACCAGCGCGGAGATGCTGTCCACCACGGCCTGGTCGTCGGCCGCCACGGTGACCGACGTCCCGTTTCCGGCGCCGAGGGTCATGATCATCAGCGCCGACCCGGCGTCCACCGGCTCGCCGCCGTCCAGCGACAAGGTGACCGGCACACCGGCGTTGACGACGGCCTCGGAGATGATCGCGGCCGGCCGGGCGTGCAGGCCGACCGCCGAACCGACGATGACGGTCTTGCTGGGCATGGGTGCTCCTTCTAGGTCGACGTCGAGACCGACGTACTGGTGATTTTTACTCGATCTCTCACGCCGAAA
>WBZO01001648.1_pt1 | contig 33403 bp, 34 predicted proteins | sample 5204261 | NCBI WGS metagenome assembly WBZO01 (sample SAMN12412400, study PRJNA552823) | activated sludge metagenome | isolation source: activated sludge from anammox sidestream of wastewater treatment plant... | place: USA: North Carolina | collected 2017-09
CGCGGACGAGGGTTACCGTGGCGCCCTCCGCACGGAGGGGATGCTGACGCGCGACTCCCGCGTGAAGGAACGCAAGAAGCCGGGCCTGAAGCGCGCCCGCAAGGCCCCCCAGTACACGAAGCGCTAGTCGCGCTCCGTCCTGGCAATCGAGCAACGACGGCCCGCCGCAAGGCGGGCCGTTCTCGTGCGCGCGGGCCGAGGGCTCAGCGGCTGAGGGCGTCCCGGATCTCGGCCAGGTGCTCGCGTCGGTGGCCGTGCCGGTGGAGCAGCCACCGCCGGCGTGCGTTTCGCACCGCCTCCACGGTCGCCGGGGAGAGTGCAGCGACGAGCGCATCCACGGCCTTGGCAGCCTCGAGGGCGAGACGGCACGCCTCCCGCGGCGGGATCGCGAGCCACTCCGGCAGTAGCGCGGCGTTCGTGTCGTCGTCCGCCCACTCAGGGCCGCTGGCGGCGCTTGCCTCGCCGCGCTCCCAGCGCGCGAGTTCCAGGCGGTAGCGGCGGTCCCAGTAGGCGAGGTGGGCGAGGGTAGACGCGACCGTCCAGCCGGAGTGCGTGGGGCGGCGGAGGTCGTCCTCGGACAGCCCGGCGATCACCTCGCCCAGTTCGGCGCGCGCGGCATCGTTCTCGACGAGGTAGTCGGTCGCGCGGGCGGTCACCGGTGCTACTGCTCCCGCGCGAGCGCGCGCTTCAGCCGGTCCATGACCGTGAGCGGCGCGGGGTCGACCTCGCGGAGCAGGCCGAGGTAGTAGGAGGTCCACGAGCCGAGCGAGGCGGAGGCGAGGATCGCCTCCAGCGGGGTCTCTCCGCCAGCGTCCGCGATCTGCACGTGCCGGCCGGCGGCCTGCATCATCTCCGCGGTCTGGGTGACGCGCAGGCGGTTGCGCGGGTGCACCGGTGGCGCGTCCAGCAGGACGAAGCGGAGCGGGTCCACGTGGGCGTCCGGCCGCGCGACGGCCTCCAGTTGGTTGTGGTTGAACTCCGGGATCGCGTAGGCAGCGGCGACCTGCTTCGCGTTCTCGCTCATCTCGCCCGCCCAGCGGCGCGCGGCAACCTCCAGCAGGTCAGCGCCGATGATCGCGGGGACGCCGCCGTCCAGCCACGCCGCGAGGCGCTTGGCGTGGCTCTCCGCCTGGCCCAGCCCGTACTCCTCCACCGCGCGCTCCATCGCGGCGATGCCGCCGGCGACCTCCGCGTCCGTGATGTCGAGGACGCCGAGGCGGCGCAGGATCGCGAGCGGGACGAGCGCGCCGTAGCCGAGGCCGGTGCGCGGCGGGCCGGGCCACTGGTAGGTGAACACCGGCATGCCCGCGGCCCGTGCACGGGCCGCCAGTGTGCCGCCGGTGGTGATCGCGATGCCCTGCGCGGGGGACGCCTCCACCGCTTCGAACGCGGCGAGGGTCTCCTCCGTGTTGCCGGAGAAGGAGCAGAGGATGACGAGCGTCTCCGCCGTGAGCGGCGGCAGGTGGTAGTTGCGGACCACGCGCACGGGCGTGGCGCAGCGGTCGGAGGCGAGCGTGGCGGCGACGTCCGCGCCGATGGCGGAGCCGCCGACGCCGGCGAGGAGCACGCGGTCGACGCGGCGCAGGCCCGGCAGCGGCGCCTCCATCCCGAGCCGCCACGCCTCGCGCGCCTGCGCGGGCAGGCCCTCGAGCAGGGCGTGGAACCCGGATGGGTCCACGCGGGCACGGAGGGCGTCGTCGCGCAGCCGCTCGATGGCTTCGGGCCGGTCAGCCGTCACAGGGTGATCCCGGCGATCGCCTGGCCCTGGGCCAGGGCGTCCTGCACCTGCTCCTTGCTCGGCATCTCCGCGTAGATGCGGAGCAGCGGCTCCGTGCCGGAGAAGCGGAGCAGCAGCCACCAGCCGCCCTCCAGGTGGAAGCGGTAGCCATCCACCTGATCGCGGCCGACGACGCGGAAGCCGGCGATCGTCGCGGGCTCGTTCGCCTGCACGTGCGCCTCGATCGCGTTGCGTTCCTCGGCGCGGATGGTGATGTCCACGCGGTCGTATTCGTGCGGGCCAACGCGCTCGTACAACTCGGCGAGCAGCTCGCTCGGGCGGCGGCCGGTGCGGGCCATGTGGTCGAGGACGAACAGGCCTGCGAGCAGGCCGTCGCGCTCGGGGATGTGGCCGCGGAATGCGGAGCCGCCGGACTCTTCGCCGGCGATCAGCGCGTCGGTCTCGCGCATCTTTTCGCCGAGGTACTTGAAGCCGACCTTCGTCTCGTAGACCGGGCAGCCGTAGATCTCGCCGAGCCGGTCCACCATCCGCGTCATCGTGACGGAGCGGATGATCGGGCCGCGCTCACCGCGCACCTCGAGGAAGTAGTAGACGAGGAGCGCAAACGTCTGCAGTTGGGTGATGAAACGGCCGTGCTCGTCGATCAGGCCGAAGCGGTCAGCGTCACCGTCGGTCGCGAGGCCGGCATCGAAGCCACCGGCCGCGATCAGATCCATCGACTCCGAGAGGTTGGAGGCGATCGGTTCCGGCGCGCGCAGGTTGGGGAACGAGGGGTTCCGCTCGCCGTGCAGTTCGCGCACGGTGGTCGCGCCGCCCTCCAGCAGCCGCGGGAGCCAGCCCTGCGCCGAGCCGAACATGGGGTCGATGAGGACGTTGAAGTTGGCGGCGCGGATCGCCTCGAGGTCCACGAACCCGGCGAGGGTGCGGAGGTACTGCGCGCGCACGTCGATGCGCTCGACGAGGCCCTGCGTCTCCGCCTCGCCGAGGGGCATGGTGAGCACTTTGTTGCCGGCGATGATGCCGGGGACGGCGTTCTCGATGGCGGCGGTCACGGCCTCGGGCGCGGAGCCGCCGTAGTCGGGCTTCACCTTGAAGCCGTTCCACCGCGCGGGGTTGTGGCTGGCGGTGATCATCACGCCGCCCCCCGCCTTGCGGTCACGTACCGCCCATGAGAGCGCGGGGGTGGGGACGAAGGTGCTGGTGAGTGCGACTTTGATCTGGTTCGCCGCCATGACCTCGGCGACGGCGGAGGCGAACGAGCCGGAGAGGAAGCGCGTGTCGTAGCCGACGACCACGCCACGGTCGGCCTGCTTCTCGCGCTTCAACCACTCCGCCGTGGCCTGGGCGACGGCGCGGACGTTGTCGAAGGTGAAATCCTCCGCGATGACGGCGCGCCAGCCGTCCGTGCCGAACTTGATGTCGCTCATCGGGCAGGTGCCTCCGTCGATCCGGCGGGTTCGATCGCGACGCCGCTCAGGTGTTGGCCGGCGTCCACGGTGACGCCATGCGCGATCACGCAGTCCTCGATGACCGCGTCCGCGCCGATGCTGACGCCGGTCGCGAGGGTGGAGCGCCGCACCCGCGCGCGCGGCCCCACGGTCACGCCGTCCCAGAGGACGGAGTCGCGCACCTCCGCGCCGGCCTCGATGCGGCAGCCCGCGCCGACGACCGCCGGGCCGGCGACGCGCGCGCCGGCCTCGATCGTGGCGTCGGGGGCGACGAGGACGGCGCCGGTGGGCGCGGGGGAGGGCAGGCGCGCCGGGAGTGCGCCGGCGACCATCTCCAGGTTCACGCGCAGCAGTGCGGGCGCATTCCCCACGTCCGCCCAGTAGGACGGCCGGTGGAAGCCGTAGATCGGCCGCCCGGCGTCCGCGAGGCGCGGGAACAGCGTGTCCTCCACGCGGTTGAACGTGGTCGGGTCCATCTCTGCGAGGAGGTGTGGCTCGAAGATCCACGTCCCGGCATTGATGAGGTGGGAGGGCGCCTCCTCGCGCTTCGGCTTCTCGACGAAGCGGCGGATGCGGCCGTCTGCGGCGAGGTCGACGACGCCGAACGGCGAGGGGTCGTCCACCTCGTGCAGGGAGATCGAGAGTTCCGCGCCGCGGTCGCGGTGGGACTGGAGCATGGCGGTCACGTCCAGGCCGGTGATGATGTCGCCGTTGCAGACCAGGAACGGCTCCGTCCACCCGGTGGCGATGCTGGCGATGGCGCCGCCCGAGCCGAGCGGCGTGTCCTCGTAGGCGTAGTCCACGGCCAGGCCGAGGCGGGAGCCGTCACCGAAGGCGGCGCGGATCGCCTCGTTGCGCTTCGTGAGCGCAAGCGTGACCTGCGTGACGCCGTGGTCGCGCAGGTGCAGGAGCAGGTGGTCGAGCAGCGGCCGGTTCAGGACGGGGACGAGCGCCTTTGGCGTGCGCCACGTGAGCGGCCGGAGCCGCGTGCCTTCCCCGCCCACCAGGACAATGGCTCGCATCGGTGGATCGTATGCGCGCGCCGCGCGCCCGTCCAAGACGGACGGCATAAGCGCATGATCCATTCCCCGGCGGCGGGACTAGAGCCCGGCTTCGCTCCGCAGCGCGTCCACGTGGTCCAGGCGCTCCCACGGTAGGTCGAGGTCGAGCCGCCCGAAGTGGCCGTACGCCGCCGTGGGCAGGTAGATCGGCCGGCGCAGGTTGAAGCGTTCGATGATCGCGGCGGGCCGCATGTCGAAGTGCTTCTCGATCAGGCGGCCGAGTTCCTGCTCGTCGATCTTCGCCGTGCCGAACGCCTCGAACGCGATCGAGGTGGGGTGCGCGACGCCGATGGCGTAGGAAACCTGCACCTCGAACCGCTCGGCGAGGCCGGCGGCGACCACGTTCTTGGCGAGGTGGCGCGCGGCGTAGGCGGCGGAGCGGTCCACCTTCGAGGGGTCCTTGCCGCTGAAGGCGCCGCCGCCGTGGCGGGCCACGCCGCCGTAGGTGTCGACGATGATCTTGCGGCCAGTGAGGCCGGCGTCACCCATGGGACCGCCGACGACGAAGCGGCCGGTCGGGTTCACGAAGATGCGGGTCTGCTCGTCCATCAGTTCGGGTGGGCAGACCGGGCGGATGACCTCCTCGATCACCGCTTCGCGGAGCGCCTTCTCGGAGATGTCCGGCGAGTGCTGCGTGGAGACGACGACGGTGTCGATGCGGCGCGGCGCGCCGTAGGCGTACTCCACCGTCACCTGCGACTTGCCGTCCGGGCGGAGGAAGCCCAGCGTGCGGTCCTTGCGCATCTCGGCGAGGCGGCGCGTGAGGCGGTGGGAGAGCGACGCCGTGAGCGGCATCAGTTCTTCCGTCTCGGTGCAGGCGAAGCCGATCATCATGCCCTGGTCGCCCGCACCCACGAGGTCGAACGGGTCGACTTCGCCGGCGCGCTCGCGGGCCTCCAGCGCGCGGTTCACGCCCTGAGCGATGTCCGGGGACTGGCCCTTGATGGAGGACATGACGCCGCAGGTCTGCGCGTCGAAGCCGATGTCGCTCCCGGTGTAGCCGATGTTGGCGACGGTGCGGCGGACGATGTCCTCGATCTCCACGTAGCCGTTCGTCGTCACCTCGCCGAACACCCAGACGGTGCCGGTGGTGGTGGCGGTCTCACAGGCGACGCGGGAGGCGGGGTCCTGCTCCAGCAGCGCGTCCAGGACGGCGTCCGACACCTGGTCGCAGAGCTTGTCCGGATGGCCCTCCGTCACCGACTCGCTGGTGAACCGGGTGGCCGGGCTGCTCATGAACGAGGTGGTCATGCGTCCTCCGAGGAATCGCGATGCGGGTGCAGGGAGAGGTTACTCGGTGCCGAGTTCCCAGGAGTTCAGGTAGCGCTCCTGCTCCTCCGTGAGGGTGTCGATGGTCACGCCCATGCTCTCCAGCTTGAGGCGCGCGATCTCGTCATCGATCTCGCGGGGGACGTCGTACACGTCCGGGAGCAGGTTCTGGTGCTCGTTCGCCATGTACTCGGCGGAGAGCGCCTGGTTGGCGAAGGACATGTCCATGACGGAGGCCGGGTGCCCCTCGGCCGCGCCGAGGTTCACGAGGCGGCCCTCCGCCAGGACGACGATCGCGCGGCCGTCGTTGAGGCGGTACTCGTCCACGAACGGGCGGAGGTTCCGCTTCGCCTCGGTCATGCCGGCGAGCGCCTTCAGGTTGATCTCGGCGTCGAAGTGGCCGGAGTTGGCCAGCACGGCGCCGCTCTTCATCGCCTGGAAGGAGGGCGTATCGATCACGTTGATGTCGCCCGTGACGGTGACGAACACGTCGCCCTGCGGGGCGGCCTGCGCGATCGGCATCACGCGGAAGCCGTCCATCACGGCCTCCAGCGCGCGGAGCGGGTCGACCTCGGTGACGATCACCTGCGCGCCCATGCCGCGGGCGCGCATCGCGACGCCCTTGCCGCACCAGCCGTAGCCGCAGACGACCATGGTCTTACCGGCGAGGAGGATGTTGGTGGCGCGGGTGATGCCGTCCAGCGTGGACTGGCCGGTGCCGTAGCGGTTGTCGAAGAAGTGCTTCGTGTTCGCCTCGTTGACCGCGATGATCGGGTAGGCGAGCGCGCCTTGCTTGGCGAGCGCCTTCAGGCGGATGACGCCGGTGGTCGTCTCCTCCGTGCCGCCCACGACGCCCTCGAGGAGGTCGCGGCGCTTGGTGTGGAGCAGCGCGACGACGTCCGCGCCGTCGTCCATGGTCATCTGCGGGCCGTGGGCGATCGCCTCTTCGATGTGCTTGAAGTACGTCTCCGACGACTCGCCCTTGATGGCGTAGGTGGGAATGCCGTACTCGATAGCGAGCGCGGCGGCGACCTCGTCCTGCGTGGAGAGCGGGTTGGAGGCGGTCAGGCGCACGTCCGCGCCGCCGTCCCGGAGCGCCAGCATCAGGTTGGCGGTCTCGCTGGTGACGTGCAGGCAGGCGGTGACGCGCACGCCCTTGAGCGGCTGCTCCTTCGCGAACCGCTCGCGGATCTGCCGCATGACGGGCATCTCGCGCGCGGCCCACTCGATGCGCTGGACGCCCTCGCGCGCGAGCGCGGGGTTGGCGACGTCGCCGAGGTACTGGGTGGTCATGTGTGCTCCCTACTGGCGGCCTGGCGCGACGAGTTCGACCCCGTCGCCCCGGCCACGTCCACGGCGCCGCGCGAGGTACCGCCGCCACGCGGGTGTGATGCCAAAGTTGTCTCGTCGCCGCAGTCGTGCCTCGATGACGGGCGCCCCTTGACGATATCCGAGGCGGGTGTAGGCGGCGACCGCCGGGGTGTTCTTCGGGTCCACGGTCAGCACCACCTGGCCGCAGCCGCCCTCCAGCAGCGCTCGCGTGACGGCGCCGGTGACGCGCGTGGCGTAGCCACGGCCGCGGGCGCGCGGGTGAGTGAAGACGTTGCCGACCACTGCCAGCGACTGGTGCGGGGAGACGAGGTGGGTGCCGGCCGCCGCGACCAGCACGCCCTCCTCGAACACGCCGTAGTAGACGGCGCGCTCGATGGCGTCCGCGCTGTAGCGGCTGGGATTGCCGTCCGTGGCGTACAGGCCGTTGAGGCGCACTACGTCCGATCCGCGCAGCCGCCGTACGTCGCCGCCGGGGTCGGCGAACTGGTAGGAGGTCACGGTCATTCGCTGCATGCGGAGCGTGTCGCTCACCTCGTGCGTGCGGGCGATCGCAGCGAGTTGTTCGGGCGCGGCTGTGCTGAGGTAGGAGGTGCGCTGGCCGGGGTGGACGGCGAGGATGGCGGCGACCGCCTCCGGGTCGCCCACGGTGACAACGACGGAGCCGAGGGCGCGCGCGTGCATGACCACGGCGTGCCCGGTGGGGCCTTCCGCCACCCAGAAGCGAGCCCACTCGATGAGATCGGGTTCGAGGTGGCCGAGCGCGTACGCGCTGAAGGCGCGGTCGTCTGAGAGGCGCGCCTCCAGCACGCGGCGGTCGCGCACCTCGCGCACCACGTAGTAGGCGCGGTCGCGAGCGGCATCGCGGCGGAGTGCGTCCGTCATCGCTCCGGCCCCCAGTACCGCTCCACGATCAGCCCGAGGCGCCGGCGGGTCTCCTCCGGCACGAGGTCGCGCGCCGTGATGATCGCGTCGCCGAGTGCGTCCGGACAGGGGCAGTCGCTCGAGACCTCGTCGAGGTGGGCGATCAGGTGGGAGACGGCGGCGCGGGCGCGGTCCGCGTTGCGGAGCAGGTTCTGCACGACGAGCTCGGCCGTCACGTCCGCCTCCGCCTCGTGCCAGGTGTCGTAGTCGGTGGCGAAACAGAGCGCGCCGTAGCAGATCTCCGCCTCGCGCGAGAGTTTCGCCTCCGGCAGCGCGGTCATGCCGATGATGTCGCCGCCCCACGCGCGGTAGAGGCGGGACTCGGCGCGCGTGGAGAAGGCGGGGCCTTCCATGACCACGAGCGTGCCGCCTCGATGCGTCGTGACGCCGGCGGCCTCGCTGGCCTGCGCGACCGCGTGGCCGAGCGCCGGGCAGAACGGGTCGGCGAAGGCGATGTGGGCGACGGCGCCGTCGCCGAAGAAGGTGGAGGCACGGCCGCGCGTGCGGTCGATCAACTGGTCCGGCACCACCGCGTGGAGCGGCTCGATCTCCTCGCGCAGCGACCCGACGGCGGAGACGGCGACGATGCGGCGGACACCGAGCGCCTTGAGCGCGTAGATGTTGGCGCGCGGGTTCAATTCGGACGGCAGGATGCGGTGGCCCTCGTCGTGGCGGGCGAGGAAGGCGACGCGCCGACCGTGGAGCGTGCCGAGGGTGATGGTGCTGCTGGGTGCGCCGTAAGGCGTGTCGACCTGGAGGCGCTCGACCTCGGCGAGGCCGGGCATCTCGTAGAACCCGGACCCGCCGATCACGCCGACTTCGGCTGTCGCCCGATCCGCGGCCACCCGTGCCTCCGTGCGCCCGGTGCGCGCTCGACGTCCCGCCGGTCGAGGGCTGCAACCGTAGGGTTCGAGGGTAAGCCGTCCGGCAGGCGCGCGCGACGGGGAATCCCCGCAGCCGGCCCGCGATCAGGCGATCGAGTCGCTCTTCTGGCGGTTGCAGTCGCCGCACAGGACCTGGATGTTCTCGGCCGCCACGCCCCCGCCCTTTGCGACGGGGATGACGTGGTCGAACTGCAGGTCATCCTCCGCGCCGCAGCGGACGCAGCGGCCCTCGTCGCGGTGCCAGACGAAGGCGCGCACCTCGTCCGGGATGCGCTCACGGCGGCTGCCCTCCACGGCCTCCTCGGAGGCGCGGATCTTGCGCAGGCGGTCGAGGCGGGCGTCGTGGCGGCGGCGGCGGTCCCAGAGCAGCAGGCCGACGGCCTCCGCGTCCAGCCCCTCGTCCTCCCAGTGGAAGCCCTCCGCCGACCACCAGAGCGTGCGTCCCTCGTGCTCGCCGACAGGGGCGACGCCGTCCTGATCGAGGCGCGTGCGGAGCCGCCCGAAGGCCGTCGGCGTGTAGCGGAACGCCGTGTCCCGGCCAATGACGAAGCGGTGCTCCTTCATGAACCAGACGCCGGTCGTCTCCAGCCGGACGCCGGGGGCGCGGCGGAGGCCCATCAGGAAGCCTCGTGGAGCGCGGCACGGATCGCGGCAGCGAACGGCGGGCGCAGCACGCCGGCCTCGGTGATGAACGCGGTGACGAGGCGTGCCGGGGTGACATCGAACGCCGGGTTGAGCGCGGTTGCGCCGGGCGCGGCGAGGCGCAGACCGCCTGGCGCGAGCACCTCTGCCGGGTCGCGCTCCTCGATCGGGATCGCGCCGCCGTCCGGCGTCGCCGGGTCGAACGTGGAGAGCGGCGCGGCGACGTAGAACGGGATACCGGCGGCGTGGGCCGCGAGCGCGACACCGAGCGTGCCGACCTTGTTCGCGGTGTCGCCGTTCGCCGCGATGCGGTCCGCGCCGACGATCGCCGCCTGTACGCGCCCCCCGAGGATCAGCGAGGCGGCTGCGCCGTCCGCGATCACGTCGAACGGGACGCCGTGTTGCTGGAGTTCCCAGGCGGTCAGGCGTGCGCCCTGCAGGCGCGGACGGGTCTCGTCCGCGATCACGTGGCGCACGCGGCCCTCCCGGTACGCCTCGACCACCACGCCGAGCGCCGAGCCCAGGCCGGCGGTGGCGAGCGGGCCGGTGTTGCAGTGCGTCAGCACCACGCTATCCGGCGGCAGCAGCGCCGCACCCGCGAGTGCGGCGCGGTGGTCTGCCTCCACCTGTGCCTCGTGGATCGCGCGCGCCGCGGCGAGGGCGGCCGCGGCGACCTCGGCGTCCGGCTGCGCGTGGGTCGCCGCCAGCACGCGGTCGAGCGCCCAGCGCAGGTTCACGGCCGTGGGGCGCGTCGCTCCCAGGCGCGTCGCGGCCACCTCGATGGCGGCGCGGACGCCGCCGGCGGGTGCGCGCGAGGCGGCGAGGGCGAGGCCGTACGCGGCGGTGACGCCGATCGCCGGTGCGCCGCGCACGCGCATGGTGGTGATCGCCTCGGCGACGGCCTCGACGGTGTCGAGGTCGAGCGTGACGGCCGCGTCCGGCAGGAGCGTCTGGTCGAGCAGGCGCACGCGGCCCTCGTGCCAGGCGACCGGGACGTACGGAGGCAGGTGGGGAGCCATGCGTTCAGGGTAGGACGGATGTTCGGCGCGCTGCCAGTGCGCGCGGCACGTCACCCGCCAGCACGGGCGTCGCTAGTACTGCAGCAGCGTCCGCACGGCGTGGTCGCCGAGGCGGCCGCGTCCGTTGAGGGCGGCGAGTTCGATCACAAACGCGAAGCCGCCGACCTGGCCCCCGCACTCCTCGATCAGCCGGGCGGTCGCCCAGGCGGTGCCGCCGGTGGCGAGGAGGTCATCGACGACGACGGCACGGTGCCCGGCGACGGGCGGGGTGCGGTGCATCTGTAGTTCGCCGCTGCCGTACTCCAGGTCGTAGGCGATCGAGGCGTGCTCGTGCGGCAGTTTGCCGGGCTTGCGGACGGGGACGAACGGCAGGCCGAGCCGCTCCGCGACCGGCACGCCGAAGATGAAGCCGCGCGACTCGATGCCCACGATGAGCGTGGCGTCCATCTCCCGGGCGGCGTCCGCTAGGGCCTCAATGACCTCGCCGCGCGCGGCCGGGTCGTAGAGCAGCGGCGTGATGTCGCGGAACAGGATGCCCGGCTCCGGGAAGTCGGGGATCGTGCGGACGAGGGCGGCGATGCGGGTGGCGTCGAAGGTGGTCACGCGGCGATGCTCCGCGCGCCGCCGGTACGCGTCAAGCGCCGATCCTCGCGGCCCCCTCCCGCCTCGGATAGCATCGGGGTCGTGAAGAATCGCCCCGGATCCCCGCCGCCCGCGCCCGCCGTCCGCGAGGACGACCCGTTCGCGCGCATCGCGCCTTTCTACGACCTGGACTTCGAGGACTTCCACGACGACGCCTCGTTCTACCTCCGCCTGGCGGAGATGCACGGCGCGCGCGTGCTGGAACTCGGGTGCGGCACCGGCCGCATCGCCGTGCCGCTGGCGCAGGCCGGGGCGCGCGTCACGGGCATCGACATCTCCGAGGCGATGCTGGCCGTCGCGCGCGAGCGCGCGGGTGACCTGCGGATCACCTGGCAGACGGGCGACATCCGGCGGCTGAAGTTGCGCGGCCGGTTCGACGTGGTGTGCGCGCCACTCGGCACATTGCAGCACATGGACACGCTGGACGACTTCGTCGCGGCGCTCGAGACGATGGCGCGCCACCTCGCGCCCGGCGGGATCGCCGTGGTGGACGTGGAGTCGCCGGTGCCGGACGACTTCGACCCGCTGCCGCAGCCGCTGATCGAGCACTGGACGAAGCCGTGGCAGGGCGGGACCGTCTCGAAGGTCGTGTCGGTGGCCGCGATCCCGATGCTGGGGACGAAAGAAGTCACCTGGCACTTCGACGTGGCGGACCGGCAGGGGCGGCTCACGCGCCTCACCACGCAGTTCCGCCTGCGCACGTTCACCCCCGGCGAGATCGACCTCGCCGCGCGCCTCGCCGGGCTGCGCACCGTGACCCGCTTCGGTGATTACGACTTCACCCCGCACCATGACGGTGCGGAGCGACTGGTGGTGCTGCTCCAGCGCGCCGATGACGACGTGGCCTACGTGTACGCGAACGACGAGGTGGACGGATGACCACGGCGATCGCGCTCGATGCGATGGGCGGCGACCACGCGCCGGGAGCGACCGTTGGCGGCGCGCTCCTCGCGGCGGCCGAGGGCGTCGAGGTCGTGCTCGTCGGCGACTCGGAGGTCCTCGGGCGCGAGTTGAACGCGCGCGGCGGTGCGCCGCACGGGCTGCACATCGTCCACGCGCCGGACCAGGTGGGGATGGGCGACAAGGCCGCCGCCGAGGTGCGGAAGCAACGCCAGACCTCGCTGTACGTGGGTACCGAACTGGTGAAGCGCGGCGAAGCGGCCGCGCTCGTGACGATGGGCAACACCGGTGCGGCGATGGCGACCGGGCTCATCGTCCTCGGACGGTTGAAGGGCGTGGAGCGCCCGGCGCTCGGCGCGGTGCTCCCGGCGGGCGATCAGCCCGTGCTGTTCCTGGACGTGGGCGCGAACGCGGACGCGCGCGCCTCCCACCTCGTCCAGTTCGCGCACCTGGGCTCGGCGTACATGAGCGCGGTGCGAGGCGTGGCGTCGCCGCGCGTGGCGCTGCTGTCGATCGGCGAGGAGCCCTCGAAGGGCTCGATGCTGGTGACGGAGACGCACGAACTGCTGGCGCACGACGTGCGGCTCAACTTCGTCGGCAACCTGGAGGGCCGCGCGCTGCTGAGCGGCGAGGCGGACGTGGTGGTCACGGACGGGTTCACCGGCAACGTCTGCCTGAAACTCGCGGAGGGCATGGTGAGCATGCTCTTCGACGAGCTGCGCGGGGCCGCGCGCTCCTCGCTGCGCGCGAAGATCGGCGGGGCGATGCTGCTGCCGGCGCTGCGAGGCGTGCGCGAGCGGCTGGACTACCGCCACTACGGTGCGGTGCCGTTGCTGGGCGTGGACGGGGCGGTCTTCGTCGGCCACGGCCGCAGCGACGAGCGGGCGGTCGCGAACGGCCTGAAGAACGCGCAGCACGCGATCGAGCAGGGCATGTTGCGCGCGCTCGGCGATGCCGTTTCGGGCGGCTTGCCGCGGACCTAAGCGTTTCCTGAATGGCACCCGCGGCGGCGGTTTCTGAGCGCATCGCCCCGATGGACGCACCTATCCTTGAGCAGGCGGCACATATTCGATCCTGAACAACGGTCAGGCGGGCCGTCGTGCGTCCTTTACCTCCCCTTCAGGAGATGGCGGAGTTCCTCGCTGAGCGTCATCCGCTCCCCGAGGGCTTCCTGCCGCTCGTCAACATCGACCCGTCCGACCCGGACGCGCCGACGGCGCTCCGCGCGATCCTCGCGACGACGAAGCAGGCGCGGCTGCGTCTACGGCAGGTGAACCGGAGCCTGGGCAACCCGGAGGGCGCGGGCCTCGACACGGACGGCGGGCTCCAGCACTACGGTTACCGGCGCGTCCACTCGGCGGGGCTGATCGCGATCCTCGTCTCCGGGTTCGACGACGGCACGAATGCGCTCGACAGCGTGCAGTTCTGGCGGCGGCAGATCTGCGTGGCGTTCGGCACGGCGCTGCTCATCCGCGACGACGCACCGGAGAACCCGTACTCCGCGGCGGCCGGGCTCCTTCACGAGATCGGTTTCCTGCTGCTGGACATCGAGCGGTCCGATCTGACCGCGCTCCTGCCGACGCTCGGGCGGCGGCGGGGCGGCCTGAACGCGGACGCGGAGCGCGCGGTGCTGGGGTACGCGCTGCACGAACTGACCGTCGTCATCCTCGGCCGGTGGGGTGTGCCCGCACCGATCATCACGGCGGTGCTGGAGCGCGAGCGTGGCCCGCTGGAACGAGGCCCACTGGGCTCGGCACTCTGGACGGCCGTGGAGGGCGCGAACACGCTCGGCTTTGGCGGTGCGTTCTACCCGCAGCGTCGCGACCTGGACCCGCGGCTGGCACGCGCCATCGAGCGGTTCTACGGCAGCAGCGGGGAGATCGCCCGCCGCGTCGACCGCGTGCTGGCGGGCGTGCTGCTGGAGGACGGGCCGGTGGGGCCGGAGAGCGCGGCCTAGTCCAGGACGGGGAGCGGTGAAGAGGCGCCGGCGGCGTTCGGCTCCGCACCTGTCCCACCGGCGGCGGGCGCCCAGCGCCACCACAGGCGCATTGCGTCACGCAGTGCGTCCACCTGCTGGGCCGGCTCCTTGCCCTCGATGCAGTTGGCGAGGTGCTGGTCCAGGACGACGGCGCCGACGGTGTCGATGCTGGCGCGGACGGCCATCAACTGCGTGACCACGTCCTCGCAGGCCCGTCCGCCCTCCAGCATGCGGGTGATGCCCCGCACCTGGCCCTCGATGCGGCGGAGGCGGGTGAGCAGCGCGTCGTTCTCGTTGGGTTCCATGGCGGCACCACCTTCACCCCTCATGTTCTCACGGGTCGTCCCCGGGAGGCTGGGGAGGCTTGACATACCCGGAGGGGGTATGTAGATTGTGTCCCAGCGGCGGGATCCGTGTCAACGGCTCTCCCTCCCCGGGACGCGCGGCGCTCGCCGCTCACAGACCGGCCCTCGGTGGCCGGGTACGAAAGGACACGGGCGATGGCTCACCCGACTGACACCTCTGACGCCACGTTCGAGCAGGACGTGCTGAAGAATGACACCCCCGTCCTGGTGGACTTCTGGGCGCCGTGGTGTGGCCCGTGCCGCATGGTGGCCCCGGTTGTGGAGGAACTCTCCAACGACTATGACGGCAAGGTGAAGTTCGTGAAGCTGAACACGGACGAGAACCCGCGCGTGGCGGCGGCCTACCAGATCCGCTCGATCCCCACGCTGCTCATCTTCAAGGGCGGCCAGGCGGTCGGCCAGATCGTGGGCTTCCGCCCGAAGAGCGACCTGGCGAAGCACCTGGAAGCGGCGCTGGCGAACTAGCCCTCGCGCTCCCGGCTCGGAGAACCACATCGGGGCGGCCAGCTGGCCGCCCCGATGTCCATTCGGTCGGGTGAATGGTGCGGCCTAGCCGCCGCCCAGCGGGATCGTCTGCGGGCCGTCGCCGCCTTCGGCACGGCGGCCCTTAGCGACGGAGCGCCCCTGCTTCTCCTCCAGGCGGCCGAGCGCGCGTCCCTTGTCGGGCGTGGGGTCGGGACGCAGGCCGTAGGCTTCGCGGCCTTCGTGGTCCTCGGGCAGGTGTTCGGTGATGGGAAGACCTTCCTCATCGCAGAAGAGCAGTCAGTGGCAGTATTTCCACCGCTGCATCTCCTCGCAGGGGCAGATCCAGAATTTCTTCTCGATCTCCTCCTGCTTGTCCTCGAAGAACATGCAGGGACAGAGGGGCTTGCCCACCTCGTCCACGTTCTTGGCGAGGCCAATGACGAGGAACTCCGTGATCTCGGGCTGGGGGTGGAGGAACGTGCCCGACTTCTGTGCGAAGTTCTCTACGAACTTCCGCATCTTGTCGAGCGTTTCCGGCTTCGCGACGGCGCGGTCCGCGTCTGATGGCTGGTCGAGCGTCACGAGGCCTCCTTCCCGTCCGCACAGTCTCGCCGCACATCGCGGCCCTCGCAAGCGCACCACCGGCACCGGAAAGGTGACCCCATGACCACCCCACGCACCGTCCGCGAGGTCGACATCGCGATTGTCGGCGGCGGCCCGGCCGGCCTTGCCGCCGGGCTGTACGCGGCGCGCGCGCTGCGCTCCACCGTGCTCTTCGAGGGCGGCGTGCTGGGCGGCCAGATCGCGACCACGGACGCCGTGGAGAACTACCCCGGCTTTCCGGAGGGCGTGAACGGGTTCGACCTGTCGCTTGCGATGCAGGCGCAGGCGGAGCGCTTCGGGATGGAGTCGGTGTACGCGCGCGTCACCTCGATCCGGCGTCGCGATGACGGCCGCTTCGACGTGGTGACGGAGGGCGCCGGCGACTTCCTCGCACGGGCGGTCATCTACACGGCGGGCGCGGAGTACAACAAGCTCGGCGTGCCGGGCGAGACGGAACTGACCGGCCGCGGCGTCTCCTACTGCGCGACGTGCGATGCGGCGTTCTTCGGCGGCCAGGAGGTGATCGTCGTCGGCGGTGGTGACGCCGCCGTCGAGGAGGGGCTGTTCACGACGCGGTACGCCTCGAAGGTCACGCTGGTGCACCGGCGCGAGGAACTGCGCGCGCAGCGGGTGCTGCAGGAGCGCGCGTTCGGCGAGCCGAAGATGGCGTTCGCCTGGAACAGCGTGGTGGAGGCGATCCACGGCGACGACGCGGTGGAGGCGGTCACGTTGCGCGACGTGCAGTCGGGAGAGACGCGCCGCATGGCGACGGGCGCGGTCTTCATCTTCATCGGCCAGACGCCGAACTCCGACCTGCTCGCGGACCTCGGCGTGCCGCTCGACGCGGGTGGGCACGCGATTGTCAACGCGTGGATGGAAACGCCGGTGCCAGGCCTGTTCGTGGCCGGCGACGTGCGCTCCGAGGCGGCCCGCCAGGTCGTCTCCTCCGCCGGCGACGGCGCGACCGCCGCGATCCGCGCCGACCAGTACCTCACGCACCTCGAGGGGTAGCGCCGCGCCGGTGCGGCGCGCGTACGATCACCGCATGGGTGACCGTGACCGTCGAGGCGATGCGGGACGGTGGGCGCGCTACGGCGCGAGCCTGCCGGAGCGCGGCGTGCGCGCCGGGTTCGCGGTGGCGGGCGGCCTGCTGCACGAAACGGCGACGCTGATCCTCCCCCGGTTCGTGCGCGGTTCCCGGTTCTACGAGGCGACCGCGAAGAACGCGCTGCGTGTCGCGATCGAACTCGTCGGGGACGTGCGGCCGGAGGTGTCACCGGAGGGCCCGGACGCCGGGCGTATCGCGGTGAAGAAGGCCGCCGGGAACGTGGTCGAGCTCGGCGCGATCGCAGCGATCGGCTTCTCCCCGCTCTGGTTGCTGGCGGCGGCGGCGGATGTCCTCAACGGGTCGCGCGTCTACCTGCGCACGCTGGAGGAGGAACTGCAGCGCGCGGGCGTGCTGCAGCCGGGCGTGCAGTTCGGCTCCGTCGACCAGCTCGTCGGCGCCCTCGAAGGGACCGTGGGCAACACCGCGCGGCTGATCGACCTGCCGCCGGTCGAACTCGCCGAACTGCGCCAGTCGATCCGCGAGTTCCGCGCGGACGCCTCCTCGCTCCCGAGCACGACCGAGATGGCCGGGCTGTTCAACGCGCTCGTGGAGACCGCGCGCGTGGAGCGGCGACCGCTCCTCGAGGTGTCGAGCGGCGTGGGCCTCGCGTTCCTGCACTCCGCCGGCCGCCTGACGCGCGAGCACCTGGCGACGCCGTACCGCGAGGACTGGGCGCGCCTGCGCGGCGAGGGCTTCGGCGCCTACGCACGTCGCGTCGGGCGGCCGTACCAGGAGGCGATCGGCCGGCACTTCGACCCCTCGCGCGCGACGTTGACCGAGCGCGCGCCGGGTGCCGTTGCCCGCCGCGCCCGCGCGCTCTGGGCGCGCCGCCCGCGGCGTCCCGACGCCGGCTGATCCTCCGACCGGGCGGCGGCACGGTGCCAGCGCGGACGCGCGGCTATCATCGGCGCGGGAGTGGATGATGTCCGGTGGCGTCCGCGGTCTTCAAAACCGTTGCGGGGCCGCGTCGCGGTCCCGGGTGGGTTCGACCCCCACGCACTCCCGCCAAGATCGCCGTCACGCCTGACGGAGTCGCCTCATCGCCACGCCCGCATCCACCTCGTCCGCCGGGACGCGCCCGCCGCTCAGTGACCGCGCGAGGCGGCGCGGGGCGTGGCTGGTCGCGGCGTCTACGTTCCTGTTCTGGCTGTCGCTCTACTTCTATGTGCCGTTCCTGCCGCTGCGGGCGCAGGACCTCGGCGCGTCGAACACGATGCTGGGCGCGGTGGTGGCGTCCTACGCGATCGCGCAGGTGGGGCTGCGCATCCCGATCGGCATTGGCGCGGACGCGATTGGACGGCGCAAGCCGTTCGCGGTCGCCGCGCTCATCGCCTCGGCGGTCGGCGCGCTGGGGCTGGCGCTGTCGCCGAACCCGTGGTCGCTGTTCGCGGCGCGCGCCGTCACGGGCATCGCCGGGGCGGGGTGGGTGGCGATCACCGTGCTGTACGCCTCCTACTTCGCGGCGGGCGACGCGGCGAAGGCGATGTCGCGGATCATGGCGGTGAACGCGACCGCGCTCGTCCTCGCCACGTTCATTGGCGGCGTGATGGCCGACCTGTTCGGCCCGACGAGTACGTTCAGCCTGGGCGTGGCCGTGGGGGCGGCGGGCGCGGTGCTGATGCTGATGGCGGACGAGCCGCCGCTGGCGGACCGCCGGGGCTACTCGGCGCGCGCGTTCCTGGAGGTCGCGCGGGTGCCGCTGCTGGTGAGCGTCTCGGTGATCGGCATCACCGTGCAGTTCGTCTCCTTCGCGACGAGTTTCGGGTTCGTCCCCGTGTACGCGGAGCAGATCGGCGCCAGCGACGCCGAGGTCGGCTACGTGACCACCGTGATGTTCGCGACGTCCGTGCTGGGCACGCTGGTGACGCCGTGGCTCGTCGCGCGCACCGGCTACGGCGTCACGCTCGCGCTCGGCATCGCGGCGACGGCGCTCGGCGCGATCCTCGTGCCGATGACCTCGGACGTGATCGGGCTGTACGGGACGCAGGTGCTGAACGGCGTGGGCCGCGGCTCCACGAACGCGCTGCTGATCACGCTCGCCGTCCTCGCGGTCGCGCCCGCGCAACGGGCGACGGCGATGGGCGTCTACCAGGCGGTGTACGCGATCGGCATGCTCTCCGGCCCGGTGGTTGCGGGCGCCGTGGCGGACACCGCCGGCATCGACGCCGTGTTCTACCTCTCGACGGCGGTCGCAGTCCTCGGCGCGGCGCTGCTCATCGTGCGCCCGTTGCCGCGCGCCTAGCGCGAGGCGGCCGCCGGCTCGCGGTGGTCCGAGGGCGCTGCGGACGTGGCGGGCGGCGTGACGCTGGTGTCGGCGGTGCGGAACTTCCGCGCGAGGATGAAGATCGCGAGCCCACCGACGAGGCAGATCGCGCCGTAGGCGGTCTGTGCGATCTGGACGCCCTGCCACTCCGCGAAGAGGCCGGCGGCGGCGGCGCCCGCGGTGATCATCGCGCGGTCCAGCGACAGGAGGCTGATTACGCGGCCGCGCAGGTCCGGCGGCGACATGTGGAGCAGCGCCGCGTTGCTGAGCGAGAAGAACGTCGTCTGCATCGTGCCGACGAGGGCGATGATCACGAACGGCAGCACGATCCACGTCCGTCCGAGCCGGTCCGGGGCATACGTGGAGAACGAGAACGCGATCAGCAGCGCACCGAACATCGCCACGGTGAGCGGCAGGACGACGCCGAGGCGCGTCGGCTGGCGTCGGGCGATGAGGAGCGCACCGACGAGCGCGCCGCCGCCCGAGACGGAGAGCATGAAGCCGTACCCGGCATCGCCGATATCCAGGACATCCTTCGCGAAGAGCGGCGCGAACACCTGCATGTAGGACATGCCGAAGGTGAAGTAGATCAGCGCCAGCAGGATCACGCCGCGGATGCCGGAGTGGGCGAAGGCGAACCGTGCGCCCTCCATCAGGCCGGAGCGCATGGCGCCCACGCCGCGGTCGGCCTGCTTCTTGAGCGGCGGGATGCGCATCAGGTAGGTCGCCGTGACGGCGCCGAGGTAGATGATTGCCACGGCGCTGAACGCGCCACCGGTGCCGATCGCGGCGACGGTGAGGCCACCGGCGGAGGCGCCGAGGATGCGCATGACGTTGGTGGTGGCGGTCATCAGCGCGACCGCGCTCGTGAGCATCTCCTGCGGCACGAGCGTGGGGATGAGTGACTGCCGCGCCGGCTGGTCGAAGGCCATCAGGCTGCCTCGACCGAACGCGAGCAGGTACACGTGCCAGAGTTCGACGGCGCCGGCGAGCAGGGCCACCGCGAAGATGCTGTACATGATGAAGATGGTGGTCTTCACCATCAGCATGATCTGACGCCGGTCGAACATGTCGCTGATCACGCCGGCGATGAGGCCGAACAGCAGTTGCGGCACGGTGCGGACGGCGAGTACGCCGCCGAGGTGCGCGCCGGAGCCGGTGAGGTCCAGGACGAAGAGCGGCAGCGCCGTCTGTTCCATCCACAGCGCAAGCGAGTGGCTGAAGTGCCCCATCCAGAGCAGACGGAAATCGCGGAAGCGGAGCGCCGCGAACGTGCCAGGCTGTGGACCCTCCACCGGCGAGGAGGGCGGGATCATGCCGTGCGCCATACGCCCACCTTCGTCAGGCCCGAGAGGGTGCCCGCGTGAGAACGGGCGCAGCATACGCCCCGCGCGGCTGAGCGGAAGGTCAGATCCGCCGGACGGAGGCCCAGAACACGGTGAACAGGAGGAAGGCGACCGTGGCGGCGACCATGAACGCGCCGATGCCGACCTGCGCGCCGTACGTGGCGATGGCGAACGCCAGCGGGAACGTGCCGATCGGCTGGACGCCGCTCGCCATCTGGTTCACGGCCATGACCCGCCCGCGCATCTCGGACGGTGCGATCTGCAGCAGCAGCGTGCTGTGCAGCGTGGTCGCCACGGAGTGGAAGATGCCGCCGATCGCGAGGATTAGCAGCGAGACGATGTAGATCGAGGAGGCCGCGAAGCCGATCAGCAGCGTGCTGTAGCCCAGGTAGCAGACCATCATCAGCCGCCCCCGGTGCTTCATCCCGCCTAGCGAGGCGAGCGCGAAGAGCCCGAGTAGCGACCCCCACCCCATCATCGAGGAGAGCATGCCGAAGCCGGCGTTGCCGCGGTCCAGCACCTCTTCCGACACGACTTTCAGGAAGGGGATGTACGGGTAGATGAGCAGCGACGGGATGATGCCCACGACGATCAGGCCGAGGACGCGGCGGTCCTGCCAGCAGTAGGCGAAGCCCTCGCGCATCATCGTCAGCGGCGCGCTGCCGGCGGCGGCGCGCACCTGGCGGGTGGCGCGGCTGATGCGCAGCGTGGCGATGACGGCGAGCAGTTGCAGGACGACGAGCGCGATCAGTGCCGAGGCCACGCCCCACGCCGCCATCATGATGCCGAAGCCGGACGGCCCGAGGACCCTCGAGACGTCCTGCACCATCGAGTTCACGGCGAAGGCGTTCTGCAGCGTGTCGTCCGTGGTGACATCCGAGACGAACGCCTGGCGCGCCGGCTGGTTGATCGACTGCGCCAGCCCGCCGCCGAATGCGATCACGTACACGTGCCAGACGTGCGCCGTATCGGTCAGCACCAGCGCGGCAAGGGCGGCGGCGAGCAGGGCGTCCAGCATGGTGGAGAGCACGACGACCTGCCGCCGCGGGAACCGGTCGGAGAGGTAGCCGCCGTACGGCGCGATCAGCGTGCCGACCGCACCTCGGAAGGCGGCAACGGTGCCGAGTTGCACCGCGGACCCGGTCATGTCGTAGACGAGTGCGAACAGCGCGAGTTGCTTCGCCCACTGGGCGAAGCCCGCGGCCAGCGTGGAGAGCGTCAGGTAGCGGAAGTCGCGGCTCTGGAAAGAGACGAAGATCTCGCGCGTGCTCGTGCGGCGTCGTGGGGCGGGAGGTCGAGGCGGGCCGCCACCGGCGTGCGGGGCTGCCTCCGTCGACGGTTCGACGGGGGCGCGGCCGCTGCTGCTGCTGTCGTCGGTCGGGGTCGCCATGTCTCCGCCTCGATAGGCGCGCACGATACACCCCGGGTCACGCCCGAGGGGTTACGCGTCTGGGCGGGCGAGGAACGCCTCCAACGCCTCCGCGAAGGCGTCCGGGTGCTGCATGTGCAGCAGGTGTGCGCCGGGGAGGACGGCGGAGGTGCCGCGCGGCAGGAGCCGGACCGCCTCGGCCGTCGCCTCGTCGCTCGCGACGGCCGACTCGCGGCCGCGCACGATGAGCGCCGGGCAGGCGATGCTCGGCAGGAGGGGCCGCTGGTCGAACTGCGGCCACTCGGCGAGCGTCCGCTGGTCGAGGCGCTGCGTGAAGGTGCCGTCCTCGGCGCGCTCGTAGGCACGCTCGGCGAACCGGCGCGCGGTCGCCTCGTCGACGCCGGGGAGGATACGGGCGACGCCCGCGAGCAGGTTGTCGAACGAGTCGAAGCGCCGCGCCGGCTTCGAGCCCGCCTCCTGCAGGCGGGCACGCTGCCGCTCGGGCGGCTGAGGGTCGATGTCGATGAACATGGCGGCACGGACAAACGCGGGGTGCTCGGCCGCGACGCGCATCGCCACCAGCGACCCCGTGGAGTGGCCGACGAGCGCCACCGGCGCGCCGATTGTCTCGATCGCCGCGACGACGTCCGAGGCGTACCCGGCCTCGTCGTAGGGCGGGGCGTGGTCGGAGGCGCCGTGCCCGCGCGCGTCCAGCGCGAGCGCGCGGTGGCCTCGCGCCGCCATGCGCTCGGCGACCGGCTCCCAGGCCCCGGCGTGCTGAGCGGCGCCGTGCAGGAAGAGGACGGCCGGGGCGGCCTCCGGCCCCCACTCGAGGAGGTGGAGGCGGTGCCCCTGCGGGGCAACGACCCAGCGGTCACGAGGCGGGTTGGTCACCGAAGCGTTCCCCTCCAGCGTCGCGACGGTAGCGCGGATTGCGGGGCGCGAGCATCCGGCGGATCGGACGTATCATGCTGCCTCGCGGGCCCCGCCCGTGACCGGCAGAAGGGCGCACCCGGTGCGGCGCAGGCCTCGGATCTTCCACGGCTGGTGGATCGTGATGACGGGCGGGATCCTGCAACTGCTGCAGGGCTCGCTGCTGGGGCAGGCGTACGGCTCCTACATCGTGGTGCTGGGGGCGGAGTTCGGCTGGACCCGGACGCAGCTCTCGTTCGCCTCCGCGCTCCGTGAGATGGAGGGCGGCATCGTCGGCCCGTTCCAGGGCTGGCTGGTGGATCGCATTGGCCCTCGGCGCGTCACCCGCGCCGGCATCGTCATCTTTGGCCTCGGCTTCATGCTCTTCAGCCAGGTACAGACGCTGACGATGTTCTACGCGGCGTTCATGGTGATGGCGATCGGCGCGAGCCTGATGGGCTACCTGACGATCACTACCGCCGTGGTGCAGTGGTTCGTCCGCAGGCGCTCGACCGCCCTCAGCCTGACGAGCGTGGGCGGGGCGTTCGGCGGCGTGATCGTGCCGCTGACGGTGCTGGCGCTGGAGACGTTCGGCTGGCGCACCACGGCGTTCGCCTCCGGCGTGCTGGTGATGGCGGTGGGCCTCCCGATCACGCAGCTGCTGGTGCAGCGGCCCGCCGATATCGGCCTCGGGCCGGACGGCGACCCCATGAAGGAGGGCGCCGGCACGGGCGCGCTGGTGATGGGGCCCAACGATTTCACGCTGGGCGAGGCGTTACGTGAGCCATCGTTCTGGTGGATGTCGCTCGGGCATGGCTTCGCGCTGCTCGTGGTGGGCGCGGTGAACGTCCACATGATCTCCCACCTCACGGAGACGCTGGGGTACTCGCTCGGGCGTGCATCGCTCGTCTACTCGGCGCTGACGGGCGTGTTCATGATGGGCACGCTGGCCGGCGGCTGGATCGGCGACCACTCCAGCAAGCGGTTCATGGCGTTCTGCTGCATGGGTGCGCACGCCATCGGCATGCTGTTGCTCTCGCACGCCACGGCGACGTGGATGGTGGTGGCCTTCGTGATCATCCACGGGAGCGCGTGGGGGATGCGCGGCCCGCAGATGGCGGCGCTCCGCGCGGACTACTTCGGGTCGGGCGCCTTCGGCAAGATCATGGGCGTCTCCAACATCATCGTGATCGTCGGCGCGATCCTCGGGCCGGTGTTCGCCGGGTTCATCTACGACCAGACCGGCAGTTACCGCGTCGGCTTCGACTCGCTCGCGGTGATGGCCGCGCTCGGCTCGATCTTCTTCGCGCTGGCGCGGCGGCCGAAGCCGCGCGTCACCGCCGAGGCCTAGCAGGGCGTCCTCAGTCGGTGTCGCGGATCGTGCGCGTGACCCAGAGCAGCGCACCCATCACGAGCAGCGCCAGCCCGACAGCGCCGAGCGCCCACTGAGGCCCCACTGCCTCCGCGAGCATCGCGATGCCGAAGATGCCGAGCGACTCCACGCCGTCATCGAGCAGCATGATGCTGCTCACGCGCCCGCGGTACCCATCGCTCACGCGCGTCTGGATCATGATGTTCACGAGCGACTGCCGTCCGGCCTGGCCAATGCCGAGCACCACGACGATCCCCATGCTCACCCAGAACGCCGTGGAGGCGGAGAACCCCATGAGGGCGATGCCGAAGATCGCCATGCTCGCGATCAGCAGCTTCCCCTGGCGTTTGCTTGGGAGTGAGGCGATCAGGAGCGAGCCGAGCAGCGCGCCGACTGCCGTCATCGCGAGCAGCAGGCCCACGCGTACGGCCGCCTGGTCTGCGTCCTCCGCCATGACCTCGCGCACGAAGCCCGGCAGCAGCCGCTGGTAGGGGAGCGAGAGCGTCGAGGAGATGCCATGGATCAACAGCAGCCAGATGAGGATGCGGTCCGTCCGCAGGTAGCGGAGCGTCTCGCCCATGGCACGCAGCCCGGCGCGGTCACGCTTCGCTGCTGCGCCGCCGGTCGATGGCGCTGACGCCTCGCCGTTCGCGGCTGCGCGCGTGCGGGCGTTGGTGATGGGGACGGGGAAGAGCGCGAATACGGCCATGACGTTCATGCAGGCCATGAGCGCGAACACCCACGAGGGCCCGGTGACCGCGATCAGGATGCCGGCGAGCGCGGGCGCGCCGAGGCGTACGACGTTCAGCACGAAGACGTTGAGCGCGAACGCGTTCATCACGCGCTGCACTCCCACGATCTCCGGGATCATCGACTGGCGGGCCGGGAGGACGAAGGAGTTCACGACGCCCTGCAGCGCCGTGGCGATCAGCAGGTGCTCGAAGCGCAACTGGTCCATGAACAGCAGCACCGCGATCGCCATCGCGAGGAGCGCCACGCACAACTGCCCGACCTGGATGATCGCGCGGCGGCTGAGGCGATCCGCCAGCACGCCGCCGTACAGCGCCAGCACCACGCGCGGCATGGAGTTGGCAAGTTCGATGAAACCGAGTGCGGCGAAGGAGCCGGTGATCTCGTAGGCGAGGACGCCGCGGGCGACCTGCTGCATCTGCAGCGCGCCCCAGTTCCCGGTCATCGCGAGCATGTACCAGCGGAACGCCGGCACATCGATCAGCGAATCGAAGGTGCGGAACCGCCTGGCGGGTAGCGCCGTCGGTGGTTCGGACGTGGCGGTCTCAGCGGGGTTCGCCCCGCGACGATCGTCACCTGAGTCGGTACTCAAGCTCCACCCTCACTGGTCATGGGTTGGCCGGCACCGCGGGATAGTACACGAGTGCCGCTACACCGCCGGGTGTGCTTCCGGCTTACGGGCGCGAGGCCGCGCCCTCCTTCTCCGTCCAGCACGCGCTGAGCCCGCAGAGCGTGCACTTCATCTCCGTCGGAGGTGGCGGCGTCTCCGCCTGCGCCTTCGCCGAGGGCGTCGAGGTGGTCGCGGGCATGGTGGGCGGGGTCATCGCGCCGCCCCCGCGATCTGCGTGCGCAGGAAGGAGCGGATCGCTTCGGTGGCCACGGGGACGGCCTCGGCCGTCTTCCACTCGTCGACGCGCGTGCTGTTCAGCAGCAGCGCGTCCACTTCCAGGCTCACGCTGGTGGGGTGCGCGGCGTCCGCGCCGGTGAGGATGAGCATGGGCGTGGCGATCGAGGGGATGCGGGACTTCGGCACGGAGAAGACGAAGTCCTCGCGGTGCCACATCGCCTGCCCGAACGCCTCCAGGTCGCCGGCGGCGAGGTCGTCCCGACGCGCGACGAGTTCTTCGCCCCACGGCTTCCAGATGTTGTCCTGGAACACCTGCGTGTTCGTGTCGACGAGGCCGATCGGCTGCATCAGCACACCAGCGACCATCCGGCCCGGCTGCCGGTCGGCCTGCTTCAGCAGGTACGAGCAGCCGATGCAGCACCCGGCTGCGACGTATCGGTCGATGCCGAGGTGGTCGAGGAGCCCCAGCTGGTCGTCCACGTAGGAGGTCCACGGGTCCACCGTGTCGAAGGGGCCGGTGGACTGGCCGCAGTTCCGTTGATCCATCGCGATCACGCGGAAGTCGTCCCGGAACGCCTCCACCGGGTTGAGCGGCATGCGCGACCAGAACGCGATCGCGGAGTTCATCCCGCCGGGCGCGATCAGCAGGAGCGGGAAACCGCTGCCTCCGCTGTCCTCGTAGTAGAGCGAAGCGCCGGCGCGCTCGTAGAACGGCATTGCGTACCCCTCTCGCTGGCGCGCCCGAGGCATAGGGGCGCGCGGGGAGTGTACCGGGCGGGCCGGACGCCGGGCGTCCGCGCGGCCTCGTATGATGCGCGCTTCACGAGGACGTTCGACGAGGGGTGACCGATGGACCTGGGACTGACGGGGCGCGTGGCGATCATCACCGGCGGCAGCGAGGGCATCGGCAAGGCGGCCGCGATCTCGCTCGCGCGCGAGGGCGCCCGTGTCGCCATCGCCGCGCGGCGGCCGGACGTGCTGGAAGCGGCCGCCGCAGAGATCCGCGCCGCCGCCGGCAACGGCGAGGTGATGGCGGTGCCGTGCGACGCGCGTGACGAGGCGCAGGTGCAGGCGCTGGTGCAGCGCGTGGTGGACGCCTGGGGCGGCGTGGACATCCTCGTGAACAACGCCGGCACCTCCGCGGCCGCGAAGTTCGAGGCGGTCTCCGACGAGACGTGGGAGGGCGACCTGGGGCTGAAGTTGTACGGCGCGATCTACTGCTCGCGTGCGGTGCTGCCGTACATGAAGGCTGCCGGTGGAGGACGGATCATCAACGTCACCACGCCAGGCGGGAAGGCGCCGGGTGCGAACTCGCTGCCGACCTCCCTCGCGCGGGCGGCCGGGCTCGCGCTGACGAAGGCGATGTCGAAGGACTACGCCGCGGACGGCATTCTGGTGAACTCGGTGTGCATCGGCCTCATCAAGAGCGGCCAGCACGAGCGCCGCTACGAGCGGGAGCAGGAGCGGAACCCCTCCCGCACCCTGGACGAGTTCTACGAGGGGATGGGCCGCAACGTCCCGCTCGGTCGCGTGGGCGAGGCGCAGGAGGCGGGCGACGTGATCTGCTTCCTCGCCTCGGCGCGCGCGAGTTACCTGACGGGCACCGCGATCAACATCGACGGCGGCTCGTCACCCGTGATCTAGCGGGCCGGTGCGGCGTCAGGCGCCGACGACGGCGATCGCCTCGATCTCGATGAGGTAGTCGGGCGTCGCGAGCGCCTGCACGCCGACGAGCGTGCTGGCCGGCAGGTCGCCGGTGATGAACTCGCCCCGCACCGCGCGGTAGGCGGCACGCATCTCCGGCGTGTAGCCCACGATGTAGGTGTTCATCTTCACGATGTCCGCGAAGGTCGCGCCGGCGGCCGCGAGCGCCGTCTGCAGGTTGCGGAACACCTGGCGCGCTTGCGCCTCCAGGTCCCCGGCCCCAACGACGGCGCCGTCCGGCCCGGCGGCGACCTGGCCCGCGAGGTAGATCGTGGTGCCGCCGGTCGCGGTGACCACGTGGCTGTATCCGGCCGGCGTGTGCATCCCTGCCGGGTTCATGCGCTGGACGGGCATCGTGGCCTCCTTCTCGTGGCGCGTGCAGCGGTGAGGATACCCGTCCCGTAGCGCCGCCGAGGCCTACCGTGGATCACATGAAGCCGTGGGAGACCCTCGCCAGCGCCATCACGCCGGACGGCAGCCGCCTGGAGCTGCGCCGCCACGACGGTGACTATGTCATCCGCGCCGAGGGCTATGACCTCATGCTCAGCCGCGCCCACGGCTCCGAGGACGCGATGATGGCGCTCGCCTGCCCGGCTCCGCAGGACGGCGCGTGCGTCCTCATCGGCGGGCTCGGGATGGGGTACACGCTCGCGGCCACGCTGGCGCTGCTGCCGGAGCGCGCTACGGCGGTGGTCGCGGAACTGGTGCCGGAGGTCGTGGAGTGGAACCGCGGCCCGCTGGGGCCGCTCGCCGGACACCCGCTCGATGACCCTCGCACGGAGGTCGCACTCGGCGACGTCGCCGAGGTGATCCGGAAGAGCCCAGGACGCTTCGACGCGATCCTGCTGGATGTGGACAATGGGCCGGACGCCCTCACGCAGCGCGGCAACGGCTGGCTCTACACGCCGGCCGGACTGGACGCCTGCCGTCGCGCGCTCCGACCCGGGGGTGCGCTCGCGGTCTGGTCCGTGGGGCACGACCGCACCTTCGAGCGGCGGCTGCGTGCCGCGGGCTTCGAGGCGTCCACACATCCCATCGCCGCGCACGGCTCGCGCGGGCGGAAGCACGTCGTCTTCCTCGGCCGTCACCGGAACTAGTCCGCTACTCCGCGACGAGCCGGTAGATGCCGCCCCCTGCGTAGTCCGCGACCAGCACCTCGCCGTCCGCGTCACGCCCGAAGGTGACCGGAATGCCCTCGAACTCCGCCACCAGCACCGGCACTGGGTCGTCGCGTTCCGTATTGAGCGCGAAGAGTGTGCCGCTGCACATATCGGCGTAGAGGTAGTGGCCGTCGAGGGCCTCGATCGCCTCGCCGCGGTAGACGACGCCACCGATGACGGCGCAGGTGTCCTCGGTGTGGGTGTAGGTGGCGACGGGCGGCGTGAAGCCCGTGCGATCGCAGTCGCCGGCATCCAGGCAGCGGTCGCCTTCCACTACGCTCCACCCGTAGTTCCCGCCGGACTCCACGCGGTTCACCTCCTCCACTGAGGAGACGCCGACATCGCCGAGCCAGACCGCGCCGGTCGCGGGGTCGATGTCCATGCGGAACGGGTTGCGGAAGCCGTACGCGTAGATCTCCGGCCGCACGCCGCCGGCGTCCACGAACGGGTTGTCCCGCGGCACCCGGTACGGCTCGTCCTCGGTCGCTGCGCTCACATCGAGGCGCACGACGGTCGCGAGGAGCGTGGTGGTGTCCTGTCCCTGCTCGAACGGGTCGGTGGAGGCGCTGCCGTCGCCGAGCGAGAGCAGCAGCGTGCCATCCGCGGCGAAACGGATCGCGCCGCCGTTCTGGTTGTAGCCGGGCTGCGCCAGTGACAGCACCGTGAGGGCGCTCGCCGGATCGGCGACGCCGCCCTCCACCGTGTAGCGCACCAGATCGGCGCGCATCGGTTCGTCGGCGAAGTAGAACGCCCAGACGTGGCCGTTCGCTCTGTAGCCCGGGTCGAGGGCGACCGAGAGCAGCCCCTCGCCGCGTTCGTCGTCCACGACGGCAGCGAGGTCGAGCAGGAGCGCGCGTTCCCCCTCGTCGTCCGCGAGCCAGACGGCGCCGCCCTGCTCGGCGACGAGGATGCGGCCGTCCGGGTAGGCGGCGACCTCCACCGGGCGGTCGAGCGTGACGCCGGCCAGCACCGGCTCGGCGCGGAGGCGGGGGACGCTGTCGCACCCCAGCGCGAGGGCGATCACGAGCAATGAGGCGACGAGCAGACTTCGCGGCGGCATGCCCCCGAGCGTATCGCGGCGCGTTGTAACATCGTCCCCTTCAAGAACGATCCCCGCCGCGCGGAAGGTGGCCACCATGACCACAGTCGACCAGCCCCGAGTCATCGGCACGCGACCGATCCGGCCGGACGGCGTGGACAAGGTCACCGGCCGCGCGACCTACGGGGCGGACGTACGGCTTCCCGGATTGCTGCAGGGCCGGGTGAAGCGCAGCCCGCACGCGCACGCGATCGTCAAGCGCGTCGACCTGTCGCGCGCCCTCGCGCTGCCTGGCGTGCTCGCGGCCGTCACGTTCGACGATCTCCCGGAGCCGCACGAGCAGGTCATGGAGACGGTGCGCGGCCCGCTTCCCACGGCGTGGGACTCCGAACGCGTGCTCGCGCGCCGCAAGGTGCTGTTCCGCGGCCACCCGGTGGCTGCCGTCGCGGCACTCGACCACCACATCGCGGAGGACGCCCTCGACCTGATCGACGTGGAGTACGAGGTGCTCCCGGCGGTCGTCACGATCGACGACGCGCTCCGCCCGGACGCGCCGATCCTGCACGACGACGGCAAGTCGGCGCTGGTCCCCGGCCTCTTCGAGCCGGTGGACGGCCGCGAGTCGAACATCGCGCGCACGATCACCCTCGGCTTCGGCGACCTCGACGCCGGGTTCGCGGCGTCCGAGGTGATCCTCGAACGCCAGTACGAGACGGCGATGGTGCACCAGGGGTACATCGAGCCGCACAACGCCACGGCGGTGTGGAGCCAGGACGGCAAGGTCACGATCTGGACCAGCACGCAGGGCGCGTTCGGCATCCGCACGAACGTGGCGCGGCTCCTGAACCTGCCGGTGAGCATGCTCCGCGTCATCCCCGCCGAGATCGGCGGCGGCTTTGGCGCCAAGAACGTCGTCTACCTCGAGCCGATCGCGGCACTGCTCTCGAAGAAGACCGGCCGCCCGGTGCAGCTGACGATGAGCCGCACCGAGGTGCTGGAGGCGACCGGCCCCACCTCAGGGACGCGCACGTGGGTGCGCATCGGCGCGAAGCGCGACGGCACGCTCGTCGCCGCGGATCTCAAGCTCTGGTACGAGGCGGGCGCGTATCCGGGATCGCCAGTCGCCGGTGGCGCGCGCTGCGCCCTCGGGCCGTACATCGTGCCGAATCAGCGCATCGTGGGGTACGACGTCGTCGTGAACCGCCCGAAGGTGGCGGCGTACCGCGCGCCGGGCGCGCCAGCCTCCGAGTTCGCGGTGGAGTTACTCCTGAACGAGCTCGCCGAGCGGCTGGAGATGGACCCGATGGAGCTGCGGCTGAAGAATGCCGCGGAGCAGGGCTCCCAGCGCAGCGACGGCGCGACGCACGGCTCGATCGGCGCGCGCGACGTGATGAAGGCGGTGATGGACCACCCGCACTACCGCTCCGAAACGCTCGGCAAGGACCAGGGCCGAGGCGTGGCGATGGGCTTCTGGCAGAACGGCGGCGGCGAGTCCGCGGCCTACGCGAATGTCCACGCGGACGGCCGCGTCACCCTCGTCACCGGGTCGGTGGACATCGGCGGGCAGCGCGCCTCACTCGCGATGCAGTTCGCGGAGACCATGGGCATCCCGTACACGGACGTGAACTCGCTGGTGGGTGACACGGACACCATCGGCTTCACGGCGAACACCGGCGGCAGCCGCACCACGTTCGCGACCGGCCTCGCCGTGGTGCAGGCGGCGATGGACGTGCGCCAGCAGATGGAGCAGCGCGTCGCGAAGATCTGGAACGTGGACGCCTCGGCGGTGGCGTACGACCCGGCGGACGCGAGCCTGCACGGCCCGGACGGTCAGGTGATGACGTTCAAGGAGGCCGCGCGCCGGATGCCGGGCAGCGGCGGCAACATCCAGGGGCAGGCGGACATCGTCTCCACCTCGGTCGGCAAGGTGGGCGCCTGCTACGGCGCGAACATCGTGGACCTGGAGGTCGACCGCGAGACCGGTAAGGTGACGATCCTTCGCTACACGGCTGTGCAGGACGTCGGCAAGGCGATCCACCCTGCGTACGTGGAGGGCCAGATCGAAGGCGGCGTGGTGCAGGGCATCGGCATGACCCTCAACGAGGAGTACGTGTACGACGCCGACGGGCGGATGGTGAACTCCTCGTTCCTCGACTACCGCATGCCGGTGGCGAACGACCTGCCGATGATCGAGACGGTGCTGGTGGAGGTGCCGAACCCCGGTCACCCGTTCGGCGTACGCGGCGTGGGCGAGGTGCCGATCGTGCCGCCGCTCGGCGCGATCGCGAACGCGATCTACGACGCGGTCGGCGTGCGCGTGACGCGGCTGCCCGCCTCGCCGACGTGGCTGCTCGACCAGTTGATGGAGCAGGGGCAGGCGTAACGCGCGTGGCCGTCCTCTACGTCCCCGCTTCGCTGCACCAGTTCACGGGCGGCGTGGCGCGCTACGAGATCGAGGCCGCGACGCTGCGCGAGGTGTTCGAGGCCCTGCGCGACCTCGCGCCAGACCTGCTGCCGCGCATCCTCGACGGCGACGACCTGCGCGCGGACATCGCCGTCGCGATCGACGGCTCGATCCTTGAGGGGGGCGAACTGCTGATGCCGGTCGGCGCGACGACCGAGGTGTACCTCGTGCCGCCGATCGGCGGCGGCGCGGGCTAGATCGAGCCGGCGCGGTCGCGGATCCAGGGCATGCGTCGCGAGCGGATCTGTTCCGTGACGGTGCCGCCGATGGGCCGCTCGGCGCGCTCGATGGTGATGAAGGCGCGCGGCGCGATCTCCATGATCTGCGCGCGCACCGTGTCCAGCGACCGCCGAGGGATCACCGTCATCGCGACCTCCACGGAGCCTCGCATCCCGTGGCCGTCCATGCGCGTCACGCGCAGGCCGCGCTGGCGGAGTTCGTCCGCCACATGCACCGTGGGGTCGCCGTTGATCACCTGGATGAGCCGGTAGCCGAACGCGGCGCGCTCCTCCGCCCACATGCCGAGGAACGTGCCGGCACCCCAGCCGAGCGTGTACCCGAGCACCGCGAACGGGTTGTCGAGGTTGGTGACGACCGCGCCGATGGCGAGCACGAACACCGCGATCTGCGCCATCGCCATGAGCGCCGCCTGCCAGCGCAGGCCGGCCGTGACCATGAGCATGCGCACGGTGCCGAGCGACACATCGGCGACGCCGCCGACGAACACGAGCAGGGGGATGACCAGGTCGGGCATGGCAGCGCTCCTCGGGCCGCGGGGCGGCTGGAGTGGCCGGCGCGCGCGGATCTCCGCACTGCACTCTGGCCGTGAGGGCCGCACTCGCGACCCCCGGGCGCAACCGCCGAGGGCGGGACGCCGGCGGGCCATCCGGTGGCCCGCTCGATCCAGCCTACCAGACGCCCCCGGAGGTCAGCCGCCCGTGCGTGCGGTGATCTGCCGGTACAGGTTCGTCACGATGCGCACGTCCAGCGACTCAGCGATCGGGAACAGGCGCTGGCCGATCGGGTACGGGTCCACCTTCGGTAGCGGCTGGCGCGCCGCTTCCTCCTCCGTCATGCCGCGGTCGACGAAGCCCTGCACCACGCCCATCCACGCCTCGATGATCTCGCGCTGCGTGGCGAGGTAGTCGCGACCGCAGGGCTCGCCGTGGCCCGGCACGATCGTCTCGATATCGAGCGCGGCGAGGCGGTCGAGCGCCGTGAGCCACTCCCACGGGTCGCCCTCCTGGATGAACGTCTTCACGCGATGGAAGACGTTGTCGCCGGGGAACACCACGCCTTCCTGCGGGAACACGACGGCCGTCTGCGGCTTCGTGTGTCCCGGCATGTGCAGCAGGCGCACCTCCTGCCCACCGAGGTGCAGCGTGAGCGCGTCGTCGAACAGGCGCGTGGGCGGGTTCGGTGGGTAGTCCGGGTGGTTGAGCAGCCAGACCGAGTCCGGATCGGTCTGCTTCATCGTCTCGCGGCGCTCCTCTGACTCCATGCGCGGGATCGTCTCGTCGTACCGCGCGCGCATCAGGCGCTGGCCGATGACCTCCACGCCGGGGAAGTAGGCGTTGCCCATGATGTGGTCGCCGTGTGGCTCCGTGTTCACGAGGTAGACCGGCCGCCCGTGCTCCGCGATCCGTTCGCGCCAGCGCACCGCATCGATCGGCTGCTGCGGCGTGTCCACCATGAACACGCCGTCGCCCGTCGCGAGGAAGCCCGGGTTGCAGCCCCAGAAGTAGATCTCCGCGTACACGTTCGCGCTGATGCGTCGCACCGGCGTGCCCCCTCTCGCGCCC
>WBZO01001649.1_pt1 | contig 33401 bp, 23 predicted proteins | sample 5204261 | NCBI WGS metagenome assembly WBZO01 (sample SAMN12412400, study PRJNA552823) | activated sludge metagenome | isolation source: activated sludge from anammox sidestream of wastewater treatment plant... | place: USA: North Carolina | collected 2017-09
TCAACGCACGTCCCAACGGTTCGGCATAGCATCTCGACACCAGCGCACCGAGCGCCCACGACAGGATCACCGCCGGCAGGTACCACAGCCAGCCGCTGCGCAGGTCGCCGCCGCTGGCCTTGAATGCCGCGGTGATCGCAAACACCACGAACATGTGCCCAAGGTAGATTTCGTAGCTGAGCCGCCCCATCGAACGCAGCCATCCCAATCCAGGCAGGGGCCGGGCGCGCGACTGCGCCAGCGCAAACACCAGGCACGCCGCACACACCACCAGCCAGAACACGACGAAGTCGTGCAGCAGCGGCCACAGTTCGCGCATCGCCAGCATCAGCGTCAACAGACCCAGCGCACCGAAGCCGCCGATCCCCCGCACGACCGCTTGCGGCAGCCGAGGCCAGCACCGCTCGGCCAGCGCAGCCAGCACTCCGGCCGCGATCGCTCCCATGCCCGGCAGATAGGCCTTTTCCTTCCAGATCTCGTTGTCGACGATGGCCATCAGGCTGAACGGAATCGCCGCCACCAAGGCCAGCAGCAGCACGCTCAGCAAGCCACGACTGCGCACGCACAGGCACAGCAGCGGAAAGGCGAGATAAAACGTCTCTTCGATCGACAGCGACCACAGCACGTCCCAGTTGCCGGGCAGATAGCCGGTGGCGCCTTCGTACCAGTTCAGGTGCAGGCCCAGCGCGGCGAGCAGCGCGCGTGACAGGGATTGATCGGGGCGATCGATCACGAAATTCGCCACCCCGGCCAGATGCAGCAATGACAGCACCAGCAGCAGCAACAGCAGCGTCGGCAGGATGCGCCCGGCGCGGCGTGCATAGAACGCCGGCAAGTCGATGCTAGCCAGGCTCCCCCAGCGCAGCATGGCATGGCGGGCAATCAGGAAACCCGAAATCACGAAGAACACGAATACCGCTTCGTAACCGTTGTAGCTGAGCGCATTGAGCACGCGCCGCGGCACATAGTCGGCCAATGCGCTCGAACGCAGCGGAATGCGCAAGGCCAGGTGATGCAGCACCACCAGCAGGATCGACAGTCCGCGCAAGGCATCGATGCCGGCATTGCGCGGCGGAACCGTGTCCGAGTGCATTGCGGAAGGAGAGAACGCGGTCATCGGCAGTGTGCGGACAAAGTCGCGCAGGCTGCCCGATCCCTCCGCTTCCGGCAATGCCCGGCTTGCCCCGGGCGCATGGCAACCGCTAGCCTCGCCGCATGCACCGGGAGCACGTCATGACGCACCACGCCATCCATCTCACCCTGCCCGACTGGATCGACGCCGAAGTCGGCGACGCCGTCTGCACCGACGACGCGGCGAAGATCGCGCTGGCGATCCGCCTGGCGCGGCGCAACGTGGTCGAACGCAGCGGCGGGCCTTTCGGCGCGGTGGTGTTCGATGCCGCGGGTCAGGTCGTCGCCGCCGGCGTCAACCGCGTCGTACCCGAGCATTGCTCGGTCGCGCACGCCGAGATGATGGCCTTCCTGCTCGCCCAGACACGCATGCAGCGCTGGCGCCTCAACGACGATGGCCGGCGCTACACGCTGGCCACCAGCGCGCAGCCGTGCTGCCAGTGCTATGGCGCGAGCGTGTGGGCCGGCATCGACGAACTGCTGATCGGCGCCCGCGCCGAGGACGTGATGGCACTGAGCGAATTCGACGAAGGCCCGCTGCCAGCTGACTGGATCGGCGAACTCGAACGGCGCGGCATCACGGTGCGCCGCGACATCCTGCGCGACGAAGCCTGCGATGTCTTTCGCCTTTACGCGCAAATGGGTGGTGCCCGCTACTGAAGTCATCGGCAGGCCTCAGTCAAAGCCATCCTTGAAGATCGCATCGCTGCCGTCGATCACCAGCAGGCTGGCCGACATCGCCGGCAAGCCCGTCAGATTCAAGGCGTTGCCGGCCAGCGTGCCGCTGCGGGCCAGATGCACGGGCTGATTCGTATCGAAGCCGTACAGTCGCCATTGCGTGCCGGGAGCCGCGGCAAAGCCCAGATTCACGGTCTGCGCCGCGCTGGTCTTGTTGGTGAGCAGCACGAAGATGCGTCCGGCGCCGCTGAACGCGTAGGCGCCGATCTGATCGACGTTGCCACTCACCGCACGCACGCTGCTGCCCTGCACGCGGCCACCCGCAGCGTCGTAGTTCAGGAACAACTGAAAGGCGCGCTCGACGCGCGTGTTGGCCGCGGGCGCCCCCCAGCGCGTGGCCATGTCCACGCCTTCGCGGGCGAAGATGCCGAACAGTTCGGCCTGCGCCACCGCACCGCTGGCGGTGTCGTCATTGCCCCAGCGGTATTCGGTGATCGCCAGTTTGGTGCCGGGGCAGTACTGATCGATCCACGCCCGGACGCGCGGGATCAGGTTGGGCTTGTCGTAGTGGTTGGCGTCGTTGTCGCCCAGGTCGGCCAGCCATGATTCCGCCACCCACTCCGGATCGTACAGTTCCTTGAGCGAGCGCAGGCGCAACGCGGCCGTGGCGCTGGAATCGTCGTCGCTGATCGACACGTTGCTGCCCTGCGGGTAGTAGTGCAGATCGAGGTAGTCGACCAGGCGCGCGCCACTGGGCAGTGGGTTCGCGCACACCTGCTGCAGGTACCAGGCGACGAATGGCAGGCCTCCGTGGGCGGCGCGATCGCTGCCGTCCAGGCACACGTCGGCGGCCGAGCCGAACAGGTCGCAATAGCCCCACGTCACCGGGCCGAGCACCTGGGCGGCCGGATCCTGCTGCTTGATCGCACTGCCGTAGGCGAGCGTCCTGGCCCAGGCCTCGTCATACGTGACGGGAGCGGGATGCACGTCGCGGTGGGTGACGTTCCACAGCATCATCTCGTTGTCGAGCGCGTAGAAGCGCACGCCTCCGTTCGCGGCGCTGCCAAAGGTCGCCTGCAGATGCGCGATCCACGCCGTCCAGAACGCCGGCGCGACCTCGCTGGAGGTGTCATGCGGATCGTTGCCGGTAATCTCCACGCCGTTGGCGTACACGCCGTTGCCGGCATCGGGATCCCAGGGATCGACCGCTTGCTGCTCGCCGTACTTGGCCACCGAAAATCCCGCGAAATACGGGTGCGACAGCGGACTGTCGGCACGCGGCGTCCAGCCGATGGTCGGGATCGTGATCAGCGCCTCGCCACCATAGCTGCGCACCTCGCTTATGAAGGTATCCGCCTCGTTGCCCAGCGGCGGTACCTGACTGCGATCGAACGCCCCCGGAATGTTCTCGTAGTACCAGTCGGATGCGGAGTTATGCACGTCGACCTGCCAGTTGTAGCGCGTGGCGGTGTTGCCGCCCCAGCGCCGCAGCGGGTAGCCGATCTGCGCGTTGCGTGCGCCATCGCCGTGGTTGATGCCGAAGATCAGCGCACTGAACGGCCGCACGTCGGCGCTGGCGTCGACTTGGACGGTGACCGCCGCCGAGGCGGAAACGGATGCAGCCAACACGGCAGCCCCCACCGCCCATGCCAAGATTTGGTGACGCATGCAGACCCCCCGGGATGATGGACAGACGCAACACAGAGTCATACGGAATCCTGCCGCCATTCCCATCACGCCGTCACACTCGCCAGTCCGCGGCGCGGCGGGCATGATGCACGTCCCCTCCTGCCTCGTCCCCCATGATCCCGCCCTCCTCCTCACGCCTGCTCGCCTATTGCCGCCCCGGTTTCGAGAGTGAATGTGCGCAGGAGCTGGCGGCGCACGATGCAATGCTGGGCGGTGGCGGTCATGCCCGCACCGAGCGTGGCAGCGGCTGCGTGCAATTCGTCAGCCCACAAGCCGACGCACTGGCTGCACGCTGGCCACAACTGGTGTTTGCGCGACAGGCGTTCGGCCTGCTGGGCGAAGCCCGCGACATGCCGACACAGGATCGTATCGGCGCCCTGCTGCCAATTTTGCAGGCCGATCCGCGCCGCTGGTGCGACGTGTTCGTCGAGGCACCCGACAGCGACGCCGCGCGCGAACTGGCGGCGCTGTGCCGCGGTCTCAATGCCGCCCTGCTCGGCGCGATGAAGAAAGCCGCGCTGATCGACCGCCACTCGCGCTGGCGCCTGCACATCTGCCTGAGCAGCGGCCGCGATGCCTGGATCGGCGCCGCCGACACCACCCGCAGCGCGCCATGGCCGGGCGGCATCGTGCGCCTGAAGTTTCCACGACAGGCGCCCAGCCGTTCCACCCTCAAGCTCGAAGAGGCCCTGCTCGTGCTGCTCGACGAAACCGAGCGCACACGCTGGCTCAAGCCCGGCATGCGCGCTGTCGATCTGGGCGCCGCACCCGGCGGCTGGACCTGGCAGCTGGTGCGCCGCCAGCTGCACGTCACCGCCGTCGACAACGGGCCGATGGATGCCGGGCTGATGGCCTCGGGCCTGGTCGATCACCTGCGCGCCGACGGTTTTCGCTACCAGCCTCGCAACGGCGTGGACTGGCTGGTCTGCGACATGGTCGAACAGCCGCGCCGGGTCGCAGCGCGCATGGCGCAGTGGCTCGCCCAGGGCTGGTGCCGGCAAGCCATCTTCAACCTCAAGCTGCCGATGAAGAAGCGCTACGACGAAGTGCAAACCTGCTTCGATCTGCTGCACGCCGGGGTCGCTGCCCCGCTGCAGCTGCGCGCCCGCCAGCTGTACCACGACCGCGAGGAGATCACGGTATTCGCCCGCCTGGACTGAGTCGGCGGCAGACCATTGTCATCGCAGTGCAACATGCTCCCCACTGGCACTGTCACCGCGCTGGCAGGACAATGGCCGGACAGGGACGCGCGAATCATCCAATGCGGCCGTGATCGGCACGGCCAACCGCAATCAGAATCACGGGGGACAATCATGATACGAGTGGCAAGGCTCGCCGGCACCACGCTGGCGATGGCGGTCATTTTCTCCGCCGCGACGGCAGCCGCCAGCACGAGCGGCGTGGTGATCAGCCAGGTCTACGGCGGCGGTGGCAACAGCGGCGCCACCTACAAGAACGACTTCATCGAGCTGTTCAATGCCGGCCCGACCGCGGTTTCGCTCAATGGCTGGTCGGTGCAGTACGCCTCGGCCTCGGGCTCCAGTTGGAGCAACATCACCTCGCTGTCCAATGTCACGCTGCAGCCAGGCCAGTACTTCCTCATCGAAGAAGCTGGTGGCTCCACTGGCGCGAATCTGCCCATCCCGGACCAGCCGGGCGGCACCATCAACCTCAGCGCCTCCAACGGCAAGGTGGCCCTGGTCAGCAGCACCTCGCCCCTCACGGGCACCTGTCCGCTGGGCGGCACGGTCGTCGACTTCGTCGGCTTCGGCAACGCCAACTGCTCCGAAGGCGGCACCGCGGTTTCGGCCCTGAGCACCACCCTGTCGGCACAGCGCAAGAGTGCAGGCTGCACTGACACCGACAACAATTCGAGTGACTTCAATACCGCCACGCCTGCGGCACGCAACGGCAGCACTCCGCTCAATCCCTGCGGTGGCGGCAACACCCCGACCAATCCGTCGGGCAATGGCTCGGCACTGCCGGCCGCGATCGTTGCCGACGGCACAACCACAACCCTGCTCAGCGTCGCCGTCACCGCGGGCAGCAACCCCACCAGCACCGGCTTGACGGTTTCCGTCAATCTGAGCGCGATCGGCGGCAGCACCAGCCAGACGTTCTACGATGACGGCACGCATGGCGACGTAACCAACGGTGACGGCACGTTCTCCTTCCTCACCAGCGCCGCCGTCGGTACCACGCCGGGCAGCAAAACCCTGCCGGCGACGATCACTGACGCGCAGTCGCGCAGCGGCAGCGCCACGATCAGCCTGAGCATCACTCCATCCCCGATCTCGATCATGGCCATTCAGGGCCATGGCGCCGTCTCGCCGAAGGAAAACCAGCTCGTGGCCACCAGCGGCGTGGTCACCGCAGTCGGCGCCAAGGGGTTCTTCATGCAGGATCCGACGGGGGATGGCGATCCGAGTACTTCCGACGGCCTGTACGTCTACACCGGCGCCGCGCCGAGCGTTGCGGTCGGCAATGTCGTCAACGTCAGCGGCACGGTCAAGGAATTCAGCGGCAGCACCGAGATCACCAGCCCGAGCGTGCTCGTCACTGCCACATCCGGCCCGACCGTTGCGCCTTACGTGCTCGACGATCATCCGCCCACCAACAGCCCGACCAGCGGTGCCTGCATCGGCGGCAACAGCGCCATCGTGCCCTTCACCGACGGCTACCAGGCCAGCAATTTCGCCTGTCTGGACGGCATGCTGGTGTCCATGAACGAAGGCATCGTGACCGGCGCCACGTACGCCTCGGGCGGCGCGGACGCGGTGCACAGCGGCACTCCGTCCGGCTTCTACGCCGCGCTGGCCAGCCAACCGCGTCCTGCGCGCGGCCCGGGCGTGCTGTTCCCGGGAATCTCCGGCCACCCGGAAATCCCCGTGTGGGGTGGTGAGCCACAGGTGCTGACCGTGTTCTACAAGGGCCTGGGCTTCGCCCCCGGCAGCGACGATCCCGGCCACGACAATCCCGACTACGACGACCCGAGCGACTTCGTCTATCACGCCGGTACCACGTTCAGCGTCACCGGTGTCATCCAGGGATACCAGCCAGCCTCGGCGCCGACGCCGATCTATGAGCTGTATCCGCGCGACATGACCACGCTCGATCGCGCCACGGCAGCCGAAAACGTCAAGCCGGTCGCCGATGTTCCCGCCGGCATGCTCAGCATTGGCTCGCAGAATTTCCTGCACATGTTCAACAACGTTGCCGACGGCTCGGCCAACCACGGCGCCTACAACGACACCTGCACCGGCAACGGGGCCGACGACAGCTGCCCGACTGCCGCGCAGTACCAGATCCGCCGCACCAAGTGGGCAACCCAGATCTGCGACGTGCTCAAGGCGCCGGTCGTGCTCGCGGTGCAGGAAATCGAGAATCGCAACGTGCTGGCCGATCTGGCACAGAGCGTGCAGCAGCGCTGCGGCACCCAGTACGTGCCATACCTGATCCAGGGCAACGACCCGGGCGGCATCAATCTCGGCATCCTCGCCCGCGATGACGTGAACGTCAGCTCGGTCACCCAGCTGTTCCTCGGCACGCAGACGGTGAACTGCTCCAGCGGCGCCTCGTGCACGCTCAACGACCGTCCGCCGCTGCTGATGCAGGCGACCTGGAACGGCTACGCCTTCGCCCTGTTGTCGATCTACAACCGCTCGATGAGTGGCCTGCCGGCCAAGCCCTACGTCGGCCCCAAGCGCGCCGAGCAGGCGGCGCAGGTCGCGCAGATCGTGCAGGCATGGCAAAGCGGAGCCACGCTGAGCGGTGCGGGCAACGCCCGGCAGGCGGCCGACGGCACGATCACGCAAGGACCGTTCGATCTGGTCGGCGATGCCAACGTGCCGCTGATCGTCGCCGGCGACTTCAATGCCTACCAGTTCAGTGACGGCTACGCCGATGTCACCGGCATGATCATGGGCACCGCCGACCCAGGCGCCAACCTGTTCTGGTTCAACGGCAATGCCGCCAACGCCGACACTCCGAACTACGTGGCTCCCTCGCCGGCCCTGTTCGACACCGGCGTCGCCGCCGATCCGGCCGAGCGCTACTCGTTCAACTTCAGCGGCTACACGCAGGAAATCGATCACATCCTGCTCACGCAGCGCGCCCGGCCCGATTTCGTCAGCGTCTCCAATGCCCACGGCAATTCCGACACTTCGGAGGCCAGCGGCGTGATCCTCAACGATCTCACCGCCGGCCGCAGTGGCGACCACGACGGCCAGGTTGCCGTCCTCGTCGTCGATCGCATCTTCGCCAACGGCTTCGACGGCCCGCTCTGACGGGCGCCGCACCCCGGCCATGGACGGCCGCAGCACATGGTTGCGTGGAAAAAACCGCGCAACCGTGCTTTTTCACAAGCCATACACCCTGAGCGGCTATCCTTGCCGCCCACGGACACACCACAGGGGCCGGGCAAGCGGCCCCTTTTTTCTGCGATGAAAAGACTGCAATCGCTGCTGCCCCTGCTGCTGCTGATCGCGCTCGGCGCCGGTCTGCTGGTTTCGGGCGCGCTCAAGCACTTCGATCCCCACCACATCGCGCGCGAGGAAGCGACCCTGCTCGGCGAGATCGCCGCCCATCCGCTGACCGCGCGGCTGGCCCAGGTCGGCGCGATGATGCTGGCGATCGCCACCGGCCTTCCCGGCGCCGTGGTGGTGGTGTTCGCCGGCGGCATGCTGTTCGGTGTGCTCGAAGGCACCCTGCTGTCGTCGCTGGGCACCACGCTCGGCGCGCTGATCCTGTTTCTGGCCAGCCGTTCGGCATTTGCCAATGGCACGGGGCACGCACCGCCCCTGATCGAGAAGCTGCGCGCGGGCTACCGTGCCCATCCCGCCAGCTACACCATGTTCCTGCGCCTGGTCCCGTTCTTTCCGTTCGGCGCGGTCACCGTGGCGCTGGCCGGGCTGGGATGTCCGTTGTGGCTGTTCACGCTGGCCACCGTGATCGGCGGCAGCGTGATGATTGCCTTCGAAACCGCCCTGGGCGCGGGCCTGACGCAGACGATCCTCAGCGAAGGGCAGGTTTCGCTGAACATCCTGGCGCATCCGCATGTGCTGCTGCCGCTCGCCGGCATGGCCACGCTGGCCTTGCTGCCGATTGCGATCGCACAGCTGCGCCGCCGCCCGGGTGGCGGCGCGCCGCCACCGGAAACCTGACCCCGCATCGCCCCGTCGATGGCGAATTTTCACCCTTGCGCAATTGAGCGCGCGCGCGGCGTTCGGCTATGCTGCGCTGCGCATTTCCCCCGTATTTCCGGCCTGCGAGTACCGCCTTGACCGTCGTCTCCGCGCCTGTCGTGCGCAAATCCTTCTGGCGCGCGCTCGCCGTGACCGTGCTCGTGGCCGCCGCCAACATCGGCTTGTGGGCCTTTCTCAATCGCCCGGCGCACATCGCAGACTGGCACGGTCTGGTCGGTGGCTTCGCCTACAACCCTTCGCAACGCTATCAGGACCCGACCAAGCTGATTTTCCCCAGCGAGGCCGAGCTGGACAGCGACATTCGCATGCTGTCGCGTTACACCCAGCGGCTGCGTACCTATTCGTCGCTGGAGAATCCGCAGATTCCGCGCATTGCCAAGTTCTACGGCATGACGGTGATGGCGGGCGCGTGGATCGAGGGCCGCTCCGAGCGCAACGAGCGCGAGCTGGCCGCCTTGATCGCGCTGGCACGCAAGAACGACAACATCGACCGGGTCATCGTCGGCAACGAAGTGGTTCTGCGCGGCGACCTGCCGGTGCGCGACCTGATCGGCTACATCGACCGCGCACGCGCCCAGCTCAAGGTGCCGGTGTCGACCGCCGAGCCACTCGATACCTGGCAACGCAATCCCGAGCTGATCAAGCACGTCGACTTCGTCACCGTGCACATCCTGCCGTATTGGGAGCGCGTGCCGCGCAAGGATGCGGTCGGTTTCGTGCTCGGACAGCTCAAATCGCTGCGCGAAATCGTCGACGCGGTATCGCCCGGCAAGCCGATCGTGGTCGGCGAAGTGGGCTGGCCGTCCAACGGCAACCGCCGCGAGTATGCACAGCCTTCGATCGCCGACGAAGCGCATTTCCTGCGCGACTGGTTCAACGTCGCCGCGCGCGAGCACATCGACTACTACGTGATGGAAGCCATCGACCAGCCGTGGAAGGAGCAGCTCGGCGGTCGCGTCGAAGCGTACTGGGGCGTGTTCAATGCCGCGCGCGAACCCAAGTTCTCGTTCACCGGCACCGTCATCGAGGATCCGCTATGGCCGTGGAAGGCTGGCGCCGCCTCGCTGCTGGCATTGCTGCCGATGTTCTGGTTCGCGCGACATTTCATCCGCTTCCGCATCATGGGGCTGTTCTTCTTCCTCGCCCTGGTGCAGCTGTCGGCGTCGATCTTGGTGTGGATGGCCACACTGCCCTACGACTTCTATCTCAGCCCGCTCGACTGGGCGATGCTGCTGCTGCTGTTCCCGGCGCAGCTGGCGATCATCCTGATCCTGCTGATCAATGGATTCGAGTTCACCGAAGTCATCTGGCGGCCTTACTGGCTGCGCGAATTCAAGCCGCTCGTGCCCAAGCCCGGCGATGCACAGCCTTTCGTGTCGATCCACCTGGCCTGCTACAACGAACCGCCAGAGATGGTGATCCTGACCCTCGATTCGCTGGCCGCACTCGATTACGAAAACTACGAAGTCATCGTTCTCGACAACAACACCAAGAACCCGGACATCTGGAAACCGGTCGAGGCGCACTGTGCCAAGCTCGGGGAAAAATTCCGCTTCTACCACCTGGAACCCTGGCCCGGCTTCAAGGCCGGCGCGCTCAACTACGGCCTGGAAGTGACCGATCCGCGTGCCGACGTGGTTGCCGTGGTCGATGCCGACTACGAAGTGCGCAGCGACTGGCTGCGTGCGCTCACCGGCTATTTCAACAATCCGAAGGTTGCCGTGGTGCAGTGCCCGCAGGCCCACCGCGAGTGGGAGCACAACGCCTTCCGGCGCATGACCAACTGGGAATACGACGGCTTCTTCCGCATTGGCATGCACCACCGCAACGAGCGCAACGCGATCATCCAGCACGGCACCATGACGATGGTGCGCAAGGACGTGCTGGCCAGCACCGGCGCCTGGTCGGAATGGACGATCTGCGAGGACGCCGAACTCGGCTTGCGCCTGATGAAGGCCGGCTACGAGCTGGTGTATGTCGATGAACTGATGGGCAAGGGCCTGACTCCGGCTGACTTCAAGGCCTACAAATCACAGCGTTACCGCTGGGCCTTCGGCGCCATGCAGATCATGAAGGCGCGCCTGGACTGGATGATTTCCAAGCAGTCCACGCTGACGCGCGGCCAGCGGTTCCATTTCCTCACCGGCTGGTTCTCGTGGTTTGGCGATGCGCTGCATCTGGTGTTCACGCTGATGGCCATGCTGTGGACGCTGGGCATGGTGCTGGCGCCACGTTATTTCATGCTGCCGATGTACCTGTTCCTGGTGCCGCTGATCGGCTTCTTCCTGTTCAAGGCGGCGTTCGGCATCATCCTGTACCGCATCCGCGTGCCCTGCTCGTGGAAGGACACGATCGACGCCTCGATCGCCAGCATGAGCCTGTCGCATGCGATCGCGCGCGGCATCTTCGAAGGCCTGTGGCGCAAGAAGGGGGAATTCATCCGCACCGCCAAGAGCCGGCGCATCGGCAAGAAGCCCAACCCGTTCATTGCCGTCAGCGAAGAACTGCTGCTGTTCCTCGCCCTCGTGGCCTGCGTGATCGGCATGATCAACTCGTCCGGCATCAACTACGTCGAGGGTCGCCTGTGGATTGCGATTCTCGCGGCGCAGGCCATCCCCTACGGCTCGGCGTTGATCGGCGCCTGGATCGCACATCGCTCTGGCGAGAAGGTCGGCTAGTCAACGCCATCCGGTCGCGCCATCCAGGTACGACGCACCTTCCGGCGGCGGGTGCGCGGTGGGCCGACGTGCCGGCCTCCAAAACCCACGAGCCCGCCCATGAAATGCACGGACCGCAGCCGGGCAGCAGGAAACACATCGGTTTCCCTGCCGGTGGCCGCGAGTGGGCGACCTCGATCAGCTGCCAGTCCTGAGTTCGCGTTCGTCACCGCAACCGGCCTACCCACGCAGGGTGGGCCGCGGATTTCCGTCCGCCAAGCGCCCGGTGCCCCTCAGCGAAAACGGCCAAACAGTGACTTGTTCGAACGCTCGCGCTCGCTGGGTGCCGGCGTGCGCCACTCGATGAGGCCGATCGCATCGAATGCATTCACCACGTCGAACACATCGCCCATCTTGCCGCCCGACGCGGCGGCGATTTCGTGCAGCCGCATCGGCTGCAGCATCGACGATGCGATGCGGAACACCCAGCCATAGCCGGGATCGATCTCGACCCACTGGGTGAGGCGAAAGGTTGCCTTGGGATCGAGGTGGCGTGCCAGATGCCCTCCCGAATTGAGCAGCACGTCGAGCCAGATCAGGCGCGAGTATGGCAAGGCCACCTGTTCGGCACGTACCCTGGCCAGCTCGGCATTGGTCAGCGGCAGGCAGTCGCACTGGCGCCAGCGCCCGCGCGCGTAAGGCTCCACCTTCTGCAATCCGCCGGCGATGTAGGCCGTGCGATGCTTGGGATCGAACACCAGGGGTTCGGCAGCATCGATCCGCACGCGTACCGGCCCGCGCAGCAGATCTCCGCCCAGATATTCGCGCATGGGACGCTGCGCGGTTTCCTCGAGCATTGCCTCGCGCGTGGCGTATTTGCGCGGCGCGTGATCGCTGGCCCGGCGCAGCAGCGGCGGATCCTCCTTGCGCAGTTCCTGCGGCCGCGAATTGAGAGCCTCGTCCAGCCCCATGGCCACCGGGTGGCCGTCCGTCGGCCGCTTTTCGACCATGCCGATGCCCAGGTCTCGCACGTAGAAATCCTCGCCCGCCGCCTCCACCACGCTCAGGCGCGGCTCGCCGGTATCAACCCGGTTGAGCAGCTCGATCAGCGCACTGCGCTGCAGCGGTCGCTTGAGCACCAGGTCGAAATCGGGACTGGGCGCATCGGTGAACACGGCGCAGCGCAGGCCGATGCCACGCGCTCGCGTGCTGGCCATCTCCCCGGCGAAATTGCGCACGTCGGCGATCAGCAGGTCGGCGCTCGATTCATCGCCGATCTGCCAGGCCGCGGCCAGATCCCGTTCGCAGGCGCGCAGCAGCAGGCGCAGATGCGCCAGCTCGGCCTCGTTGATGCCCACGCAGGCAATGATCTTGTCTCGGCTCACGAACGGCTCGCCCCCCTCGCCCGGCACGACCCGATCCTACGTGCGCCACCACCCCATACGCAACGGCACGCGGCAACGCTTACTTGCTGCGTGCGGCCTTGCGCGGCGGACGCTTGGGCTTGAGCAGGGTTCCCGTGCAGTTGCGCGCGCCGCAGCGGCAAGCCCAGATCGCCTTCAGCCGCGGCGTCAGGCGCTCTTCGAGCGTGATGCCGTAGTCGTAGGTGAGTTCCTCGCCGGCCCGCAGCGCCCGCAGCGATTCGATGATGACGCGATCCTTGCGTGGATCGCCGCCCGGATCCTCGTGCACGAAGGCTTTGCAGTTGGGCGCGCAGCTGTGGTTGATCCAGCGCGCCATGTTGCCCTCGCTGTTGGCGTCGAGCACGTATTTTTCGTTGAGCGTGAACAGGAAGGTGTGGCCGGTGTCGCTGGTGTTGGCGTACTTGCGGTCGGCCTGGGCCATGGTCAGCAGCTTGCCGCGATATTCGATGAGTTCGACGCCCTTGGGGATGTCGACCAGGGCGAACACGCCGTTGCCGTGGATCGGGGAGCGTCGGGCTGCAATGCGTCGGGTCATGCGTGCGGATCGGCTGGAAGGTCGCGCATGATAACGCGCGGCGCACGGCTGCGGACGCCATGGCGCGCATGCTAGCGTGCGCATTCCACGGCTCGATCGGAATCCGCCATGCGCCACGCCCTCGCCCTTGTTGCGCTGCTCGCCTTGTGCGCCCCACCTCTCGCACAGGCGCGCCACTCCGGCCATTCCCGCGATGCACAGGCTGCGAACGACCGCCATGCCGAGGCGGATCGGGCCGGCGTCTACGATTACTACGTGATGGCCGTGTCGTGGTCGCCCACCTACTGCCAGACCCATCCCGACGACACCGATCAATGCATGCACAAGGGTTTCGGTTTCGTGCTGCACGGCCTGTGGCCGCAATACGAGGCGGGTGGCGGGCCGCAGCGCTGCGCCAGCGACGTCACGGTCGATCGCGCCACCAGCAGTGCCGCGCTCGCGTTCATGCCCAGCCGCCGCCTCATCAATCACGAATGGCGCGCACACGGCGCTTGCTCGGGCATGACGCCCGCCGACTACTTCGCCACCGCCGACCGCGCATTCGCCGGGTTTGGCATCCCGCCGCAGCTCAAGGCTCCGCGCAGCGACCTGAACATGACCTCGGACGAACTGCGCGGCGCGCTCAAGCGCGCCAATCCCGCGCTCGCCGACAACATGATGAATCTGCATTGCAGCAAGGGCGAGCTCGTCGAAATCCGCGTGTGCCTGGACAAGAATCTGTCGCCACGCGCCTGCGGCAAGCGCATGCGCAATGCCTGCCCGTCGCGGGCGACGTTCACGATTCCGGCCAGCCGCTAGGGCCTTGCGTTCCACAGCGTGTGCCGGACGATGGCGGTGACGTCCGGCGACAGGACATCCAATCCTGCCCGCGAATGAGGCAAGCCCCGCCACGACCGCCACGCCGTTACAGCCGTTCCCGTCACCACAGGAGGACAGTCCGTGCACAGGTTTCCGTTCCGATTCGCCTGCCTCATCCTGCTCGGCCTGTGCTCCGGCCTCGTCCAGTCGGCCACCGATGTGCCGGGGGCGCTGGAGCCGTGGCGTGGCTGGGCCCTCAAGGGGCAGGAATTTCGCGCCTGCCCGCTGATTGCCGGCCGCACCGGCAGCGGTGGCCAGAACGACTTTGTGTGCGCCTGGCCCGGCACGCTCGATCTGGTGGCCGACGCCACCGGCGCGCAGCTGAGCCAGCACTGGCGCGTGGACGTCGATGCCTGGGTCGCACTGCCCGGCGACGCCGCGCACTGGCCGCAGCAGGTCTCCGTCGACGGCAAACCGGGCATCGTCGTCGATCGTGACGGGCCGGCGCTGTGGCTGGAGGCCGGCAGCCACGAAGTCCGCGCCCGGCTGACCTGGCGCACGCGTCCGCAGTCACTGCGCGTGCCGGCCTCGGTCGGTCTCGTCGCCCTCACCGTCGATGGCCAGCGCATTGCACCGGTGCAGCGGGACGGCGACGAACTCAATCTGGGCCGCGACAGCGCCGCGGCGCCCGAAGCCGACAGCCTCGAACTGCGCGTGTTCCGCCGCCTGGACGATGGCGTGCCGGCGCAGCTCACCACCGTGATCCAGCTGCGTGCCGCCGGCCAGCCGCGCGAGGTGAGCCTCGGCCCGGCCCTGCCCGCCGGTTTCGCCCCGATCGCACTCGACAGTCAGTGGCCGGCGCGACTGGAAGCCGATGGCCGCCTGCGCGTGCGCGTGATGCCCGGCAGTGACAGCGTGCGGCTGGAGGCCCGCGCCACGACGCCGCTCGATGCCGTCACCGCCCGCATCGGCGCGGCACCGTGGCCGCAGCAGGAAATCTGGAGCTATGCCGCCGATCCCCGCTTGCGCATGAGCGTGGCCAGCAGCGCGCTGGCCGTCGATCCACGGCAAACCGATGTTCCCGAAGCCTGGCGCGACCTGCCCGCCTTCGCCCTCGGCGATGGCGCCCAGCTCACCATCGAGGAACGCTCGCGCGGTGCAGCCGACGATACCGACAACCGCTACACGCTCAACCGCGAAATGTGGCTGGATTTCGATGCCAACGGCTGGTTTGCCCATGACCGCGTGCATGGACGGATGCGCAACGGCTGGCGGCTGGATGCGATCGCGCCGTTCCGCCTGGAGCGTGCGCGCGCATCCGGCGCGCAATCCGACGCGCTGCTGGTCACCCAGGGCAGCAATCCCTCGCTCAGCGGCGTGGAATGGCGGACACCGCAAGTCGATCTCGATGCCGGCCTGCGCGTCACCGGCGCGCTCACCAAACTGCCGATCAGCGGCTGGCAAGGCGGTTTCGACCGGGTCGACACCGTCCTGCACCTGCCCGACGGTTACCGCCTGCTCGGCGCCCCCGGAGCCGATCGCGCCGTGGGCAGCTGGATGTCGGCTTGGACCCTGCTCGACATCTTCCTGGCCGCGGTGCTGATCCTGCTCGCCTGGCGCGCGCTGGGGCTCTGGGGCTGCCTCGCCATGACGGCTTATCTGCTGCTCGGCTATCAGGAACGCGGTGCGCCATTGTGGAGCCTGCTGGCGGTGACCGTGCTCGCCCTGCTGGTGCGTGCGCTGCCGACCGGCCGTCTTGCCGCGGGCATCGAATGGCTGCGCCGTGGTGCAGGGCTGCTGCTGGTGCTGATCGCCCTGCCGTTCATCGCCACCCAGTTGCGTTATGCGCTGTACCCGCAACTGGAAAGCCTCGCCGATCCCGGCATCGACGCCGCCCAGGTCGATGAGCAACGCGAAGTGGCCGCGGGAGCCATCGCGGAAATGCCCGCCGAGGCACCGGCGCCCGCCAGTCCGCCCGCCCCGCTTCCCCAGGCCGAGCGGTCGCGGGCCAAGGCATCGCCAGGCAAGACGCTGTCATCGATCATCGTCACCGGCTCGCGAATCGAACCGCGCGACATCGCCTCCATCACCGAACCCAGCCTCGCCCAGACCGGTGCCGGCGAAGCCAACTGGCAGCGTGGCCACCGCTACCAACTGAGCTGGAGCGGCCCGATCCTGACCACCCAGACCGTGCAACTGGTCATCGCCCCGCCTTGGCTGGTGCGACCGCTGCGCATCGTTCTGGTAGCCCTGCTCGCCCTGCTGATGCTGCTCATCCTGCGTCCGCTGCACCCACTGCTGCGGCAGGCCCTGCGGCAAGGACGCAGCGCCATCGGCGTGCTGCTGCTGGGCGCCGCCCTGCTCGGCGCGCCCGCTCCCGGACAGGCCGCGGATTTTCCGCCCGACACGCTGCTCAATGCGCTGCGCGCGCGCTTGCTCGAAGCGCCACGGTGCGCACCGGCCTGCGCGACCGTGGCCAATGTCGACCTGCAGGCGCGCGGCAATGAATTGCGGATCGCACTCAATGCCCACGCCGCCACCCAGGTTGCGCTGCCGCTGCCATTCGATGACAGCGCACTGTCACTGCGCAGCCTGCGCGTGGATGGAGTCGCGCAGGACGCACTGGCGCGCCAGGACGATGCGCTGTGGATCGGATTGTCGCGCGGCGTGCATCGCATCGAGATGACTCTGGACATCAGCGGCGGCAAGGTTGCGCTGCGCTTTCCCCTGCCGCCGATGCGTGCCCAGTTTGACAGCAGCGACTGGGAGGCCACCGGCCTTGCCGATGCCCGCCTGCAAACCGAGACCCTGACCCTGTCGCGCCTGCGCAGCGACAGTGGCGCATCTTCCACGATGCCGGATCAGGCACAGCGCTTTGCGCCTTTCGTGCGCGTGCACCGCACCTTGCTGCTGGGTGCCCAATGGCGCGTGCAGACCACGGTCGAACGCATCGCGCCGCGCGAAGGCGGCTTTGCGGTTGGCGTGCCGCTGCTGGCCGGCGAGCACGTGAGCAGCGCCGACACGCCGGTCAAGGATGGCATGGTCAGCGCCGCCCTGGCCGACGGCGAGGACACGCACAGCTGGACGTCCAGCCTCGACCAGGCTCCCGAACTGCGCTTGACCGCTCCCGCGCTCGATGCCCATGCCGAAGTCTGGAGCGTGGTCGCTGGCCTGCAATGGCACGTCGACTACACGGGCGTGCCGGTGGTGGCTCCGGCCGATGCCACCGCCCAGCAGCCCCAGACGTTCGAATTCCATCCGCTGCCGGGTGAAACCCTGACGCTGTCGATCACCCGTCCGGTCGCGGTGGCCGGCGCGACGCGCGCGATCGACAGCGTGCGCGTGGATCACGCCCTCGGCCAGCGCGCCTCGACCACCACGCTGACGCTGGCACTGCGCGCCAGCCAGGGCGGCGAACAGACGATCACGCTGCCGGCCGACGCCGAAGTCCTCGAGGTCAAGCGCGACAACGACACGCTCAACCTGCACGCCCGGAACGGCCAGCTGAGCCTGCCCGTGCAGCCGGGCACGCAGCGTTTCGAACTCCGCTTCCGGGACAACCGACCGCTCGCAAGCCATGCCACCACCCCAGCCATTGCGCTGGGCTTGCCGGCGGCCAACATCGATCTCGACATGAGCCTGCCGGCGGATCGCTGGCTGCTCGCCACACGCGGCCCGCTCAGCGGCCCGGCGGTGCTGTACTGGGGCGAGCTTGCGGTGATGCTGCTGGTGGCACTGGCGCTGTCGCGCCTGCCCCAATCGCCGCTCAAGGCCTGGCAGTGGATGCTGCTCGGCGTGGGCTTCTCCACCTATTCCTGGCTTGCCCTGCTGCTCGTCGTCGGCTGGCTGTTTGCGCTGCACTGGCGCGCCCGCATGGCACCACCGCAGGCGGCCAGCACGTTCAACCTGCTGCAGATCGGCCTGGCCGTGCTCACCCTGTTCGCATTGCTGACTGTGTTCGATTCGATCCGCCACGGCCTGCTCGGCACGCCGGACATGCACATCGCCGGACAGGGATCGAGCGCGACCCGGCTGGCCTGGTTTGCCGACCGCAGCAACGACGCGCTGCCGGTGGCACATGCGATCAGCCTGCCGCTGTGGAGCTACCAGCTTGCCATGCTGGCCTGGTCGCTGTGGCTGGCCAGCTCGCTGGTGCGCTGGCTGCGCGATGGCTTTGCGGCATGGACACGCGATGGCTACTGGCGCAGCCTGGCCAAGGCGACGGTGGAACTGCCCGATGCCCAGCCTCCCGAACCGCCCGCGGCATGAACCGATGCCGACATGGGCCGGCGACCCTGTCGCCGGCCCGAGGGGCGATGGCATCCGACCCCGGTTTCAGTAATAGGTGCGAAACGTGAAATCGAAGCCGTTGTTGCCGTCGAGCCGGCGATAGAACGCGCCAACGGCAAACATCTCGGTGATGTGCCATACCGAGCCCAGCGCGAATTCGCTGGTCTGCCAGCCCAGCACATCGGTATAGGTGCCGGTGGCGATCGCCTCCCACGCCGGCGCAAAGCGATAGCGGTATTCGACGATCGTGCTCCACCCGGTGTCGCGCACCTTGCCGCGCGCGGGCGATTCGAATTGAGCGCGGATGCCGGCCACCTCGACCGCGAGCATGCCGTTTTGGCTGACCAGCCAATGCCCGCCGACGCCCAGCCGCAAGGCCCGGCTGTCCTTCCAACCGGGATTGCCGTAAGCCCCCGCATCACCATACGAACCGAACAGGTGTCCGTGCTGGCCGACTTCGTAGTACGCCCCGAACGTGTCGTTGCGAAAACTGCGTCCGTTGACATGCGACTCGCCACTCTTCAGGTAGGCGTAGTCGTAATTGAGCGGCTCGGCGTGCACCCCGGTCGCACACAGCAACAGCACTCCCCACGCGTATCGATTCACGTTCATCTCCCCAGACGATGCAGATCCTCCGGGCCCACCTTTTCCGATTGCGGCCTCGCTGTCAATTCAAGCCGCAAACAGCGGCGACTTGATCCATGCCCGGCCCGGTTGCCATCATGCCGGGACGCGCGACCGCGTATCGGGCTTCGGCCCGGCACGCCGAGTGTCCCTTCCCCGACGACAAGACGACCAGCCGCACATGGCCTTACCAATGGACGCCGAACTGTTTCCGCACGTCCGCATCTTCATGGGCATGGTGCTGGGCATGGCCGTCTCCAAGCTGCTGACCGGCTTTGCCCAGCTCGTGCAGCATCCCGGACGCTACCGCCTGTCCGCCGTGCACCTGCTGTGGGCCGGCTCGATCCTGGTCGAGATGGTGCTGTTCTGGTGGTGGGAATTCGCGCTGTCGCGCCTGCCGACATGGACCTTCGGCACCTTCATGTTCCTGATCGGCTTCACGATCTCGCTCTTCCTGCTGGCGGCGCTGCTGTTTCCCGAGGACATCGACGAATACGGCGGCTACGAGGCCTACTTCATCCGCCGCCGCTACTGGTTCTTCGGCTTGCTCGCCTGCACCTTCGTCTTCGACGTGATCGACACCGCGATCAAGGGCGAGGAGCACTGGACACGCCTGAGCAGCGACTACCTGATTCAGGTGCCGCTGGGACTGGCGCTGTGCCTGGTTGCCTGCATCAGCGCCAAGCCGCGCGTCCATCTGGCGCTGGCCCTGCTGCACATCGCCTACCAGTCCTACTGGACGATCCGCATCATCTCGACCACGGCGGCGTGAGATCGACCGCGCGACCGTCGGCCGGTCGCGCGGCGCCCTGCATCCTGCCGCGATTACTTGAAGATTTCTTTGTTCTTGGCGTAACTGAGCGCCTGCTGGCGCGTGACCAGACCACGTTTGACCAGATCCTGCAGACACTGGTCGAGCGTCTGCATGCCGTACTGGCTGCCGGTCTGGATCGCCGAATACATCTGCGCCACCTTGTCCTCGCGGATCAGGTTACGGATGGCCGGAATGCCGACCATGATCTCGTGCGCCGCGATGCGGCCACCACCGACCTTCTTGAGCAGACTCTGCGAAATCACCGCGCGCAGGCTTTCCGAGAGCATCGAACGCACCATCGGCTTTTCGCCGGCCGGGAACACGTCGATCACGCGGTCGATGGTCTTGGCCGCCGAACTGGTGTGCAGGGTCGCAAACACCAGGTGGCCGGTCTCCGCGGCGGTCAGGGCCAGGCGGATGGTTTCGAGGTCGCGCAATTCGCCGACCAGGATGTAGTCGGGATCCTCGCGCAGTGCCGAGCGCAGGGCCTCATTGAAGCCGTGGGTGTCGCGGTGCACTTCGCGCTGGTTGATCAGGCACTTCTGCGAGGTGTGCACGAACTCGATCGGATCCTCGACCGACAGGATGTGGCCATATTCGTTTTTGTTGACGTGATCGACCATCGCCGCCAGCGTGGTCGACTTGCCCGAACCGGTCGGCCCGGTGACCAGGATCAGCCCCTGCGGCTGCTCGATGAGTTCCTTGAAAATGCGTGGGCAGCCCAGATCCTCCAGCGTGAGCACCTCGGAAGGAATGGTGCGGAACACCGCCGCCGCGCCGCGATTCTGGTTGAACGCATTGACGCGGAAGCGCGCCAGCGAGGGGATTTCGAACGAGAAGTCGACTTCGAGGAATTCCTCGTAGTCGCGGCGCTGCTTGTCCGACATGATGTCGTAGATCAGCGAATGCACCTGCTTGTGTTCGAAGGCCGGAATGTTGATGCGACGCACGTCGCCATCGACGCGGATCATCGGCGGCAACCCCGCCGAGAGATGCAGGTCGGAGGCCTTGTTCTTGACCGAGAATGCAAGCAGTTCGGCGATATCCATGGCAAAGTTCCCCAAACAGGATGCGGCGCGTCGACGCGCGGTTGCGGCAGTATAGCCACATGACCCCGGCTTCTTGTTGCGCAATGCGATGAATGCACCCCAGACCGACCGCCAGACGATCCTCGCGCGCATCGACGCCGCCAGCCACGCCGCCGCCGGCCTGCCCGTCCGCCTGCTTGCCGTGTCCAAGACGCAGCCGGCCAGCGCGCTGCGCACCCTGGCCGCACAGGGGCAGATCGCATTCGGCGAAAACTACGTCCAGGAGGCCCTCGGCAAGCAGCGCGAGCTGACCGACCTGGCTCTGGAATGGCACCTGATCGGCCCGTTGCAGTCCAACAAGTGCCGCGAAGTCGCGCAGCATTTCGACTGGCTGCAAAGTCTGGATCGGCTCAAACTGGTCGAGCCGCTGGCCCGTCATCGCCCGCCGGAACGCGGGCCGCTCAATGTGCTGATCCAGGTCAACATCGACGACGAGGCGAGCAAATCCGGCTGCGCGCCGCAGGCCGTCGATGCCCTCGCCGCCGCGATCGCTGCCGAAAGCGCGCTGCGGCTGCGCGGCCTGATGGCCATTCCCGAGCCGGCCGCCGATCCCGCCGTGCGCCGCGCGGCCTTCGTGCGCATGCGGCACCTGTTCGATGCCCTGCGCACCACGCACGCAAGCATCGACACCTTGTCGATGGGCATGTCCGACGACTTCGAACTGGCCATCGCCGAAGGCGCGACCATGGTGCGCATCGGCACCGCACTGTTCGGCGCCCGGGCACGCACCTGAAGCCCGGGCCCGTGGCGGGACGGCGGATCGCAAGGAGGTTCTTGCTATCCTGCGCGCCCGCTTCCGTGACCTCGCCCGCCATGCCGCAGTCCCAATCCGCCTCGACTTCCAGCGCCGCACTCGCCTTCATCGGTGGCGGCAACATGGCGCGCAGCCTGATCGGCGCGCTGGTGCGCGGCGGCATGCCGGCCGCATCGATCGCGGTGGCCGAGCCGAACAGCGCCACGCGCGAAGCGCTGGCACACGACTTCGGCGTCACCGTGCATGCCTGCGCGATCGACGCCGCGCGCAACGCGCCCACGCTCGTGCTGGCGGTCAAGCCGCAGGTCATGAAAAGCGTGTGCGCCGAAATCGCCCCGGCAGTGCAGGCTTCGCGTGCACTGGTCATCTCCATCGCGGCCGGCATCCGGCTTGCACAGTTTGCCCGCTGGCTCGGTGCGGATGCCGCCGTGGTGCGCGCCATGCCGAACACGCCGGCCCTGATCGGCGCCGGCGCCACGGGCCTGGTCGCCGCCGCCACAACCACTGCCGCACAACGCGCACAAGCCGCCGGCATTCTCGGGGCCGCAGGTGTCACCGCATGGATCGAGCGCGAAGAGCTGATGGACACGGTCACCGCGCTGTCGGGCTCGGGACCGGCATACTTCTTTCTGCTGGTCGAAGCCCTGGTCGATGCCGCCGTCGCGCAAGGCCTGCCGCCCGACGTCGCGCGCACGCTGGCAGCACAGACCTGCCTGGGTGCGGGACGCATGCTGGTCGAGGAAGCACAGCCACCGGCGATCCTGCGCGAACGCGTGACATCGCCCGGAGGCACCACCGCAGCGGCGCTGGATGCCTTCGCCAGCGGCCACCTGCGCGAACTCGTCACCACGGCGGTTGCTGCCGCCACGCGGCGTGGCGGCGAACTGTCGGCACTGCTGGACTGAGCGCCGGAACATCGTCATCCGCAAGGCGCAGTGCGAGCATCGCCGCATGCGCCGATGCGATCGCACTCACGGTCGGCACGCATCAGGCGCGGCGCGCAACCCCGATCGACCAGTCCATGACCGGCGCTTCGGATGCGGCGCGCCCGGCAGTCATCGCCGCCACCGCCGCGACCACACCGAAGCGCGGGCCGCCCGGGCGTTCCAGATACTTGGGCAGATCGTCCTGCACATCGAGCTTGCGCTGCGCGTAGTGCAGGTGCATGACCGGCGCATACAGTGCCGGCACGCTGCCGTGATAGGCGTGCATCAGCAGCGCATGCGGCACGGCGCGGAAACCCAGCGCATTGACGACGAACAGGACATCGCCGCAGGCGGTACAGAAGTGCCGCGTCATCTGATGCGCCGCATGCGCGTGCTCACCCAGCGGGCGCGAATGCGGCGCGGGGGCGAGATCGCCGCCGCGCCAGGTCGATGTCGCCACCACGTCGCCGCCGAACAGGCTGCGGCAACCCTGGCAATGGCAATACACATGCATCAGCGCATTGCCAGTGGCGAGGATGCGGCTGGCACCGCATTGGCAGGAAAGCGAAAGCGTCATGACAGGGGCCCCTTGGCCGAGCAGTCCGCAGTTTCGCCTTCGCGGCAGCGCACGGCATCCACAAATTTGGGGATGTCGTGCGCTGTCGTCGACCAGCGCACGCATCACGCCGACGAACGGTGCATCGACACGCGCCCAGGCAACGGGCAGCCCTGCAGAACGTCGTTTGCCACGCCCGGCGGCGATTGGCGAAGAAATGCGCAACCCAGACAAGATGCCTTGCCACGCCTGCGTTTGCGCACCTCAATCCAGAACTTTTCCACAGCCTCATCCACGCCCGCTGTGGAAAACCATTGCCCCACGTGCGACAGGCGCGTAACCGGGAGCGCCACGAAATCGCCGGCACTCCCGGAAATGGACGCAGGTCACGCACCGCACCTGCTCAGTCCGCTCACAACGCTGCGATGCGTCTACCCGGCAAGCAGCCATCTTCGTCACCAGGCGCTTGCCAGTTGCGTGCACGGCGTGGGTTGTGCCCAAGACCCTGCGCAACTTCATCAAGCACTTCCGGCTCGACCATTCTCGCCAGCCCCAGCGTTACAAACTACTCGCGTGGATGCGCATGGCCCTGCGCCACGGCGGAGCGGCGCTCTGCTGCAACATCACCCGATGCCATGGTGGCGTTGATCCAGTCGAGATAATGGGCCAGACGAACACCGTAGTTGATCTGCCCGTACTTTCCAGGATGGAACTCCGCGGGGTTGCCTTGCACACGCTTCCACGAAGTGAGCCCAGCTACCTGCCATTCGCTGCCGACGGCCACGAGCAAGGGCCCGCCACTATCGCCGTTGCCCGCAGAGCCCTCCAGCGGAAAAGCGTCGGGAGGCCGGCGGAACGTGTAGCTCAACCAGCGACCTTCGGAGCTGCTTGCAATGCTGAAGGCGTGACGGAGATCCGTACGATTTGGGCCATGGGGGCTGTGCCCCATCGAACCTGTCCCGGTCGCACCTTTGCCAATGATCCGAATCTGCCGGCCGGCTGCAGAAGCCTCAAAGATCCTGGCGGGTGTGACATCTGTTACCGGAGAGACGAGCTTTACCAGCGCAATGTCATCCGAGGACGCAAAAAAGTCCATCGCGGCCGATGCATCCCCAGTCTTCATTGCTGCGTCGATCAATGACTGAGACGGTTTTTTATAACCGGCATGGAACACGATCTTTTCCACGGCACGCGGCGTGCCGTTCAGGACGACGACATTCATGCGTGGTTGCCAAGCAACGGCATGGGCAGCAGTCACAACCCATCGAGGAGCGATCAGGACTCCGTGACCTTCACCTGGGAGGTCGGCAAGTGGAGTGAATTCCGAGGCGGCCATGCGGTATCGGGAGTCATCGACATCATCCCGAATGACGATTGCACCAGCGCTACCCCCTACAGCCAGCAAAAGAAGCAGTGCGCAGCGTGACATCGAAGCATCCTTGTAAGAAACGAATACCCAAGCGGATAGATGCGGACAGATTGCGTGACCTGCCCAATTCCCAGGATTATCGGCTACTTCGTAGAGTTCTGGGCGGCAAGCTTATCGCTCCTGGGTTGGGTTTCGATGATTCGCAATGATTCCGTGCGCGCGGATGGTCGCCGCCAATTCGGCAGGCGTCCGGCCTTGCAGCGAGCTGTGCGGTCGAACCTCGTTGCAGTCGCGGCGCCACTGGGCGATCTGCGCCTTGGCTTGATCAAGCGTGACGAACCAGTGCTCGTTAAGGCACGGGCCGCGTCGCCATCCCTCTCTTTCTGCACCAGACGCGGAGCGGATTTACTTCGACTCGGCGCTGTCGCCGTAGCGCCGCCGGCCTGACGCACATGCGCGATCGCTTCGTGGCGCGATTGGGATCTTCGGCGCCATCCTGCGTTATGAGATCACCCACCCTTTATTGAATCGCCATGCCCGCCTTCGCTTGCAGCAAGATCCAGCGCCGCCTGCGGCGCACGCCACTGCATCTGGCTTTCACTGCCGCCTGTTTCGGCCTCATGGCCGCCGGCGCGGCGCGAGCCGCCCACATCGTTGTCACCAGTCCGGGCGACAGCGATCCCGCCGCACCGGGCACCTGCACGCTGCGCCAGGCGATCCTGTCGATGAATGCCGGCGCGGAAGTCGGCCAGTGCGTGCGTACCGGCGATGCGTTCGGCAACCGCGATCGCATTACCTTCGCCGCCTCGGCGGTCAACGGCGGCCCCACTCGCGGCGTGATCACGCTGACCGATTCCAGCGATACCACGGGCAATCTCGGCGGCACGCTGGTGGTCAACGCCGGCGACCTCGTGATCGACGCACTGGAGTGGCGCGGCCCCGGGCTCTTCCAGTTTCCCGATGGGGTGACCATCCAGCGCGGCACCGACGCCAGCCATGCCTTCGGCATCCTCCGCAACATCGCGCCCGCCGGCAGCCGGCTCACGCTCAAGGGCCTGGCCCTGCGCAACGGCCGCGCGCTGCCGCTGCTGTGCAACGGCCGCGGCGAAGGCGGCGGCATCTGCACGATCGCTGCCGACCTGCGGCTGCTCAGCAGCCGGGTCAGCGGCAACTTTGCCGCAGTGGGCGGAGGCGGCATCGCCGCCGTCAACGGCACGATCGAACTGACCGACAGCCGGCTCGACGCCAACGTGGCCTATGAAGGTGGCGGCCTGCTGGCCCATGCGGCCGAGGTCGCGGTGACGCGCAGCACCTTCGACGGCAATGGCGAGTACCGCGGGTCGCACGGCGGCGCGATCCACGCCGAAGGGCCCTTGACCCTGGTCGCCAGCACGCTCAGCGGCAATATGGGCAAGCGCGGCGCGGCGATCCACGCCAGCGGCAGCACCCTCGTGATCGACACCACCATGAACGGCAACGATGCCTACTACCACGGTGGCGGCCTGTATCTGGCTGCCGGCGCCGTGGCCACGCTGACCGGCAGCAGCTTTCACGGCAACACGGCCCGCTACAACGGTGGCGCGATCTACGTGGCGGGCACCCTGCAGGCGAGCAACTGCACGATCGCGGGCAATTCGGCCATGCGCAACGGGGCGGGCATCGTCGTGGTGCGCAACGGCGTGCTGCAGCTGGATCACCTGACGGTGACCCAAAACGGCAGTTCCATGCCGCATGGCACGGGCGGCGGCATTGGCCAGGTGAGCTGGCCCGATCCCGCGCCATGGACCGGCAGCGCCACGATCAACGCCTCGATCATCGCCGGCAACCAGCAGGGCACGGGAAGCGACCTCAATCTGGGCAATCCGTGGAATGGAGCCTTCAACCTGATTTCCAGCCCGGACGTCCTGCTCGGCCCGCTGCAGGACAATGGCGGCGCCACGCCGACGATGCTGCCCGAACCGGGCAGCGCCGCACTCGATGCGATCGCGCCGCAGGACTGCACGCAGGCGCTCGACCAGCGTGGCATCGCGCGGCCGCAGGGCGCCGGCTGCGACATCGGCGCGGTGGAAGTCGCGGTCGATGCGATCTTCGTCGACGGATTCGACGCCGGCGCCGACTGAGCTGGTCAAAACCTCGGCAATCCGGGCCGCAACCGCGCCACGCCGGCGTTTGCGCACCTCGATCCAGAACTTTTCCACAGGCCTGTCCACGCCGGCTGTGGAAAACCGCACGCACCTGCTGCGATGCGACAGCTGCGGCCACTTTCGGCTAAAATCCCGACTCTTTGCGCGGCTTGCCTGCGCGCAACCCCAGCAGCGAGGTTTCTGCTCCGATGAAGATACTGGTCGGCTACAAGCGCGTCGTCGATTTCAACGTGCGCATCCAGGTCAAGCCCGATGGTTCGGGCGTGGTCACCGATGGCGTCAAGCTGTCGGCCAATCCGTTCGACGACATCGCGCTGGAAGAAGCGCTGCGCCTGCGCGAGAAGGGCGTGGCCAGCGAAGTGGTGCTGGTCACCATCGGCCCGGCCGATGCCCAGGCGCACATCCGCAACGGCTTGGCAATGGGCGCCAATCGCGCCATTCACGTGGTCACCGCCGAGGCCATCCAGCCGCTCAGCGCCGCGCGTGCGCTGCGCCAGATCATCGACAAGGAGCAGCCCGGCCTGGTGCTGCTCGGCAAGCAGGCGATCGACGACGACTGCAACCAGACCGGCCAGATGCTCGCCGCGCTGTGGGATCGGCCGCAGGCGACCTTCGCCTCGAAGATCGAGATCAACGGCAGCACCGCGCGCGTCACGCGCGAGATCGACGCGGGACTGGAGACGATCGAAGTCGACCTGCCTGCCGTGGTCACCACCGACCTGCGCCTGAACGAGCCGCGCTTCATCAAGCTGCCCGACATCATGAAGGCCAAGTCCAAGCCGATCGAAACCATCGACTACGCCAGCCTTGGCGTCGTCCCGGGCGATCATCTCAAGACCACCCACTACGCACCGCCGGCCAAGCGCAGCAAGGGCGTGATGGTGAAGGACGTGGCCGAGCTGGTGGCCGCACTCAAGACAAAGGGGCTGGTGTGATGAGCAGGATCCTGATCGTTGCCGAACATCACGACGGCACACTCAATACAAGCACCGCGCGCTGCGTGAGCTGCGCCAGGCAGATCGGCGCGCAGGCGATCGACGTGCTGGTGCTCGCGGCCGATGCCTCCGGCGTTGCCGCGCAGGCCGCGCAGATCGCTGGCGTGGACAAGGTGCTCACGCTGGCGCGCGCCGAGAACGCGCACGCCCTGGCCGCGATCCAGGCACCGCAGATCGCCGCGGTCGCGCGCAACGGCTACAGCCATCTGCTCGCACCGTCGACCACCTACGGCAAGGACGTGCTGCCGCGCGTGGCTGCGCTGCTCGGCGTGGCGCAGGTATCGGACATCTGCGCGGTCGAGTCCGCGCACACGTTCAAGCGTCCGATCTATGCCGGCAACGCCATCGTCACGGTGAACGCACCGAGCGATCAGCTGCTGGTCGGCACCGTGCGCACCGCCTCGTATGCGGCGGCCGGCAACGGCGGCGCGGCGGTGGTGGAGGCACTCGATCTCGACGTCGCGCTGCCCAGCCACACGCGTTTCGTCGAACTGCACGCGGGCAAGAGCGACCGCCCCGACCTGCAGAGCGCAGCCAAGGTGGTTTCCGGCGGACGCGCGCTGGGTTCGGCCGACAACTTCAAGATCATCTACGCGCTGGCCGACAAGCTCGGCGCTGCGGTCGGTGCCTCGCGCGCCGCAGTCGACGCCGGCTACGTGCCCAGCGACCTGCAGGTCGGGCAGACCGGCAAGATCATTGCGCCGGAGCTGTACATCGCGGTGGGCATCTCGGGCGCGATCCAGCACCTGACCGGCATCAAGGACGCCGGCACCATCGTTGCGATCAACAAGGACGGCGAGGCGCCGATCTTCGAGATCGCCGACTTCGGTCTCGTCGGCGATCTGTTCCAGCTGGTGCCGGAGCTGACCGCGGCACTGTAACGCTCGGCGTGCCGCATGCGGCACGCCCCACCCTCAGCCTTCACACAGCAGCTGTGCCGCGCGCTCGGCGATCATGATCGTCGGCGCGTTGGTGTTGCCGCCGATCAGGCTCGGCATGATCGAGGCATCGACCACGCGCAGGCCGTCGATGCCATTCACGCGCAGCTCGCTGTCGACCACCGCCTCCGCATCCTTGCCCATGCGGCAGGAGCCGACCGGGTGATAGATCGTCTCGGCCTTGCGGCGGATGAACGCGGCCAGCGCCTCGTCGCTGTCGGTGCCCGCCGCCGGAAAGATCGGCGCACCGCGATACGGCGCGAACGGCACCTGGGCCAGGATCTCGCGCGACAGCCTCGCACCCTCGACCATCATCTTCAGGTCGAAGCCTTCGGCATCACCGAGATAGTTGGCGTGGATCGCGGCCGGTGCCGCGGGATCGGCCGAACGCAGGCGGATGCTGCCGCGGCTGCGCGGACGCAGATTGCAGGCGTGCACGGTATAGCCATATCCGCGCAGGCGGTGGCGACCGTGATTGTCGAGCAGCGCGGGCACGAAGTGGAACTGCAGGTCGCAGCGTGCATCGGGCGCGAAGCGCGAGCGCACGAAACCACCGGCTTCGGCGATATTGGAGCTGCCGATGCCATCCCGCCGGAGCAGGAAACGCAGCGCGACCGCGAGATCATTGGTCTTGTCGTAGGTGATCGGCTGGGTCGAGCCGATCAGCGTGCAGATGTCCAGATGATCCTGCAGGTTGGCACCGACCGCAGCGCGATCGAGCGTCACCGCAATGCCATGCTCGCGCAGATGGTCGGCCGGGCCGATGCCCGACAGCATGAGCAGCTGCGGCGAATTGATCGCGCCGCCGGCCAGGATCACGCAACCGGCTTCGGCGCGCACGCGACGTCCCGCATGCAGGTATTCCACCCCCACTGCGCGCGTGCCGTCGAACAGCACGCGCTGCGCCAGCGCACGCGTGCGCAGCTCAAGATTGGCGCGCGCGAGTGCAGGGCGCAGAAACGCCACCGCCGTCGAGCAACGCGCGCCGTTGCGCTGGGTCACCGCATAAAAGCCGAAGCCTTCCTGGCTGGCGGCATTGAAATCATCGCTGTGCGCGTAACTGGCGGCGAGCGCGGCGTCGATGAACACCTGCGACAGCTGGTTGTGGTGGCGCAGCGGCGACACCGTGAGCTCACCGTCGGCACCATGCCAGTCATTGGCCCCAAGCACATGACCTTCGCTGCGCTTGAATACCGGCAACACATTGAACCAGTTCCAGCGCGCATCGCCGCTGGCGTCGGCCCAGGCGTCGTAGTCCGCGGGCGCGCCGCGCGTGTAGCACATCGCGTTGATCGAGCTCGACCCGCCCAGCACCTTGCCGCGCGGCCACCACAGCCGACGCTGTTCGAGATGCGGCTCGGGCTCGGTGTCGTAGTTCCAGTTGACGCCCTTGTTGCCGACCAGCTTGGCCAGCCCGGCCGGCATGTGGATGAATGGATGCCAGTCGCGCCCGCCGGCTTCCAGCAGCAGCACACGGCGGGTCGGATTGGCAGACAGGCGATTGGCCAGCACGCAACCGGCCGAGCCGGCACCGACGATGAGGTAGTCGTAGGTCATGGGCGATCCGCTATCGATGGTCGCAGCGAGGATAAGCCGCAAGGCTAGAGCAATTGCCCCAAACACCCCAGCCCCCTGGCGCGGCGCTTGCGGCATAGATGGTTGGCGCCGCTAAACTGCGGGCTTTGCGATCCGCACGAGGGATACGGTTTGATTCGCTTGGCGCTGTTGCTGTTCGGCACCGATTTCATTCGTGATCGCTCGCTCTGGCTGGCCGCACTGGGGGGCTTCTGGCTGCTTGCCGGCATTGCCATCTTCATCGATGCGCTCGATGGCGTGCTGTACTTCCCGCTGCAGTTCTTCGGCATGCTGCTGCTGTTCGAGGGCATCATCGCGCTGATCGGCACGTTTTCCGGCATCGATCGCGGCCGCCGCAACGGCCTGCGCCTGGCCAAGGGCATCCTGTTCACCGTCATCGGCCTGCTCGTGGTCAGCCAGGTGCGCCACGCCAACTTCGTGCTGGCGATGCTGTTCGGCCTGCTGTTCACGGTCAGCGGTGCGCTGCGCCTGTCGGCGGCCTGGGTGGTGCGCTTTTCGGGATGGCGCACCTCGATCGCGGTCGGCGTGATCGAACTGCTGATCGCCATCTTCCTGTTCGAGCCGTGGCCGACCTACTACAAGGGCACGCTGCCATACTGCATCGGCATCGGACTGGCCTTCACCGGCTGGAGCCTGCTGCGCCTGGCCCTGCGCCTGCGCCGGCTGCCGCCGCACGCTTCGGTTTCGCTGTTCACCGGCCGCGGCGGCGCGTATGAAACGCAGCTGGTGATCTGGCATCCGGGTGCGATCGATGCGCAGGATCAGGATCTGATCGTGCATGTATGGACGCCGGTCGGCTCGGCCAGGGAAGCCGAGCGCCGTCCGGTCGTCGATCGCTACATCGCCGCGGTTGATGGCAATGGCGTGATTTCGACTGGCCACGCGGCGCTGGAGGTGCCTCCCGACCTGTACATCAGCCACTATCCGGCGGTGGAACTGGATCGCTCGCCCGATCAGTTCAACCAGACCTTGCGCGCGACGGCAGAAAACAACGTACCCGGCAAGTTCCTGCCCAACTACCGCGAAGAAGCCGATGGCTGGTGCGAATCGACCGAGCAGGTGCGCTTCTCCGAGTACAACCTCGAGCGCCTGCGCGGCTTCTGGGCCGCCTACGGCGCCGACACCACTTACAACCTGACCAACCGCAATTGTTCGAGCACGGTCGTGCATGCGCTGGAAACCGCACTCGAGGGCGCGCTCGGCCAGCACAGGAGTGGCTGGTTCGCCTTCGCCCGCGTGCTGCTCAGCCCGGAAACCTGGGTCGCCGCCGAGCTCTACCGCCGCGCCGCCTCGATGGCGTGGACGCCGGGGCTGGCTCTCGACTATGCGCGCAGTCTGCATGGCATCGTGCATCCGCCGCCGGTGGCCTGGTATTCGCTGGCCAAGGCGGCCCTGCGTCGCTACCGGCGCCTGCGTGCGCCGACCTCCGACTACGCCGCCCCATCCCGCAGCGCGCTGCATCGCCACTGACTGTCCACGGATTTTTTCATGACCGCCACTTCCGCCGCATCGACATCTCGCGTGCTGACCGCCGCGCAACGCCGCCTGTCGATGGCGGCGGTGATTGCGACCGCAGCCATCTTCGGCCTCACCTACGGCCTGACCGCGCCGCTGATCGCCGACAACCTCGCCGAACGCGGCGCCGGCGAAGCCATGATCGGCGCCAACGCGGCGATGCACGCACTCGGCGTGCTGCTGATCGCCCCGCTGCTGCCGCGCCTGGCGGTGCGTTTCGGTCAGCGCGGACTGATCGTCACCGCGCTGCTGCTCAGTGCCGGAACGCTGGCGCTGTTTCCGTTCGTTCCGCTGATCTGGTTGTGGTTTCCGCTGCGCTTTGCGCTGGGCATGGCCGCCGAGGTGCTGGGCGTGCTGTCGGAAACCTGGACCAATGACCTTGCCGACGATGCCACGCGCGGCCGCGCCATGGCGATCTACATGGCTGCGCTGTCGCTCGGCTACGCCGGCGGGCCAGCCATCCTGTCGGTGGTCGGTACCGACTCGCCGGCTTACTGGATCGGCGCCGCGATTGCGCTGCTCGCCGTGGTGCCGGTGCTCAGCCCATGGACGATCGCGCCTGCCCCGATGCAGGCCAGCCACGCGCGGCCCTGGCAGTATCTGCGCCTGGCGCCGGTGGCGATGGCCACCACCGTGCTCAATGCCGCGGTCGAGACCGCCGGCCTGTCGTTCATCGCCCTGTATGCCGGCGACCTGGGCTGGAGCGAGGCTTCGGCGATGCGCCTGGTCACCACCCTGATGATCGGCGCGATCGTCCTGCAACTACCGATCGGCTGGCTCGCCGATCGCATGAACCGCTCGCGCCTGGCGATGCTGCTGGCCATCCTTTCGGCGCTGGGTGCGCTGACCTGGCCGTTCGTGCTCGCGCACGGCGTGCTGGCGTATGTCACCGTATTCGTCTGGGGCGGAGTGTTCGTCGGCATCTACACCGTCATGCTCGCGCTCGTCGGCGAACGCTTCAGCGGCGCCGAACTGGTCGGTATCTACGCCATGATGGGCCTGGCCTGGGGCGTGGGCGCGCTGATCGGTCCCGCCAGTGTCGGCCTGGGCATGCAGTGGAGCGCCACCTGGGGACTGCCTGCCACCATCGCCGCCGGCTGCGCCTTGTTTGCCGCCTTCATGGCCACGCGGCGGCAGTCGGCCTGAGCATCAGGCGCCTGCGCCGGGAACGCGCAGGCGCATGCTAGGCTTGCCCAAGACCTGAACGGATCGCCGCGTGTCCCACCACCGCCCCGCCATCCAGCGTCACGAATGGTTCGCCGTCGGCGTCGCGTTTGCGTATTTCTTCTGCGTGCTGGCCGCTTACTACGTGCTGCGGCCGGTACGCGACCAGCTTTCCGCCGCGGTCGGCTCGACGGCGCTGCCGATCTTCTATCTGGCCACCTTCGTCGCCACGCTGGCGCTGACGCCGCTGTTCGGCGCGCTGGTGGCGCGCTTCCCGCGTCGCATCTTCGTGCCCGCGACATATCTGTTCTTCATGCTCGGCACGCTGGCCTTCATTCCGCTGTTCCAATGGCAGGATGCCATCGGCGCGCGCCTGCTCGGCTCGGTGTTCTTCGTCTGGATCAGCGTGTTCAACCTGTTCGTGGTGGCGGTGTTCTGGAGCTACATGGCCGATCTGTTCGACCATGAGCAAGCGCACCGCCTGTTCCCGGTGATCGCGCTGGGAGGTGCGA
>WBZO01001650.1_pt1 | contig 33394 bp, 33 predicted proteins | sample 5204261 | NCBI WGS metagenome assembly WBZO01 (sample SAMN12412400, study PRJNA552823) | activated sludge metagenome | isolation source: activated sludge from anammox sidestream of wastewater treatment plant... | place: USA: North Carolina | collected 2017-09
AGCGGCAGGATCGTGCAATGGGTGTGGAGCGGGTCGTCCGGCGCGTGCGCGACGTCGGCGGTGCGCGCGGCGCACGCGGCGGGGCAGCGCGCGCAACGCTCCGCCGCCGCGCCGGTTCCGATCCCTTCGAGGACCGCGCGGCAGGACCGTCCGACGGCGGCGCGCGCCGGGACGCGCAGGGCCCGGGCCGTGGCTTCGGGCCAGCCGCGCACGCGAAAAGCGTCGTCCACCCAGAAGAACGGGCGGAACGGCTCGGTGCTGCACCGCTCGACGACCGATCGCATGGCGCCTCTCCGCGTCGTACCGGAATCCGGGCCGCCTGCCGGCTCGACGCAGCTGATTCTAGACGCTGTCGCGACGCCGATGACGAGAATCCATTGGCGCACGCGGGACTCGGAGCTTGCTCGCGGTTCGGCGGCGGGTTTCGCCCCGATCGGGAACGCGCATCGGAACGGTCCGCGTCGCCCCGACGCCGGCGTCGCCGGCAATGAGTGCGTCGAGCCTCATCCGGAAGCGCTGCTTAGCAGAGGTCACATCCCCTGCCCGGTCTGGATGCTACGGTCCTCGATCGCCCGAAGAACGGGGCCTCACCCCGCTCCCGCCATGGCTCGCGTCCGTCTCCTCCTCGTCAATCCCCGCTACCCGGAGAGCTTCTGGAGCTTCCGCTGGGCGGTCGAGCGCGTGCTGCCGCGCACGAAGCGCACGATCAATCCGCCGCTCGGGCTCGCGACCCTCGCCGCGCTCTGCCCGCCCGACTGGGAGGTGACGATCGTCGACGAGAACGTCGAGTCGCTTCCCCTGGAACCGCAGGCCGACCTGATCGGCGTCTGCGGCATGGGCGTGCAGTTCCGCCGCCAGCGCGCGCTGCTCGAGTTCTACCGCCGCCGCGGCTACGCGGTGGTGGCGGGCGGCAGCTACGCGTCGCTCTGCCCCGAGCAGTACGCCGCGCACGCCGACACCGTGATCGCGGGCGAGGCGGAGTACATCTGGCCCGCGTTCTGCCGCGACTTCGAGGCCGGGACGGCGCAGCCGCTGTACCGCGAGACCGGGGTGGTGCGCCTCGAGGACTCGCCCACGCCGCGCTTCGACCTCCTCAAGCTCGACCGCTACACCACCGCGACGCTGCAGTTCTCGCGCGGCTGCCCGTTCCGCTGCGAGTTCTGCGACATCATCGTCATGTTCGGCCGCAAGCCGCGCTACAAGAGCGTCGAACAGGTCGGCCGCGAGCTCGACGCGCTGCGCGCGCTCGGGGTGCGCAACGCTTTCTTCGTCGACGACAACCTGATCGGGCACAAGGCGGTGGCGAAGGACCTGCTGCGCTACCTGGTCGACTACCAGGCGGCGCACGGCCGGCCGTTCGACTTCGGTACCGAGGCCTCGCTCAACCTCGCGCACGACCCGGAGCTGCTCGCGCTCTTCCGCGACGCCGGGTTCAGCTGGGTATTCATCGGCATCGAGTCGCCCGATCCGGCCACCCTGCGCGCGACGCGCAAGCACCAGAATACCCAGGAGGACCCGATCGAATCGGTGCGCCGCATCTACGCGCACGGCATCGACGTCCTCGCCGGCTTCATCGTCGGTTTCGACCAGGACACGCCGGCCACCTTCGACGTGCAGCACGAGTTCATCGTGCGCTCGGGGATCCAGGCGGCGATGGTGGGGCTGCTCACCGCGCTGCCGCACACGCCGCTGCACGAGCGCCTGCAGGCCGAAGGCCGGCTGCGCGCCGACGTCGACGCCGGCAACAACACCCGGCTCGCGACCAACGTCGTGCCGCTCGGCATGCCGTACGAGACGATGATCGACCGCTATCGCACCCTCTACCGCCGCCTGGTCAGCGACGCGGGCATCGCGCGCCGCATCCGCAACAAGCTCGCCCACATGCCGCGGCCCGTGCAGCGCAGCGAGTACACGGTCGCGCAGCGCACCGGCATCGTCGCGCGCCTGCTCGTGCGCGGCATCCTCGCCGGCGGCTGGCCGCGCATCCGCGCCTTCGCCCGCAGCCTGCCGTGGCTCGAGCCGGGCAAGCTGCCGCTCGCGCTCAGCGACTGGATCGCCGGGCTGGCGATGCGCGACTACGTCGAGCGGCGGTTCGGGCTGCGGCGCGCCGCCGGCCCGCGCCGCATCCGCCGCTGGACGCGCGCGGTGGAGCGGGCTGCGGCCCGCTACGTGAAAGCGGGCGTGGTCGGCGTCGAGCTCGCGCCCGACCGGGCGCGCCTGGCGCTGCACCTCAAAGGGCTCGTCGACGGCGAGTTCTTCCGGCGCACCGCGCGGCCGATCGATCGCATGCTGCGCCGCACGCCGACGACGCTCGCGCTGCGCGTGGAGGGGCTGCGCGAGAGCGCCCTGCCGGAGGTGCGGCGCTGGCTCGAGCGCCTCGGCCGCCACGGCGACCGCGTGTCGGTGTTCGTCGCGGAACGCTGGCGCGGGGCGCTCCCGGTCGACTCGTCGGTGTTCGACGTCGTGCTCGAGCCGCAGTAGGCCGCCCGCGGCGTGATCCGCGTCACTGCATCTGCCGCAGGAAGGCGTATGCAGTAGGAGTCACTCGCCGCAACGGAGGCTCGCATGGATCTCCTGACGCTGGCAGTCTTCCTGGCGCTCGGCGCCGTCCTGTGGTCGCTGGTTTCGGGCGTGTCAGCGATGACGGTCGACGGGCAGGTCGCCCACCACGACAGCACGCAGTGGATGATCCGCCGCGTCGCCTTCCAGGCCGCCGCGCTCGCGCTCGTCCTCCTCGCCGTCCTGAGCTGAGATCGCCCGCCGGCCGGGCGGCCGGTCGGGACCGGTCCCGCGCCCGTTGCGCCGCAACGGCAGGGAGAGGAATGCCTTACGATGCCCCGGCGCGCATCTCGCACGCGCGAGGGAGCGTCGGCGTGGCCACGATCAAGATCCAGTTCACCCTGTTCTCCGCGTTCTACTCGCCGCTCATCTCGGCGATGTCGGGCGGGTTCCTGAAGGCGGAGGGCCTCGAGCCGGAGTGGTCGATCTCGCCCCCCGGCGTCTCGGCGCTCCAGGCGCTGAACGACGGCACCGCGCACGTCGTCCAGTCGGCGCTCAGCCAGGGCTTCACGTCGCTCAACGAGGGCCGGACGCCGCCCGCGGTCCACTTCGCGCAGGTGAACGAGATGGACGGGTTCTTCCTCACCGGCCGGACGCCGGACCCGAGCTTCAGCTGGAAGAAGCTCGAAGGCGCCGAGGTCGTCACTTTCAAGGGCGGGCAGCCGCTCGCGATGTTCAAGTACGCCTGCCACAAGGCCGGAATCGAGTTCGCGAAGATCAAGACGATCTGTCCCGGCAGCCCCGACGACATCGACCGCGCGTTCCGGGCCGGCCAGGGGCAGTACGTCCATCAGCAGGGCCCCTATCCGCAGCAGCTGCAGGCCGACCGCATCGGACACATCGTCGCGCAGGTCGGCGCGCTGATCGGGCCGTGCGGCTTCTCGAGCCTGGCGGCGAAGCGCGAGTGGCTCGCCACCGACATGGCGAAGGCGTTCGTGCGCGCCTACCGGAAGACCCGGCGCTACATGAACGAGACGCCGGCCGCCGAGATTGCGCGCGCGGAGAAGCCGTACTTCCCCGGGATCGACGCGCAGGTGCTCGCCGGCTGCATCGCGACCTACCAGAAGCTCGGCACCTGGACGCCGCACGTGGAGATCACGCGCGCGGCGTTCGAGCGGACGCTGGACATCTTCGAGCACAACGGCCTGCTGAAGGAACGCTGGCGTTACGAGCAGGTCTGCGCCGCGCCGCCCGCGGACGAGTAGGACGGTCGCCCATGACGCGCAGCGTCGCCGCCATCGCCTGCGGCATGCCGAAGGCCGAGCTGCACGTCCACATCGAAGGCACGCTCGAGCCCGAGCTCGCGTTCGCCCTGGCCGAGCGCAACGCGGTGCGCCTCCCGTACGCCTCGGTGGACGCCCTGCGCGCCGCCTACGAGTTCCAGGACCTGCAGTCGTTCCTCGACGTCTACTACGCCGGCGCGAGCGTGCTGCTGCACGAGCAGGACTTCTACGACCTCGCGCAGGCGTACCTGCGCCGCGCGGCGGCCGATCACGTCGTCCACGCGGAGATCTTCTTCGACCCGCAGACCCACACCGCGCGCGGCGTGCCGTTCGAGGTCGTCCTCGACGGGCTCGAGCGCGCGCTGCACGACGGGCTGCGCGCGCTCGGCGTGAGCTCGCGCCTCATCCTGTGCTTCCTGCGGCACCTGCCCGAGGCCGACGCGTTCGCGACGCTCGAGCAGGCGCTGCCGCACCTCGGCCGCATCCACGGCGTCGGCCTCGACTCCTCCGAGCGCGGCCACCCGCCGTCGAAGTTCGAGCGGGTGTTCGCGCGCTGCCGCGAGCTGGAGCTGCCGTGCGTCGCGCACGCCGGCGAGGAAGGTCCGCCCGCCTACATCTGGGAAGCGCTCGACCTGCTGCAGGTCCGGCGCATCGACCACGGCGTGCGCGCGCTCGAGGACGAGCGTCTGGTCGAGCGCCTGCGCGCGGCGCGGATCCCGCTCACGGTTTGCCCGCTCTCGAACGTCAAGCTGCGGGTGTTCCCGGACATGCGCCGGCACAACCTCAAGCGGCTGCTCGACGCCGGGCTCGCGGTCACCGTCAACAGCGACGACCCGGCCTACTTCGGCGGCTACGTCAACGACAACATCCGCGCGGTGCACGACGCGCTCGACCTGTCGGCCGCGGACTGGCGCCGGATCGCGCGCACGAGCTTCGAGGCGTCGCTCGTGGACGAACCGACGCGCGCCCGCTGGATCGCGGACCTCGACGCGTACTTCGCGCGCAAGTGACCCCCGCCGGATCGCTTCGTCCGGGCCGCCGCGACGCATGACCGCCGACCCCCTGCGAACCGCGCGGGCGGCCTAAGCACCCGCCCGCGATTCGCCCCCCGCGCCCGACTCGGCGCCGGTCGCAGCGCGCGCGCCGCCGCTGCGCCAACTTTTCCCGCTCCACGCGACGGTTTCCGCCCGTCGGCCTGACGGCCACGTCCCGCCGCCGTCTTTATCGACGGAACGATTGAACGGGGCAGCCCCCGGCGAACGTCCCAGCACCCGACAGGGGACCTATCAACGCATCGACGCGAAAGGAGAAGGCAAATGGCAACGAAGAGCGGACTGAAGAGCAAACTGGTGGCGGGCGCGGTGGTGTTCGCGGCGGCGCTCGCGTCGCAGGCGGCCCTCGCCGGGGCGGGCGGGCTGCGGGCGCACGACGTGGTGCGCGGCAACCACGCCGACATCTACAACGTGACCTTCACCGGCGGAACGACCGCGGAGGTCGCGGTCCTGGGCGACGGGGACACCGACCTCGACCTGTACGTCTTCGACCAGAACGGCAACCTCATCTGCCGCGCGACCGGCCGCGGGGACGGCGAAGCCTGCCGCTGGCGGCCGCGCTGGACCGGCCCCTTCCGCATCGAGGTGCGCAACCTCGGCGGGATCTCCAACCGCTACCGCCTGGCGACGAACTGAGGCCGGGAGGGGGCCTCACCGCCCCCGCCCTGACAAACCCGCCCGCGCCGCGTCGTAAGGACGTCGGCGCGGACGCCGCCTTCCCGCCTTCGACCCGGAGGAGACGCCATGAAGACGGCCTCGAGCCTGCTGCTCGGCGCCGCGCTGACCGCGACCACCCTGATCGCGCGTGCCGACGCGCTGCCCACCGCCCATCCGACGCACGGCGCCGCCGCGCGCGGCGCAGCGCCCCCGGCGGAGGCGGCGCCCGACGGCGCGCTCGTCCCATGGGCGCGCGCACCGGGGCTCGACGTGTACCGGATCACGTTCAGCGGCGGCGAGCCTGCGCTGGTCGGTCTCGCGGGCGACGGGGCGACGCGCCTGGAGTTGCACGTGTTCGACGCCGACGGCACGGCGGTCTGCGCCTCCGAGCCCGCCGACGGGGCGGAGGTCTGTCGCTGGACGCCGGCGCGCACGGCGATGTTTCTCGTCGCGGTGCGCAATCCCGGCGGCGAGGCGATCGGGTACCGGCTATGGACCAACTGACGCTTCTCGCCGATACTCGTGCGGCCGCGCCGATGACGCGCCGCAGCAGGCGCGCGGCGGCGAGGATTCCGAGCGCGGAGTGCACCCAATGCAGGGCGAGAACGACGCTGGAGCACGGCGTGCAGGCGCCGACGACGCGCTCGTCGCCCAACTCCGCGGCGGCGGGAAGGAACGCGCCGACGCGGTCACCCGCCTCTTTCGCCGCTACGCACCGGAGTTCCGCCGCTACTTTCGCCGCCACGGGCTCGGCGACGCCGAGGCCGACGATCTCGTCCAGGAGACGTTCGTGAAGATCGTGCGCGCCGCCGAGTCCTACCAGTCCGAGGGACCGTTCGAGGCCTGGCTCTGGGCGATCGCGCGCAACGGCCTGATGAGCCACTTTCGGGGCGCGAAGCCGACGGTGGCCCTCGACGCGCTCGAGCCCGGCGGCGCCGAGGCGCTGCTCGCCGGCGCGGGCGGCAGCGGCGGCGATCCGGCGCTCGTCGATTGCGTGCGGCGGGCGTTCGCCGAATTCGCGCACCGCTACAGCGAGGGCGCCGAAGCGCTCCTGCGGGTGGTGCTGGACGGGTGGGAGTACGAGGAGCTGGCGGTGTTCCTCGCGCGCACGCCGGGCGCGACGCGCGAGTTCGTGTCGCAGTGCCGGAAGCGGCTGCGCGCGCACCTCGCGCCCTGCCTCGAGATGGCGGGCGGCGGATAGCGGCGATGGCGGACGATCGCGACGAGGCGTGGCTGCGCGCCCTGGCGGGCCGGGCAGCGCCGGATCTCCCGCCCGAATCGCGCCGCGAGGTCGAAGCGCTGCGGCGCGCGATCGGCGCGGCGCGCAACCCGAACGACTCCGCGGCCGACGCGCGCGAGCTCGAACGGCTGCTCTTCCGCCTCCGGCGGGAGCGACTGCTCGACCCCGCGCCGCGCTCATCGAGCCGCACCTGGCTGCCGCTCGCCGCGGCCGCGGCGCTCGTCCTGGCGCTCGCGCCGATGCTCCGCTCGCCCGACGTTCCGCGCCCGGACGGCGCAGCGGCGGTCGGCAGCCGGCTCGAGATCCAGATCGTCGAGACCCCCGACGTCGAACGCGCGGCAGCCGAGATCGCGGCCGCGCTCCGCGCGGCGGGCATCGAGCCGCACGACGCCGCTCCCGGGGGCGAGCGCGGACTCCGTGCGTCGATCCCCCCCGACAAGATCGAAGCGGCGCGCCAGGCACTGGAGAAGCTCGGCATCACGGTGCCCGCCGACGGCGAGCTGCGCGTGGAGCTGCGCGGCAAGTAGCTTCGCCGCGCCTGACAGCCGCCGCGCGGCGGCGTCAAAGCCCGGGACCGCCGTGCGCATCCGGCCGCGGCGCGACCCCAGAGGAGATGACGCCATGACTTCGCATCGCAGGCTGCTGCCGGCCGTCCTGGCCGGCTGCGCGCTCGCGGCCGCGGCGGCGACGCCACTCGCCGCGCAGGCCCAGGGCTCGGGTGGACGGGTGCTTGCGTACCCGGCCTACGAGCGCACCCCCGCGACCTCCGACCCGTTCGCGCAGGGCGCGAGCTGCCAGCAGCAGTACCAGGTCGAAGTGCGCGAAATCGAGGCCGAGCACCGCGCCGGCGGGCAGGCCTGTTTCCACCCGAACAACGCCCAGTGCCACAGCGCGAACAACGCGCGGAAGGGGGCGCGGCTCCAGACCGCCGGCACGAAGCTCTACCAGTGCAATCAGAGAGCGCAGGCGGCGCGGCAGAACGCGGGCCAGACGGCATCGCGGCCGCAGGCGGCGACACAGCCGCCGGGCCGCATCGACTACGAAGCGATCGACGAATCGGTCCGCCGGCAGGCCCGGCAGCAGACGGCGGAGTACGCGCGGCGGGCCGCCGAGGAGCGGGCGCAAGCCGCGGCGGCGCAGCGCGCAGCGGAACAGGCGCGCAAGGCCGAGGCGGCACGGCGCTGGGCCGAAGCCAACCGCCTGATCGACGTGCTGGCCGGCCGCCGGCCGCCGCTGCTGCCGTGAGCGGTCAGAGTGCACGCCGCCGGCCGGCCGCGACCTGACGGCCGGCCGCGGGCCGCGTCCTCCACGGCAGGGCAGCGCGCGAGGGGCGCGCGCCACCACCCAAAGGAGACAGCCATGCTTCTTCGCACCCTTCCCGTCGCCGGCGCGCTCGCGGCGCTCGTTGCGTCGGGCTTCCTCGCCGCGCCGGCGGAGGCGGGGCAGCCGCACGGGGGCTTCAGGCCCGGCGTGATCGCCGGGCACACCCGCGTTCAGAATCCGACCGTCAACCCGCGCTCGATGGCGCCGCTGCGCGGCCCGATGACCTACGACCAGGGGACACCGATGCCGCGGGCCGGCATCGACGCAACGGTGCGCAATCCCGTCAGCGGGGCGCAGCACGCCGCCGTGGGCCACCAGTTGGGCGTCGATCGCACGGTCAGCACCCCGCGCGTGAACCCGGTCCAGCAGCCGCAGCAGCCCGCGCAACAACCCGGAACGACCGGCGCACGACGGCCCGGGGATCTGCTGCGGCAGGCCGAGGCGGACGGCGCGACGTGCCGGCGCCAGTACGAAGCCGAGGTCGACCGGATCGAAGCGGCCCACCGCGCGGGCGGGATCGCCTGCTTCCACCCGGGGAACAGCCAGTGCCACGACGCCAACAACGCCAGGAAGGCCACCGCCCTCCAGTCGGCCAACGCGCAGCGCTTCCGGTGCAACCGGGCCGCCCAAGCCGCGCGGCAGGGTGCGGTGGGCGTGCAGGCGCAAGCCGGGGCGATGCGGGGGCGGTAGGCGCGCCGGGCTCGCGCGCGTCGCACGCGGCGCGGTCGGCGGTGCGGTCAGCGGCGCGACTGCGCCAGGACCGCTTCGAAGTAGACGTCCTGCGGCGCGCTGCGGTTGCCGCGCTCGTCGATCAGCGTGATCCGCAGCCCGCCCCGGCCGGGCGCGTTCGCCGTCATCGTCAGGCGCACCCGCCCCTGCGCCCGCCCGTCGACGCGGTAGGGAATCGTCTTGTCGCCCCAACGGCCTTGCAGCGACACGTACTCGAGCCGCACCGTGTCGCCGACGAGGCCGTCGTAGAACACGTCGAACGCCGACTGCTGGCCGAGCGGGAGCTGGCGCGGATGGTCGATGCCGGTGATGCGGAGGGTCGCGGCCCGCGCGGGCCCGGTCCCCGGTCCCTGCGCGCCCACGGCGGTCGCCTCGAACTCGACGTCGTAGGGGGCGCTGCGCCGGCCGGCGGCGTCGACCACCGTCAACCGGAACGCCGCGCGCTCCGGCGACTTGGCGCGCAGCTTCATCGTCACTGCGCCCTTCGCACCGCCGCCGGGGTCGAAGTTGAGCACGTGGTCGCGCCAGCTGCCACGCAGGCTCTTGCGCTCGAGCTTCACCACGTCGCCGCCCTCGTACTGCACCTTGAACTCGACCTCGCTGTCGTCGGCCGGGAAGCGGCGCGGGTAGACGACTCCGGTGATGCGCAGCGGTTGCGGCGGGGCGGTCGCCTCGAACTCGACGTCGTAGGGGGCGCTGCGCCGCCCCTTCACGTCGATCGCGACCAGCCGGAACGCGCCGGCCTCGGGACGGCTGGCGCGAATCTTCATCGGCGCGGTGCCCGCGGGCTTGCCGTCGGACTTGTACGAAATCGTGTCGTCCCGCCAGCCGCCGCGCAGCACCTTGCGCTCGATCTGCACCACGTCGCCGCCCTCGTAGCGGATCAGGAAATCGACGTCGGTACTGTTCGCCGGGAACTGCTTCGGATGGGTGACCTCGACGATGCGCAGCGGCGGCTCCTGGCCCTGCCAGAGCACGGCCGCGCCGAGAGCGAGCGCGACGCCGATCGGCACCCAGCGCGGCTTGCCCTCCGGCGTGCGGAAGAAGCCGAGCACGCGCGCGACGAGGGCGGTCCGCGGCGGCGCTGCGCCCGCGTCGCCGCCCGCTCCGCGCCGCCGGCGCTCCTCCTCCTGGCGGGCACGTTCCGCGTCCTGCCCGCGGCGTTCGGCCTCCTCCCGCTCGCGCGCGGCCGCATCGCGGCGCGCCGTCTCCGCCTCGCGCAGCCGCGCGGCCTCCCGCGCGCGCGCCTCGTCGTCGGCGCGCACGATCTCGCGCACCGGCACGTCGAGCCAGGTCTCGTTGGTGGCATCGTCGTCCGCCGCCGCGGCCAGGCCGAGCGCGTGCGCCCAGGTGTCGACCGCCCAGCGCGCCGCGTTCTCGTCGAGGGCGCGCGTCTCGTGCAGCTCCTTCGCGAGCCGCGGGATCGTGACGCCGAGCCCGCCGCCGGCCGCCCGCAGCGCGTCCACCACCTCCTCCTCCAGGGCCAGCATGATCACGCTGATCTCGCGCTTGTACTCGCCGCACTCGTCGCGCAGGAGCGCGCCGAGGCGGTGCGGATCGCGGACGAGGTCGGGCCCGAACCGCTCGAGGAGCCGGCGCAGCGTGAAGCGGGCGTTGTCGATCATCGGGCGGGACTCACTCCGCGGCGCGGGTCGCGGGATCGCGCCGGCGGCCCTTGTCCTTGGCCGGGAAGGGATCGCCGAGGTGCGGGAGCGGGTCGCGCCGGCCATCGGGCAGCGGTCGCGCGGGCACCGCACCGCCCGCCGCCGCGCCCGGCTGCGGCGCTTCCTCCTTGCGGCCGACCGCCCACAGCGTCGCCGCGGCCAGCGCGGCCGCCGCGACCGCGAGCGCCCACCGCCCGGCGCTGCTTGGCCGCTCCCGCGCCGGCGGGGCGGCCTGCGCAGGCGCCGGCTCGTCCCAGATCTCGGAGAGGCCCGCGGCCGGCAGCGGATCGCGATGCAGGATGGCCACGGTGACGTCGTCGCCGCTGCCGTGCGCGGAGGCTTCGCCGAGGAAGCCGGGGAGTTGCGCGGCGAGCGCGTCCGGGCCCCCGCTGCGCAGCAGCGCGAAGAGATCGGCGCCGACGTGCAGGAAGTCGTGGTCGGACCGGAACGCGTTGGCGTAGCCGTCGGTCGCGAGCACCAGCATCGCCGGCTGCGGCTCGTGCGCGCCGATGCGCGCGACGCGGAACTCGCGCCACGCCTCGGGCTGGCAGAGCGAGGTGGTGCGCCCGTGCGCGAGCCGCGCGTCGCCGGGCAGCGGCCGCGTCGTGTGCCCGTCGGCCGCCACGCAGAGCACCTCGCCGTCGCCGAGCTGGAGCACGAGCGTCGAGCGCGCGTGCGCCACGGCGGCGACGAGCGTCGCGCCGTACGCGAGCGCCGGGTCCGCGCGCACCTCCGCGGCCGCCGCCGCGCTCTCGTCCTGCGCGGCGCGCGTGAGCTCCTGCTCCTCGAGCGGTCGCGTCGCGAGGTCCGCGGCGACGCGGTCGCGCCAGGCAGCCACGATGCGGCGCGGCAGCTCGTCGGCCGCGGCCTCCGGCGCCGTGTCGCGGTGCTCGTGCAGCGCGTCGACCGCGCACGCGACCGCGAACGCCGCGCCGCGCGCGCTGCGGAAGTGCCGTGCGCCGCCGTGCCCGTCGGCCACCGCGCCGATCGCGACCGTCGCGCCGTCGCCCGGCGTCGAGCACGCGAACGCGTCCTGGTTCGGCGTGCCGCGCCGCGCGTGCGCGACGCCCTGCACCGAAGCGCCGAACGCGCGCCAGCGCGGTGCGGCGACGCTCACCATTCGTCCGCCATCGCGGTCTCGACGCTCGAACGGACCTGGGCGAGGTAGATCCGCCGCGTCGAGTCCTCGTCGAGGAGCTGCGAGGCCTGCTGCACGCCGCTCAGCGAGGCCCACTGCACCTGGCGCGCGAGCGCCTCCGGGTTGTTGGCGGGCAGCGGCTCGAGCGTCTCGTCGCCGATGAAAGCCTTGAGCGCGCGCTTCGACACGTCGCGCCCGATCGCGATCGACAGGCGGCGCGCCTCGCGCCCCCACGGCTCGGCGAGCAGGCGCCGCAAGCCCTCGTCGAAGTCGTCGGTGTAGTGGCCGTCGCTCACCAGCACCAGCACCGGCGACACCGCGCGCTCGGGCATCGGCGGCGTCTTCAGCTCGTCGGCGACCAGCGCGAGCGCGGCGCCCATGTCGGTGTGGCCGCCCGCGGTCACGTCGCTCCAGCGCAGCTCGGCGACCGGGGTCGGCCGCTCCACGTGCCAGCGCGCGCCGGACGCGAACGCGAGCGCGCGCATCAGCACCTCGGTGCCCGGGCTGTCGGCCGCGGCCACGGCGAGGTGCGGGATCGTCTCCCGGATGGCGACGTTGAGCGCCTGGATCTTGCCGTCGACCCGCATCGAGCCCGAGGCGTCCAGCAGCCAGATGAAGTGCAGCGGGCGCCGGGCGAGCGCGCCGCCCGGGCGCCGGTGCAGGGCCCGCCCGGGCTCAGATGACGTCACCGGTGGCGGCCCCGAAGTCGATCCGCGTCCCGCGCGCGATGCGGATCGTCCGGCCGGGCGCGAGGTCGCGGAACTCGCCGCGGTCGGTGGTGACCCGCCACGCCCGGTCGGACAGGTTGCGCAGCCCGAGCGTCGACGGGTCCTCGGGGCGCGTGCGCACCTCGGCGACGACCCCGTCGCCGCCGCTCGCGCTCAGGCCCGGCACCTGGCGCGCGAGCAGGCGCGCGCCCTCCACCGCGGGGACGCGCTCGGCGCCGACGCGGATGACGAGCGTCCCGGCCGTCGCGTCGCCCCAGGTCTCCGAGAGCGGCGCGGCGCCTGCGCCCGGCGCGGGCTCCGCCGCCGGTCGGCGCGGCGCGAGACCGGCCACCCGGTCCAGGATCTGCGACGGCTCGAGCGCGGCGCGGTTCGGCGACAGCTCGCGCGCCTTCATCGCCGCCGCGCCCATCATGAGCAGCGCGAGAACGGCGGCGCCAGCCTGGATCGCGATGCTGCCGCCGGCGCTGTTCCAGAGCGCGTGCACCGCCGCCGCCGAGGCGAGGCCGATCAGCACCAGCTTCACCGCCTCGCGCCGCCGCATCGCCGCCAGGCCGACGAAGTAGCCGACGTACATCGAATAGGCCATGTGGCCGAAGATGTCGGAGACGAGGCGCGGCACCAGCAGGATCGACCCCTTGTCGGCGCTGAGCGCCGCGATCAGGCGCTGGACCTCGAACTTGCGGTGGGCCGCGTCGGGGAACTTGCGCAGGATGTTCGGCAGCTCGCGCGCGAGGACGTCCATGCTCTCGGACACCATGATGCGCGGCACGTACAGGAACACCGTCTCGACGAACGCGAACCCGAGCCCCGAGGCGGCGCCGATCAGCATCGCTTCGACCGGCTCGTTCGCCCCGAGCCGCTCGCCGAGCGGCGGCGCGAGCCGCAGGCCGAGGAACACCGCCGCCGCGACCGCGAGGCCCTTGAAGAACTCCTCCGGCAGCCCGGCGCAGAAGAACATGTTGATGAAGCGCGCGAGCCAGCCCGCGGAGCGCGGGTCGGCCGCGGGAACGAGCGGATTGCAGGTCACGGCGTGGATCGCCGAGAACACCGGGGTCTGCAGCAGGAGCGCGGTGAAGGCGCCGGCGGCGAGGAGCACCCACCACGGTTTCGATTTCCCGACCACGCGCAGCGCGAAGTACATCGCGGCGCCGGTGATCAGCGCGGCGAGCCAGACCGCGTACCACGGCACGATCAGCGGGATGACGGTCCTGCCGACCTGGTAGGTGGTCGCGATCCCGTCCATCGGCCGGCGGAGGTAGTAGAACATCGCGATCGCGCAGGCCGCGACGAACACCCCGGGCAGGAAATAGGCGCGCTTGACGAGTTCGCCGGCCTTGGACGCGAGCGGGAAGAGCTCGGACTGGGTGGGGGCTCCGTCGGCGCCCTGACGATAGTCGCCCCCCGGCCGCTTGTACGCCATGGTGTCCCCCTCCCTCCACCAACGAACGCGTCATGATAATGCGCGCCGGCCCGGTTTCGCAGGCGCCGCGGAGCGCGCCCTTCGTATAATCGCGCCACCCCGCCCGCCCGACACGGAAAGCGCGTGATCGCCCTCCTCCAACCCGGCCAGCGCCTGCGCTGCGTCTCCTCGGACGTGGAGTGCCGGGTCGAGAAGCGGCACGGCGGCGGCGGGCAGGGCGAGGTCTACCGCGTCACGGCCCGGGGCGAGCGCCACGCGCTCAAGTGGTACAACGACGCGATGCTCGGCGCCGATCCGCTGCTGCGCGCCCGGCTCGAGGCGGCGATCCGCAGCCGCGCGCCGTCGCCGCGCTTCCTGTGGCCGACCGAGCTCGTCACCCTGCCCGACGGCAGCCGCCTCGGCTACCTGATGCCGGAGCGCAACGCGTCCTACCGCAGCCTGCACGAGCTGATCACGAGCAGCGGCGACGACTGGCCTTCGTTCCGCGTGCTCACGACGGTCGCGCTCAACCTCGCCGACGCCTTCCTGCAGCTCCATGCCACGGGCTTCAGCTACCAGGACGTGAGCCCCGGCAACGTCTTCTTCGACCCGGGTTCGGGCGACATCCAGATCGCCGACAACGACAACGTCGACGTCGACGGCCGCCCGAGCGTGATGGGCGGCACGCGCGAGTACCAGGCCCCGGAATTGGTGGAGCAGACCGCGGGCCCGAGCCGGGCGACCGACCTGCACGCGCTGGCGGTGCTGCTCTTTCGCGTGCTGCTGGTCGATCACCCGCTCGTCGGCAGCCGCGATCTGCGCATCCGCAACGCGGCGAGCCGCGAAGCGACGCGCATCCTGTTCGGGCGCGAGGCGCTGTTCGTCTTCGATCCGGACGACCGTTCGAACGGGCCGATCCCGGAGCGCCACGCGGCGCTCAGCGCGCTGTGGCCGGCGCTGCCCCAGCACGTGCGCGACCTCTTCACGCGCGCGTTCACCAGCGGCCTGCGCGATCCGGCGCACGGGCGGGTGCAGGAGGGCGAGTGGCGGCGCGCGATGGCGCAGCTGCGCGACGCAATCCTGCTCTGCCCACGCTGCGGCTACGAGAGCTTCTACGACCCGCGCCGCGTCGCCCTGCGGGAGGCGACCTTCCGGTGCTGGAACCCGGAGTGCGGCGCCGAGCTCCCGGCCGCCGCGCCGCGCATCGGCCTGCGCGCAGATCGGGCCGCGCGCGGCCCGGCGAGCGAGCCGCCGCAGTCGGTGGTGGTGCTCACCCCCGGCACCCGGCTCTACCCCCACCATCTCCTCGGGCGTGACTACGATTTCAGCGCGCCGCTCGCCGAGGTGACCGGCGCGCCGCTCGCCCTCAGGAACCTCTCGCGCGCGGCGTGGACCGTGGTCGGCGCAGCGGAGCGCCGCGAGTCGATCGAGCCGGGGGCGAGCGCGCGGCTCGAGGCGCGCACGCGCATCCAGTTCGGCCGCACCGAGGGCGAAGTGAAGATGTGAGCGGCGCCGACGCGGGGCGCGGGCGAGATCCCGCGCTGCGTCGGGGCCCCCACCGGGCAGCGGGTCGCGGAATCACTTGGCATCGCCGCGGCGCCCGCCTCCCGAGCACGAGGGAAATCGCCTTGGCCAGGATCAAGATCCAGTTCACCCTGTTTTCCGCGCTCTACCCCCCGCTCATCTCGGCGATGTCGGGCGGGTTCCTGGAAGCCGAAGGCCTGGATCGCGAGTGGTCGGTCTCCCCGCCGGGCGACCAGAAGCTCGGCACGTGGAGCCCGCACGTCGACATTGCGCGCGCGGCGTTCGATAAGACGCAGGACCTCTTCGAGTACAACGGCCTGCTGAAGGCGCGCTCGCCCTACGGGCAGGGCTGCGCCGCGCCGCCCGCAGGCGAGTAGCGGCGCGCCCATGGCCGGCGCCGAGATCCGCCCCTTCCGCCTCGCGGTCCGCGACGACGCCGTCGCGGACCTGAAGCGGCGCCTCGCGCAGGCGCGCCTGCCCGACGAGGCGCCCGAGTCGCCGTGGCGCTACGGCGCCTCCGTCGAATTCATGCGCCTGCTGGTCGATTACTGGGCCACCGGATACGACTGGCGCAAGACGGAAGCCGCGCTCAACGCGCACCCGCAGTTCGTCGCGTCGATCGACGGCATCGACGTGCACTTCATGAAGGTAGAGGGCCGCGGGCCGAACCCCAGGCCGCTCCTGCTCTCGCACGGCTGGCCAGGGTCGGTGCTCGAGTTCATGAAGCTCATTCCGCTGCTGACCGACCCGGCGGCGCACGGCGGCGATGCCATCGACGCGTTCACCGTCGTCGCACCTTCGCTCCCCGGCTACACGCTGTCGTACCGTCCGAACCAGCCGCGCCGCGCCATCCCCGAGATCGGCGCGATGTTCCACGAGCTGATGACGCGGCTCGGGTTTTCACGTTATGGCGCGCAGGGCGGCGACTGGGGCTCGTTCATCACCGCCTGGCTGGGCGCGAACCGCGCGCAGCACCTGCGCGGCATCCATCTGAACATGATGCCGATCCGGCGCGACGCCGCGATGTTCTCGCACCCCTCCGAAGCGGAGCGGCGGTTTCTCGGCGAGCTGGAGCGCTTCCTCAAGGAGGAGACCGGCTACCAGTGGATCCAGGGCACGCGCCCGCAGACGCTCGCGTTCGGGCTCGCCGACTCGCCGGTCGGCCTGGCCGCATGGATCGCCGAGAAGTACCGCGCGTGGACCGACTGCGACGGCGACCCGAGGAACGCGCTGTCGATGGACGAGATGCTCGGGAACATCAGCCTGTACTGGTTCACCAACTGCATCGGCGCGTCGTTCTGGCCCTACTACGCCCGCATGCACGGGCCGTGGCCGATCGACGGGAAGATCGGCGTGCCGACGGGCTACTGCGAGTTCCCGCGCGAGATCCTGCGCCCGCCGCGCGCCGCCGCCGAGCGCGTGTTCACCGACATCCGGCGCTGGAGCGTGATGCCGCAGGGCGGGCACTTCGCCGCGCTGGAGCAGCCCGAGGCGCTGGCGCGGGAGATCCGGGCGTTTTACCGGCCCCTGGCCTGAGCATCGGCTAATTGTAATTGCAATTGACAATTAGCCTTGTCGAGGCCAGCATCCGTGGATGCTGATCGTCAGAAGAGCCGCTAAGTCCCTGACGGCATTGGCCAAAGAGTATCCGGTGGTAGTGGTCACCGGACCTCGCCAATCCGGCAAGACCACACTGTGTCGGGCGGCGTTTCCGGCCCTGCCGTACGCGTCACTGGAGGAGCCGGACGTGCGCGACTTCGCCGTCGCCGACCCCCGCGCCTTCCTCGCCCAGTACCCGGACGGCGCCCTTCTCGACGAGATCCAGCGCGCCCCCGAGCTGCTCTCGTACCTGCAGGGCATCGTCGATCGGGCGCCGCGGCCGGGCTCGTTCGTCCTGACGGGCTCGCAGCAGCTCGATGTGCTCGCCGGCGTCTCGCAGACGCTCGCCGGTCGGGCCGGCCTGCTATCGCTCCTGCCCTTCGCCCTCGGCGAGCTGCCCGAGCGGCTCGCCCCGCGCTCGATCGAGCAGCTGCTCTTCGGCGGGCTGTATCCGCCGATCCACGACCGCCGGCTCGAGCCGAGCCGCTGGCACGCCAACTACGTTCAGACCTACCTCGAGCGCGATCTGCGCCAGGTGGTGAACGTCCGGGACCTCGCGAGCTTCCGGGTGTTCCTGCGGCTCTGCGCGGGACGCACCGGACAGCTCCTGAACCTCTCGGGACTCGCAGCCGATTGCGGCATCACGCACAACACCGCGAAAGCGTGGCTGTCGGTCCTGGAAGCGAGCTTCATCGTGGTCCTGCTGCGGCCGCACTTTCGCAACTTCGGCAAGCGCCTGGTCAAGACGCCCAAGCTGTACTTCGTCGACCCGGGGCTCGCCGCATGGCTGCTGGAGATCCGCAGCGAGGAGCAATTGATCGCGCATCCGCTGCGCGGGGCGCTGTTCGAGACCTGGGCGATCGCAGAGCTGCTGAAGGGGCGTGCCAACGCCGCGCTCGCGTCGAACCTGTACTTCTGGCGCGACCGCGCCGGCCGCGAGGTGGACTGCGTGCTGGATCGCGGCACGACGCTCGTGCCGATCGAGGTCAAGGCGGGCCAGACCTTGGCGAGCGACTACTTCGACGCGCTCGCGCGGTTCGCGGCGCTCGCGGGCGAGCTCGCTGCGCCCGGATGGATCGTCTACGGCGGCAGCCGCGTCGAGAAGCGCAGCGCAGCGACCGCGCTGCCCTGGCGCTCGATCGACAGCCTGATCAAATCGAACCTCTGACATCCGGGGCAGGAGCGTGATGCCGCAGGGCGGGCACTTCGCCGCGCTGGAGCAGCCCGAGGCGCTGGCGCGGGAGATCCGGGAGTCCTTCCGGCCGCTGCGGTCGCCCCTGCGCCGGCTCAGGCCACGCCGCCGACGGCGCGCAGCACCACCGGCTTCAGCTTCTCGGGCAGCTTCACGAGCTTGAGCGCCGCCTCGCGCCCGCGCGGCGACATCTTCGCCCAGGTCTTCTTCAGGATGTCGGCGAGCTTCGCCTCGTCGTGCTCGGGGTGCTCGGCGACGAAGCGCTCGAGGTAGTGCTCGAGGAAGACGAGGTCCACCACGTCCTCGACCAGCTGCGCGTCCGGATCGTGCTTGATGCGCTCCTTGCGGACGAGCGCCTGCACGTGCGCGACGGCCTCCGCCTCGTAGCCGACGGCCTCCAGGATGCGCCCGGCAATCTCGGCGTGGAAGTCCATCAGGCGCTTGCGCCACGCGCGGTAGCCCTCGGGCGTCTTGGGATACTCGGCGCGCGGGATCTCCCAGCGCCGGATGTGCTGGCAGCGCACGGCGAGCCGCACCGCCTCGGACGCGTCGGGGGCGAAGCGCGCGAGCATCCGGCTCATGCGGCGCGCGTACACGAGCGCCCCCGGCTCGGCGAGCCGGCCGTCGCGCTCGCGGTTCGGGTCCGCGCTGTTCGCGGCGTCGAAGGCGGCGACGGCCGCGTTGAACCGGGCGGGGTCGTCGATCGGACGCACGTCAGTGACTCGTTCCTTCCGAGCGCGTGACCTTGTTGTAGACGTTGTACTTCCCGACCGGCTTCCTCATCGAGATGCGTTTGACCTCTTTCAGCGTCTGCGCGTCGTACACGATCAGCGCCCCGTCCATCTCCCACAGGCTCGCGAGCGCGTAGCGCCCGTCGCGGGTGAACTCGACGTGCGCGAGGGTCTTGCCCGGCTCCGGCCGCAGCTCGACGACCACCTTCAGGGTGCGCTTGTCGATCACCTGCAGCGTGTCCTTGTGCGCCGGGCTCATCATCGAGTCCACCCACGCATACGGCGTGCTCTCGTGGCTGCGCATGAAGAACCCCGGGCCGAGGGTGCGGATCTGGCCGACCGGCTTCCAGGCCTTGATGTCGAAGACGCTCACCACGCCCTCGCGCAGGTTCGGGGTCGCCATCACCCGCCGGCCGTCCAGCATCCAGGTGATCCCCGACCCGAGGTGCGGCATGCCCGTCACGTCGAGCGTCGCGATCTTGCGCCGCACGTCCAGGTGCACGACCTGCCCCTGCTTCGCCTCGCGCGAGGCGCCCATCACCTCGTTGTAGTCCGGCGTGAAGAAGAAGTCGTCGAGATAGTCGTCCAGGATGGTGCGGCGCGGATTGAGGAAGCCGGGGATGAACGCGCCCTCGCGGTACTGGAAGTCGTGGATGACGCCCGCCGGAATCTCCGGGGACTTCGGGTCGTAGCTCACCTCCCACAGCTCCTTCACGTCCTTCAGCGCCGCGACGAAGCTGCGCCGCGGCCCGGCGTCGTACACCGCCGAGACGCGCGAGGTGCGCTTGCCCGCCGCGTCGGCCACCGGCAGCACCTTCACGAGGTTCAGGTCCGCGTCCAGAATGACGAGCGAGTGCGGCAGGTAGTTCGCCACCGCGACGAACTTGCCGTCGCTCGAGACCGCCGCGTTGCGCGTGTTGAGGCCCGCGCGCACCTCCGCCACCGTCTTCAGGTTCCAGAGGTCGTACTTGGTGATCCAACCGTCGCGCGAGGCGAAGAACACGTAGCGGCCGTCGGGCGTGAACTTCGGCCCGCCGTGCAGGGCGTAGCGGGACGGGAAGCGGTGGATGCGCTCCAGCCTGTCGCCGTCCAGCACGCTCACGTGGTGGTCGCCGGTCTCGACCACCACGAAGAGGTTGAGCGGATCGGCCTCGAACTGCGGCCGGCCGGGCAGCGTGCCGGGTGCGTGCAGCACGGTCCGCGAGGCGCGGATCTCCGCCTCGCCCCAGCGCGGCTCGGGTTCGACCTGCGCGTAGACGAGCTCGACGAGCTGGCCGATCTCGGCAGCGGTCAGCTTGTCGCCGAAGCCGGGCATCTGCGTCGCCTCGCGCCCCCTGGCGATCGTCTCGGCCGCGGCGGGTTTGCGCAGCCGCTCGAGGTTCGAGGGCAGCAGCGCCGGCCCGATGCCGCCAAGACGATCCGCGCCGTGACAGCTCGCGCAGTGCTCGGCGTAGAGCTTGCCCGGGTCGGCGGCGACGGGCGCGGCGAGCGCGAGGGCGAGCAGAAGCGCCGCGGCCCTCACACCGGCACCCCGTCCTTCCGCCAGCGCGAGTACGGAGTCACCTCGAGCCGCTCCCCGGCGCCGGTCACCCCGATCTCGTCGTCGTCGAGGTAGCAGCCGGGGTCCTCCTGCCACGGGTCGCCGGTCAGGCTGCGCGCCCGCGTCCGCGTGTTGCCGCCGCAGAGCGCGAAGTGGCGGCAGGCGGCGCAGCGGCCCTTGATCGCGCGCGGCCGCGCGCGCAGGCCGGCGAGGATCGGATCGGAGAGATCCGACCAGATCGCCGAAAACGGCCGGTCGCGCACGTTGCCGAGCGTGTAGTCCCACCAGTAGGTGTCCGGGTGAACGTTGCCGAGGTTGTCGATGTTCGCGACGTTCTCGCCCGAGGCGTTGCCGCCCCACTGCGCGAGCTTCGCGCGCAGGTGCTCGGTCCTGTCGGGGAAGCGCTCGGCCGCCCACATGAGGAAGTACGGGCCGTCGGCGTCGTTGTTGCCGGTGACGAACTCGCGCTCCCGCCCGTCGCGGACCGCGGCCCACGCGGCGTCGAAGACGAGGTCCATCGCGCGCCGGGTGGTGAGGTGGAAGGCGTCGTGCTTGCGATTCACGTTGCCGCGCCCCGCGTAGTTGAGGTGCGACAGGTAGAACTTGTCGATGCCCTCGGCCTGCGCCATCTCGAGCAGCCACGGCAGGTCGGCGGCGTTGCCCTCGGTGAGCGTGAACCGGAACCCGACCTTGATGCCCGCATCGCGGCACGCGCGCGCGGCGCCGAGCGACTGGTCGAACGCGCCCTGCTTGCGGCGGAACGCGTCGTGCGTCGCGCGCTTCCCGTCGAGGCTGATGCCGACGTAGTCGAAGCCGAGCGCGGCGATGCGCCCGACGTGCGCCGCGTCGATCAGCGTGCCGTTGGTGGACAGCCCGACGTAGAAGCCGAGCGACTTCGCGCGCGCGGCGATGTCGTACAGGTCGGGCCGCAGCAGCGGCTCGCCGCCCGAGAGGATCAGCACCGGCACGCGGAAGGCGCGCAGGTCGTCGATGACGCCGAAGACCTCCGCGGTGGACAGCTCCCCGGGGAAGTCGCGGTCGGCCGAGACCGAGTAGCAGTGCCTGCAGGCGAGGTTGCAGCGCCGGATCAGGTTCCAGATCACCACCGGCCCGGGCGGGTCCCGGCGCGGCCCGGCCGCGGAGGGCGGAGCAGCGCCTGCCGCCGCAGGCGGGAGGTGCGACCCCGAAGCGGCCGGCAGCGCGCCGGCTTCCGCGTCCGATGCGCGCCTCCCCGGTCGCATCCCCGCAAGCGGGGCCTCTGCTCCGCGGTCCGGCGCGCCCGGCGTCGGCGCTACGATCTCGCGCATGAACTGGCTCACCCGGAACATCGCTCACTCCGCGCCGAGGCGCATCCCCGTCTTCTTCAGGATCTTCGTGCTGAACAGGATGTCGCGCGCGCGCGCCGCGTCGCCGAGCAGCCCGGCGATCTCCTCGGCGCGCTCGACCACCTCCATGCGGGTCTCGGCGTGCACCATCGCGAACAGGTTGTACGGCCAGGCGGGCGGCACGCGCGGACGCAGGTAGCAGTGCGACACGAACGGCAGCGCGCCCACCCGCTCGCCGAGCGCGTCGATGCGCGCGTCGTCCACGTCCCACACGGTCATCCCGTTGGCGTGGTACCCGAGCGCATAGTGGTTCGGCACGGCGGCGATCCGCCGCAGGACGCCGCGCGCAAGCAGGCGCTCGCACCGGTCCATCACCTCCTGCGGCGCGAGCCCGAGCCGGTCGGCGAGCGCGTGGTAGGGACGCGGGACGAGCGGCAGGCCGGCCTGCGTCGCCTTGAGCAGGCGCCTGTCGACCGGGTCGAGGCCGGGGGCGGCCGCCGACGCGCTCACCGGGTCGCCTCCAGGCGCAGCCCCACGAAGTACTCGCGCCGCTTCGGCAGGTCGAGCACGCGGTAGCCCGACTCGGTCTCGATCTCCGCGAGCACCGCGCGGATCGCCTCGGGCCGCTCGGTCGCGACCACGAACCACATGTTGTAGGCGTGCTCGCGCCGGTAGTTGTGCGCCACCTCCGCGCGCGCGTTGACGATCGCGGCGACGCGGTCGAAGTCGTGCGGGGGCACGCTCATCGCGGCAAGCGTGAACGCGCCGCCGAGCGCCGCGGCGTCGATCATCGGCCCGAAGCGCGTGAGCGTGCCCTCGTCCAGCAGCCGCTGCAGCCGCCCGCACACCTCCGCCTCCGGGATGCCGAGCTCGCCGGCGACGCCCGCGAACGGCCGCTCGGCCACCGGAATGCCCGCCTGCAGGCGGTTCACCAGCACGCGGTCGATCTCATCCATGGATCGCCTCGGGCGCGGCGCAGTAGCGCGGGCCGGTCTGCTTGAAGCGCGTGCGGCTGAAGAGCACCGCGTGCGGGAACGCGTCGAGGTCGCACTCCCGGCCGAGCGCCTGGATGCGCGCCTGCACCTCGCCCCGCTCGGTGCCATGGACCATGCAGTAGAGGTTGTAGGGCCAGCCGGGCAGCGCCCGCGCCCGCCGGTACGCGAGCGTGACGCCCGCCGCTCCCGCGAGGCGCCGGCCGTGCGCGCTCACCGCAGCGTCGGGCAGGTCCCAGACCGCCATCGCGTTCGCGCGCCACCCGAGCTCGTGATGGCGCACCACGACGCCGAACCGCCGCACCAGGCCCTCCGCCTGCCAGCGCTCGAGGCGGTCGATGACCGCCTGCTCGGTGAGCGCCGCCCGCATAGCGAGCGCCGCGTACGGGCGCGGTGCGAGCGCGAGGCCGTCCTCGAGCGCGGCCACGAGCCTGCGGTCCGCTGCGCCGAGGACGGTGCGCCGGGTCCCGCGTGCGCGCGGCGCACGCGGCGCCGAAGGCCCGTCCAGCGGGAAGCCGAGATCGATGTGGTACTCCTCGACGAGCGGCAGCTTCAGCACCTCGATGCCGGCGAGCACGGCGATCCGCGCGAGCAGCGCGTCGAGCGCCGCGTCGCTCGGCGCCGCCGCCACGAACCACAGGTTGAGCCGGTGCTCGCGCTCGTAGTTGTGGTTCACGCCGGGAAACGCCGACACGATCGCCGCGACCGCCTCCAGACGGTCCACGGGCACCTCCATCGCGGCGAGCGTCGAGGCGCCGACCGCGCCGGGGCGGAACACCGCGCCGATGCGGCTCAGCGCGCCGGCCGCGTGCAGGCGCGCGTACGCGTCGATCACCGCACCTTCGTCCGTCCCGAGCGCCGCGGCGAGGGCGGCGTAGGGCTGGGGGACGAGCGGGAAGCGCCGCTGGAAGTCGTTGAGCAGCCGATGCTCGAGAGCGTTCACGTCAGAGCCCGATCTTCTTCGCCCGCCACTCGAAGAAGATGCCGCTCGGGCTCTGCGCGGCGAGTTCGGCGACGCGCCTGAACGTCGCGGTGTCGTAGACGACGACGCGGTCGTCGTCGCGCGCCGAGACCCAGACTTCCTCGCCGCCGGCGTTGAACTCCATGTGCAGGATCGTGCGCCCGGGCTTGAGCGTCTCCACGACCGCGCGGCGCTCGACGTCGAGCACCTGCACGGTGTCGTTGCGGGGAAAGGCGAAGTTGACCCACACCTGCCGCCCGTCGGGCCGCGCCATCACGAACACCGGCTGGCCGTGCACCGGGATGCGCCCCACCTCGCGCCAGGTCGCGCGCTCGACCACGAGCACCTCGTGGCGGCCGATCGCGGGCAGGAACGCATAGCCCTGCGCCACCGCCCAGCCGCGCAGGTGCGGCATCTTGTAGACCGGCAGCTTCTCGCCGCCGCGGCCGTAGTCCGCCAGGATGCGCCGCGCGCCCGCCTCGACGTTCGCCATGTCGACGAGCGCGAGGCCGTCCTCGCCGAAGAGACCGGCGATGTAGTGCCGGCCGTCGGGCGTGATCAGCGCGTCGTAGGGCTCGCGCCCGACGTTGGCGAGCTTCGTGACCTTCGGTGCGCGCGGGTCGGCGACGTCCGCGACCCAGATCTCGCCCGCCTCGAACAGGCTGAAGACGAAGCGGTTGCCCGGCGCGTCGGCGATGCCGACCACCTTCGCGCGCTTGCCTTCGGTGCCGTAGGTCGCCGGGATCTCCGCGAGCGGCTCGAGGGTGGCCGCGTCGAAGAGCTTCACCCCGCCGGGCTCGTAGTTCGCCACCGCGACGATGCGCCCGTCGCGCGAGATGGCCCCGCCGATCGAGTTGCCGGCCTGCACGACGCGCCCCGCCACCTGGGCGGCGGCGAGGTCCACCTTGGTGAGCCCGCCGTCGCGCCCGAACACGAAAACGTGTCGCGCATCGTGCGAGAAGACGAGCGAGGCGTGCGACAGGTCGCCGAGGCCTTCGACGCGCGCCAGCTTCGCGCGCTGCGCGTTGTCGACCAGCTGCACGCTGCCGGTGGCGCGCTCGATGACCACGCCGGTCTCGGCGCGCGCGGCCGGCGCCAGCGCGGCGAGCGCAATGGCCGCGGCCACTGCCGCGCTCCGCCAGCGCCGCCAGACGGCCGGTTCAACGCTCACCGAGGGTCCCTTCCTGGAGTTGCCGGACGATCCACGCCGCCTCCGCCTCGCTCACGAACGCGCGCCACGGCGGCATGGCGGTGCCGGGGCGGCCGTACAGCACCGTCACGATCAGGCTCTCCGCGGGCTTGCCGCGCAGGGCGTCGCGCGTCAGCGCGGGCCCCAGGCCGCCCTTCAGCGTCATGCCGTGGCACGACCCGCAGTCCTGGCGCACCAGGTGGGTGAGCTCGGCGCGGCGCGAGTCCGCGGGCTCGGCCGCGAGCAGCGCGGCGGCGGCGAGACACCCGACGGCGCCGGCCGTCAGCCTGCCCTTCCGACTCGCAACCGCCCGCATCGATTCGCCCCCGGTCACGGCGCATCTTCGTCCGCGCCCCGCCGCCCGACATTGACCCACCTCAAACGCGCCCCGGAGGCGCGCCCCCCAAAGAGAAAGGGGGCCGCAGCCCCCCTCGCGCGCACCGTTGCCCGGCGCGCGTCGTCACATCGCCAGCACCCAGGCGACGAGCTTCTGGATGTCGCCGTCGGGCACGGTCGCGTTCGGCGGCATCGGGACCGCACCCCAGACGCCGCTGCCGCCCTTCTTAACCTTCTCCGCGAGCTTCGCGGCGGCGTCGGCCTGGCCCTTGTACTTCTTCGCCACGTCCTTGTACGCGGGCCCGATCATCTTCTTGTCCACCGCGTGGCAGGCGGTGCAGTTGTGCTTCTTGGCGAGCGCCTCGTCGGCCAGCGCGGCCGGCGCGGCGGCCCAGCCCGCGGCGAGCGCCAGGCCGAGTGCGGCAATGCGGATCCTCATGCGGTCTTCTCCTCTAGTAAACGTCGTGCTGCGTGTTGTACACGTTGAACTTGCCGGTGGGCGTGACCAGGCGCTTGTCCTTGATCACCTGCTTCAGCTTCAGCGTCTTGTCGTCGACGATCACGATCGCCGACTCCTGGTCCTTGCCGTTCCAGACCGAGAACCAGACCTCGTCGCCCGCCTTGTTGAACTCGGGCTGGACGATGCGACGCGGGCCGTCCTTGATCCCGGACCACTCGACGATCGGCAGGATCTGCGCGGGTTTGTCGAGGTTCTTGATGTCCCACACCGCGATCGACTGCGCGATCTTCGGGTCCGGGTTGAGCGCGGTGTCGGCGTACAGGTGCGTCGACTTCGGATGGGTCTTGACGAAGAGGTTGCCCCCGCCCTGCCCCTTGAGCGTGCGCACCACTTTCCAGGCGTGCTGCTTGTTCTTCTCCGGGTCGGTGCCGATCAGCACCACCGTCTCGTCGCCGAGGTGGCCGGTGGCCCAGACCGGACCGTACTTCGGGTCCTTGAAGTTCGCGCCCCGCCCCGGGTGCGGGATCTTGCCGGTGTCCACGAGCGCGGCGAGCTTGTTGGTCTTCGTGTCCACCACCGCGACCTTGTTGGACTGGTTGGCCGCGACCAGGAAGTAGCGCTTGGTCGAGTCCCAGCCGCCGTCGTGCAGGAAGCGCGCCGCGTCGACCTCGGTGATCTTCATGTTCTTGAGGTCGGAGTAGTCCACCATCAGGACCTTGCCGGTCTCCTTGACGTTGACCACGAACTCGGGCCGGCTGTGCGAGGCCACGATCGCCGCCACGCGCGGCTCGGGGTGGTAGTCCTGCTCGCCCACCGTCATGCCGCGCGTCGCCTGGATCTTGAGCGGCTCGAGGGTGTCGCCCTTCATGATCACGAACTGCGGCGGCCAGTAGGTGCCGGCGATCGCGAACCGGTCCTCGTAGCCCTTGTACTTCGAGGTCTCGACCGAGCGCGCCTCCAGGCCGACCTTGATCTCGGCCACGGTGTCGGGCTTCTCCATCCACAGGTCGATCAGGTTGATCTTCGCGTCGCGCCCGATCACGTACAGGTAGCGCCCGGAGTTCGACGTGCGCGAGATGTGCACCGCGTAGCCGGTCGGGATGATGGCCACGATCTGCTTCGAGTCGCCGTCGATGAGCGCGATCTGGCCCGAGTCGCGCAGCGTCACCGAGAACAGGTTGTCGAGGTTGAACTTGTTCTCCTTCTTCTTCGGCCGCTTCTCCGGCGGGACGATCACCTTCCAGGTCGCCTTCATCTCCTTCATGCCGTACTCGGGCGGCGACGGCGGTTCGTGCTGCAGGAACCGCGCCATGATGTCGACGTCCTTCTCGGTCAGTTCGCCCGAGGTGCCCCAGTTCGGCATGCCGCCCGGAGAGCCGAAATTGATGAACACCTTCAGGTACTCGGTCCCGCGCGGCTGGGTGATGTCGGGCGTGAGCGGCTTGCCGGTCGCGCCCTTGCGCAGCACGCCGTGGCAGCCGGCGCAGCGCTCGAAGTAGATCTGCTTCGCGCGCTCGAACTCGGCTGCGGTCATCGGCGGCGCCTTCGGGCTGACCACGTCCGGCGCCTCGCCGGGCTTGATCGGCACCGGCGCGCCGCGGTACATCAGGTCTTCGGCCGGCGTGCCGGGGTGCACCGGCTTCGCCTCCGGCGTCGCCTGCTGCGCCTGCGCGGCGCCGGCAACCAGGGCCGCGACCGCGACGGCGAGGGTGACGCGGGAAATGGGCTTGCGGATCATCGGGGTTCCTCGTGGAGGGATAGGAGAGTCGAATGCCCGCACTCTAGGCGGGGGATCCCGGTGCAGCTTTGACGCGAGTCAAAGCCCGGGCGCCCCTCAGTGGCCATCGGGCGGCAGGCGCCGCTCGCCGCCGCCCCCGGGGGTTTGCCCGCCGGCGTGCGGCTCCATCGCGCGCACCACCTCGCGCGCACGCGCCGCGCGCTCGTGCCGCGTGCGGCGCTCGACGAGCGGCATGCACTTCGCGTCGTTGTAGTAGGTCACCTGGCAGTCGAGGCAGTAGTGGCACTCGTTCGCGTTGATCTCGCCGGTCGGCCGGATCGCGCGCACCTCGCACTCCCGCGCGCAGGTCTGGCACGGCCGCCCGCACTCGCGCCGCCGGCGCAGCCACCAGTCGAACACCCGGAAGCGGCCCGGGATCGCGAGCGCCGCGCCGAGCGGGCACAGGTACTTGCAGAAGAACTTGCGGTTGACGAGCGACACGAGCACGAGTCCGCCGGCGTAGAGCACGAACGGCCACTCGCGCTGGAAGCGCAGCGTGATCGCGGTCTTGAACGGCTCGACCTCGGCGTAGCGCACCATCTCGAGGGTGGACTGCAGCGACACCCCGAAGAGCAGGATGAGGATCAGGTACTTCACCGCCCACAGGCGCTCGTGCACGACGTCGGGGAATTCGAGCTGCCGCACCCCGAGCCGCTGCGCGCCGTGGTTCACGAGCTCCTGCAGCGCGCCGAACGGGCACAGCCAGCCGCAGTACACGCCGCGCCCCCACAGCAGCAGCGTGAGCGCGACGAAGCCCCACAGGATGAAGATCATCGGGTCGATCAGGAACGTCTCCCAGTGGAACGCGCGCATGACCGCGTGCACGAACGTGAACACGTGCACGATCGAGAGCTGCGCGAGCGCGTACCAGCCGATGAAGAGCAGCGTGTACAGGAGGAACCCGCGCCGCACGTACCAGAGCAGCGTCGGCTTGTGCGCGAGCCAGTCCTGGAAGACGAGGACGGCGGCGAGCGTCGCGAGCCCGGCGACGAGGAGCGCGATCTCGATCCGGCGGCTGCGCCAGACCTCGACCCAGAGCGGTTCCTCGGCCGCGGCCGCCACGTCCTGCGGCGGCGCGTCGGGGGCGATCGCCGCCGCGGGTGCGGCAGGTTTCGCTGCGGGCGCTGCCGCAGGAGCCGGCGGCCCTGCTGCGGGCGCGGGCGGTTTCGCCGCCGTCCCGGAGGCCGGCGCCGCGGCAGGGCGCGCAGGCGCGACCGGTGCGCCGAGCGGCGACGAAGGGGGTGCGGCCGGCATCGCACCGGCGGGCGCGGACGCACCACCCGCCGCCGCGGGAGCAGCGGCCGGGGGCGCCGGGGCGAGCGGCGGCGCTTCCGCCGCGCGCGCGGCGGCGAGCACCGGCGTGAGGCCGCGCGACTCCGCGACGCGCCGGGCCGCCTGCATCACGGTCGAGTTCTGCACCATCACCGTGATGGTGGCGCCGGAGATGGCGTCGACCGCGACGTGCCCCGCGCGCGGCGCGCCGATCGTCACCCGGTCGAACACCGACTTGCCCCGGTACTGCGCGGTGAACGCGCGCAGGCGCTCCTCGGTGATGCCCGCCGCGAGGATCGGCTCCTCGTGCTGGACGATCTCGAGGCCGGTGATGCGGCCGGCGAGGTCGAAGCCGACGAGCGTGTTGATCGGCTTCCCCGAGTAGGCGGGGATGCGCACGACGTCGCTCGTCAGGAACGCGTAGCCGAGCAGCTCGCCGCCCCGGTACGCCGCCGCCGCCGGCGGCGTGCCCTCGAACGGGCCGAAGCGGTCCGCCGCGGGAAAGAAGGTGCGGACCTGCGGATACTCGGTCGCGACGTCGGCCGCGCGCGCGCCGGCGGCCGCGAGGGCCGCGGCGGCGAGGAGGCAGAGGAGCACTGCGCGGCGGAAGAACGCCGCGGGACCGCGCATCACTCCGTCACCACGATCCGGCCCTTCATTTCCGGGTGCGGTCCGCAACTGTAGGGGTAGGCGCCCGGCACGTCGAACCTGCGCTGATAGGACTCCCCGGGGAACATCCGCTCGGACTCGAACCCGCCCGGCCCGAGCCAGATCACCGAGTGGCTCGCGCGCTTCTCGTTGTTCACCCACTTCACCGTGGTTCCGGCCTTCACCTTGAGTTCCGAGGGTTCGAACCGGTAGTGCTCGATCCTGACCTCGGCGATACCGTTCGCGGCGAGAGAGGCCGGCACCAGCCCGACCGATGCGACGAGCGCGACGCAGGCAGCGCGCGCCGCCGTCATGACCCCCTCCGGTTTCGCAATCTGTGCAAGACACGCCGCCCACCGCGCGCGGCCAATTCTTTCTGTTGCACTGCACCCTCCCCTTGATGCTGATCAAACATCCCCGTGCCGCCGGAGTCTTGAGTGGAAAAAATCCCGCACGCGCGTTCGCCACTCCCGATCGCGCGCCCGTGCGAAAGAAAAACGGGGGAGCGCGCGCTCCCCCGTCCCGGCGGGGCGCGCGTCGCGCGCCCCCGTTCTCCCTGATCGCCTACTGCTTCGCCGCGGTGATGTCGGCCTTGGCGTCGATGCCGAGCGTGTAGCCGAGCGACACGTGGTGGTAGCGGCCGGCCGAGTGGTCGTCGTGGATCGCGAAGCCGAAGTTGTAGGTCTTGCCCGGCGCGAGCGCGACGTCGCCCTCGCCGCCGGCGAGCTTGCGCGTGAAGACGACGCTCCACGTGCCGCCGTCGTTCCTGCCCTCGGCCGACACGAGCGCCTTGCCGCCCTCCATCACGCGCTTGTCGGCGACGTAGCCGTCGGACGGCTTGCCCTTGGCCTTCCACTGCACCAGGTCGAAGAACACGCCGCCGCCGACGTTGCCGCCGGTGACGTACTTGGTCTTCTTGTCGTCCTTCGCCCCCGGCATCGTGCGCGAGTCCTCGTGGCAGGTCGACCAGCAGCTGCCGATGCCGGCGAGCTCGGCCTTGTTGTCCTCGAGCATGAACGCGAGCTTGACCGGGTTCTCGGCGTCCATCTTCGCGCCGCCGCCGGCCGGCTGCTTCCAGCTGAAGCGCAGGTAGAGGTTCGTGCCGTCGTTCGCAGCCTGCACCTGCACCGGGATCGAGCCGGCCTTGCCCTTCGGCGGGTTGGGCTCGTTCTTCTGGCCGCTCACCATCTTCTTGCCCATGTCGGCGGTCTCGCCGTCGTGGCAGCTCGCGCAGGTCTCGCCCTTCTTGATGCTGCGCGCCCCGCCGTGCTCGGTGCCCTTCATGATCCACTCCAGCGGCGAGGCGCCGGGGTAGAAGACGGTGATGGTCTTGGCCGGGACCTTGCTCCAGTCCGGCGGCGCGGCGAGCGCGCCGCCGCAGGCGAGCGCGGCGGCCACCGCGGTGGCGATTGCTGCTGGGTTGTGCATGGACAGGCTCCTCGATGTCGTGCGAAACGGGGTCCTACATCTCCTCGTCCTGGTCGGTCATGCCCTTCGGCTTCTGGTGGGCGATGCCCTTGTGGCAGTTGATGCAGGTCATCTTGTCGCGGACCGCGGTCTCGTGGCTCTTCTTCGCGCGCGGTTTCTGGCTCTCGGTGTTCATCGCGCCGAACCCGTGGCAGTTGCGGCACTCGCGCGAGTCCGACTCGCTCATGCGCTTCCACTCGTGGCGCGCGAGCTCGAGGCGCTTCGCCTCGAACTTCTCCGGCGTGCTGACGGTGCCCATCAGCTTGCCGTACAGCTCGTTGGTGGCCCTGATCTTGCGCACGATCTTGTGGCCCCACTCCTTGGGGACGTGGCAGTCGGCGCAGACCGCCTGCACGCCGGAGCGGTTCTGGAAATGGACGGTCTTCGCGTATTCCTTGTAGACGTTGTTCTCCATCTCGTGGCAGGAGATGCAGAACTCCATCTTGTTGCTCGCCTCGACCGACCAGTTGAAGGCGCCCCAGAAGGTGATGCCGAGCACGAGGCCCACCGCCCAGATGGTCAGGATCGAGTACTTGGGGCTCGGGTGGCGCAGGTAGGCCCACAGGCGGCCGATGGCGCTGCGCGGGGGTTTGTCTTCAGTCATGGCTCTCCGGTTCCCGGCCGGTGGCGCGCCGCCGCGCGCGGCCGCACCGGCCGCGCGCGGACCGCGTTCGCGCCCGCTAGTAGATGTCGTGCTGCGTGTTGTAGACGTTGAACTTGCCGGTCGGGGTGATCATCTTCGGATCGGTGATCACCTTCTTGACCGCGAGCGTCTTGTCGTCATACACCACGATCGCCGACTGGTCGGTCTTGCCGCCCCACAGCGAGATCCACACTTCCGAGCCGTCCGCGCTGTACTCCGGGTGGACCGCGCGTCGGATCGCCTTGGTCACCGGCAGACCCGAGTCCTTCGCCACGTTGATCACCTTCTTCGGCTTGGAGAGGTCGGCCATGTCCCACACCGCCACCGACTCGGCGATCTCGCGCTCCGGGTTCTGCGGCGCGTCGGCCCAGAGGTGCTTGGACTTCGGGTGGGTCTTGACGAAGAGGTTGCCCGCGCCGATGTGCTTCACCTCCTGCACGACCTTCCAGGCGTTGTCCTTGTACTTCGCGTTCTGCGGCTTGTCCGAGGGGGTCCCGATCAGCGTCACCACGTCGTCGCCGAGGTGGCCGGTCGCCCAGACCGGCCCGAACTTCGGGTGCACGAAGTTCGCGCCGCGTCCGGGGTGCGGGATCTTCTTGGTGTCGATCAGCGCCGCGAGCTTGCCCGTCTTCGTGTCCACCGCCGCGATCTTGTTGGAGGCGTTCGCCGCAACGAGGAAGTAGCGCTTGGAGGCGTCCCAGCCGCCGTCGTGCAGGAACTTCGCCGACTCGATGGTGGTGACCCTCAGGTTCTTGATGTCGGAGTAGTCGACCAGCAGGATCTGCCCGGTCTCCTTGATGTTGACCACCCACTCGGGCTTGATCTCGGAGGACACGATCGAGGCGACGCGCGGCTCGGGGTGATATTCCCCGTCCACCGTCATGCCGCGGGTCGAGACGACCTTGATCGGCTTGAGCGTGTCGCCGTCCATGATCACGTACTGCGGCGGCCAGTAGGAGCCGGCGATCGCGTACTTGTCCTCGTAGCCCTTGAACTTCGAGGTGTCGACCGAGCGCGCGTCGAAGCCGACCTTGACCTCGGCCACCACCGCGGGCTTCTCCATCCACAGGTCGATCAGCGAGAGGCGGCCGTCGCGGCCGATCACGTACACGTAGCGGCCCGACTTCGACAGGCGCGAGATGTGCACCGCGTAGCCGGTCTTGACGATGCTGACGATCTCCTTGGTGTCGCCGTCGATGAGCGCCACCTCGCCGGTGTCGCGCAGCGTCACCGAGAACATGTTCTTGAGGTTGAACTTGTTCATCTGCTTCTTCGGGCGCTCGGCGACCGGGACGATCACCTTCCAGGAGTCCATCGTCTCCTTCAGGCTGTACTCGGGCGGCACGTCCGGCACCTCCTGGATGTAGCGCGCCATCAGGCTGACCTCTTCCTTGGTCAGGATGTCGTCGAAGTTGACCATGCCGCCCTCGGTGCCGTAGGCGATGATCTTCTCCAGGCGCCCGGTGCCGAGCTTGACCGTCCCGCCTTCCTGCGTCGTGCCGTCGGGGAGCTTGCGCGTCCAGTGCGGCTCGAGGTTCTTGCCGGTCGCGCCCTTGCGCAGCACGCCGTGGCAGCCGGCGCAGCGCTCGAAGTAGATCTTCTTCGCCTGCTCCTTCTCCGCGGCCGAGAGCTTCTGCTCGGCCTGCTGGGCGAGGGCGGGCGTCGCGCCGAGCGCGAGCGCGAACGCGAGTGCGGAGACCGAGAGTCTCGGGGCCTTCATGAGTGCTCCTCCATGGGTCGGATGAATGCCGGAATTGCGGCCGCCCGCGGGCTGCGCGCGCGCGGTGGACTTGATCGGGCGATCGAACATTTCGATGCTCACGCCAGGGTCTTTCGCCGCGCAGGATGCGCGCCGTGGGCACGACGCAATTTGAGAATAATCAATGTCACTCCGAGAACCCATGCGTAACGTGTGGGCATGCCCCGAGCGGGGCGTGGCGCGCGCACGATGGCCAACCGGATCCGGCAACCCCTGCATCGCTCCTACTGCGCGGTCACCTGCGAGGCTCCGCCGGCGGGGCGGCGC
>WBZO01001521.1_pt1 | contig 33379 bp, 30 predicted proteins | sample 5204261 | NCBI WGS metagenome assembly WBZO01 (sample SAMN12412400, study PRJNA552823) | activated sludge metagenome | isolation source: activated sludge from anammox sidestream of wastewater treatment plant... | place: USA: North Carolina | collected 2017-09
CGTTCGAGGTGCGCCATACGGTCAAATTCCAGCCCAGCGTGGAAGATAAGGTCAAAGACATTGTGATGATTCCCGGTGCGGGCGAGTTTGTCTATAGCACGCAGGTCACCACCAAGCAGGACGGTTACTATGCTTATTTCGGCGGAGCCTTCACACCTTCCAGCGACAAGAAAAGCATCAACATGCACAATTACGAAGGCAAAGCCGATGCGCAGGTGGCGATTGACCAGCTGCTGAAGGTATTGCCGAATCTGGAATGGGTAGCGGTGGTGGTGACATGGTTCGCCACTTCCACCGATGCCGGGGATTGTGAAATCATCCCCAAAGTGGAATTTCAAGGCACCACACAAGTGCTGCCGCAAGACTGGAGCGTGGCCGGTTACACCCGTGCCACCGCCCAAACCGTGTTATTTTTCGATGATGACAAGCCCACCTATGGCGGCACGCCTTCCGATCACACGGTGGTGCAACTCTGTGCGGAACTGAAAAGCCGTGGCCTGAACGTCATGCTCTATCCCATGCCGTTCGTGGACACCATTACGCCGGTGCCGAAGCCGTGGCGCGGGCGCATTGAACCTGCCAATGCGACGGATGCGGGCAGCTGGTTCACCAAAACCAACGGCTATAACGCCTTCATCATGCACTATGCCAATTTGCTTAGTGGCGATGTAGATGCGTTCGTCATCGGCTCGGAGCTTATCGGCATGACCGGCTTTACCGATTCGCCCGGAAGCTATCCGGCGGTGGCGCAGCTGGTGAGTTTAGCAGGCAGTGTAAAAGCCGCCATGCCCGGAACGCTGATTACCTACGCCGCTGACTGGAGCGAGTATCACAGCACGGGCGGCTGGTTTAATCTTGATCCGCTATGGGCATCCAGCAATATCGACTTCGTGGGCATTGATAGCTATTTCCCGCTGACGCCAGACCTGCCGCAAATCCAGATCACGCCGGAGCTTATCACCGAATATTGGGAAAGCGGCGAAGGCTGGGATTATTACTATGCCGATTCCGTGGCTCGCACCGGACAAACCAGCTATGGCGGTGATCCAACCTACGCATGGAAAAACCTCGAACACTGGTGGAAGAACACGCACACCAATCCCGATTCCAACGTGACGGGTTGGACATCGAAAATGAAGCCGGTCTGGTTCACGGAATTCGGCTTTCCTTCGGTGGATGGCTGCACCAACCAGCCCAACGTGTTTTATGATCCGACAAGCTCGGAGAGTTTCTATCCGCGAGGCAGTAAAGGCCGGGTGGATTTTCAGGCGCAGCGCGTGGCGCTCGATACGACGCTGGATTATCTGGAAGCGCGAGAAACCGCTTCCGGCAATGCTGGCCTTGTGGCGCGGCGCTTCATCTGGACATGGGACGCCCGGCCATTTTCCTTCTGGCCTGATCTGGAAGGCGTGTGGCAGGATTCCATCCTCTGGGCAACCGGGCATTGGGTGAACGGCAAGCTGGGCGCTTCCACACTGGGCGCGGTGGTGGCGGAGTTGCTGCAAGCCGCAGGCCTTACGCCTTCGGATTATGACGTCACCCGCCTGACTGCCTCGCTGGAGGGGTTCATCCTGCAACAGCCGATTACGGTGCGTAATGCGCTGGAGCAACTGGCCAGTGGCTTCTTCTTCGACGTGGTGGAAAGCGATGGCATTCTCAAATGCGTGCCGCGTGGCAATAGCTCGGTGAAGGCGATCCCAGAAGATGACCTCATCCCCAGCGCCAAAAGCGGCGTGCAGGATGTGCTGGAGATCCATTACGCGCAGGAGCTTGAATTGCCCCAGCGCGTCAATGTGACCTATCTCGACCGGCCATTTAATTATGACCCGGTGACGCAGACTTCCCAGCGGCAGGTGGTGCGTGCGGTGGATCAGGTGACGATGAATCTGCCGATTGTGATGGGCGCAACGCAGGCCAAGCAGGTAGCGGATATTACGCTTTATGGCACATGGAAGGAACGCCTGAGTTTTAGCCTGACCGTGCCGCCTAAATATGTACGGCTTGAACCGACCGACGTCATCACCGTGACCGTTTCCGGGGTAGCACATGAAATGCGCGTCATCAAAACCGATATGGAAGCCAACGGCCTGATGAAAATTAACGCCGTGGCAGAGGATGTGAGTTCCTACGATTTCTACACCCCGCCGGGTGAGACATCGCGCAACATCACGCCGCCGGTGCTGGTGCCAGAAACGCTGCTTCAGTTTGTGGACGCACCGCCGCTGCCGGTGGATACGGTGCAAAGTCAGGGATTACTGCGCCTTGGCGTGGCTCCTGATGGCGCAGATTGGAATGGTGCGGCAATTTACCGTTCCGACGATGGCGGGGAAGATGGCGGTAACACTTTCAACCTGCTGGCCGGGTTGGAGGGCGCGGCCACGTTCGGCGCGATTATTACCGACCTTGCCGCCGGACTCACGGAAACGTGGGATCAGGTCAATCAGGTGGAGGTGGTGCTAACCGCCGGAAGCCTCGCCAGCGTCAGTGAACTGGCCGTGCTGAACGGAGCGAATGCTGCTTTAATCGGTGACGAGCTGGTGCAATTCCAGAATGCGGAATTGATCGGCGAAAGGACGTATCGCCTTTCCCGGCTTTTGCGGGGGCGGCAGGGTACGGAATGGGCGGTGGGTAGTCATACCGCCGGGGACAGGTTCATCCTGCTTTCTCCGGCGTTATATACGACGGCAATCGCTAATAACCTGATCGGGCGGCAGCTGTTCTACAAAGCGGTAAGCGTTGGCAACTCGCTGGGTAATACCGACGAGGTGGCTTTCACATACACCGGGCGAAGCCTAAAACCTTGCGCGCCGGTGCATGTGACGGGTGTGCGCGATGGCTCCGGTAACCTCACCATTAGCTGGGTGCGCCGCTCCCGCGTCGATGCGGAATGGCGCGATGGGGTGGACATTCCGCTGGGCGAGGAAAGCGAACGCTACGAGGTGGAGATTATGGACGGCAGCACAGTAGTGCGAACGGTTGCCACCACCACCCCAACCGCAAGCTACAGCGCCGCTGACCAGACTACCGATTTCGGCAGCCCGCAAAGCAGCGTCAGTGTGAAAGTGTACCAGCTTTCCGCCGTGGTTGGCCGGGGACACGCCGCCAGCGCCAGCATTTAACCAACAGTACCGGAGGATTTCATGTCTCAGACCGCACGTCTGGGCTTGCCTTATATTGTCTCAGGCCAAGCCCAAAAGGAAGTCACCCATAATGAAGGGCTGAATAAGCTCGATGCGTTTGTCACGCCGGTGGTGGCGGATATTGCAGATAGCCCGCCCGGAAGCCCGGCGGCGGGTGATCTGTATATCGTTGGTAGCAGCCCATCCGGGGATTTCACCGGACACGCCAACCAGCTGGCGCAATACCAGACTGGTGGCTGGGTGTTCTATGCGCCGTTCAAATGGATGGATGCGGTGGTGGAATCGCTGGATTCGCGCATGGCCTATGATGGCTCGGCTTGGGTTCCCTTCGGCCTGATTATGCGCGATGGCGGCGAATACATGCGTGTGCTGCGCTGGCAGGATGACGTTGACCTCAGCCTTGGCGATGAAACCGCCATGCTAATTCCCAACCGTTCAACTGTGCTGGCCGTGAATACGCGAGTGATGGAAGCAGTCACCGGCACGGTCACCAGCTTCGGCGTGGGCGTATCCGGCGATACGTCGCGCTATGGCAACGGTATCGGCACGGGCGCGGATTCTACCAATATCGGCCTAACTTACCACCCGGTCAGCTACTACAGCGATACACCGCTTCTTCTCACGCCTGACGCCGGTTCCTTCAGCGGCGGGCTGGTGCGGATCAACGTGCAATATCTGGCCTTCCGTGGTCCGTGGCACTGGTAATCACTATGGCAACCGCATTTGGATACCAGAGAGTGTTTAACGACCCCTTGGCCAAGGAGTTCCGCAAAATCCTATCGGTGGAGCCTCCTTAGCGTAGCAACCGTAGCAAGTGTAGCGCACCGGCAGATGTAGCAATCGTAGCAGGTGTAGCAGTAGCAACCGCCCTCTGAGGCGGTTTTTTTATACCCCAAATTATGGAGCAACTTATGACCGAAAACCAAGAAGCAGAACATTTGAACGTGCATGTCGCCGTATGCGCGGAGCGTTACAAGGCGCTCGAAGACAGGCTGGATCGCATCGAGCGTGTCATGTGGTGGATGCTTTCCACCCTGATTATGGCGCTGGGAGGAATGCTCTTCCAGCTTTTCGTTCTATTTAGTGGGAGGGTGTCATGATTACTTTACTTGGTTCTTTGCTAGGCTTCCTGTCGGCGGCCTTTCCCGATTTCCTGAAGCTGTTTCGTGACGCGCAGGATCGCAAGCACGAGCTTAAAATCCTCGAATTGCAGATGCAGCAACAGGCGCAAGGCCACGCCAACCGGCTGGAGGAAATCCAGACGCAGGCCGACATTGCCGAAAGCCGCGCCCTCTACCGCACCTATAACACCGGCATCCGCTGGGTGGATGCGCTCAACGGCACGGTGCGCCCGGTCATCGCTTACAGCTTTTTCATCCTCTATGCCGTGGTGAAGGCGATGCAGTTTTCCGCTGATCTGCCTTGGCTACTGTGGACGGAAGAAGATCAGGCCATTTTCGCAGGCATCATCAGTTTCTATTTCGGCCAACGCGCCATGAGCAAGATGCGGGGCGGGAAATGAGACACGTTACCGAAGATGGATTGCGCCTGATCCGGCGCTTCGAGGGATTTTCCGCCGTGCCGTATCTCTGTCCCGCCGGTTACCTGACGGTGGGTTACGGGCATGTGGTCAAGAACCCCGCCGCTTTCCGTCAGCCGATCACCGAAGACGAAGCCACGGAGATACTGGTGCTGGACATACAGAAGGCGGAAAAAGCAGTGCTGCGTCTGATTACCGTCCCGCTCTCGGATGGCCAGTTCGATGCGTTGGTATCCTTCACCTTCAATCTCGGCTCCGGGGCGCTGCAACGCTCCACGCTCCGCCGCAAGGTCAACCGTGAGGATCACGACGAAGTACCGGCGGAATTTCTGCGCTGGGTATGGGCTGGCGGCAGGAAGCTGAAAGGCCTGATACGCCGCCGCGAAGCCGAGGCAGCCCTTTATCAGTCTTAAGTCTTAATGGTCATTCAATGCGTATCCGAGCGAGGCGCCACTGCAGTACAAACACCAGAATGGATAGCAGAAAAAACCCGGCGATTAACGGTACCAGCGTATTGTTATAGGCTTGCCCGATGACGATGCCGATCACTACGGAAATAGCCGATGAAAAAGAGCCGACCACGGAGGAGGCGATACCGGCCACATGGCCCATTGGCTCCATGGCCAATGCGTTTAGATTACCAAACAACAACCCGAAGCAGAAAAACAGGATCGGCGCATAGATCATAAATTCCCATAACGCCGTGTGATAGGGATTCAGCATCACCACACACAGGAAAATGGCGGAAGCAAAGATGATGGCCAGTATCGAATAATGGCAAATGCGGTGCATGCCGATACGCATGACTATCATGGAATTCACCACGGATGCCGCGCCGATGGAAAGGGCGGACACGGCAAAATAAATAACGAAATGGCTGCCGGTGTGAAAATAATCCTGAAAAATCTGTCGAGCGGAACTGATGTATCCCACAAGCGCCCCGAATATTAATCCGGCGCAGATCGTGTATCCCATCGTGGTTTTATTGCCAATGACAAGGCATATCCCCTGCCATATGCTGGCCAATTCTAATGGACGTTTGTCTTCGGGCTTCAACGTTTCCGGCAAGCGTAGATGCGCCCATAGGATCGCGATGGCGGCAACGCATATGAACACAATAAAAATAGAGCGCCAGCCCGCCAGAGACATCATGACTCCCCCCATGCTGGGGGCAATGACCGGTACGAAGATAAACACCGCCTTCACAAATGACATCACCCGCGACATCTCTCGTCCGTGATACTGGTCGCGGATAATAGCCATGCTGGTAATGCGCGGTGATGCCGCGCCAATTCCCTGCAAAAAGCGTCCGGCAAGCATGACATGAAAACTGGTAGACAGGAAGCTCAACAGGCTTCCACCGATAAAAATTGCCAGCCCGATATAAATAGCTGGTTTGCGTCCCAGGTTATCGGATATGGGGCCATAGGCAATCTGCCCGATGGTAAAGCCAATAAACAAGGCGCTGATGATATATTGTGTGTGGTTGATGTCGGCAACCCCTTGTTCTGCGCCAATGACAGACAAAGCTGGCAACACCATATCAATCGACAAAGCGGCAATCGCCATAAACAGCGCTATCAGCGCAATAAATTCTGTAAATCGAATGGCCATAGGCGCTATTTTAATCCTTTACTTATCGGAACCCATCCCTTTGAAGAAAATCCGCATCAGCGATTCCGCCTGTTCCTTGAGATTGAAGATTTCCGGATTGCGTAAATATTCGATGGCAATGCCTGTCACATAGCAAACCAGAGCGCGGGTGAGGATATGAGAGTGGGTATGGCCGCTCAGATATCCTTTTTCTTCCGCCCGCTCAAAATAACGGGAAAAAAGCTCCATGCTTTGCGCTTTCTGTTGCTTCTGAAACTCCAGAAAACAAGCCATGTCACCGGAGTAGTCGCATTTCAGGAAAAAAATCGTCAGCACTCGTCTCTTCTGAACGTTGTCTTCCAGTTCCTTTAATAAATCCACACATAATGTTTCCAGTTGCTCCAGCGGGTGCGGGTCGTTCTTCTCCAGCCCCTTCAGGAGCATCTCTGAAAAAGGAACAAATAATTGCTCATGCAATGCTGCGAAAATATCCGCCTTATTCTTAAAGTGCCAATAAACCGCACCTCGTGTTACTCCGGCTTGAGAGGCGATTTCTTCCAGCGAAGCCTTTGACACCCCTTTATCGACAAAAACCTTTGCGGCTGCCTCTAAAATGGCCTCTTTTGTGGCTTCTGCCTGCTCCTTTGTCTTCCGTGCCATGTTTCCTCCATGCATATAGATGATAACACTTGACTAATATACATACATGAGTGTATGTTACCACAAGATAATTAGCTGTGTCCATCAATAAAGTATCGCACTTGCTACAAGAGGCTGAAGAATATGAAAAAGACACTATTGATTTTGCTTGGAGTGATCCTGTTGGCTGCTGTTGGTTATTGGCTGTTCGGCGGGGGCGAGCATCAGCAGGCGACTCAGGGCAACGCGCAGCAGGCACGCCCTCTGCATGCCATCCGGCTTTCTGAGCAGTCCATCACCACCTATGAAGAGCTACCGGGTCGCACGACTGCCTATAAAGTGGCGGAGATACGTCCGCAAGTGAGCGGCATTATCACCGAACGGTTATTTAAGGAAGGCAGTGCCGTAGAGGAAGGCCAGCAGCTTTATCAGATTGACCCCGCCCCCTATCAGGCTGCGTATGATAGTGCTAAGGCAGATGTGCAAAAGGCCGAAGCCAATGTTAAGTCTATCAAGGCGCGTAACCGGCGTTATGAAGAACTGGTGAAAATCGATGCGGTGAGTAAACAGGAGTATGAAGACATTCAGGCCAGTCTCGCGCAGGCCAATGCCGATATTGCGATTGCCAAAGCCGCGATGGCGCAAACCAAAATCAATCTGAATTATACGAAAGTCTACGCCCCCATATCCGGTATTATTGGCAAATCCACCGTCACCAAAGGAGCCTTGGTCACGGCGGGTCAGTCCGGTGCACTGGCCACCATTACCTCGCTTGATCCGATTTATGTCGATATGACGCAATCCAGCACGGAGCTGATGCGCCTGCGCTCCAGCGCAAAGGATTATGAAAACATCCCCGTGACGCTGTTTATCGGTGAGCGGAAAAACCCGTATCCGCATGAAGGCGCATTGCAATTTCACGAGGTTACCGTTGAACAAACAACCGGTTCGGTGCAACTCAGAGCATTGTTTCCTAACCCGGATAAGGTATTGTTGCCGGGTTTGTTTGTACGCGCCAGACTATCCTTTGAAAGGCCGCAAGCATTGCTGGTGCCGCAACATGCCGCCACGCGCCAGCCCGATGGAAGCCTGACTGTATGGAAGCTCGGTGACGGTGGCGCGGTGCAACCCGCCCCCATTACCACCAGTAGTGCGGTAGACGGGAGCTGGGTTGTATCCGATGGGTTAAAAGCCGGTGATGTCGTTATCACCGAAGGGTTGATTGGTCTGAAGCCGGGCGCGATCATTTCACCGATATTTGAAGAAGCAGAGATTCCGGCAACACCTAAACCGGATAGCGGAGAATAAGCATGTCACGTTTTTTCATCGACAGACCGGTCTTCGCATGGGTGATCGCCATTATCATTATGCTGGCGGGGGCGCTTTCCATTTTACGCCTGCCGATTGAGCAATATCCGAGCATTGCGCCACCATCGGTCTCTATTAACGCCATCTATCCCGGCGCTTCGGCGGAGACGCTGGAAAACAGCGTCACGCAGGTAATTGAGCAAAGCCTGACCGGTATCGACTATATGCGCTATTTCTCTTCCAGTAGCGATTCCTCCGGTTCGGTATCCATTACGGTGACCTTTGAGCCGGAAGCCGATGCGGATATTGCACAGGTGCAGGTGCAAAATAAATTGCAGTCGGCTTTGCCTTTGCTGCCGCAGGAAGTGCAGCAACAAGGGGTAACCGTGACCAAGGCCAATAGCAGCTTTTTGCTGGTTGCCGGGTTTTATTCGGAAGATGGCTCCATCTCCGAACAAGAACTGGGCGATATGCTGAACTCTACGGTGAAAGACGCCATTGCGCGTGTCAATGGAGTGGGCAATGTCACCGTGTTCGGTGAACCGCACTCCATGCGCATCTGGCTGAACCCTCACAAACTTCTTAGCTATAATTTGACCGTGACGGATGTGCGCGGTGCCATTCAGGCGCAAAATACCGATGTGTCCGCCGGGCAAATCGGTGGCCTTCCGGCAGTTGAAGGCCAACAGATTAATGCGACGATCAGTGCGCAGTCACGCCTGCAAACGGTTGAGGATTTTGAAAGCATTATCCTGCGCGTTAATACGGACGGGTCGCAGGTGCGTTTGCGCGATGTGGCGCGTGTGGAACTTGGGTCGCAGGGCTATAGCCGTATTGTGCGCTATAAACGCAAACCGGCGGCGGGGATTGCGGTAAGTCTGGCAACCGGAGCGAATGCTTTAGATACGGCGGCATCCGTGAAGGAGCGCATCGCAGCGCTGCAGGAGTTTTTGCCACCTGCTGTCAAGGTGGTTTACCCTTACGACACTACGCCGTTTGTAAAACTGTCTATCGAAGAAGTTATCAAAACGCTGATTGAAGCCGTCGTGCTGGTCTTCGTGGTCATGTATCTCTTTTTGCAGAATTTCCGCGCCACACTCATCCCCAGTATCGCGGTGCCGATTGTACTGCTCGGTACATTCGGTGTGTTGGCCGCATTTGGCTTTTCCATTAACATACTTACCATGTTCGCCATGGTGTTGGCCATCGGCTTGCTGGTGGATGACGCCATTGTCGTGGTAGAGAATGTCGAGCGCATCATGAGTGAAGAAGGGCTTTCTCCCAAAGAAGCCACCCGTAAATCGATGGATCAAATCACCGGAGCGTTGATCGGGATTGCGCTGGTACTGTCCGCCGTGTTCGTGCCGATGGCGTTTTTCAGCGGTTCCGCCGGTGCGATTTATCGCCAGTTTTCCCTGACCATTGTCTCGGCGATGGGGCTTTCTGTGCTTGTGGCGCTTATCTTATCCCCCACCTTGTGTGCCAGCTTTCTCAAGCCGGTGAAAAAAGGACATGGTGAGGCGACCACCGGATTCTTCGGGTGGTTTAACCGTAATTTCAATAAAAGCCGCGAGATGTTTACCAGCGGCGCAGGCTATATGCTTCACCGCACGAAACGGTTTCTGGTGATCTATGGTATCCTGATCGCAGGACTCGCCTATCTGTTCAGCACATTGCCCAGCTCGTTTCTTCCCAATGAAGATCAGGGCACCATGTTCCTGATGGCCACCGCACCGGCAGGCTCGACAGCGGAGCGCACGATGGAAAGCGTGAAAAAGATCGAGGATTATTATCTCGAAAAAGAAGGCGATACGGTTGATCACCTGTTTACCGTCACTGGCTTTAGCTTTGCCGGACGGGCACAAAATGTGGCGCTTGGGTTTGTGGGGCTAAAACCCTGGGACGCACGCGATCCTGATACACAGTCTGTCTTTGCGTTAGCCGGGCGCTCCATGGGAGCATTCCAGCAAATCAAGGACGCGATGGCATTTGCCTTCTACCCACCACCAATCCGCGAATTGGGCAATGCATCCGGTTTTGATATGCAGTTGGTCGATCGTGCTGGCCTTGGCCATCAAAAGCTGATGGATGCACGCAATCAACTGCTTGGCATGGCCGCACAGAGCCCTAAATTGCAGGGGGTTCGCCCCAATGGCCTCAGTGACGTGGCGCAATATAAAATCGACATTGACCATGAAAAAGCCAGCGCGTTGGGGCTGGCCATTGCCGACATCAATCAAACGCTGCAAACCGCATGGGGATCGGCTTACGTCAATGATTTTCTGGATGAAGGCCGCATCAAAAAAGTCTATATGCAAGCCGATACGCCCTACCGCATGATGCCCGACGATGTGGATCTATGGTATGTACGCAATAACAAGGGTGAAATGGTGCCGTTTAACAGTTTTTCTACGGCGGAGTGGACTTATGGATCACCCAAGTTAGAACGCTTTAACGGCGTTAGTTCCGTAAATATCCAGGGAGCGACCGCACCGGGGGTCAGCACCGGTGAAGCGATGGCTGAAATGGAAGCGCTGGTAGGAAAATTGCCCGAAGGGTTAGGTGTCGAATGGGTGGGGTTGTCCTATGAAGAACGGCTGACCGGGGCGCAGGCTCCGGCACTCTATGCGCTTTCCGTGATTGTCATTTTCCTGTGCCTTGCGGCGCTGTATGAGAGCTGGTCGGTACCGTTCTCGGTGATGTTGTCTGTACCGCTTGGCGTTATCGGCGCGGTGTTAGCAGCAAAGTTCTTTGGCCTGAGCAATGATGTGTATTTTCAGGTCGGGCTGCTGACGACGATGGGGCTGGCCTCCAAGAACGCCATCCTGATTGTGGAATTCGCCAAAGATTTATACGAGCAAGGGCATGATCTGAAAGAAGCGGTGCTGATAGCCGCCAAACAGCGTTTCCGCCCGATTATCATGACCTCTATGGCATTCATTCTCGGTGTAACGCCACTGGCGATAGCCACCGGAGCCGGTTCCGCCAGCCAGAACGCGATCGGCATCAGCGTAATGGGCGGCATGATCGCGGCGACCGTCATCGCCATTTTCTTTGTACCGATGTTTTATGTAGCGGTGCAATATCTCTCAGGCCGCAACAAAAAACCCACCCAACAAGGGGATATTGTATGAAAAAACCTATGGCTATTTTGCTATGCACGTCACTGTTAAGCGGTTGTACGATGATTCCGGATTATCTGCGCCCGGATTTACCCACATCCACCTCATGGCATGCGGAAGAAACCTTGCCGGAATTATCGACCGAAAGCCAGCAAGCGGCTGCCGATATCGTCTGGCAGGAATTTTTTATCTCACCGGGCATGCAGAAAGTGGTGGAAGCGGCGCTTACCAATAATCGTGATTTGCGAGTGGCGGCACTGAATGTCGAAGCAGCCCGCGCCCTATACCGTATCGAGCGCTCTGACCTGTTCCCAAATGTCAATGCGGGTGCGGCGGGTGCGCGTCAGAAAGTGACCGAAGCGCAAAGTACCAGCAATCCGCTATTCGGCTCGCCGCAGGAATATATCACCTCTACTTACACAGCAAATCTGGCTTCCACTGCGTTTGAGCTGGATTTATTTGGCCGCTTGCGCAGTCAGAACGAAGCGGCGCTGGAAAGTTATTTTGCCACCGGCGCGGCACGCGATGCCGCGCAGATATCGCTCATCGCCGAAACCGCCAATGCCTATCTGCAATGGCTGGCCGATCGCAAGATTCTGGCGCTGGTTCAGGAGACGCTGGATGCACAGCAAAAATCGTATGACCTGATCGCAAAGAGTTATGAAAAGGGCGTGGCCTCTAAGCTCGATCTGGCACAGGTGCGTCAGGCGGTAGAGACCGCTAAGGCCAATCTGGCACTTTATACCCGCCGCGTGATGCAGGATCAAAATGCACTGGTTTTGCTGATGGGGGTAAAAACACTTGATCCGTCCCTGCAAACCGAGCGGCTGGACGATGTGGCGGTGCTGGAGAAGCTGCCGGTTGGCCTGCCGTCTGAAGTATTACTGGTGCGTCCGGATGTGCGACAGGCCGAGCATGAACTGCTTTCCAGCAATGCCAATATCGGGGCGGCACGCGCGGCCTTTTTCCCCACCATCTCGCTCACCGGCACATTCGGCTATGCCAGCAGCGACTTGGGAGACTTGTTCTCCAGTGCGGCTTCCGGCGCGTGGAGCTTTGCACCACAAATCACGCTGCCGATCTTTCAAGGGGGGCGTAATATCGCCAATCTGGATTATACCAAGCTGATTAAGGAAGCATCCGTCGCCCGCTATGAAAAAACCATTCAGACGGCCTTCAAGGAAGTGTCGGATGAATTGGCGGCACGCAGTACGCTGGACGATGAGCTGGGGGCACAGCGCAATCTGGTGGAAGCTACGCAGACCGCGTATGACCTGTCTTTTGCGCGTTATAAGGAAGGGATCGACAACTTCCTTAACGTACTTGACGCGCAGCGGTCACTCTTTTCCGCCCAACAGCAGGAAATTGAGATTCAGAAACAACAGCTGGCCAATCTGGTCAATCTCTACAAAGTGCTCGGCGGCGGTGCAAAAACCCAGGCAGCTCAACCGGCAGAAGATTCATCGCCACAATCAGAAAATCAATAAGGGCTAAAACCGATACCCGATGCCCACTGCGCCAAAGATGTCCGGCTTGTCCTGTCCGTGAAATTCTTCCGAACGCCAATTAAGCGTATAGGTGAGTTGGGTGCGCCCATAGGTGAAGGCCACGCCGATATTCGCATCTCCCACTAACGGCTTTTTATCAACCGATCGACTATCGCGGAAACTGTTGCCATCAAGGAAAATGTTACGCGCCACGGCACGGCCTTCCAGCCCGGCAAAAATGGACCAGGAAAACGTGTCTTCCGGTACGGAGAAATATCCATTTCCCGGCATCGACGGACGCACACGCGACGGAACTCCCTGCCATTTATAGGCACTCGGCACCAGTTGTAAAATCAGCCCGCTATTGGCATAAGTGTAAATATTGCCCAGCGTCGCTCCGACATAGGGCGAGGTACGAAAATGCAGCGCACCGATCTTTGCCGTGTAGACTTCCGGCCATAAACGCTGGGAAGAAATCATGATACCCGGTTCATTTTTCAACTGATAATCCCAGCCATTGGGGTCATCGCCCGCGATGGTATCATGGATGAATGTCTGTATCTCCTCCCCCAACGCTGCTGGTCCCACCATGCCAAGCGTCAGCTCCATGCTGTCTATATGATTGTCTACAATGGTGGACATTCCTACCGAGCCATAGAGAAACGCCGCATACGGGCGGTCATCCGGATCAGGATTGTGCGCCGTGATATTGTTCGGGGTATAGAGATTATGCCCCAGTGAATAATAGACAGTAGTCGTGTCATTGATCGAGAAATAGGGCATATATTCACCAACAAAGCGTGCCATTTTAGGCGGCGTGGCCGAAGTATCGAGCCAACCGAAGCGAATGCCGTTGGTGTAATTGCGATCTGTCCCGGCTCCGAACAGATCGTTCTCTTCCGTGACGGTGAGGAACTGCTCGCGTGGCCGTTGCTTCAATTCACGGCTGACTTGCTGCTGAAATGTTTCTTCTGCATAAGCGGCGGAAACAAAAAATAGTGCAACGATAGTAGCGAATATGATCCTTGATTGATGCATTAGCTATCCCTCATTGTTTATCACCATTCATCATTGTTTTATTGACATTTATTCTATATACATACATGAATGTAGGCGAAAATAACATGGCTATTGGAAAAAGCAATCTATTATGAGAACAAACCGAAAAGAACGGGCGCAAGTCACACGACAAACGATTCTGGATGCGGCGGAACAGGTGTTTTATGAAGCAGGCGCATCGGCGGCGACGCTAGAGGAAATCGCACGTAAGGCGAATGTAACACGCGGGGCCATCTATTGGCATTTTGCCGATAAACAGCAGATATTAGAGGCGGTCATTGATCGCACGGTTTTTGTTTATGAGGATGCTATTTGTCAGGTGACCCATAAGGCCGAAACACTGGAAGAGTTATGCTGTTTTACGGTCTCAATGCTGGAAGAAATCGCTAAGTCCGCTGACAAACAACGGGCGTTGTCGATCATCTTTTTTAAGCGGGAACATCTTGAAACGGATACCGGACTTGTTGCGAAAGAACACGTCACTTATGAAAGGCTTTTGCAAGCGCTGGAGGCATTCTTTGCACGAACCGTCTGCAATAAGGAAACCGGGGTATTCACGGCCACGCTATTGGCGCAGTCGTTCCTCTTTTACAATTACGGTGTCATTGCGCAATTTCTTAAATATCGGGACAAGATTGATTTAGCGCGGCAGGCACAGAATTATACGAAGCTCTTTTTTCAATCCATAGATCAGAAAAAAAATACGGCGATCGTCATTCCATTCACTCCGTCTCAGGAGGAAAAATGATGAAACGGAATTATGTTTATCGTGTCGCTTTATTTCTTATTCTGGCAGGGGTGGTTGCGGGGTATTTCTATCTGAAATCTTCTGACGATTTGCCTGAGTATATTGCTGTGAGCAATGGGCGCATTGAAGCGCAAACAGTTGATGTCGCCACACGCAGCGGCGGTCGGGTGTTAAGTGTGCTGGTGGAAGAAGGCCAGATGGTAGAAGCCGGTGAGGTCGTGGCTACATTAGACCTGCAGCATCTGGCCGCTGCTTTAGAAGGAGCAAAGGCGAATGTACGCTCTGCTATTCAGCAACAGGAAGAAGCCGCTTCACGGGTAAAGGAAGTGGAATCCGCACTGGAACTGGCGCGGAAGGAATATGCCCGCTACAGTCAATTGGTAAAAGATGGTGCCATTTCCAAAAGCCGTAATGATCAGATATTCAGTCAGAAACAAACGGCAGAGGCATCGCTGGAAGCGGCCAAGCAACGGCTGCAGGCTAGTAAGGGAAGTGTAGAAGCAGCTGAGGCCGAGGTCAAACGCCAGGAGGAGTTATTGTCGGATCAGTATCTGAAAGCGCCGCGTGCAGGCCGCGTGCTCTATAAGCTCGTTGAACCGGGCGAGGTCGTGCCCAGCGGTGGCAAGGTGGTGACGCTGCTTGATCTGACCGACGTGTATATGACCGTGTTTTATCCGATGGAGATTGCTGGAAAATTGCGGCTGGGCGATGAAGCGCGCATCGTGGTGGATGCTTTACCGGATGTGATTATCCCCGCCAGCGTTTCGTATGTATCGCCGGAAGCGCAATTTACGCCACGGCAAATCGAAACCAAGAGTGAACGGGAGAAAATGACGTTCCGGGTGAAAGTGCGCATTCCCGCGCCGCTGCTCAAGAAGCATCTGGACGCTGTGAAAACAGGGTTGCCCGGTGTTGCCTATGTGCGTACCCAAAAAGATGCCCCATGGCCAGCGTTTTTGTCAGTGCGTCCCGACTTGCTGGCTGACAGCAAGGAGTAGCTTATGGATGCGCTGGTGATTGCCGAACAGCTCACTCATTCTTACGGCAAGACGCAAGCGCTTGATGGGATAAGCCTTTCACTGGATGCAGGAAAGAGTGTTGCTTTTATCGGCCCGGACGGGGTGGGCAAATCGACGCTGCTTGGTTTGATTGCCGGGGCCAAGCGAATGCAGGAAGGCACGCTCACCATTTTTGGCGGCGATGTGCGCAAAAAATCCATGCAGCGCGAATTACAACAACGCGTCGCCTATATGCCGCAAGGGTTGGGCAAAAATCTCTACCCCGATTTAAGCATCCGCGAGAATCTGGAGTTTTTCGCACGGCTCTATGAACAGGACAAGGCAGAGCGCTCAGCGCGTATTCATCATTTGACGGCGGCAACGGGGCTGGAGCCATTTCTGGATCGTCCGGTGGGTAAACTCTCGGGAGGGATGAAGCAAAAACTGGGGTTATGCTGCGCCCTGATCCATGATCCGGAACTGCTGATTCTGGATGAGCCTACGACTGGCATTGATCCACTGTCGCGACGGCAATTCTGGGCGCTTATTGACGACATCCGCGCACAGCAAAAGAACCTAACCGTAGTGGTAGCCACCTCCTATATGGAAGAAGCGGAGCAGTTTGATTCTGTTATCATGATGGATGATGGAAAGATAATCGCACAAGGAACGGCGGAAACCCTTAAACAGCAAAGCGAAACGGATGATCTGGAAAAAGCGTTTATTGCTTTTCTACCCGAAGAAAAACGTAGAGATCATATCGTGCCAAACGCCAAACACCGCGATCTTTCCGGCCATCCTACAGCCATTGAGGCCAAAGGCCTGACCAAGCGTTTTGGTGACTTTACTGCCGTCGATCATGTGGATTTTACCATCCCAACCGGCGAAATTTACGGCTTTCTTGGTTCCAACGGCTGTGGCAAAACCACCACCATGAAAATGCTCACCGGTCTGTTGCCCGTGAGCGAGGGCGAGTCTTCCATGCTGGGGAAAACGCTGGTAGCAGGCGACATCGCCAACCGCCGCCGTATAGGCTACATGTCACAGGCTTTCTCGCTTTATAGCGAGCTTACCGTGCATCAAAACCTGACATTGCACGCCAATTTATATGGGCTGGATCAGAAAAAAGCGGCAGCACGCTTTGAGTGGATTTATCGGCAATTCGATCTGACTGAATATAAAAACGCCAATTCCGGAGCCTTGCCGCTGGGTGTGCGCCAGCGCCTGTCGCTTGCTGTGGCGGTGATTCATGAGCCGGAAATCCTTATCTTAGATGAGCCAACTTCCGGCGTCGATCCGATAGCGCGGGATAATTTCTGGGCATTACTCATCGAGCTGGCGCACAAGCAAAATGTTACCATATTTATTTCCACCCATTTCATGAATGAAGCAACACGTTGCGATCGCATTTCGCTCATGCATGCCGGTAAAGTGATTGCCACCGGGACACCGGAAGAACTGCGCGAAAGCAAACGCGCTGCCACGTTGGATGAGGCCTTCGTCATCTATCTGGAGGAAGCGCAAGGGGATGGTGAGCAGGTCGATGTACCCCAAACGTCCTTACATGCGGTAGATATGGCGGCAAAGACACCTGCCAGGCCACGGCTTTTCTCGATGCAGCGTATGATGGCCTATTTGTGGCGCGAAATGCTGGAGATGCGGCGCGACCCCATCCGTCTGAGTATTGCCACGTTAGGCATGGCATTGTTGATGATGGTGTTCGGTTTTGGGATTACGTTGGATGTGGATTCGCTGCGCTATGCCGTGCTTGACCGCGATCAATCGCCTGAAAGCCGAACCTATATTGAGAATTTTGCCGGTTCACCCTATTTCAAGGCGCAGTCACCACTACATAGCCACGACGAATTGCTGGCGCGTATGCGAGACGGATCGGTATCGCTCGCGCTCGAAATCCCGACGGATTTTGGCAAAGACCTCCGCCGTGGCACGCGTACGGAAATCGCCGCCACCATTGACGGCGCTATGCCCTTTCGCGCTGAGACCATCGGCGGTTATACGCAGGCGATTCACCGGCGTTTCCTGAAAGACCAGAGGCTGCTTCCCGGTCCGCCGCTGGTGATTGAAAGCCGCTATCGCTACAACCAATCCTTTGAGAGCGTCAATGCGATGGTGCCTTCAGTGATGGGACTGTTGTTGGTATTTATACCGGCCATTCTGGCCACGCTCGCCGTAGTGCGCGAGAAAGAAATGGGCTCCATCGCCAATCTCTATGTCACCCCGATTTCACGCGTTGAGTTCATCCTTGGCAAGCAGATTCCCTACATACTGTTCTCAATGGTCGGGTTTGGCATTATGCTGCTGCTGGCCATTTTTGTTTTTGGCGTGCCGCTCAAAGGCAGCTTGCTCGGGCTGACGCTGGGAGCGCTTGCCTATATCACAGCCACGACCGGGCTGGGATTGCTGGTCTCTTCCTTTACCAGTTCGCAAATTGCCGCCCTGTTCGGCACCGCGATTCTCACCATGATGCCTGCCACGCAGTTTTCCGGTCTGTTGCGTCCGGTGGCTACGCTGGAAGGCAGTGCCTACTGGATCGGCACGCTCTATCCCACCACCTATTTCCTCAAAACCGGTGTTGGGGCTTTTACCAAAGGTCTCGATTTCATGGCGCTTTTACCGTTTCTCGTGAATTTGGGATGGTTTGTTCCGGTGCTGCTTATCTTAAATACACTCACATTGAGGAAGCAGGAAACATGATGCGCTCACTTCCTCCATCATGGCGCAATGTCGCCTATCTGTGCCGCAAGGAATGGCTGGCACTGCTGCACGATACCGTATTGATGTTCTTCATTCTCTTCGGTTTTACCTATTCCATCTACCAGCAGGCACAAGGCGGGTCGCTGGAACTATACAAGGCCGCTATCGGCATTGTGGATGAAGACAGATCAACCTTATCGCTGCGTTTTGCCGATGCGCTCCTGCCGCCCTATTTCGGGCGGGTTGACTCTATTGCGCATCAGGATGTCGATAAAGTGATGGAAGATGCCACCTATACCTTCGTGTTACAAATTCCCACAGAGATGGAAAAAGACCTGCGCGCCGGAAAAAAGGTGACGCTGCAATTGCTGATCGATGCCAGCGCCCTCGGGCAAGCCCAGATCGGCGCGGGCTATATCGAACAGATTTTTCAGACGGAAATGCTGCGCTATTTCGGGGTTGAAGCGTTGGACGCCCCGCCCGTCAACCTGATCGTGCGTTATGCGTATAATCAGGGGCAGCGGCATGAATGGTTCATGGGGGTTGCTGCGCTGATCCAGAATATTTCGATGCTTGCCATCCTTTTGACAGGGGCGGCGCTGATACGCGAACGTGAACGCGGCACTATTGAGCATTTGCTGGTGATGCCGGTGACACCGCTGCAAATCGTACTTTCCAAGGTGATTGCCAACGGGACGGTCATTCTCATGGTGAGTCTGTTCTCCATTAAAGTGGTTTTGCAGCATTGGATCGGCGTACAGATTCACGGAAGCATTGCCTTTTTTATGCTTATTAGTGCGCTCTATCTGTTTTTCACCACGGGGCTTGGTATTTTTCTGGGCACGATTGCACGCTCCATGCCGCAGATGGGGTTACTGTTTATCCTCACCATTCTGCCGATGAATTTGCTATCGGGCGCATTCACGCCGCTGGAGAGTATGCCCCACTGGCTCCAACAGATCGTCGTGTTCATGCCTGCCACGGCATTCGTCAGCATGGCGCAGGCCATTTTATTCCGTGGCGCGGGTTTAGACGTGGTCTGGCCAGACATGCTGCTGGTCACGATCATCGGCCTGGCATTTTTTAGCTACAGCACGCTGCGCTTCCGCAGCTTCCTGGAGCGGCAGGGATAATTTATAACCACAAAAAAGGAGGAAACATGCCACGCACCGTTTTAATTACAGGAGGCACTACCGGAATCGGAGCTTGCACCGCACAGCATTTTAAGGATGCCGGATACACGGTTGCCGTAAATTATGCCCGCAATGATGAGGGCGCAAACGCATTTGCAGAACAAACGGGCATTCCTACCTTTAAATGGGACGTTTCCAATCCGCAGGCTTGCCTTGATGGTGTGCAGAACGTGCAGGAAAAACTCGGTGCCGTTGATATTCTGGTCAACAATGCCGGAATCATTCGTGACCGCAGCTTGCAGAAAATGACCGTGGACGAATGGGAGTCGGTACTCGATACCGATCTTGGCTCCTGCTTTCACATGGCGCGAGCGGTGCTTCCTGCCATGAAAGAGCGCAAATTCGGGCGTATCATCAGCATCAGTTCGGTCAATGCCTTGTCAGGGCAGTTCGGCCAGACCAATTATGCTGCCGCAAAAGCAGGCATCATCGGGTTCAGCAAATCGCTGGCGCTGGAAACGGCACATAACGGCATCACCGTCAATGTGGTGGCCCCTGGTTATACGGAAACGGCCATGATGAAAGATGTCAAAGAAGATGTGCTGAAAGGCATTGTCAGTAAAATTCCGCTAGGTCGTCTCGCCCGGCCCAGCGAAATTGCCCGCAGCATTTTCTTTCTGGCGCAGGATGAATCTGAATACATTACAGGCGAAACCCTTTCAATAAATGGCGGTTTGTACATGCAATGAGGGGGCCAATGTCACAAAGTGTAAAAAAAGAAATGATGTCTTTTGCAGAAAAAGAATCTTCCGCGCTGGCCATTACTGCGGCAAGCGGGAAACTGGGGCATGCTATTGCGAAAAAACTTATCGCGCAGGATATTTCCCAAAGCACCAGACTGATAGCACGTAGCCCCAACAAACTGCGTTTTGACGGACGGCAGCAATTTGATGTTGTAGTTGGCAATTACGAAGATGGCCGCAGTATGGCAGCGGCGTTTTCCGGAATTGATACCGCGCTGATTATTTCGAGCATGGGGCCGGATACCACCCGCATTCGTCATCACAAAATTGCCATCGACGCGGCGATCGCAACAGGTGTAAAACGCATCGTTTATACCAGCTCGGCCAATACGCAGCAACATTCATGGACTCGCGTCCATATCGAGACCGAGAAATATCTGAAACAATGCGGCATACCGCATACCATTTTACGGGTCGGCACCTACTTCTCTAACTTTGATTACCTCTTTTTTGCCGCAATACAATTCCAGCGGCTCTTTTTCCCGAATGTCACCGTACCGATTTCATTCATCACGCAAGACGATGTAGCGGCTGCTGCGCTTAAAGTTCTGACCACACGAGGGCATGAAAATAAAACGTATGAAATTTTAGCAGAAGAGCCTGTCAGCATGTCTGAACTGGCCAAGATGATAACGCACATTCTCGGCAAGCAAATCATTCCCGTCGTCATTCCGGTGGAGGCGTTTGTAGCGCAGTTGAAAAACAAAGTGCCTGATTACGCCGCTCCTCTTTTTGGTAAATTTTATGCCGCTATTGCTGCAGGTGAGTGCGCCCGCACGTCAAAGGATATGAAAATCCTGACGGGTTGTCCGCCCACTTCCGCATGGGCGTATCTCAACACATTTATTAAATCCGTTTAGGGTAAGGAGATTAGCAACCAAGCAAAGGAAAAATCGCGCCTATAACAACAACTTATGCGTGCTTTTGCAAATAACATAACAACCAAGAGGTGGTAAATAATGTAAGAGAGGTTAATATGAGTTTCTCGGATAAAGAATATGATCGTTTATACAGTATATGCGAACGCTGGGCGCTTCCGCAAGAGGATGTATTTTATGCCATCGAGAATAATCTGCTCCGCGTCTGCGTGTGGTTGCCTTTACGTTTTGTCGAACGTGGCACGATTAAAGACGGGAAATTCCTTTTTGAACAGCAGGAATATAAAAAGGGCTTTCTGGCCATTCGCTCGGAGGACTTTCGGCGGATTTATAGCAAAGGACGAGCAAAACTAAGAATCTTTCACTGCATAAATCATAGAGAATGTGTGCTGAGATTAGCCTATGAACCTCCGCAGCCTTCGGTAAGTGTTAGGATTCATGATTTGGTCATTCTGCGCGAGGATCGCATAGCATTTGAAAAGAAATATCAATTGACAAGTGAGTCCCCACCGCCTGAAGAGACACCTCAACCTTTTGGACATTTTTACCACTCAGATGATTATCGTTATGTCTCACTTGATGATAAAGATTTTCACTTGGGAGATGTACAGGCTCGCGTTATTGAGCAATTGCATGATGCAGCGCACAGCCGTACTCCATGGGTACACGGAAAAACCCTACTTTATGAATCAGGTTCGAACGCGGTGAGGTTGCGGGATTTGTTCAGAAATAAGCGCACATGGCGCGGCCTGATTATATCTAACGAGAGAGGGTATTATCGCCTGAATGTCCCACTAGAAAAATTTCAGCAAAAGCCAGCCGATAGTGCTATAAAAGACCAAGACAAATCCAAGCGTCGTGAAGAGGCTGTACAGTAGTTTATAGATGATTCGCTTCCTTGGCGGAAGGCCTGCCCAGAAGCGTCGTTCCACTTCTTCATCCAGTTTGTTCTGGTAGCGGTAACCCATCATCCACCCCGCCGCGTATTCTTGAGCAGGACAATCAGGGATTCCTGCGCCTTCGTATTCAGGCCGTGAAAATGCTCCAGCAATTCCGCCTCGCGCTTATTCAGCACCGGCTCGAATTCAATATCCTGATCCGGCAAAAAGAAACCCATCGGCAGGCGCATCGTATCCGCGAATTCCTGCAACAGCACCACCGAGATGCGGTTGGTGCCGTGTTCATACTTTTGCACTTGCTGGAAACTGATCGGTTTTTTGATCCTCTGGCCAAGCTCCTTCTGGCTAAGGTCACGCATCAGCCGCGCCTGTCGCAGCCGTGCGCCGATATAGGCGTTTACGGGATTGATCGTTTTTTGCATGGCATACCTCGTTCCTTTTTACGGTAACGAGGCAGGCTCTGGCACACTGGTGCTGGGAGGTTAGTAAGCCTCAAAGCGGCTGCGATGTATTCCCCTTACGGGTATTCTATTTCACCGCCCTCCCAACGTAGGTGGGAGGACTGAAACGGTAAATACGCAGTCCAATAATTCGTATCTTTGAGGGGTTACTACACCCCGTTACGCACCCATCAGCATAAACGTTGCCATTAAAAGTGCAATCAATAGCTGCTGTTTTTTCAAGGTGATATTTGCAAGGGGGGGGCGCACCAGCCCCCTCTCAGCCCCACCCAAGGTCACCCCAGCGCCCCACCCAAGCCCCTTGACAGGGGGTTTTTGTATTAAAACAGAACAGAATCCACTTTTAGGGGGGGCGCACCAGCCCCACCCAAGGTCACCCCTTAGCCCTCACCAAGCCCCACGCCAGCCCCCCGTATCGTCGTGCAGCCTGCGTTTGAACAGTTCAAACAAACGGAGGTCATCATGAACGATTCATACAAGCCAGTTTCTACCTTTGACGAAATTTGCCATCTCACCATTGAAACCATGCGGACGATGGAAATGGAAACCCTGATGCAGTTACGCAAACAGGCCATTCGCGAACTCGACCGCGCCAAACTCACCAAGGCTTGCCTTGATGCCGCATTTTCCCTGAAGACGCAGGAACTGGACGAAGCCGTGCGTGCGGAGGACGACAACCAACCCAGCTTGCTGGATTAACGGTGTTTCGCAATGGATTGGTACAGGGTTTATCACGGTATGCCAGAAGACGCTAAACTTAAGGTGATTGCCAAGCGCAGTCAGCAAACCATGGCGCATGTGGTCACGGTGTGGCTGTGTGTGCTGGACGCAGCTTCCCGCCACAAAAATCGCGGCACGGTGGAAGTGGATTCCGAACAAATCGCGGTGGTGCAGGATATGGATCAGGCCGCTGTGGAATCCATCCTCCAAGCCTTCCGCGAAAAGGGGATGATTACCGAGGATAACCGCATCACCAGCTGGAACACGCGCCAGTACCTGAGCGACAAGGAACGCGCCCAACGCGCCCGCGACAAAAAGAAACAGGACGTCACGGAGAATCACACCGCGTCACACAGCGTCACGGAAGGTAACGCAGCGAAACGCAAAATCGGCAAAAAAGCACCAGATACAGATAACAGATTACAGAAGGCAGATTCAGAGACAGATCTACAGAAGAACAGAATTACAGATAAAAAAAACAGAGAGAGCGCAGAGGGAGAGCGCGAGAGGGAGGCGCGAAACGCGCCACCAGAAAAAGACGCAGACAAGATCGCAGAGCAGATGCTCCAGATTTGGAATGCAGAGGTGCAGAGTAAGCTCACCAAAGGGCAGAAGGCAAAGCTGACGCCAAAACGCAAAGCGCAGATGCTGGAGCGGTGGCAGCAGGACTTCCAGCAGGATATGCGGTCATGGCGCTATTTCTGCGACATCATCAGCCGGTCAGATTTCTGCCTCGGCAAGCTGGAAGGAAAAGGCTGGACGATTGACCTCAGCTGGGCGGTGGCATCCAGCGATCACGTTGCCAAAATCATGGAGGGCGGATTCTCCGGCGGCAAGCACCCGGCACCGCCGCCTGCCTGCAATGAGCCGGAACTGCAAACCGGCTGGGATCATGTGCTGGCCTGTTTTGCAGGCAAGCATGGCAAAGCGTCCTGCCAGAGTTGGCTTTCCGGCACCGCCGTCACCGGCGCGGAGATTGAGGGCAATGGCGCAACCGTTCTGATTTCCTGTCCGAACCGCTTTATCCGGCAATGGCTGGAGCAGCATTATCTGGCGGACATGCAGCTGTGGTGGTCGGAGCATCGCTTCCAATCGCAACGCATCACCGGCGTGCGCCTTTTGACACAGGAGGCCGGATCATGAAAAACTGGACAGTCACCGACGTTGCCGAACGCTTCGAGGAAGCGGTGTACACGCTGAAACGCCTGCCGCCGGTGCGCGTGCAGGGTTACAAATCCACATGGCCGCCGGTCATTCTCTCCACGATGGAACTGTTGCAGGCTGAAAAATTGCCGATGCGGTTGGGACCGCCTTCCGCCGGAGCCATCAGCCGCATGGAAGAAACCATCCAGTGGATTTTCTTCCTCGATGACGCAGCCGACCGTCGCATTGTCTGGCTCCGCGCCGCCCGCGTGCCGTGGAAACCCATTTGCTGGCGGCTGGGTGTCAGCCGCACCACCGCGCATTACCGCTATCGCATCGCGCTAATGAAGATCGTTATGCGCCTGAACTCCAAGCAGGGAGGGCGTTCCGGTGTTTGAACATAAAAAGACTAAACAGGGTGAACAAAATCCGCTATATATAGCTATATGCTCGCCAGAGGTGCGCGATAATGCGTTTAGCGCCAGAGCATACTCTCCCTTACATACCATGCAGCGATGGGGTTCGTGATGATCACGGACATCAGCCCATATCGCGAGTATGTTGACCAGTTCGACCTTACCGAAGAGCAGAAGGTGGAATTGGTCAATGCCGTATGGGTGATTTTGGAGAATTATTTTGACCAGCGGCTAGGCCTCAACCAGCTGAAATTATTGGAGAAAGAACCGCAAAAGAGCATTGATTCCGAGCTGCAAACGTCTATCATCGAGGAAACCCTTGGGAATACTGGATAAAGGGGGTTCCAAGAATGACGCAACCCATGCAAAAAGCCGTAATTTATTGCCGCGTATCATCGCCCGACCAAGTAAAAAACGGGCATGGCTTATCTTCGCAGGAAACGCGGTGCCGGGAATTTGCAAAATATCGAAAGCTTGAAGTCGTAGAGGTTTTTCAGGAGGAAGGTATTTCCGGAGGCCTGATAGACCGACCAGCGATCAAACGGATGCTGGAGTTTCTTCGCAAACATAAACGCGAACAGATCGTTGTCATCATCGACGACATCAGCCGGTTGGCACGCGGCCTAAAGGCGCATCTGGAACTCCGCATGGCGATTCAGCAGGCGGGAGGCGTATTACAATCTCCCTCCATTGAGTTCGGGGACGATTCCGACAGCCAGCTCGTGGAAAACCTGCTCGCCAGCGTGTCACAACATCAGCGGCAGAAAAACGCGGAACAGGTAAAGAACCGGATGCGTGCGCGGTTGATGAGCGGCTATTGGATTTTATGCCCGCCGCGTGGTTACAAAATGGAAAAGATGGATGGGCATGGCAAAATGCTGGTACGCGATGAGCCGCTCGCCTCCATCATTCAGGAAGCCTTGGAGGGCTTTGCCTCGGATCGGTTTACAACGCCGGTTGAGGTGAAGGCGTTTTTTGAGTCACAGCCTGCTTTTCCGAAAGACCGCAAGGGCGAGGTGCATTTACAGCGCGTGATGGATATTCTGAACCGGCAACTTTACTCCGGCTACTATGAATATCCTGAATGGGGTATTGGCATCACCAAAGGCAAGCATGAGCCGATCATTTCCTTTGAGGTGTTCCGGCAAATTCAGGATAAGCTCAAAGGCCGCGCCAAGGTTCCGGCACGGGCAGATATTAGCGAGGATTTTCCTCTGCGCGGATTCATCGTATGCGATGGGTGCGGCGTCCCGATGAAGTCATGCTGGACAAAGGGGCGAAGCGCCAAATACCCATACTACCTTTGCCAAACGAAAGACTGCGAGCATTATGGCAAATCCGTAAAGCGGGATTACATCGAAACCGACTTTGAGGATTTGCTCCGCAAGATCGCGCCCTCGGTTCCGCTGGAGGGCATGGCGGACAAAATGGTTAAGATACTGAAGGACACGAAAGCCTCCCAGCACGGTGAAAACCTTAGTGACCTCAAAAACCAGTTTCAACTGATTGACCGGAAGATTGAACAGTTTCTGGATCGCATCGTGGTTGCCGATAGCCAGATATTGATTACCAGCTATGAGCGCCAGATCAAACAGCTCGAACAAGACCGGGTTCTGATACAGGAAAAACTGGATAAATGCGGCAGGGTGGACTCGACACTAGAGGAAACGGCTAGAACCGCCTTTGAATTCCTCGCAAACCCTTATGAGCGTTGGGTTTCAGGAGATTTGAAAACCAAGAGATTAGTGCTGAAAGCAACATTTTCGAGGCCTTTGGCCTACCACCGGAGGCATGGATATAGAACCGCCGCTCTCTCGCTCCCTTTCTTGCTTTGTAGGGAGTTTTCGGACACTAAGTCCGAATTGGTGCCCGGAGCCGGAATCGAACCAGCGACACAGGGATTTTCAATCCCTTGCTCTACCAACTGAGCTATCCGGGCACAGACTGATATAAAAGAGCACTGGCTTATAAAAGATTCGGCATTCCTTGTCCAGATGATTGTACCTTTAAATAATCAAGCAATATCAGGCAAATATTTAAAACACCTGCTACGCCGTCGTGAAAGCGATTATCCCGGCGGAGGCAAGTGAAAGCGCGTAGGTTTCTTCACTATTGTAATCGCCAGCCCGCTGATAGGAAGTGATTTGGAACGGGCCGGAGAGCTTATCACCATTGCCAAAAGTCAGTTCATAATTCTTGATACTGTTACTCATGGCATAGTTACGAACCATTTCTTCTGCAGCGGAATCGGTAAACACCCCGGTGCCTGAAATTACTGTCGATCGCAGCCCCGCCCCCTCCAATATCTGCCGCCAGGCACCGGTCTCGATGGCGCCAACCTCAATGCTTAGGTTATTATGATTGAATTCGGTCGTGCGTAATCCACCAACAGTGGTAAAGGTCTCGGTGGGTGCACCACCATTCCCTACCTTAAGCAGCACCAGAGATCCTTTTTGTGTAGTCATCATGAACTCCGTTGTTAAAATAATCGACTGACTGGTTGATCGGGATATCGCCCCATGAGCGCTCTTAGATCAGACTTCGTGGCAGGAGTACCCTGCCTTGTCAGCTCTACACCATTGACAGATGCATAGGCTTCACATTGCAAGAGTATCCCTGGCACGGTCATTGCCCAGAACTCCTGCTCACTTTTGCCGAGCAGAACTGTTGCAGTTTTGTATAACACGTGCCAGTCCAGCGGCTTAATCTGGGTCTTTTCATCCTCTGTCAGTAAGGGAAAGGCAGCACCTGCTACACGTAAGGAATATCCCATGCCCTGCAGCAGAAAGGTGAGAGCATCACGACGCAGGCGCTCCCAGGAAAAAAGCAGTGGCAATCTCCGAATCGGATTCAAAACTCCGCATTGAATAATAACATGAATTAACCTTGAACCATCTTCGGGATTATCTAACTTGCCTATAATCTGTGGCAATGTAATCCCTGCCCGGCTTTCAATTGAAAGCAACACCCTCAGGCTGGGGCGCAGAATATAGTACCTACGCCCGATCTTTAATTCATATTCTCCTAAAAACGCTATAGTCATCACAGCCCTCTGCCGTAAGGCTATCCGCTGTCAATCAAGTCCGGAAGGGGCTATTAGCGCAGGCTATCCAGCTGCGTCAGCATGTTACCCAAGGGTATATTATTGCGGTATTCTGTATAATTCTGGACCATAATATCAATAACGTTAACATTCTGAATGACCGTGCCATCCAGTGAATTCTGAATAATCGTAGTCAGGCTGGGATTGTTCAGGTTGCTGGGATCCTCAAATTTATTATTGTCCCCAATCTGTATAACCTGCCGCAGATTCTGCACCGTCTGCAACTGGTCACTGCTGAGTTTTAAATCACGTAACACATCGCCGTTAATGATCGTCTGGCTGGTGAGCGAAAAATCAATAACCAGTCCCCCGGGCGCGATGAATCCACCGCGTTGCTTTGCCAGCTCATTATCAGGCACTGGTGCCACGCCAAAGATAGACACGGGCTTTGCCATTGCTGCACAGGGCATCAGCCCTATCAGCATTACACTAATCATCATCAGCAAAAACGGCATAAAAATCCTCATTAAAAATATCCCGGCAAACGGGTAATATGCAAAGTAAGTGTCGAAATGTCCTGACCGGTCACTAATCTGCTCAGGCCATGATTCGCGAGCGGTTGCCCCCAATATTTCGCCAGATTGTAATGCGCACGGCCGGTCGGTATATCATTCAGAATTACAAACAAAATTTTATTCCACATGGCTTCAAATTTATCGCGATCGAGCGTCTTCATGCCTTGAGCAGGATCAGCATATAACACCTTGTCTTCTGTAACCCCGCGAACCAGCACAAAATGCAGATAGCCTTTGTTATTAATCAGGGCGATGGCCGGTATGCCTACTTCATTCAGCTTATCCAGGGGCGCCCGGAATCCCTCCGCCTTCAGTCCCAGGGTCTGCAGATATACTTTCATATCCAGCAGCGAGAAGCCTTCTTTTTCAATTTTTTCCTTATCGCCCACATCATACATTGTCTTCAGCGCCACGGATTCAGAGACTGGCCGGTTATAATGATAGGTCAGTAATGTTGCCAGGGCCGCGGAGCCGCAGCTAAAATCACGCTGCTGCGTAATCACCTCGCGAAATCTGTAATCACGGAAGGAAGTGGTTTTTATATTATAACTACCTCCCCCGCTCAGCAGCATCAAATCCTGCGCCATGGCAGGAGCAACACCCGAAAAAAGCAGGAGGGCCGCGAGTGTTATACCCGCTTTATTGCAATTGCAGGTTAACCAATGTGGCATTCTGAATAATCACATTGTTACCGGAATTCTGAACGATACTTACCAGCCCGCTATTATTCGTGAAGGCGCTGCTGTTTACAATATTGCTGCCGGTTACACTATTGCTGCTGTTGTTATGTGCATTAATGGCGTCAAGCAATCCAAGAATGCCGGAGTCACTGGGTGCAAATGCACCGCGAATGGCGCCCAGTTCTTGGCTGTCCAAAGCAGCGGTGTCGGTAAATTCGGATGTTTGTTTAGCTGCCTGATAGGCAAGGATATGTGCGATTGCCGGCTGGCTCTTTGCCGCCTTAATCGAGGGCTTGGTGTTTTCAGCCACAGGCGAATAAGGGGTGAATCTTTTAGGGAAATGGGAAGAGAGATGAGATTTTCCGTAAGCAGCATAGTCGTTACTCGCGGACGTAGAAGAGGGCTGCGCCTGGCAGGCGCTGAGCAGAATCATCGATAGTAATATCACATGATAAGAACGCATTTTTTTACTTCTATCTGATACTTTCTTGAAGAAGCGGCTGGCGGGAGAATTCCCGCCAGCCTTTTCTTAAACTTCAACTTAGAAGTTAATGTCACCCACGGAGACAGTAACTGCTTGTTGTGTGTTGGCGTTGATGCCGGTGTTTTGGTTCACCGAAACAATACCGTTCACAGAGTTCAGAGTATCACCAGCAACGGTGTTACCTTCATAGGTCTGCGGTTCGTTTTGCAGAGTGAAGTTAACAGCGGAGTGAGCCACAGAGCTGGAGAGAACCGAAGCGGTAACTTTCTCAGCACCTTCGAACCCGGCAGACAGTGTCGAGGCAACGCTGTTATCCACGCTGCTATCGATGCTTACGCTGTTGTCGTTGTTCGAGTCAGCAGTTGCGGTGTTCACCGAGTTGTCGTTGCCGGAATTTGCAACGTTCACGTTGGTGGACAGGTCGTTACCGTTACCGGAATCAGCGATATTGGTGCTGCTGTCGGTGCTGCTGTCGGTGTTAACGCTGTTGTTAACCGAGTTGTTGTCGCCAACGATAGAACCATTATCGGCAGCTTCAGTATCGGTGCTGTTGTCGCTCGAGTCGTTACCGGAATCAGCAACGTTCACATTGGTCGACAGGTTGTTACCGTTACCAGAGTCAGCAATGTTGGTGCTGCTGTTGGTATTGGTGCTGCTGTCGGTGTTACCCGAATCCGAGATAGCAACATCGGTGGTGGTGTTCACGCTGTTGTCGTTGTTCGAATCAGCGGTGTTCACCGAGTTGTCATTACCGGAATCAGCAACGTTCAGCGTGGTGGTGGTGCTACTGTCGGTGTTACCGGAGTCAGCCACGTTCACGTTGGTGCTGCTGTTGCTGTTGTCAACAGAGTTGTCGTTACCGGAATCGGAGATAGCAACATCGGTATGGGTGCCGTTGTCGATGGTGTTGCCATCGCCAGCGGTCGCGCCATTGTCAGCAGCGTTCACATCAGCATCCAGGTTAGTGGTGGTGCTGGTGTTAGTGCTGTTGTTCGAGCTGTCGTTACCCGAATCAGCAACGTTAATGCTGTTGTCGTTGTTGGAATCAGCAGTATTGACAGAGTTGTCATTACCGGAATCAGCAACGCTCAGGTTGGTGCTGTTGTTGCTGTTATCAACAGAGTTGTCGTTACCGGAATCAGCAACATTCAACGTGGTGTTGGTGCTGCTGTCGGTGTTACCGGAATCAGCAACGTTCAGCGTCGTGTTGGTGTTGGTGCTGTTGTTCGAGCTATCGTTACCCGAATCAGCCACGTTCACGTTGGTGCTGTTGTTGCTGCTGTCATTGCCGGAGTCAGACACGTTGGTGCTGCTGTCGGTGTTACCGGAATCCGAGATGGCAACATCGGTGTTAACGCTGTTGTCATTGTTGGAATCAGCAGTGTTCACCGAGCTATCGTTACCCGAATCAGCCACGTTGATGTTGGTGCTGTTGTTCGAGCTGTCATTGCCAGAATCAGCAACGTTCAGCGTGGTGTTGGTGCTGCTGTCGGTGTTACCGGAATCCGAGATAGCAACATCGGTATTAACGCTGTTGTCATTGTTGGAATCAGCGGTGTTCACCGAGTTATCGTTACCGGAATCAGACACTGCAACATCGGTATGAGTACCGTTGTCGATGGTGTTGCCATCGCCGGCAGTTGCTCCGTTATCGGCAGCGTTCACATCAGCATCCAGATTGGTAGTGGTGTTGGTGCTGTTGTTAGAGCTGTCGTTACCGGAATCAGCAACGTTCAGGTTGGTGCTGTTGTTCGAGCTATCGTTACCCGAATCAGCCACGTTCACGTTGGTGCTGTTGTTGCTGCTATCGTTACCGGAATCAGAGATGGCAACATCAGTGTTGGTGCTGTTGTCATTGTTTGAATCTGCGGTAGCGGTGTTGACAGAGTTGTCATTGCCGGAATCGGAGATAGCAACATCAGTGTTGGTGCTGCTGTCGGTGTTACCGGAATCAGCAACGTTCAGCGTCGTGTTAGTATTGGTGCTGTTGTTGCTGCTGTCGTTACCGGAATCAGCGATGCTGAGGTCGGTGTTCACGCTGTTGTCGTTGTTCGAATCAGCAGTATTCACCGAGTTGTCGTTACCGGAATCGGCAACGCTCAGGCTGGTGTTGGTGCTGTTGTTCGAGCTGTCATTACCGGAATCAGAGATAGCAACATCAGTGTTGGTGCTGTTGTTCGAGCTATCGTTACCCGAATCAGCAACGCTCAGGTTAGTGCTGTTGTTGCTGTTGTCATTGCCGGAATCAGCGATGCTGAGATCGGTGTTCACGCTGTTGTCGTTGTTCGAATCAGCAGTGTTTACCGAGTTGTCGTTGCCGGAATCAGCCACGCTCAGATTGGTGCTGTTGTTGCTGCTGTCGTTGCCGGAATCAGAGATAGCAACATCAGTATTGGTGCTGTTATCGCTGTTGTCATTACCGGAATCAGCAACGTTCAGGCTGGTGTTGGTGCTGTTGTTCGAGCTATCGTTACCCGAATCAGCGACGTTCACGTTGGTGCTGTTGTTGCTGCTGTCATTGCCGGAGTCAGAGATAGCAACATCAGTGTTGGTGCTGCTGTCGGTGTTACCGGAATCAGCAACGTTCAGGCTGGTGTTGGTGCTGTTGTTGCTGCTGTCGTTACCGGAATCAGCGATGCTGAGGTCGGTGTTCACGCTGTTGTCGTTGTTTGAATCAGCGGTATTAACAGAGTTGTCATTACCCGAATCAGCAACGCTCAGGCTGGTATTGCCGGAATCAGCAACGTTAGTGCTGTTGTTGCTGCTGTCATTGCCGGAATCAGAGATAGCAACATCAGTGTTGGTGCTGCTGTCGGTGTTACCGGAATCAGCAACGTTCAGGCTGGTGTTGGTGCTGTTGTTGCTGCTGTCGTTGCCGGAATCGCTAACAGTTACATCAGTGCTGTTGTCGCTGCTGTCATTACCGGAATCAGCAACGTTCAGGCTGGTGTTGGTGCTGTTGTTGCTGTTGTCATTGCCGGAATCAGCGATGCTGAGGTCGGTGTTCACGCTGTTGTCGTTGTTCGAATCAGCGGTGCTCACCGAGTTGTCGTTACCGGAATCGGAGACTGCAACATCCAGATCGTTATTGGTGCTGTTGTTGCTGTTGTCGTTGCCAGAATCAGCAACGTTCAGGCTGGTATTACCGGAATCAGCAACATTGGTGCTGTTGTTGCTGCTGTCGTTACCGGAATCAGCAACGTTCAGGCTGGTGTTGGTGCTGTTGTTCGAATTGTCGTTGCCGGAATCGGAGACTGCAACATCCAGATCGTTATTGGTGCTATTGTTGGAGTTATCGTTGCCGGAATCAGACACTGCGATATCAGTGTTGGTGCTGTTGTCATTGTTCGAATCAGCGGTATCAGTCGAGCTGTCGTTGCCGGAATCAGCCACGCTCAGATTGGTGCTCAGATTGTTACCGTTGCCGGAATCTGAAACAGTCGTGCTGCTGTCGCTGGTGCTGTTGTCGTTGTTGTTGGTGCTGCCATTGCTTGCGCTCTGGGAATCATTGTCAGCCTGATTCTGCTCATTCGGACCAGTATTATCCGTAAAAGTAGAATTTTCATCAGCCAGCGCGGTATTTGCCGCAAAGGCCAAGGCAATAGCCGAAGCTGCCGCCAATAGGGTCTTTTTATCCATGAATAACTCCATTGTTTAAGTAAAAAAGCCTCCAGACTTAGTAACACCTTCTTGTTGAGGCCTTAGTCGTCTAGGTTGGGATCGATGGGATAGTCCTATTGCAAAACCCAATCAATACTTTTTTAAGTAATCGCATTGTTTTTTTATGAAACATGT
>WBZO01001651.1_pt1 | contig 33369 bp, 32 predicted proteins | sample 5204261 | NCBI WGS metagenome assembly WBZO01 (sample SAMN12412400, study PRJNA552823) | activated sludge metagenome | isolation source: activated sludge from anammox sidestream of wastewater treatment plant... | place: USA: North Carolina | collected 2017-09
TAAATGGGGACGAATCTGGTCCCATTGCGCATCGGTCAGCTGGCGCCACGCCATGTGTCCTCCTTTCCTTGAAGGCCGTCATGGCGCGGATTCTACTCCTTTTCCGAGGTTTTGAAATAACTTCTAGTGTCTCAAGCTGAGTGGCGCGTAGCGCCGTCCGCTCCAAGCCGGTTGTCAGGGCGAATCGTGCGGCCCAAGGAAGCGCGCACCGTTGAAGTGGATTAGGTGCGGCGGTGCATCTTCCACCCAGACCTCGGTTTCCCACGCGATTTCGCCGAGGTATCGACCCATAACGGATCGGCTTGGGAACGCTGTCACATAGACTAACCCGGCGCGGCGCAAAGCCAGACGGTACGCTGAACTACTGTTGCTCTTCTTATAGGGCGGATTGAGGGCGATGTGGCTGTATTTCAGGAGTGGATCAACAAACAGCCCGCCTGAAAACAGATCCGTTGCGGCAGCAATGAAGTCGTCGCGGGAGTACTTGGAAAGTGTCTCGCGCAGGTAGTCGTGGAGAGACCTGTCCACCTCGAATGCATCACGTTCTACGTGGGTGAATGAAAAACCACCTGTCCGCCACCTTTCAAGAAACGCCGCAGACAGAGAGCCAATGCCGGCTCCCGGATCAAGCAAATAACAATGACCCTCTGCAGCCGGAAACAGGCTGGCCATGAAGCTCGCCGTTCTCACCGGAGTGTAAAACTGTCCGAACTGCGATTTCTTTTTCGCGTCCGTGTTCATCGACACTTGCAGTCTGGCTTGTTCTACTGCTGATGGAAACGGACGGTCTCCCAAACTTTCGTCTTAACAATGTTTAGGCGAACCCGCATAAGAGATGGATCTGCCTGATTTCTGTCGAGATAACACGCCATCAATCTTCCTTCGTGAACAATACGGGAGAACAGGTGCCTTTTCAACGTGTTGCAGCCAGTAGTGGCTTTGCAGCCGTATTAACGCAAGACCCGCCCCCAAGTCACATCCTTACCGCAGAATCCTTCATAACTTGTTCGAGCCAATACGCAACGCTGGCTCGCGTTGATGGGAATTCATGAAGGGAATGTGTGAACTGCTCCTTCTCGATATCAGACAGGGAGAGCATATCGACGAAAGAACTTGTAGCTGGGGGCAATACCTCTGACTGAACGTCTCCAAACCCTGAGTAGTCCAGAATCTCCGGCCCCATTGCAACTGCCAGGAGAAGCGCTGTAATCATGTAGGTTAGATACCAAAAGAACATGAAAAACAGACCTACCAGTAGCCAGCTCTCCCATATGGAGTACCACTGCTTACCCAGGATACTATAAATAACCGCTACCCCAAAGACACCGAAGCTTAATGAACCAACAACCAAGAGTGCGTAACGCCACAACTGTCTCGCCACAAAGTCAAATGCCAGTGTAAGTCCTATCGCCATTGAGGCTTCGTCTCTTGGTGCCCGAATAGCGATCAACGGACATGGGTACTTCGGTTCAACCGGTTGGCCAATCATTAGATCGCGAAACAATTCGCGCCTAGTTCGAAGAGTTGTCAAACTAAGCATGGAAAGGAGAAGAAAGGAAGTCACGAATGCCACATGACCAAATTGCCACCAAGTTGCCAAGGATAGAGGGAATAGATATTTCACGAAAATCGACGAGAGGTAAAGATTTGGTAGGAATTCGACTTTACGCGCCCCACGACGATGGGGACGCCATACCAGGAAAGGAGTTGCGAGGGTGATAATTCCCGCAAGCGGGTTTGTCACCGCGCTACCGTCCTCCGAGTATGTTTGCACGATGGGCCTATTCGGATTCGCGGTTGCTGCGATCGCGACGGTTCCTCCATGGCTATGTGCCACGATTACGTGCTTAGCTTCTCCCTCTTGACTAAACCATCGTTTTAGATGTTCACGAAGATCATATGCTGCTCGATCACGCGCTTTAAATGAATTGCAACCGTCCCACTTGAATGGCACAAATGCAAGTTGCGCATGAGTTTTTTGTTTCACTGTTTTGCAGAAATCGGAATCTGGCTCATACCAACTGCTACCGGATCCGAATAATCCTCTGAATGGCTTCCAATGCCGCCATCCCCATGGGCCGTTGGGCCACGTACCATGAACTGTATGTATGACTATTTTTTTGGCCACGGCAATAGCCCCGTTCCTTAAACAAGGTTCAGCGAAATAACTCTCGATCTATTTATAAAGACAAGCGCCTCACTGCTACCAACCAATAAGTCTGCTGCAGCTTCCCCGTGCAGCATACCTACAGTACCCTCAACACTCCGCTGGGAGGCAAGTCTACTTGAACCTCGCAAAAAGTACTATGTCACTTTAAACTCGACACGCTCGGTCCTTGAGGACGGCAGGACGATGGGTCCCCAACTGCGGCCGTCGAGCGAGAGTAGCCGGAGTCCGTCCTTTCGCTTTTCCTCTTCTAGCGGCGGTTCGGTCTGCCTTCAATTGCGCGCATCGGACGAGCACCCTTCCGAGGTGTGCGCGTTCTGCGAGCACAGAATGTAGACCGACCGCCACGTCCGCTTCCCTTCAGATCCACCCCCCCCGACTTGCTCCTCTTTCCTGGTCCCTTCCGCTCGGGCGAAGCGGCCATGTAGGCTCCCACTGCGCGTGTCCAACGAGGCCCTTCTGAGGGCGCGCGTTGCACGAGCACACGAGCCTATATGGCCGCTTCAGCCACCCCCCCCCCAGACTGAGTTTCACCCCTTCGCCTTTTTCTACGCTCCTCTATCAGTCTGGTGAGCAGGCTCATGTCCTCCGACTGCGCGCATCGAGGGAGCACATTCCGATCGTGCGGCCTCTGCGAGCACGGGAGGGCATGAGCCTGATCACCCTCCCCCCATCACCGGGCTGCCGTGATGGTGGATCATCAGCCACTCATCCCCCACTCGCTCAAACAGATTCGTCGCCAGGATGCGGGTCTGCACCGTCGTCTCATCCTGCTTGGTGGTCAGGTTCTCCGTGCAAATCACCCAGGCCACATCGCCGGCGACCTGGACCTCGACATCGGTCAGCTCGAACTTCATGTCGAAGGTATGGTTGAAAATCAGCACCCAGGAATCCCGCACCGCCGGCCAGCCGGAGCGGAGTCCCCAGCCCGGGTGGATACAGGTGACATAGTCCTGCTGGAGCCAGATCTTGTCCATCTGCGTGATATCGAGGCTCTCGAAGGCCTCGTAAAACGCCTGGTTGACGCGCGCCACTTCTTCGATCCGTTGTTCGATCATGAGGTCTCCTGGGTGAGGGGCCCCATGATAGCGCAGACTTGCGCGGCGTGGCGAGGCACAAAGCGAGCGACCGTCCGTCGTTACGCCGTTCGACGGACGCAAGGCGGCTGGCCCGCTCAACGAGGAGGGAAGAATTGAAGGAGGAATGCTACCGTGAGGCTGTGGCTTTCGACGGTTTCTTCTTGGTGGGGGGCTGCTCCCGCACCGGTTGGACATTGGCGGGAGCGCTATCCTTGCGCAAGGCATTGATCATCGCCTGGCGCGAGGCGAACGATTTGCCGGCCAGCGGCCCCTTGTCACAGACATAGCCGCTCTTGACCCGATGGCAGTCATGCCGGTCCACCGGCTGAGCCTTCGCCCAGAGACTGTTCGGCAGGCCGACGACCAAAACGAGCCCTGCCATGAACCCTGTTACCAGCATTGTTTTCCTGTCCATACGTCCTCCCGCGTACGTCGTCATGGGAGAAAGTATAGCAGGCGGGTCTTGTCGGCTCGTCCATCTTATCTAGGCGGAGGTTTCCTTGGTCTGATAGCCCACAAGCCACACGCCGGTCAGGATCAGGACGATTCCCAGGGCTTCCCTCGGCCCAACCGATTCCCCCAGGATCAGGGCGGACAGCAACAAAGCGGAAACAGGGATCAGGTTCACAAAGACCCCGGCTCGGGAGGGGCCGACTCCCTGAACCCCAAACAGCCAGGCCTGCTGGCCCAAGGCCGTGGCAAAGACGATCAGGTAGCCGAGCGCCACCCATCCGCCAGAAGAGACCGCGGCCCAACCCTCCTGCATCACTTTTGGGTCGGACCACAACAACGGGATCTGCAGGACGATCGAAATGAGCAGGGTGGTCCAGTTAATGGTCAAGGGCGACAGACGATCCATGACCGATCCGCTCCCGATCGTATAGAGCGCCCAACTGACTAAGCCCAGCAGCACCAGCGTGCCGCCCAGCCAGGGATTGTCGCCTGTGGCGTTCTCCCCGCCTCCTCCCGACACGAGCGCCACCCCGGCAAAGGACAGGGCGCTGCCGGCGGCGACCTTTCGAAAGGGCACGTCCTTGATTAGCAACGACGACAACAGGGCCGTGATGGCCGGACTGGCCCCGATGATCACCCCCGCCGCCGCCGCGCCGATGTAACGCAGCCCGAAGAGGGTCAACAGGTGATTGCCCAGAACGGCCAACCCCAACAGCACCAGCAACCGACGGTCGCGGCCGGCGAGCCGGATCGACCGGCCCTCTTGCAGCCACCAGAGCGGGATCAGGATGGCGAGCGCGCCGAGGCCCCGCAAGACCGACACCTCCACCGCCGAAAACGAGGCCAGGGCATACTTCTGTCCGACGATCGACCCGCCCCAGACCACCGCCGCCAGGGTCAACGAGGCATAGGCAATTGCCACAGAAGGAGAGGCCATGACGCTGGGGATAACAGCGCCATGACGAACCGTCAAGGATTATTTCCGGCCGGTGAGGTGATCACCCGCCTTGACGGGCTTGAGATCCGCGCCTAGTCTTTGATCTAACGTCCCAAGAAAGGAAACGCCGATGAGCCCATTGAACCAACCTCGTCATCCCTCCATCGCGCTTTCGATCGTGCTGGCCTGGGCGCTCGTGGCGAGTGGCTGCAGCAAGGCGCTGATCCATGACGATGTCAAACAGCCCGTCAGCAACGCGGCCCACTGCTCGGGATCGGAATGGATCGACGATTCCTCCCTGGCCGTGCTCCCCATTCCGGTCGTGGCCTTCTTTGTCCCCCACTGGAACCTCAACGACGTCAAGGCGGACGACTACCTCAAACGCTGCGGCGAGCCCTCCAAGCTGGTGAACCGGCATGTCGAAGTGGGCCGGACCGCCTGCATCCCGGCTGCGCTGACCCGCATCATCAGCCTCGGCATCTGGCAGTGGTGCCCGGCGACCATTGCCTGGCGGGCCGACGTAAAGGCCTGATCATTTGATTGAATTCTCGCCCGGCTCCGGCTTGACCACCAGCACGCCGTCCCGAATCGTCAGAAGCACCGCGCTCACGCGTGGATCTTCTGCGACCAGCCGGTTCAGGTCTTGGATGGTTTTGGTCCGGTCGTCCGGCGGAGGCTGCATGAGCACATCCCCCGACCAGAGCACGTTGTCGATCAGGATTACCCCGGAGGGCGCGATCAGCTCCAGTGCCAGCTTGTAGTACTGGATGTAGTTCTGTTTGTCGGCGTCGATGAAGATCAGGTCGAACGGCCCGCGAACCTCCCGCAACGTCTCCAGCGCCGGCCCCTCCCGGATCTTGATCTTCCTGCCGTGCGCGCTCTTCGCAAAATAGCGCCGCGCCACGGCGATCGGTTCGGGGTCGATCTCGCAGGTGATGACCTCGCCGTCCGGCGGCAACACTTCCGCCATTGAGAGCGCGCTGTAGCCGGTGAACATGCCGATCTCCAGCACCCGCCTGGCGACGACCAGCTTGGCCATCATCTTGAGAAACGCGGCCTCCAACGGGCCGACCAGCATCCTGGCCAGCTCCATCGTCCGCTCGGTTTCCTCCCGAAGCTTGCGACAGACCGCCGACTCCTCCATGGAATGTTGTTCCGCATAGGCTTCGATGTCGGAACGCACCAGATCTTCCATTTCAGACCTCCGTTATGAAACACTTTCTTCGGAACACGGCGGGTTCTCGATCAGTTGCTCGCCATCATGCCGGAGGAGGTCGATTGTGGCAACACTCAGCACGCTTGATCCGTTACGCACACAGCTTCTCACGATCCAGCAGATCAACAGCGCGGCTTCATTATTATCCTGGGATATGGAAACCTACATGCCGGCCGGAGGCGGTACGGCTCGGGCCGATCAGATCGCCACCCTGCAGGGGCTGGCACATGATCGCCTGGTATCCCCGGATATCGAGCGGTTGCTCGGCCAGTGGGTGGATCTCCAGACCGGCGAGCTTCAGCCATGTTCCGCAGATTCCTGGGATGAGTCCGCGCGATCGCTGCTCCGCGAAGTGTGGCGGGATTTCAGCCGGGCCAAGAAGCTTCCGTCCGATTTCGTCGTCCGGCTGGGCCGCGAATGTTCCCTGGCCCAGCAGGTCTGGGTTGAAGCCCGAACCAAGAACGACTTCAAGCGGTTTCTCCCGAACCTCACGACCATCCTTGCGCTGAAGAAGGAAGAAGCCGGCTATCTCGGCTACGCCCATTCTCCCTATGACGCCCTGCTCGACCACTATGAGCCCGGTTCCACCGTTGGCCAACTGGCTCCCCTGTTCGAGAAATTGAAAGCGCGGCTGGTCCCCTTGCTCAAGGCCGTGCTGGCCAGCCCGGTGTCGATCGACGACGGCGTTCTTCATGAATCCTACGACCCGGCCCGTCAGGTGGAATTCGGCCGGCTGGTTTTGACCGCGATGGGGTATGACTTCGAGCGAGGGCGCCTGGACCTGTCCGCCCATCCCTTTACGACCTCGTTTCATCCAACCGACGTGCGGGTCACCACCAGAGTGTTCGAGCGGGACCTGGCTTCCTGCTTGTTCAGTTGCATCCATGAAGGGGGGCACGGGCTCTACGATCAAGGATTGGACCCTCGCCATTACGGCACCCCGCTCGGCGACACGATCTCGCTGGGCATCCATGAAAGCCAGTCCCGGCTGTGGGAGAATTGCGTCGGCCGGTCTCGCCCCTTCTGGCGAGGCTTCTATCCGCTGTTGCAACAGACGTTTCCCGAGCAATTGAGCAAGGTGCCGCTCGACCGCTTCTACGTCGCGATCAACAAGGTGCAGCCCTCGTTGATCCGGGTGGAGGCGGACGAGTTGACCTACAACCTGCATATCATGTTGCGGTTTGAAATCGAGCAGGACTTGATCGAAGGACGCCTTAAGCTTGAAGACCTATCGGAAGTCTGGCGCGAAAAAATGAAATCCTACCTCGATGTCGTCCCCGAAACCGATGCGGAGGGCGTGTTGCAGGACATCCATTGGTCGATGGGCGCGTTCGGCTATTTCCCCACCTACACGCTCGGCAATCTCTATTCAGTCCAATTCTTCAACCAGGCCAAGCAGGAGCTGCCGGGGTTGGAACAGGAGATCGAGGCGGGACGGCTCACGGGCCTCCGCCAGTGGCTCGGGCAAAAGATTCATCACTGGGGGCGCATGTTCACCGCCGATCATTTAGTTCAGCGGGTCACGGGCCGCTCCCTTACCCCGGACCCCTGGCTGACCTATGTGGAGCAGAAGTACGGCGAGTTATATCGACTGTAAGTAGGCTGCTCAGGAGAGGAAAGGATCCTGCAGCAAAAGGCTGCGTAAGGACTCCGAACTACTCAGCACTGAGCACTCAGCACTTTTAGTTAGTACCCCATCAATTGATTGAGCTTGGCCAGCGTGGCCGGAGGGAAGGTGAACTCTTCCTTGACCTCGATCCGGTGGGGGACCAGGATCGTCGTGTGAAAGACGATATCGCGAATGGGAATTTTGTGTTCCGGGTTTTCAGGCGTCGTCAGTTCCACATCCTCCACAGACTTGATGATCTGGCTCGTGTCCTGGGGGCCGTAGTGGCCGATGACGGCCTGCATCAGCTCGAACACCTTCTTCTGCGTCTCGTTCGATTCGGTTCCTTTGGTCAGCAACGGGACGACCTCTTCCACCACCTGCTCGGTGACGGCAAAGTTCTCGACCCGCTCCTTTCGTCGCAGCGACATCAGGTCATTGTCGAGGTCCTTGCTGAAGGCGCCATAGGCAAATCGAAAATACTCGAAGTGCAGGGCCCTGATGCCTTTGCTGAACAACTGCAATTCGCAGAGGAAACAGAGTTGTTGCAACTTCACGTCGTTCAGCAGTCCATGCGGCTCCGCAAGGTGCAGCACGTACAGCAGCAGCGCCCGGTCGATGGTCATGTGGCTGGCCTGGCGCATCCCGCATGTCCCTTCCGTTCTATGATCGATCCTGTCGCTACTGGCCCGTCTGGCTGGCAGGAGCGATCCGGCAGGAAAGGGGTGCACTATAACGGCGGCGTCCAGAGGCGTCAACCACGCCGAGCAGGAAGGTGCATCCCGGTTCCTTTGGCTCTGGCTGTCTAGCCTCTTGACCGGATTACCTGTTTCGTTCTTAAATGTCCTGTCATGCCGAATCGATCGCTTACGGCAAAGCCCGTCAAGGAAATGGAGGCGCTCCGGCACCACCTTTCCAAGCACAATCTCAAGCTTACCCGCCAACGCGAGCTGATCTTGATCGAGTTTCTGAAGAAGGAGCACATCACGGCGGAGGAAATGTACCACCAGCTTGCCAAGAAAGATCCCCACCTCGGCCTGGCGACGATTTACCGCACGCTCAACCTCTTCTGTGAAGTCGGGTTCGCGCAGGCCCGGCACTTCGGGTCGCAGACCCAGTACGACAACGTGTCGCACAAGGGCCACCACGATCACCTCATCTGCACCGGATGCGGCAAGATCGTGGAATTCGAAAACGAAGACATCGAGCGGCTGCAGGAGGAAGTGGCCAGTGGACACGGCTTCACCATCAAGACCCACAAACTCGAACTCTACGGCCTCTGTTCCAAGTGCCGGAATTGACCGGCCGCCTTGTTATCGATCACTCACGGACGATGATGCATCCTCTTCAACAGATGTCGAGGCCTGTTTGCGAGAGACGCACCCTGTTCCGACGGCTTCCGTGGCTCTGGGGACTCTGCATCGCGATCTGTCTCCAATCGGCCTCGACCACCGCAGTTTGGGCAGCCGACAAGGACAAGCTGGTGGTCTATTCCGGGAGAGCCGAGCGTCTGATCAAGCCCGTGTTGGACGCGTTCCAAAGCCAGACCGGAATCCAGATTGAGCTGCTGTCCTCCGGCACGACGGAACTGATCAACCGCCTGCAGGTCGAAGGGGACCGAACGCCGGCCGACGTGCTGATCACCAACGATGCGGGCAGCCTCGAACGGGCCCGAGAATTGGGGTTGCTCCGTCCGCTCAGCCTGCCCGAGGTCGACCGGGCGATTCCCTCCCAATACCGGGCTGCCGATCAGAGCTGGATCGGACTCTCCGGTCGGTTCTGGGTGATCGTCTACAACCGGACCCTCGTGAAGCCGGAGGACCTTGCCTCTCTCTTGGATCTCGCCCGGCCGAAATGGAAGGACAAGGTCGCGATTCCGAACGCCGGCAGTGAGTACCTCCAGGCCGGCGTCTCCGTCATCAAGGAAACGTACGGCGATCAGCGGACCAAGGAGTTCCTGGCCGGCCTCAAGCAGAACGCCGGCACGAGGGTCTATGGGAAAAGCTCGCAGATCGTGGACGCGGTCGCCAAAGGCGAGGTCGCGGCCGGGATCGTCAACCACTACTATATCTATCGCCACCTGGATGCCAACCCTTCGGCTCCGATCGCCGCCATCATGCCGGATCAACAGGCCGGCGGGATGGGGGCGATCATGAACGTCGCCGGCATGGGCGTCACCAAGGCCAGCCGTCGCTTGGAGAGCGCCCGTCTGCTGGCAGAGTTTCTCGTCGCCCAATCCGGCCAAAAGCTGTTCGCGGAACTCAATAAGGAATATCCCCTGCATCCGGACGTCAAGCCCGATCCTGCGCTCGTCTCTCGAACCTCCTTCCGGGCATCGCTCGTCCCCCTCGCCAAGCTTGCCGAACTCCGGGAGCCGACGATGGCCCTGATCGAAGACGTCGGGCTTCGGTAGCACACATTATTCATGCCCGCGGCAGTCCTCCGTCGCCACTTGCCGTCGCCCCTCCAACTGCTGGTCCTGCTGATCGCAGGCGCGCTTTCCCTTCCGCTAGGCTATGTGCTGATCCAGGCCGCGACCAGCGAACCGGCCCTGTGGACCCGGTTGTGGCGGACCAGATTACCCGAATTGCTGGTCAACACCGGCTCGCTCGCCGTGACGGTGTCCGCAGCTACGCTGCTGCTCGGCCTGTCTCTCGCCTGGCTCATCACACGGTTTGAGTTTCCCGGACGGCCGGTCTGGGAATGGGCCCTGATCCTCCCGCTGGCGATGCCAACCTATGTGTTGGCCTATGTCTATTCCTACCTGCTCTCAATCGGGGGGCCGATGGATCGGCTCTGGCAGGTGGTTGCGGGACCCGAGAGTCACGTGTTCGCGCCGCAAAGTCTCACCGGCGTCACGCTCGTGATGACGCTCGATACCTTTCCCTTTGTCTATTTGCTCTGTCGCGCCGCCCTGCTGAACATGAACCTCTCCTTCGAAGAGGTGGCGCGGGCCTGCGGCGTCGGCCGCTGGCCGACCTTTTTCCGGATCACAGTACCGCTCCTCCGCCCGGCGATCTTTGCCGGTCTCTCGCTGGTGGTCCTCTACGTCGTCTCGGACTTCGGCGCGGTGTCGCTGTTGCGCTATCAGACCCTGACCTATGCGGTCTATCAACAGATGACGGGACGGTACAATTACGCCGCCGCCAGCGTGTTGAGCCTGCTGCTGGTCCTCTTTGCGCTCGTGTTCCTCTTGACCGAACGGTGGTTCAGGCGGCGCAGCCGGTTCTACCAGACCACGGGACGATTCCGCCAAGCGGCGCGGCAGCGCCCCGGCCTGGGACGGCGGCTGGGTCTGTTGTTGTACGTCGGAGGAGTCTTCGCCCTATCCTTCGGCATCCCGGCCTGGCTGTTGGTCGTCTGGAGCGCCGGCGCGCTCCAGGAGGGTGTGCTGGACAGCCGCTTCCTCGACTTCGCCTGGAACAGTGTCTTTCTTTCCGCGACGGCCGCAACCGGCGCCGTGCTGCTCGGGACGCCCGTCGCCTATCTCAGCACCCGTCGGCCACATTGGCTCAATCATCTCTGCTTGCACGCCTCCTATGCCGGCTATGTGCTCCCCGGTCCGGTGGCGGCCCTGGCCTTGCTGGTCATTGTTATGGCCTTGGTCCCGGCCTGGTACGGCTCGGTCTCGGTGCTCATCCTTGCCTACATCCTGCATTTCCTGCCGGTCGGACTGCAGTCGTTGGAGCCGGCGATTCAGCAGGTCACCCCGAATCTGGAAGAGGTGGCCAGGAGTCTGGGCAGCACCTTCTGGAGCACCATGAAACGCGTGACGCTTCCGCTCATCCGCAATGGATTTTTCGGGGCTTGGATTCTCATGTTCCTGCAATGTATGAAGGAGCTGCCGGCCACGCTCTTGCTGCGCCCGGTGGGGTTCGATACCCTGGCCGTGCGCGTCTGGCTGGAAGCCAGCGAAGAACTCTATACCTTGGCCGCCGCCCCGGCCCTGTTGATCGTCCTGTTCAGTCTGCCGGCTTTGGGACTCCTGGTGGCGCGGGACTGGCGGGCGAGGTGATTTCTCGTTCATGCAACAGCCATGTCTATGACGTCTGCATCCGACTCGGTATCGCCGCGGGACCGGCCGACCAATAAGGCGACGGAAGAGGGCCAGTCCGCCGACCGCCTTCCGGTCCTGGAGCTTCGCCATGTCTCCTGCGCCTATGAAACCGGTAAGCCGGCCATCACCGACGTCTCCTTGACGGTGGGAGCGGGAGACATCGTTTGTCTCTTGGGACCGTCCGGCTGCGGGAAAACGACGACGCTGCGGGCCATCGCGGGGTTCGAACCGGTTGCGGCGGGAGAGATCTATCTGGCCGGCAGGCTCGTGTCCTCCCCGTCCGTCCAAGTGCCGACCGAACAGCGCGGCGTCGGCATGGTGTTTCAGGAATATGCGCTGTTCCCACATCTCCGCGTGGCGGACAATATCGCATTTGGACTGACGAAGCTGGCCGGCGGCCAGCGGAAAGCCCGCGTGACAACCATGTTGGAGTTGACGGGGCTGGCCGGCTTCGAGCATCGCTACCCGCATGAACTCTCCGGCGGCCAGCAACAGCGGGTCGCGCTGGCCCGGGCGCTCGCCCATGATCCCGTCGTCCTGTTGCTCGACGAGCCGTTCAGCAATCTGGACCCGGATATGACCTCCAAGATGCGGCAAGAGTTGCACGGCCTGCTGAAACGGACCAAGACCACGACCATTCTAGTGACCCACGACCACGAGGAGGCCTTCGCCATCGCCGACCGGATCGCGGTCCTGAACAAAGGCCGGCTGGAACAGCTCGACAAGCCGGAAATGATCTACCATCTCCCCGCCACTCGCTTCGTGGCGGACTTCGTGGGCCAAGCCGACTTTATCCCGGGCGTCGCACAGGACGGGCGGGTGACCACCGACCTGGGAGATTTTCCCAACCACAAAGGGTTTCCGCCCGGCACGCCGGTGGTCGTCATGATCCGGCCCGACGATATTCGCCTCTCTCCGGATCCGCAGGGGAAGGCCCGGATCCTGTCGCGTCAATTCAGGGGATCGGAAAACCTGTACAGCATTCAGTTGCCGTCTGGCCATCTCATCCATAGCGCCGAGCCCTCGACGGCGATTTATCCGCCGGGAACGTCGGTGGCCTTGCAGATTCAGGCGACCCACACGGTGCTGTTCACGCAACAGGACGGCCCGGCATCGCAGTCGACTGATAGGCCGCAACCTCCGGCGACCGGCGGAACCACCGGAAGCCGGCTCTAGCAGCCTCCACATCGAACGCGAGCATGGTTCCGCCTTCCCTCCCTCCGGACAGTGTCCGCCTGTTCCTCCCTTGGTCCCGACTCGCCACAATGGGCGGCCCGGGCCGATAAGATCGTATTGACTGGGCCTCCACGCCTATGTTATTGATAACAGTTATCAACTTCAGAAGTAGGCCCGCAGCAAGGCTGCGAGTCCTATTGTTCGCTGATGGTCGCTTCGCGAATCGAGGGTACTGGCTATGGAAGTTCTGAAAGAAACGGTCGATTACGGTGTGATTGGTTTGCTCCTTGCGCTCAGTCTTTGGTGCGTCGCGGTCGCCGTGGAGCGATGGCTGTTCTATCGCCAGGTTGATCTGACGCAATTTCCAAACCGCCAAGTCTTTGAGATTGCGCTGACCAAGCGGCTGGTGGTCATCGGGACGGTCGCGGCTAACGCGCCGTACATCGGGCTCCTGGGAACGGTGTTGGGTATCATGTTGACCTTTCACACGATGGGGACCTCGAAGACGATCGCCGTGAGCGCGATCATGATCGGCCTCAGCCTGGCCCTCAAGGCCACCGCCGTCGGCCTGCTGGTCGCGATCCCCTGCGTCGTGATGAACAATGTCCTGAGACGGAAAGTCAGCGAGCTGTTGACGCTCTATCAGGTCCAGCATGGATCGTGAACTGAACCAGATCAACGTCATCCCGCTCGTCGATGTGATGCTGGTTCTGCTGGTGATCGTGCTCACGACCGCGACCTTCATCACGACCGGCCAGATCCCCGTCGATCTGGCCAAGGCGAAAGAATCAGGCGATAAGCAGGACGTCCCGCTGATCGTCACCCTGACCGCGGACGGGCGGCTGTATTTGAACGACCAGCCGGTGCAGGAAGAGGGGGGGGGACTCAGGATTGCGATGAACGGCCATCCCAGAGAATCGCTGGTGGTCGTACGGGCCGATCGCGTGACCATCCTGGACAGGTTCGTGACCGTCGTGGATGAGATTCGCGGCCTGGGGTTCCGTCAGGTCAGTCTTGAGGTCGTCAAGTCATGAGCTCGATGAGCCTGGCTCCGCGCGCCAACGCGGTCCGACATACCCATGGCTGGACCACCTCCGTGCTGGTCCATAGCCTGGCCCTTGGAGCCGCCTTCGCCATGATGACGAACCTCAAGCCGGAGCCCTCCCCGGAAATCTTCCATTGGGAGGTTTCCACGGTGCAGGCGCCGGACCCCCAACCGGCACCGGAACCGACCCCGCCGGCCCGGACCCCGCAGCCCCCGGCTCCGAAGCAGCCTCCCGTAAAGCCCGTGCGGCCTCAACCTGTCGCCCATCCCGTCACCCATGTCGTCAAGACGATCCAGCCCGTCCGACAGATCGTGAGGCACCAGAGCGTGACGGCCGTGCAGCCCCTGACCCCGGTCACCACCTCCACCCCTCAGTCTGTTGCTCCGGTCACCCAAGCGGTTCAGACCGTCGAGCGAACGCAAGAACTGGTCGAGCTGACGTCGGCGGAAACGGTTCCGGTCGCGGCTCACAGCACCGCCGAGGTCAGGGAATCGGCGGAGGTGAAGGAAGTGCCGGTGGTGTCCACACAGTCTGCGAGCCCCGTAGCCAAGGAAGTCGTCACGGAATCCCAGGATGTTGTCACGGAACCTGTGGTCGCGGCGGTCCCGACCCGTCCTGTGGTTTCGCAACCAATCGTCGAGGCGCCTGCCACACAGGCGATCGAAGCGCCGCCCGTCTCCACTCCCACTGTTTCAGAGGTCGCCCAGACGGCGCCGGTCGTCCAACAGCAACTGTCGCCTGTCCAGGAGGCGAAGCTGGTCCCCCAGGCTGTGGGAGAGCCAACTGAGACCAAACAGGTCCCCGTGCGCTCGGCGCCCGCGACGAAGGCGGACTATGGGTGGCTTGTGGAGGCCCTGTGGGGCCGCGTCGAGCAATTGAAACATTACCCGCACCTGGCGCGGTTGAACCGTTGGGAAGGCAAGGTCATCCTGCGGGCCGTGATCAAGGACGACGGAGAGCTGCTTTCAGTCGATGTCGTCTCAAGCTCCGGCCATGCGATTCTGGACAAGGATGCGGTCGAGATTCTGAGGAAAGCGTCGCCACTGCATTTGAAGCATCCGCTTGGCAAGCCGCAAGTGATGGTTCAAGTGCCGATCAGCTATTCCCTCCGTCGCTAATGGCACGAAAGGGCGTAGGGGTAGGAGAGCCGGTTAATAGAGGGCGTGCACGATTGAATTGGCGCATCATCCAATCTAGGCAGAGTGCAGTGAGAGAACCTTGGTCCTCATTATCATTCATCTTGCAGCAAGCTTGCTGACGTGGAGGGGTAACGTGAGACAGACACGGTTTGTTCGGGCACTTATGGTTCCAGGAATCATCCTTGCGTTCCTGTGCGGTCTCACTGGGACGGCTTCCGCCGAATCGAAGAACGACAAGGTCTTCTCCGCCACCGTGACCGATGCCCAGGGCATCGAGAGCGAGGTCAAGAATGTCCACTTCTACTGGGAGGAGAAGGTCAGCGAAACAGCGTTCGTCCCTCACGAGCTGAGACACGTTCCCGTCAAGCGAGGCACGGCGACCGTGAACGTCAAGTTCGACACGATCAAACAGATCGACATCAAGCCCGCGTCCGACAAAGGGCTCCCAACGCTGCTCATCACCCTGACCAACGGCAAGACCGGCGAATTCGGCCTGGCCATTGATGGGAAGTTCAAAGGGGAGTCCGATTTTGGTGAAGTCGAATTACCAGCCGGCGGTCTCAGGAAGGTGGTCTTCAAGTGAAGTCTGGTTCCACAACCGGGTGCCCGGGCACATGGCACCCGACCGGCTTCATGACAACCTGTCCGCAGCCGCTTTTCTTGCAGCTCACCCTTAACGGTTAGATGTTTCCGAGAGGAGGAAACAATGTGTGAACGTTCTTTTTGTAGGTGCTTATTGAGAATAGGAACTAATTTTAATATCAAACTTGTGGCAGCGGCGACCCTGTCGTGGGCGCTCGCGATGCCTTCGGGACTCACGCCTCACGCCTTTGCGCAGTCGCCATCGGCCACGGAGCAGTCGGAGGGATCTCCGAAAAGCGAGGACGCTCGTGGCGAGGAGCCAGCTCAAGCTAAAGAGGAGGAAAAGCCCATCAAGATCCCCCTGACGGAGGTCATCGGGACCGCTCCTGATGCGTTGGAGCATATTCCGGGCTCCGGACGCGTCATCACGAAAGAATCCATCGAGCAGAACCATCGCTTCACCATCAACGAGGCCCTGCGCGAGGTGCCGGGCGTCAACGTGCGGGACGAGGATGGATTGGGAATCAGGCCGAACATCGGGATCAGGGGACTTGACCCGACCCGCAGCCGCAAGGTGCACATCATGGAAGACGGGGTGCCGATCATGCTGATGCCCTACGGCGACCCCTCGTCCTATTACTTTCCTCCGATCTTCCGGTTCGACCGGATCGAGGTCCTGAAGGGCAGCGGGCAGTTGCTCTTCGGACCGCAGAACATCGGCGGCGTGATGAACCTGATTACGCGCATGCCGCCCACCACGCCTCAGGGCAATTTTCAGTTCTGGGGCGGCAATTTGAATTACATCAACACTCATTTTGACTACGGGGGCACCTGGGGCAAGACCGGATATTTGGTTGACTACACCCACTATCAAAGCGATACGCCTCGGTTTACCAACGTCCGGGCCAAGGTCGATGACCTGACCTTCAAAACCGTGCACGAGCTGAGCGATCGGACCCAGATCCTGGCCAAGTTCAACTACTATCGGGAGGATTCCGGCATCGGCTATCAAGGCCTGACCGAGGCCATGTATGCGACGCAAGACCCTCGCACCACGCCGTTCAACAATGACAACTTTGACTTCACGCGCATCGGCTTCCATGTTGCCGTCAACCACATGTTCACGGCCAACCTGACCTCGACCACCAATTTCTTCGGCCACTACATCGCACGTGACTGGACGAGGCAAGCCCAGCAGGGCGTGGATGTCAACGGGAACCCCGTGGGCGGCGTTCAGCTCGGCAATTCCTTGCCCGCCACCTCCTTTGCCGTCGTCCCGGCAAACCAGCGGTTCACCAACGCCCGGGAATACTGGGTCTACGGCATCGAGCCACGGTTCCACTATATCCACAAGCTGTTCGGCATCAGCGCGGAAGCGGATTTCGGGGCCCGTTATATGTGGGAACAATCCGACCGTATCCAGTTTCGGAATTTCGCATCGGGCGTCGGAACCCCCTTCGGTTGCTTCAACAATACGCCTGGCGCCACGACCTGCTTGGGAGAGAGCAATCTCCGCACGACGAACGCCTATGCCATGTTTTTCCAAGAACGGTTGATCATGGGCCAATTTACCCTCACGCCGGGGTTCCGGGTTGAGCATATCAACTTCGATCAGAACAACCGGCTGGCCAACAACGGCGACGGGGCGTTCGGCAAAAACCATTTTACCGAGGTCTTGCCGGGCATCGGCGCCACCTATTCGTTCAACAAGAACCATATGGTCTTCGCAGGGGTGCACCGCGGCATGTCGCCGCCGCAGATTTCCGACACGGTCACGGGGACCGGCGCAGTGGTCGACCTGGATCCCGAGTTGAGCTGGACCTATGAGATCGGAACCAGGGGCAACCCGACTCCCTGGTCCGGCTATGAGTTGACCTTCTTCTGGCTGGACTTCGAGAACCAGATCATCTCCCAATCGGTGGCGGGAGGGGTCGGCGCCACGCTCACCAGCGCGGGCAAGACCATGCATCGCGGAATCGAATTCGCCACCAAATTGGATCTCTTGGACGCCGTGACCGGCCAGAACCGAGATCAGGACGTGATCTTCGACATCAACTATACCTGGGTGGCCGATGCGGAATTCCGAGGGACCCGGAACAGCTCCATCACCGGAGCCGCCCTGCTCCCGGGAGAAGCGGCCACCGTCAGCGTGAGCGGCAACCGGCTGCCCTATTCTCCCCGACATATGCTGACGGCCGGATTGGGGTATACCCATCGGCCGTTTGGATTCAGTGCTCGGCTGGAAACCCAATGTCTGAGTGACATGTTCGGGGACGACCGGAATACGGTCACTCCCACGCCGAACGGACAGCGCGGGCTGATCCAGGGCTGGTGCGTGCTCAACGCCGCGATCAACCAATATGTGAAGCCGATCAAGACCACGTTCTTCTTCGTCGGCAAGAACATGCTGGATCAAACGTTCATCGTCGATCGCACCCGCGGGATTTATGCGGGCTTGCCGGCGCTCTGGCAGGCCGGAGCCAAGTGGACGTTTTGACGTTCTGAGGAGATTCGCCGACCGATCTGGATAGATCGGATAGACGGAAAGGCTCAGCACCATGATTCAACGGGCCGTTCGGGACAGCAGCCACATCGACCATGGTGAGGACATTCGCTGCAATTGCGGACAGCTTGTCGCCCGCTGGGTGAACGGCAGCATCGAGGTCAAGTGCAAGCGGTGCCGGCGTCTCGTACGGATCGCGGTGCCGAGAGGCAGAGCCTCTCCGGCGACCGCGTCCTAACCGTCCGGCAGACAGACGTGGGCGCCGGCTGAACGGCGGCCCAATGTCGAGAGGCCAGAGGTTGTGAACCCAGAGCCCACGATCGTGTCATGCGGTCGTGGGCTTTTTTTCATGACTGAACTTGAAGAGGACGCATCCATGTCACGCGACAACCAGAGATACCCGGTGGGAAGAGGCAACATGCTGAGCATCCTGAGCGATTTGAAAGCGCTGGATTTTGGACGGCCGTCCTGCGGCATCCATTGGAGCGCCATTTCGCGCGTGATCCGGGAGCTGGAAACCTTGATCGATCGGGTTTCCCCGCGCCACCAAGGTCACGGCCGACGCACGGCCGACCTTGCTCACCGGCTGGGCCTGGCGCTGGGCCTTTCCTGCGACGAACTCCGAGACCTTACCCTGGCCGCGCTCCTTCACGATATCGGCCTGTTGACACTCCCGCCGGACCTCGTGAAGGAGCACCGCGAACTCTCGCCCCAGGAATTCGCCCGGTACCAAAATCACCCTCGAGCCGGGGCCGAACTTTTGGAGCCGATTTCGTTCTTGAAGCGGCCGGCGCTGTGGATCGCCCACCACCATGAACGGTGGGACGGCTGCGGATACCCCTATGGGCTGCGCGGCGAGTTCATCCCGCTGGGGTCCCGGATCTTGGCCGTCGCCGATACGTTCGACGTCTATCGCTCACACTCCTTGAGCCCCTCCGCCTCCAGTACCGCAACGGCGAGCGCGCTTCTGCAAATCGTCGCCGGCGCGCAACTGGATCCCGGGCTGGTTGAGCGGTTTTTGCAGATCGTCTCGACGCTCACCCTGGCCGACCCGACCTGCTCCGAATCCCATTAGGTATCCCGGATGAGCCACCCGAGGATCCATATGAATGATCGACCGCCGTCCAACATGGCCGCCTTCACTTCTGAAAGAGGCGGAGTCGTGCCCCTCCGCCTCCCGGGCGGGGCGCCCGAGCCCTCCGATGGGTCCCCCGCCCACCCTTTGTGCCGATGGTCATAAATGCAAGAGTTCAGAGAGCAAGATGGTTCATTCCTGTCATTCATCTCCGATGAAGTTTCGATGCCGCACCTAACCAGCAGGGCGCTGTACCGAAACAAGGCCCAAGCCTGGGCCAGTTGGCTTGACGAATTGCGCCGCCATTCGCCCGAATGGGCGGCGCAACTGGCTGAGGCGCGCACGAGACAGGAACTGGGGCACATCGTCTCTCGCCTTGCGATGCAATTAACGGAACAAATCGCGCCCCGGGACCATCCGCCGACGACGTTGCGTGAGCGCATTCGCATGTTCATGACCGACAACCTCCATCGCGGCTTGACATTGAAGGATCTGTCCGCATTTCTTGGATACTCAGAAAAATACTGCTCCGAATTGTTTCGGAAAGTCATGGGAGAGCCGTTTTCGCAATGGCTGAAGCATCTCCGGATTCAGGAAGCACGGCGCCTGTTGGAGGACAGTCGCGCATCGATGGCCGACGTCGCGGAATTATTGGGCTTCTCGGATCAATTCGCGTTCAGCCACTTCTTCAAGAAAGTCGTCGGCTGCTCGCCAAGACAATTCAGAACCCGGCTGCCGCATCCAGCTTGTCCACAAGATTCCGGCTTGTCATCCCAGACGAACGGAGGCTGTCGCACAATCCACGTGAGGCATGCTGATGCCGCCTCGCCCACTGCACCACCTGTTGACATTCGGCGGAGAACACGACATCCGCAAACAGCGAGGCCAATCCCTTCGCCCCGGCAACCTCGAGCTGACCGAATCGGCAGGATGGGCGCAGGATGAAATCGCCGTGTTCCCCTGGATGGACGTCATCTTGGGCGGGCGCTACACGACCAACAGCGAATACGGCGGGTTTTTCTCGCCCCAAACCACGTTTTGCTCAAGCCCGGCAACTTCCGCGGCCGCTTCACCTATACCCGCGGGTTCCGCAGTCCCACACTGACCGATATCTCGTCCTTTTTCCTCGAGGGTGGCGGCATCGGGATCGTCGGCAATCCGAAGCTGGAACCCAAACATCGACGAACCTACACCGCCTCGCTCTTCAGTTCGACTATCTGCTTAGGAACGAGGTGCAAGTGTACGCGGGAACGGACAACGTGACTGAATCCCGCATGAACGTGAGCGCCTCCCGGGTCCCGCTTCCGGGAGAACATTTGTATTACGTGGGGATGAGGATGGCGCTATAAAGCGCCGGTGAGTCCTGCCTTGCTCCTGTCAACACAGAGGGACCCGGAAGCGACCTTCCGGGTCCCCGGCGCGCAACCTCCTTACGAGCCTTCTTTGCGCAGTTGTTCGGCCAGGTAACGCTCAAGCCCGACCTGCTTGACCGCTTCCAGTTGCGTTTCGAACCAATCGACATGCTCTTCGGAGTCGATGACCATATGTTCGAGCAGATGCCGCGTCGTGAAATCGCCCACTTTGGCGCAATGGGCGATCGCCTCGCGCAGGAGCTGCACGTCGTCCAGTTCGAACTTGAGATCGGCCTTGAACAGCTCGGCGACGGTCGCCCCGGACGCGACATGGTCCAGTCGCTCGACGTTCGGCGCTCCGTCGAGATACAGAATATGATCGATCAACCCGGAGGCATGCCCGACCTCTTCCGTGGCCGTTTCCTTCAAATGGTGCTCCAACCGCTCATACCCCCAATTGCCGCACAAGGCCGCATGCAGCAAGTATTGATGGACGGCCGTCAGCTCAGCCGTTAGGATCTTGTTGAGTCGATCAACGACGCCTTCTTTCGCTTTCATGTTCGATCCTCCGATCGGCTGTCGATGGGTCAGCCGTCCTTCTTGATTTGTTCGGCCAAGTAATTCTCCAGGCCGATCTGCTTGATCGTTTCCATCTGTGTCTCGATCCAATCGATGTGGTCATCCACATCTTTGGCCATGTCTTCGAGCATGTGCCGGGTCGTGAAATCACCGACTTTGGTGCAATGCACCACGCCGTCGCTCAGCAGCTTGAGCATGTCCTGCTCCGCCTTGAGATCCAGCTTGAATTGCTCGGGCACTTCCTCGCCGACGTTCACCGTGTTCAGGCGCTGGACGTTCGGCACGCCTTCCAGGTAGAGGATGTGCTCGATCAACTTCTCGGCGTCCTTCATCTCGTCGATGCTCCGCTCGCGCACTTTGTGGTGGAGCCGTTCGTATCCCCAGTTCTCGCACATTTTGGCATGCACGAAATACTGATTGATGGCGGTCAGGTCCGCTGTCAACACCTTGTTGAGAATATCGATCACGCCCTCTTTCGCTTTCATGGCATCCGGCCTCCTTGTCTAAAATGGAATGGAAGACGCGCGGCATGAAATCATTATCGACAGAATGACCGCACAGGTCAATAGCTTTCATAGGTATAAGTTACTAGCACTGAAAATTGTTCTCAAGATCACGCCGTTGTCCGGCGTTCATGCGGCGAGACGTGAGTCTCGCCACCAAGAATCGGCGATGACAAAACGGAAGGCGATGAACGGAGAAGGCGGGAACCGGCGGAGTGTTTAGCTGGCTTCCTTGTATCCGCAGTCGGCGTTGACGCAGCGGACGGTGGTGGCATCCTTGCCGACTTTCTCGACCAGAAACGGGGCGCTGCAACTGGGGCACGCCTTCTGAACCGGACGGTCCCACAAGGCGTACTCGCATTTGGGATAGCGCGAGCAGGCGTAGAACACCCGCCCCTTTCGCGTTCGCTTTTGGACCAAATCGCCGTCGCAGCCCGGGGCCGGGCATTTGACGCCGACCGAGAGCGCCCGGGTCGTTTTGCAGCCCGGATAGCCGGAGCAGGCGAGGAATTTCCCGAAGCGCCCGCTCTTGATCACCATCGGGCTGCCGCACTTGTCGCATCGCTCGCCGGTCGTGACCTCCTCTTTCGGGACGATCTTGATGGTGCCGTCCGGCAGGCGCTCAAAATTCTGGGTGTTCTTGCAAGGCGGATCTTCGTTGTAGCCGGGGCAGGCCAGGAACTTGCCGTTGCGCCCCCACTTGATGATCATCATGCGTCCGCACCGGTCGCAGGGGATGTTCGTGGGCGGTTCGACGATTTCCTTGGGCCCGGGAATCTGTTCCGCGACCTGCATGTCGCGCGTGAAGGGATTGTAGAAGTCACGAACCGCGTCCACCCATTCCTTGTTGCCCTCCTCGACCTCGTCCAGCTCCTGCTCCATTTGAGACGTGAAGTCCACGTTGAGCAGATCCGGAAACCCCTTCTCGAGAAAGTCATTCACCGTGCGGCCCGTCTCGGTCGGAATGAACCGGCCTTCTACCTTCTCGACATACTTGCGGTCCTGGATGGTTGAGATGATCGTCGCATAGGTGGAGGGGCGGCCGATTCCCTTCTCCTCGAGTTCTCGGATGAGCAGCGCTTCATTGTACCGAGGAGGCGGCTGCGTGAAATGCTGCTTCGGAAGCACGCCGCTCTCCACCCCTTCTCGGGACACCAATCGCAGCCGCTCGCCCTCCTCCAGCCGCGGCAAGTGCCCGTCCGGCGCGTCCTCCGTTTCTTCGCCGCTTTTCTGATTTTGAGCCGGCACGTCCGAATCCTTTCCCTCTAAATAAACCGCCGTGTGACCGGGGAACTTCACGACGGTGCCGGTGGCGCGGAAAATATAGTCGTCCGGCACTCCCACAGGGGCGGTATCCACGCGGGTGACATCCAAAATTGCGGGCGTCATCTGCGACGCGACGAATCGATTCCAGATCAGCTTGTAGAGCTGGTAGACGTCCGGCTCCAAATATTGCCGGATGGACTCCGGATCGCGAAAGACAGAGGTCGGACGAATCGCCTCGTGAGCCTCCTGCGCCGCCTTCTGCGTCTTATACACGTTCGGCGCCGCCGGCAGATAGTCGGGCCCGAACCGCTCCCGGATCAGCTCCCGCGCGGCTTCCATCGCTTCCTGGGCAATCCGCGTCGAGTCCGTCCGCATGTAGGTGATCAGGCCCACAGGCCCTTCCGAGCCGACCTCGATGCCTTCGTACAGTTGTTGCGCGAGCGCCATGGTCTTCTTCGGCGTGAACCGCAGCTTGCGGGCCGCTTCCTGCTGGAGCCGGCTGGTAATGAACGGCGCGACGGGGTTCCGCCTCTTTTCCTTCCGCTCAACGGAACGGACGACGAATTCTCTTCCTTGCACGGCGGCGACCACACGTTCCGCCTCCTGGGCCGAGGAAATCGACGCCTCCTGCCCGTTGATCGAATGCAGCTTGGCGTCGAATGCCGGGGGATTGGCGCCCTGGAGCGTCGCCGTAACGGACCAGTATTCTTCCGGCCTGAAGGCTTCCCGTTCTTTTTCGCGCTCGCAGATAAGCTTGACCGCGACGGACTGCACCCGCCCCATGCTGAGCCCCCGCCGGACCTTCTTCCACAATAACTGGCTCCCTTGATAGCCCACGATCCGATCAAGCACGCGGCGGGCCTGCTGGGCGTTCACCAGCTTCATGTCGATCTGTCCGGGTGATTGGAGCGCCCGCTTGATCGCCGACTCGGTGATTTCATTGAACAGCACGCGGAAAATCCGTTCGTTGTTCTTCTTCTTGGACTTGCCGCCGATCTCCTGCGCGATATGCCAGGCAATGGCCTCACCTTCCCGGTCGGGGTCCGGGGCCAAGTAAACCTTATCCACTTCCTCCGCCTTCTTCTTGATGTCGGACAGGACCTTGGCCTTGCCCTTGATCGTGACGTAGTGGGGAGTAAACTCTCGTTCGATATCCACGCCGAGCTTGCTGGTCGGAAGGTCCTTGACGTGACCGACCGAGGCCATGACCGTATACCCGCGCCCGAGATACTTGGTGATGGTCTTGGCCTTTGCAGGGGACTCGACGATGATCAGCGACTTGGCCATGCACACCCTTTTGCGTCGGTGTTGAACAACCACTCCCTCAAGGGGACTCCGTCCTTACCTTCTACTCCATCTTCCATGGTTCTCTCAACTATCTCAGGAGAAATAGTCCGGGTCATCGCGCTCGGCGTCAATTATAACCGAAGAACAAATTGCCCGGGTAATTGTTGAATGAGCCCCTTCATCTCGAGCGAGAGGAGCGCGGCCGACACCGAAGCCGGGCCAAGTTGGATCCGAAGCGCGAGCTCATCGATGTGCAGAGGATCGGCCGACAGCGCCGCGATCACGCGCGCTTCGTCCTCCGACAACGGGGAGATCGGCTTTATTGAAAGGTTCTGCGGCGCGGCAAGCCGCCGGCGCATCGGCTCGTCCAATTGAGGCAACAGTTCATCGATCACGTCCTGCGCGTTCTCGACCAGCTTGGCCCCGTCCTTGATCAGCCGATGCGGGCCGCGACTGGTCCCGGCTCGAACCGACCCGGGAAGCGCAAAGACTTCCCGGCCCTGTTCTCCGGCCAAACGCGCGGTGATCAACGATCCGCTGTCCATCGCCGCCTCTGTCACGACAACGCCCAACGAGAGGCCGCTGATGATACGGTTCCGTCGAGGAAAATGATAGCTGTGCGGAGGAGCCCCAAGCGCCAGTTCCGACAGGACCGCTCCCTGCGCTTCGATGTCCCGGCGCAACTTCTCATGCTCCGGCGGATAGGTGCGGTCGATCCCGCAGCCCAAGACGGCGATCGTTCGCCCTCCGGCCTCCAGCGCGCCACGATGGGCCGCCGCGTCGATCCCGCGCGCCAATCCGCTGACGATGGTGAACCCGGCCTGCGCCAGGTCGCGGCTGAGTTGTTCCGTGACGGCGCGGCCCTGCGGCGTCGACCGGCGCGAGCCGACGATTGCCACGGCATGCGCATCAGCGGGATCCAACCTCCCGGCCAGATAGAGCAACGGGGGAGGATCGGCAATGTGCCTGAGCCGCTCCGGGTACTCCCCGTCCAGACAGGAGAGCACGGTGATCCGGAGCTGATGGATCTGCGCGATCTCTCGCTCGATCTGTTCGGCCGTGCGGAGATCCACTCCGCGGACAATGGCGGCGGCCAGCGCCGGGCTGCATCCCCGTTCCCGTAACACGTCGGCCGAGGCTGAAAGGACCGCTTCCGGCGAGCCGAAGGCTCCGGCAAGTTGCGCCAACGTCGCCGGACCGATACGCTCGATGGCCCGCAACGTCAGCCAGGCCTGTAACGATTCGTCGTTCACGCCCGGACCTGCGATGACGCTGCACGGCAACCAGCACGCATCCCATGGTTCAACGACGCCGCGTTACCGGCGCCGTCAGAGTGTCGCGATGTCGAACTGCTCGATGTGCAGGCTGGCATCGGGAGTGACGATGATTTTGCACGAGGAAGCCCGCTCGAGTTCTTCCAATCCTTGCCGTTCCTGATCCTGAAGGACATCGGCCACGGCTGGATTGGCGCCCACCACGATGCGCTGGTGGTCCGGCGAACGCCCGAGCTTGCGCATTTCCTTGAAGATCTCATAGGCGACGGAGGTCGGCGACTTCGTGTAGCCCCGCCCGTCGCAGTAATGGCAGGGTTCCGACATCGCGCGCAGCAGATCCTCGCGGACCCGCTCGCGGGAAATTTCGATCAATCCCAGGTCGGAGATCCGGGATATTCGCGTTCTGGCTTTATCGGCGGACATCGCATCGACCAGCGCATGGTACACCTTGTCCCGATTGCGCTCCCGCTCCATATCGATGAAATCGACGATGATGATGCCGCCGATGCCCCGCAGCCGCACTTGATAGGCGATCTCCTTGGCGGCTTCCAGGTTATTCCGCAAAATGGTCTCTTCCTGGTCCCGCTTGCCGACGAACCGGCCGGTATTGACGTCGATCACGGTCATGGCCTCGGTATGGTCGATCACAATATGGCCGCCCGACTTGAGCCACACCTTCCGGCTCAGCGCCCGCGCGATCTCCTGCTCGATGCCGAGATGCTCGAACAGCGGATCCTGTTTCTCGTAGGGCTGAATCCGCGACGTCAGTTCGGGAAGAAAGCGGTTGACGAAATCCCGGATCGCTTCATATTCCGTCCGGGAATCGATCAACAACCGGTCCACCTTCTTCGAAAACATGTCCCGGACGACCCTGAAACTCAGAGACAGATCCGAATGCAACAGCGCGGGCGCCGGCGACTGGTCGCGTTTGGTCAGAATGTCCTGCCACAAGACATGGAGAAACTCGACGTCGGCCCGCAACTCGTCTTCCTTCACCCCCTCGCTCACCGTCCGGACGATGTACCCGCAGCCCGGCTTGCGCAGATGCTTCATGATGTCCTTGAGCCGGGCGCGCTCCTCGTCCTTGGCGATGCGCCGCGAGACGCCGATGTGCTCCACGTTCGGCATGAACACCAGATAGCGTCCGGGGAGGGACACGTAGCCGGTGACCCGCGGCCCTTTGGTGCCGATCGGACCTTTCGAAATCTGGACCATGATGTCCTGCCCTTCGGCCAGGAGCTGCTCGATCGGCTTGACTCCCTGTCGCTTGGGACGCGGCATTTCCGGGGCTTGATCGTCGTCCTCGCTGTCGAACAACGTATCCCCCGGCCCCGCATCGGTGCAGACATCCGACGCATGCATGAAGGCCGATTTGTCCAGTCCGAGATCGATGAAGGCCGCCTGCATGCCTGGCAGCACCTTCGCCACCCGCCCCTTGTAAATATTTCCGACGAAATCCTGGTGCTTGGCCCGATCGTTAAACAGATCGGTCACGACGCCGTTGTCGAGCACCGCGACGCGGGTTTCCTCCCGCGCCACATTAATCGCAATCTCCAATCCCATGGGTCACACTCCTCACTAAAGTTTGATCGCCGCGGAGAGCCCGCATCCCTGACGGGGCGCACCAGACAGGCAATCGGAACACATCAGGCCTGTCGTGGCTCTCCGGCCGCGCAAGTCGCTCGAATAATCCCCGAAGACCGCCGCGATCCGTTCGATCCCAGCGGCCCCTCTATTGTAGAGGCTACCGATGCAAAAATCCCTCACCCGCAGTCTTCACGAGAGTCGTGATATTTCCACCCAAGGCGGGCTAATAGAACAGCGCCAACCGGCGCCGCTTCACATTCAACAGCAGGCCCAGGGCCGCCAGCGTGGTCACCGTCGCGCTCCCACCGTAACTGACCAGCGGAAGGGGGATCCCCACGATCGGAAACATGCCTGCAGTCATGCCGATGTTCACGACCATGCAGAAACACAGCATGGCCACCACCCCCGCCGCCAAGAGCGAGCCCAACAGATCCTTGGCGCGGAGCGCGATCTCCACCGACAGTAAAATCAAGATCAAAAACAGCGCCAGCAGGACGACGACTCCGGCGAATCCCCATTCCTCCGCAAACACCGCGAACACGAAATCGGTATGGCCTTCCGGCAGAAATTTGAGCTGGCTTTGCGTCCCGCCGTACAGCCCCTTGCCCAACAGCTCGCCGGACCCGATCGCGATCTTGGATTGCAAGGCATGGTACCCTTTTCCGCCCGGATCGTAGGCTGGATCGACGAACGTCATGATCCGCTGCCGCTGATAGTCGTGCAGGGAGTTCCACATGACCTCCCAGGCGAACGGGAACAACATGAGCGAAAACAACAGAATGATCCCGAGCGCTTTGGAACGCATGCCGACCACGAGGAGCATGGCCGCATAGACGGCCAGGAAGCTCAACCCGCTGCCCAGGTCCGGTTGCTTGAGGATCAGGAGCAACCCCGGAAGCATGATGGCGCCGGGAATCAGCACCCGCTGTATCCACCCGCTCCGAGGGGCGGCCGCATAGTAACTGGCCAACACCAGGATGAGGACCAGCTTCGCGAACTCCGAAGGCTGAAAGGCAAACGGCCCGATCGGAATCCAGCGCTGCGCGCCCCGGCTGCTCTTGCCCATGAACAGGACCACGACCAGCAAGACCAGCACGATCGCATACAGCACGTACGAGAGCCGCGCGATCTTGTGATAATCGACCGCCAGCATCAACATGAACGCGACGGCGCCGAGCCCGATCCAGATGATCTGTTTGAGATAGAACGGCAGGCTGGCCCCAGGCTGAGTGTAGGTTACGCTGTAGATCGACAAGACTCCGATCGCCAGCACGGCGCCGATCACGGCGATGAATTGCCAGTCGAAGGGATCGAACCGCCGTTCGTCGATCATGCGGGAAATCATCAGCGGGGCTCCTGGATCGGCTCATTTCGCTGGGTGGGAGGCGTCATGATTCCGCCCATGACGACCGGCGCCTTCGGCGCCATGGTGAAATAGGCTTCAATGACTTCCTTGGCCAGGGGGGCGGCGGCCGAGCCGCCATGGCCCATGTGTTCGGCCAGCACGACAACGGCGATCCGCGGAGACTCGACCGGCGCATACGACACGAACCACGCGTGGTCCCGAAATTTCTTGGGAATGTCCTTCTCCGGTCCTGTCCGAAGGGCGGCCGTCTGCGCCGTACCGGTCTTGCCCGCGATGTTCACGATCGGTGACTTGGCGCGGGTCGCCGTTCCCCGGCTGACCACATCGGCCAGGCCCTTCTGGATGGCCTTCAAGGTCTCCGCCTTGATGGGCAGGGTTTCTTTGGGCAGGGTCGGCGTCTCCTGCCATTGCCCGGTGGTCCGGTCCAGCACAGCCTGAATCAACCGAGGCCGAAACAACACGCCGTTGTTGGCCACCGCCCCGACCAGGCTCGCCATTTGGAGAGGCGTCACCGTCACATATCCCTGTCCGATGGCGACCGAAATCGTCTCGCCCGGATACCAGGGTTCGCCCCTCACCCGCTCTTTCCAGGCGGTGGACGGCACAATCCCGACCCGTTCCGAGGGCAGTTCGATGCCGGTCTCCCGCCCCAGCCCGAACATCCGGGCGAACTGGGCGATGGTGTCGATGCCCATCCGCTGTCCCACCGTATAGAAATACACGTCGCAGGAATGCACGATGGCTTCATGCAGATCGACCGATCCATGGCCGCCTGCTTTCCAATCGCGGAAGAGCCGCTTGCCGAACTGATACCCGCCGTTGCAGTACACGGGCGTGGCCGGCGACACCGTATGGCTTTCGAGCGCCGCGGCGGCCATGACGATCTTGAACGTCGATCCCGGCGGATACTGCCCTTGGATCGCCCGATTCGTCAGCGGCCGGCGCTCGTTCTGGACGATCTCTTCCCACTGCTTGGCCGTCAATTCGCGAGACATCAGGTTCGGGTCGAACGCGGGGCGGCTGGCCAACGCCAAGACTTCCCCCGAGGTCGGATCGAGCGCGACGATCGCCCCGTCCTCCTCGCCCAGGAGCTGCTCAGCCAGCTTTTGCAGGCGGGCATCGATCGTCAAATAGAGGTCATCGCCCGATCGCGGCTTGTCCACGAAGACGGTTCGTTTCGCGTGGCCGAGCGCGTCGACCTCCACGCTCTTCTGCCCTGACCGCCCGCGGAGCAGGCGATCGAAGGTCTTCTCCACCCCATATTGGCCGACCAAACTCCCTTGATGCAGGTCTTCCGAGTCCCCTCGCTCCAATTGCTCCGCCGACACCTCCCCCACATAGCCGATCAGGTGTCCGCCCACGACTCCTTCCGGATAGTTGCGTTGCGATTCGACCTGAATCATCACGCCCGGGAGCTGCAAGCGATGCGATTCGATCAACGTCGCTTCTCTGAGCGTCAGGCGATCCTTGACCTTGCGCGGAAGCAGCTTGGGTCCCTTGACGGAGAGTTTCTTTTCGATCAGCTCCGGATCAAGGCCGATCAACACGCTCAGGCGCGCCGCCAACTCGGCCCGGTCCTTGACGTCTTCCAACGTGACGTACAGGGTGAAGCTGGGGACGTTGTTGGCCAACAGCACGCCGTTACGGTCATAGATGAGGCCCCGCGCCGGTTCCAACAGCACGGTTCGAGTTCGATTGTTCTCCGACAGGTCGCGATAGTAGACCCCGTCGCGCACCTGGAGATACCAGAGACGGACTCCCAAGAGGACCACGACCAATAACAGCCCGATGCGCAGGATCGCCAGCCGTCGCTGGATTTCCCCCAGTTCCGCATCCGACGTCCCGTAACTCATGGGAACTCTCTCCCCGAAACCCGACAGGCGAGGCTTCAATCCTCTCGCAACACCGAAGGGTGGAAGGAATAGTATCTGGCCGCCACCTGCCGGACGCCCCAAAACACGGCGACGGCCAAGATCGCGTCCAACAGGGCCTGGGGCAGCAAGAGCGTCGGCACCGCGAGCACCGCATCCCACAGCGCGTGGCCGCGGGCCAGATACAGAAAGGCCAACCCGCTCAGCGCGGACAGCAGGACCACGGCCATGGCTACAACGGTCGACGACACCTGGACGACCTGCCGGCCGATCAGGCCGGCCAAGATGCCTAAGACTCCCTTCGTCACCAAATTCGGAAACGCCACTCCCGCTGAGAACAGGTCCTGGATAAACCCGAGCAGGATGCCCATCAAGGCCCCTTCGAGCTCATCCGTCAACAACCCGATCAGGCAGACCGCCACCAGAATAAGGTCCGGTTCGACCAAGGTGGTGCTGGCGCGGCCCAACACCGTGGTCTGAAGCGGCACCAGCAGGAAACAGAGACTCAGATACACCCAGAATTTCATGGGGTCGTCTTTGGCGTTCTCTTGGGGGCGAGTTGGAAGGTATCGGACTCTGGCGCGTCGGGCAGTTTGGTGATGACGAGGACTTCCTCCAATTTCGAGAAATCGGCCGCCGGTTCGACTTCCGCGACCTGAAAGCCTTCGCCTTCCTCCTTTTCGATCTTCGTCACCACGCCCACGGGCAACCCACGGGGAAACCCGCCGACCAATCCGGAGGTCACGATCCAATCCCCTGTTCGGACGCCCGAGAGGAGCGGAATGTATTTCATTCGGATGGACCGTTGAGGCGTGCCTTCGACAATGCCTTCATCTCGCGTCCGTTGCAACAGCGCGGCCAGGGCGTTATTGGGGTCCGTCAGGAGCAACACGACGGCCGTGGAGCCGGTCGTCTTCACCACCCGGCCGACGACCCCCGCGGGCGTCATCACCCCCATTTCCGGTTGGATGCCTTCCGATTCACCCTTATCCAATAACACGGCCTGATACCAGTTCGTGGCGTCTTTCCCGATGACGCGGGCCGCCACCGTGTCGAACCCGGCCCGTTCCTTGAACTCCAGCAGGGCGGCCAGCCGTTGTCCGGCGGCCGCCGCTTCCCGCAATTGATTGTTCTGTTCGCGGAGCAGCGCCGTTTCACGCTCCAACCGCTGGTTCTCTTCGTAGACGTAGCGGAGCGCCACATACCCGTCCCAGAGGTCCGTCACGGCGGTGGTCAGAGAGGACCAGGCTTCCAGAGGCCAGGCCAAAACATGGCCGAGCGGCCCGCCGAACTGGAGCAGAATCCCTTGAGTCTGAGCCGGCAGCAACAGGAGGAGGAACAGCAGGAGGGTCACCAGCCCCAGGAACCACCGCCTGGAGCCGTATGTCAGGCGCACCATTGCCATCCGCATTCCGGATGGAACCGTTACCGGGCGCTGCTGTATTGGGACATCACCGAGACTTTGCGCAGGAGGTCCAGCTCATCCAGGATCTTGCCGACCCCCAACACCACGGAGGTAAGCGGGTCATCCACCGTGATGATGGGCAGATTGGTTTCCTCGCGCAAGCGCGTGTCCATCCCCTTCAGCAGCGATCCGCCCCCCGTCAACACAATGCCTCGATCGATGATGTCCCCGGCCAGTTCGGGAGGCGTATTCTCGAGCGCCACCTTGATGGCATTGACGATCGTCCCGATCGGTTCCTGTAAGGCTTCCCGTATTTCTGCGTCATCGACGACCAATGTCCGGGGGATGCCCGAGATCAGATCCCGGCCCTTGATCATCATCGTCTTCCGCTCCTCAAACGGATAGGCGGACCCGATTTCCACCTTGACCCGCTCGGCCATGTGTTCGCCGACGAGCAGATTATACTTCTTCTTGATGTAGTTCATGATCGCTTCGTCCATGCGATCTCCCGCCACCTTGACGGATTCGCTGTAGACGATGCCGCCCAGTGAAATCACGGCGATGTCGGTCGTCCCTCCGCCGATGTCCACGACCATGTTGCCCGAGGGCTCCGTGATCGGCAGGCCGGCGCCAATGGCGGCGGCCACCGGCTCCTCGATGAGGTAGACCTCGCGGGCGCCGGCCAGCTCGGCCGAATCGCGCACCGCGCGCTGTTCGACCTGCGTAATTCTCGACGGCACGCCGATGATGATGCGCGGGCGGACAAACGCGCTGCGATTGTGCGCCTTCTGAATGAAATGGCGGAGCATGTTCTCGGCCATCTCAAAATCGGCGATGACGCCCTCCTTCATGGGCCGCACCGCGGTGATGTTGCCGGGCGTCCGCCCCAACATCTTCTTGGCGTCCGCGCCGACGGCCAGCACCTTCTCGGTTTTCTTCTCGACCGCCACCACCGACGGTTCATTCAGCACGATGCCCTTGCCGCGGACATAGACCAAGGTCGTGGCCGTCCCCAGATCGATGGCAAGATCGTTGGAGAACCACCCGAGCAAATCGCTTCCTAGTCCCACCGTGTCTCCCCCTTATCCTCCGGCCACAGCCTGTCGGGATCGGCGCATGGCGTCCGCCCTGTTCGTTTCATCGACTGTCCGGCATGTCGAGCTGATCGGCGTCCACGACTTGTGTTTGGGCCAGAATATCCCCGAACCGGAGCCCGCGGTCGTTTCCGAGGACGAGCAGGCCTTCAACGATCAGGACGGCGAGCGAGAGCAGCCAACCGATGTACGGAACCTGATAAAGCAGAAAGACCAGCGCGACCGGAAGATTACGGACGATCGACTCGCCAAACGAGGCGGCCTCGCGGCGCCGAAGGCTCCACGTTCGGAGTCCCACCAGCCGCTTGCCGAGGCTGCGCCCCCCCGACAACCCATCGGCCGCCAACAGATAGGCCAGCCCCGCGAAGAACCCAATTGGCGGAACCGCCTGGTCGATTGTGGCTGCAATCAGGAGGTCCGCGCTTCGAGCCAACCCACGGTTGACGACGTGAGCTTTAGGGTAGACTTCGGTCAGTAGATGGCTTCGCGCCCGTTCTTCCTGGAGGACTCCGTCACCTTGCAACTCGACCGGCAGTATAACAAATCCCTCCGACCATCACAAACAAACGGCTGGATTTTTCAGGCTGGTTCCACAGGCGAGGCCCCCTCCAGGCGAACCGCCAGACCCCTATTCTCCGGCTAAGCAGGGCTGAGCGCCAGGATTTTGCTTCGCGCCAAGGCCAAAAGGGTCTGTTGGACCGCTGCTGTGAGGCGCAAGAGCGTGCGGCGGGCATGATGGATGACTGTGC
>WBZO01001653.1_pt1 | contig 33364 bp, 23 predicted proteins | sample 5204261 | NCBI WGS metagenome assembly WBZO01 (sample SAMN12412400, study PRJNA552823) | activated sludge metagenome | isolation source: activated sludge from anammox sidestream of wastewater treatment plant... | place: USA: North Carolina | collected 2017-09
TGTTCCACCACATGTACTCCTGGCCCTTGGAGAACAGCCACGTCGACTTGTCCGCCATCGAACAGGTCTGACAGGCCAAACAGCGATTGATGTTGAACACGAAGGCAAACTGCCACTTCGGATGCCGCTCCTCGTAGGGATACAGCATCTTCCGTCCCAGTTGCCAATTATAGACTTCTGGCATTGTGAATCCTCCTTCTCATGATCACGTGGTTATGGGTTCTGCCAATCATCAAGAGTGCCCGTCTCTCGTGGTTCGTGAGGCGTATCTCGCGAGTGACGCCTCACGTTCCACGACCGACGTTGTTAGACTTTGATCTTGATGTGCTCGCCTTTGAGCCACTTGATCATGAACTCGTTTTCCTGCCCCGGCGTGAAGCCCGTCCGGACCGGTTCCCACGGCCCGCGCGCCCCGATGCCGCCGTCTTCCGCCTTGGTGATGCGGATCAAGCATTCCTTCGGGACCGTGTTGACCGCGTGGTGGTCGATTTCGAATCCCCACTTGAACTTGAGCCCGTTGGCATGTTTGCCCGGGAGCGAGTCGGTTTGGTGCATCGGCATCAACCAACTTCTCGTAAAGGACTGTTGGGCCCCATACCGGAAGTTGGACTGATAGCCGGTGTCCACCGCGATGGCGCGGCCGTCGGGCCGCGTCTCGTGGCCCTTCACCGACTTCGGCGTCGACACGTACGGGGCGTGCTTCGCCATCGTGACGTGGTACGGATACGCCGGGTTGTACTTGGCGCGGATCATCAAGCGCGCGACCTTGTAGTACGGATCCGAGGGTTTCCAGCCGCGGTACGGCCGGTCCACCGGGTTGCCGTCGACATACACGTAGTCGCCGTCGTTGATGCCGCGATCCTTCGCGGCCTGCGGGTTGATGTGGATCTGGTGCTCGCCGACGCCCGGCGTCCGCTTGTCCATGCGGTAGGGATCGCCGAAGTTCGACTCGTAAATCTGCACCCAGTCGTTCACCGACCACTGGCTGTGCACCCGGTGCCGGGTCTTCGGGGTGACGCAGTAGAACTGATAGCCCTTCTCCCAGAGCGGATTGGAGAATTGCTTCACCTCCGACCATGACAACTTGATGTTCCGCACCGTTTTGTCGTCGTGGTGCTGCGCCGTGATCGGAATCCCGTAGTCGTCCGGCCGGACGTACGGGTTGCTCGTCATGATCGCGTTCGGCAGGTAGGGCGTACACTCCGGCCCTTCCCGGTGCACGATGAAGTTTTCGCCGTACTCGATCGCCTCGGGTTCGATCCGGTAGGTCTCAAGCCGGCCCGAGCGCGTCCACATCGGCTTCGACTCGTTGGTTTCTTCCCAGAGCGGGTGGCGAGGATAGGTGCGTCCCATCACCATCCAGCCCTTTTCGCTCTTCAGCATGACGTCGGCCGAATAGCCGTAGAACGTGCTGGACGCATCGAGGATGCGCTGCGCATAGACGTCGACGCGGTTTTGATAGACGAACTGGAACGTGTTGACCATCCGCTTTTCGCCGGTCATCTCGGCCAGCCTGGCCGACACACCTGCGAACGTGTCCAAGTCGTTGCGCGTGTCGTACAGCGGACGGATGCCCCCCTTCCAAATCTGCAGCCAGGGATTCGACACCGTGGCTGTCATCTCCGGATAGGTGAACTCCATCCAGGAATTGCAGGCCATCGCCACGTCGGCATGGTTGACATCCGAGGTCATCTCGATGTCCTGCGTGACGATCATCTCGATATTCGGATCGACGTTCTTCACCATGTCGTAGTGGTGCTTGGAGTTGTTCAAGATGTTCACATTGACGACCCAGCGGAGTTTGCTGGGCGACGGCATATGCGTTTTGCCGGTGAACACCTTGCGCCCGTACTTCGGCGTGTTGACGATCAAGGCCGTGTCGCCGTGGTTCCAGAATCCCGGTTCCTCGCCGTAGTAGTACTTCTTGTAGTGGACTTCTTTCCCATGGGCATCCGCAGCCAAATTCAAACTCCAGGGGTCTTCGCCCAGGTACACGCTGCAGCCGGCACCCGACCAGGGGGTCGCATTCCAAATCCCGACCTTGTAGTTGCCGGACCAGGTATGGCATCCGGTCCCGAACTTGCCGACGTTGCCCGTGAGCATCAGCACCAGGGCGGCCGCCCGCCCCATCGACGTCATGTGAAAATAGTGACAGACGCCTTCGCCGTTATGAATCGCCGCCGGCTTGATCGTGCCCGAGTCGCGCGCCCACCGGACGATGAGATCCTTCGGCGCCCGATTGATCTGGTGGACCGTGTCCAGGTCGTAATCCTGGAAATGGATCAAATACAGCTGGTAGATCGGCATCGCGTCGACTTCCCGACCGTTGAGCAACTTGACGCGAAAGCTTCCCGTCAGGGCCGGATCGATCCCGGATTCACCGAAGTGGAACCCGACCTGTTCACGGTGCAACGGCACCGCCTTCCCCTTGGCCAGGTCCCAGACCATCATCCCGCCCAACCGCTGCACCTGATCCGCGTTCAACCCTTGCACCCTGCCCGAATAAGACTTCGAAAAGTCCGGCAAGCGGTAGTCTTTGATCACATCGTGCGGATCGAGGTACTGCAAGGTGTCGGTCCGTACCAGCAACGGCATGTCCGTGAAGCCCTTGATGAAGTCGATGTCTTGCATGTTCTCATCGACAATGATCTTGCTCGCCCCCAAGAACAAGGCGCCATCCGTTTCCGGCCGCACCGGGATCCAATAGTCCGCACGGCTTGCCGTGGGATTGTATTCCGGCGTGATGACGACCAACCGGGCCCCGCGCTCCATGCACTCCAATTTCCAGTGCGCTTCCGGCATCTTGTTCTCGACGAAGTTCTTGCCCCAGCTGGTGTTCAGCTTGGAGAAGCGCATGTCGTTGAGGTCGATGTCGCAATTCTGCGTCCCGTTCCACCATGGCTGTGACGGGTCCTGGTCGCCGTGCCAGGTATAGTTGTTCCAGTAGCGTCCGCCCTGCGCTTGGTCCGGGCCGACCTTTCTGATCCAACTGTCCAGCAACGGCAGGACGCAGTTGTTGAGGCGCGTGTTCCCATGCTTGCCCAACAGACCCAGAATCGGCATACCGGCGCGATGCTTGAACGTGCGCACGCCCGCGCCCTTCATCATCTCGATCATTTCCGGCGCATAGCCCTGCTCGCGCAACCGCCGCGCACCCGATTCGCCGCTGTAGCGCGTCGCGATCACCACCATGCCCTTCGCGATATAGGTGAAGGCGGTGTCCCATGACACCCGCTGCATGTCGTCGAGAAAGCGGGCGTTGAATTTGTATTTGGTTTTGGTTTCCGGAGTGAGCTCTGGAGAACCATCGTCCATCCATTGCCTCCAGCCCTTCCGCATCAACGGCCCCTTCAACCGATAGGGGCCGTACACGCGGCGATGGAACGTGAACCCCTTCAGGCACATGCGCGGGTTATGCGCGAACGTCCCGCGGTTGCCGTAGAGGTCTTCATAGGTCTGGTGATCGTAGTTCTGCTCCACCCGCATGACGACGCCGTTCCGGACGAAGGCCCGGATTCGGCAAGCGTGCGTGTCGTTGGGTGAACAGCACCACGTAAACGACGAGTCATACCGGTACTGGTCGTGGTACACACGCTCCCACGACCGATCCGGATATTCCCCGAGAGGATTGCCGACTTCGACGACCGGCTGCAGGGCGGTCAATGCCAACGCCCTGTCGGCAATGGCCGCCGCCGCCACCGTCCCCGCCGAAATCTTGAGGAACTGTCTGCGGGAAAACTGCATCATAAGAACCTCCTCATAAAAGAACAGCATGACAACGCGGCGTCATGACGTTCATGACGCCGTACGGCACCCGGCGCAGCGCTACGACGGGCTCGCCAACCATTCGCTGATGCGGCTCTTCACACGGATGCCGACGCGTGCGCGTGCAGCAGCGCCGGCCCCTGGTCGGATTCCGATCCGAATGGGCCGCCGCTTCCCTGTGCAGTCCTCGTGCCCGACGGAACAATTTCCTAGGGATATCTTCAAGCGCTTGAAAATGCTCGCTTCAGCATTCCGCTTCGGCGGAGTGACCCGCATCTCTCACGACGCACCCACGATTCTTCGTGGGAAATCCACGGTGAGCCACCACGGCATGTCGTGGGTGAGAGCCGACAGGAGACGAACGCGGCGGGATGCACTCCTTGGAGACGGAGCGGGAGGCACACTGTCGCCGGGACGAACGACAAGCGATGCGAATTACATAAGGAGCGAGCCGGCTCCGCGAGCGGGACGGCGGATGGCAAGTTTTTGCATGCGACTGCGCAGAGTGCTCGGAGCGAGTCCCAAGTGGGCTGCGGCTCCTTCGGACCCTTCGATCTTCCAGTCGGCGATCGTCAGCGCGCGAAGAATATGCCGACGTTCCTCGTCCTCGAGCGTATTGACGCGTTTCACCACCGATGCGACGGACGGTTGAGCGGCGTGACGCAGGCCGAGCATCGCCGGATCCACCCGCAGCAACCGGTCGCGGCAAAGAATCAACGCCCGTTCGACCAAATTTTCCAACTCGCGCACATTGCCCGGCCAGCCGTACTGCACCAGGCGGTCCATCGATTCAGCCTCGAAGTCTAGGCAATGGCGGTTGAGGCGCCTCGCATGCTCACGCAGAAAATGCCGAGCCAGCAACGGGATGTCCTCCGGACGTTCGCGCAACGGGGGCAGATGCAGAGGAAATACGTTCAGCCGATAAAAGAGGTCGCTGCGGAAGCGTCCCTGCTCGATCCCTGCAGCCAGATCCGCATTCGTCGCCGCGATGATCCGCACGTCGACCGGCACCGGCTTGACGCCTCCCACCGGATCGATGGAACCATCCTGCAACACGCGCAGCAGTTTGACCTGCGCGTCGAGCGGCATTTCCCCGATTTCGTCCAGAAACAGTGTGCCGCCGTCCGCGAGCTCAAACCGTCCCACGCGACGGTGGTCGGCTCCCGTGAAGGCCCCCCGCTCATGCCCGAAGAGTTCGCTCTCGATGAGCCCGGACGGCAACGCCGCGCAGTTCAGGCGCACGAAGGCCCGATCCCGTCGCGGACTCCAGTCATGGATCGCGCGGGCCAGCACCTCCTTCCCCGTGCCGGTCTCACCCGAGATCATCACCGCCGCCGTAGTGGGGGCGGATTGGCGGGCCAGGTCCACCACGTGACCAAAGGCTTGGCTGCGCCAAACCATATCGTGGTGTTGCGCGGATTTGAGCTCCTCTGACAGATACACGTTCTCACGCGCCAGCTGGTCGCGGAGCCGATTGATTTCTTCGTAGGCCCGCACATGGGCAATCGCGAATCCGATCTGCGTCGCGACCTGTTGAAGAAATTCGAGGACAGTCGGGTCGGGCTGACCGGTTTGGATGCTTCCGATGTTCAAGGTTCCAAGGCAGACATCCTGTACCACCATCGGCAGATTGATCATACGCCCGAGCCCTTCCTGGACATACCAGTCGTCTTCCAAGAAGACCCGCTGTTCGCGGAGATTGGGCCGCACGTGGACGCATTGATGATCGTACACCCATCCCACGGCGCTGCGCGCATGGGGAATGCTGGCATCGCGCTGGAGCACCACCCGCGACAGATTGGTTTCCACTGCGTAGAACTTGAACGCATCGGAATCGGAATCGTAGACCGTTACGCCCGCGCGTTCCCATCGAATGATGTGCGCGAGTTGATCGGTGATGGCGCGGAACAGGCTCGTGCTGTCGCGCTGGGAGTTCAGCTCGTTGGTCACCGACAAAAGCGTGCGATAGTTCAAATCAACGCTATGCATCGTCCTGCCCCGACGACCGTGATGTGGCGTCGCGGGCGGCACCTGCTGAGCCGCCCGTGATGCGAGCCATGTGGATGACATCTTAGGACCGGCAAAAGAGCCTAATCCAGTTCGTTGGCCTCCGTACGAGCATGCGCAGATGCGGAATGGCCCGCGCATCGGCGGGAAGACTTGCCATTCCAACGAGCGGCCGGCTGATGCGAGAATCGAGCGGAAAGGAGACGGGCGCTCAGCGGAGCGGAACGATCGGCCGTCCCGTTCTCGTGTCGTCACCGGATCGCAGCCGGGCCGGACTCCGTCCCCCTTCCGGCCCCAGCAGGCCGGAGCCTGGTCCGATCGAGGGCGACAACGGAAACGACGAGGAACCGAGATCAGGACTTCTCTGCGGAATCGTCGAAGGAGTCGAACGGTGCTCGCGCCGCATCTCACGCCCCGGGGCGGACGCGCTGCGATGGGACGAGAACCCCGAGTCGGTGCCGGAACGGAACCGGTTTACTTCGCTCAAGAGATCGTTCCCCGCCAATCCCACGGGTTCATCCCGGGGTTCGATCACCAGATTCGTCGCCATGATCTCCTCCGCCATGGACTCGGCGGACGGCAATTCGTCGGCATAGACATCGGTTTCATATTCCGCGGTCGACGGGGTCGCCAGGGACGACCAGACCGATTGGCCCGATTCCGCCACATTGATCTTCGTGAAAGTCGAGAGGCCCGGCCTGATCGGATGTTCCCGGAGTTCCTCCGCCGGGATCGCGATACGTACGGGCACCCGTTCGACGATATGAATAAAATTTCCGGTGGAATTGTCCGGCGGGAGCAAGGCGAACGGGCTGCCGCTCCCGGGAACCAAGCCTTCGACGGTGCCGTGGAAGGTTTGCTTCGATCCATAGAGGCTCACGTTGACCAGTGCCGGCTGCCCGGGTCGCACATGCTGCAGCTCCGTTTCCCGGAGATTCGCCTCGACCCAGAGGTGATCGAGCGGCACGATCGTCATGAGCGGCGCGCCCGGCTGCACGCGGTCGCCCACCTGCGCCTTGCGCTTCGCCACGTAGCCCGAAATCGGCGCACGGATCTGCTGCCGCGTGTATTCGAGATAGGCCTCGATGAGCTGATGCTTCGCCAGTTCCACGGCGGGGTGATCCATCACCGTCGTGCCGCCGATTTGCGCATCCAATGTATCGAGCTCTGCCTGCGTCTCGCGCACCTCGGCTTCCAACGACGCGATCTTGTCGGCCGTGTTTTGCACGATTTGCTTCGACACCGCGCCGCTGGTCACCGCCCGCCGGTACCGCTCCATGTCATGGTCGGCCAGATCGAGGCGAGCGGTTCTCGAAGCGAGCTTTTCCGCCACCTGCTTCCGCGTCATGAAGAGCGCGGCGATCCGCCGCACTTCCTCGCCCAGGTGTCCGCGCGCCCGGCCGAGCGCGGCGTAGGCCAAATGCTCGTCGAGCCGGATCATCAGGTCTCCTCGGTTGACGAACTGCGTCTCCTCGGCCAACACCTGCGTGATGATGCCGGTGGCCTGCGCCGCGACGGGGACCAGATTGCCGGTGACATACGCGTTATCGGTGCTGACCCAAAACCGGTCGTGCGTCCACCATCGGCCGAAATAGAGGGCCGCGGCGATCAACATCAGCACCGCCACGACCAGGAGCCGACGATTCCGGCTGGCGCGAATGGCCTTGGGCTGGAGCCTCCGTGGAGGCGGTGCGGGAGAGGGAGTCGGTGCATCAGGCATTGTCGTTGTACTCATCTCTATCAGCTCGGTTGATGTGTGGGTCTTTTTTCGATGTCCGGATTATGGTATCCACCGCCCAACGCTTCGATCAGATCGACCGCCGCTACCAGCTGGTCGCTTTCCAATGCTCGGAGCACATACTCCTGTTCGAGCATCGGATACTGATGGCGCAACACCTCGCGATCGTCGTCCAGACCGCTGACGAGCCGCACCTTCGCCAATCGCCAATCTTCACCCAACGAGGCCAGCAGGCGCTTGTGCGATTCCATCATCTCGCGTGTCGTTTGCCAAGCGCTCAAGCTGTCGGCGACCTCCCGCAAGGCGTCAAGCAGGGTATCGTTATACAACTCCACCGCCGCATCGTATTCGGCACGTTGCGCACCCAATTCTCCTCGCAAACGACCGCCTTCAAACCAAGGCATGCGCAGCCCAGGCGCCAGCCCATAGGAGAAACTTTGGCCGCTGAACAGAAAATTGGCCAGTTTGTCGGTGCCTTTCGCCAAGGTCAACGCGTTGAACCCCACGAATCCCGTCAGATCGATCGTCGGATAAAACTGCGTCTTGGCGACCTTGACCATCCGCGACGCCGCATGGGCTCGATACAGAGCGGCAGCGAGATCGGGGCGATGGACGAGCAGCCCCATGGACAGCTGATCGGGCGCCGCAATCTGGCCGGGTATGACCGCCGTCGGGCGCTCAAAGAGATGCATCGCCTCGTCCGGTCCCTTGCCCGATAACCGTGCGAGCAGATGACGCTGCACGTCCAGTTGATCACGAATCGCGGCTTGTCGTTTGAACGCCGCTTCATAGTCCGCCACGGCGATCTTCACCGGCTGATCGTTGTCCAGCCCGAGGCGAAAGCGGGTTTCCGCGAGCTTTCTGAGCTGATCGCGGATGCCGACGATGGCTTTCACGACGTTGAGCTGTTGCTGGAGCGCCTGACCGCGGAAGTAGGCGCGCGCAATCCCGGTGGTCAACCGCAACTGAACTTCTGCCCGTTCCGCTTCTTCGGCCGCCGCATGACCCAACGCCGCTTCGAGCATGGCTCGATTCTTTCCCCAGAAATCGAACTCATACCGGAAGCTCAACGGGTTGATGATGCCGTACATGATCCGGATGCCGGCGACTTCCGGATTCAGCGCGGCGAACACGCCGTGTTGCGAGATCCGCTCATAGGTGAGCGAGGCATCGGCTTCCAAGAACGGCAAGAGCCGCGCGCCTTCGACCTTCACCAACGATTGCGCCTGGCGCAGCCGCGCCGATGCTTGCTTCAATCCCGGATTGTCCTTCAGCGCCGTCTCGATCAGCCCGTTCAATTCCTGGTTGCCGAACTGTTCCCACCAACGATCCTCCGGCCACTGCTGAAGCCGGTTTGTGACCTCAGCCAGCGTCTCCTTCATCTCCGGCGGCTCCACATATTCGGCGGGAGGATCACCGGGCGGAATCCAGGCACATCCGCTCGCCAGCAGACCGCCGCTGAACAAAAGCGCGAGCGCACGACGACAGCCGTTGACCAGCGGGGATGTCATGGCACCTCCTCCACCAATTCCTCCGCGCGCATCTGCCGCAATTCGTCCGTCGGGGTCGGCGAGAGCGGCAGATGGGTCGGATGGGCGAACCAGACCAGCACACCGATGGCGATGAAGAGATACCCGGCGACGAGAAAGGCATCGTTCAAGCTGAGAATCGCCGCCTCCTGCTTGATCAATGCTCCCAACTTCCCCTGGATCTCCGAGGAGGTCAGCCCCGCGGCACCCAGCTTGTCGACCAGCCGTGAGAGCGGATCGAACGAGATCGATTGCCGCCCCCCGAAATGGTCCGCCAGATGCAATTGATGGAAGTGGGCCCTGCGAAAGAGGATGATGCCCTGAAACGTGATTCCGAACGCGCCGGCTGCGACGCGCAACACATTGGCGACTTCGGCCGCGCGCAAGACCAGGGGGCCGGATAGGCCGTGCAAGGTCAGCACGGTCAAGGGCGTGAAGAAGGATCCCAGGAAAATGCCCTCCACCACCATCGGCCAAAACAGCTCCTCGTAGGAGTGCGGATCGTCGAACAACCCCAACCAATGAAAGGTCCAGGCAAACCCCACGCTGTTGAGACAGACCAACCATCGGGCGTCGATGTACTTGCAGAGGTAGTGCATCACCGCGATAGTCGGAGCCCCCAGCAAGACCAACGGCAAGAGCGCCAAGCCGGCCAGTTTTGACGAATACCCGAGCAGCACCTGGATCTGCACGATCAAGAGCGAGAGCAGCCCCTGGATCGAAAAGAAGCCCAGGGTCAAACAAATGACCCCGATCAAGAAATTGCGATTCCCGAACAATCGGAGATCCAACGTCGGATGGCGTTCTCCGAGTTCCCAGATGACGAAACAAGGAAACGCCACGACGAGGATGACGGCAATCGCCTGCAAGAACGGCGAATCCAGCCAATCGAAGTCGTTGCCCATGTTGAGCAAAGTCTGCAACCCCAGCAGCAGGACCGCGAGCAAGACAAACCCCACCGTATCGAACCGTCCATAGTGTCGGCGGAACCCTCGTCCGTACAGGAGTGCACCCAGCATACCGACGATGATTACGGTCAACACGAAATCAAGATAGAACAGGAATCGCCAGCCCAACATGTAAACGATATAGCCGCCGACCGGCATCCCGATGGTGAAGGGTGTGATACTGAACAGACCCCACACGCTCAACGCGACCGCCTTCAAGCGTTTCGGATACTCGTTCAGCAACATCGACTGCGCCAATGGGAGTGTGATCCCCCCCGCAATGCCCTGGATGACGCGTGCCGGAACAAATTGCGTCAGCGTTTCGCTGGCTCCGCACAGATAGGAGGCACCGCTGTACACGACGAACGCCGAGATCAACAATCGATAGTCGCCGACCCGACCTGAGAGATAGCGTGCCAGCGGAAACCCCAGCGCCAGGCCGATCATGAAATCCGTTTGAGCCCAGGTCAAAAAGCTGGGCAGGACTCCGCCGAGGTCGCCGGCAACGTGCGGCAGCAGCGCAATATAGGAGCCGGCGTTGAACAGGACGACGATATGGGCCAAGCCGAGCGCGCCGTTGAACAGCACGAACCGCCAGCCCCGCAACCGTCTGAGATACACGACCGCCACCGACGCGTCCTTCCTTTCAGAACGAGGGGGAATACCCGCTGCGCTCGCTCGCAGCCCCCGCCTGTGGAATTGCCACGGGCGCCGCCGACCCAGAGGCCGGCACCACCGCGCGATGGGCCCAGTAGATCGCCCCTCCGGTCAGCACCATGCCGCCGACGAGGTTGCCCAAGGTCACCGGGATCTGGTTCCACAACCACCAATCTGCGAACGTGACGTTCGCCCCCAGCAGAATTCCCGCCGGAATGACAAACATGTTCACCACCGCGTGCTCAAACCCCTGCATGAAAAACAACACCGTCGGCCCCCAGATTGCGACCATCTTCCCGACGAGCGAGGTGGTCGAAAAGGCGAAGACCACCGCGAGGCTCACCATCCAGTTGCAGAGCAGGGCCTTCGTGAAGACGGTCAGGAACCCGGCCGCCCCATGGTGAGCATAGTAGGTCGTTTTGGCTTCGGCGATGGCCACCAGCTTGGCTCCCACGGCGGAAGGCGGCGCATCGCCGCCGGTCGTGACGACGATCCCCAATAACACCGCATACAACATGCTGCCCAGCAAATTGCCCAGAAATACCCAGGCCCAATTCGCTACGACGCGCGTCGGAGACCGCTCCGCGGGGTTCTGCATCGCCGCACATGGAATCAGGGCGAAGCTGCCGGTGATGATCTCGGTGCCGAGCAAGACCGCCAGACACAACCCGAACGGGAACAACAGCGCCCCCACCATCCAGAGGCCCGTCTCGACTGCGGCGGTGACCGCCATGCTCGTGGCCACGCCCAGATAGGCGCCGGCCAGCATGCCTCGGAGAATGAGTTGGCTGGGGGGCAACTGCAATTTCGCGCAGCCGGCCGCCACCATGCTCTTGACCACTTCTTGCGGTTTCACATAATCCATTACGCCCTCCTTGACCATGGGCTCGTTATGAAATGGAGACCATTGCATCCTGGGGAGTGAGCAAGCCACGTGCCAACGGATGGCTCGCCGCTGTTGATCCAAACGGCCCTGTCTTGCGCTGCAGGGCCGAATGAGCGGGGCGACCACCGGGTATGCGTTCCCTGAAAAAGCGCGCGACTCCGCACAGCCGCACGGTGCGGAATCGCTCACAGGCTGGTGTCAGCGGGGCGCCCAGTTCCCGTAAAGCAGCGAGGTTGCAGAGATGCGCGCGGAAGCCTACGATAGACGGATGAGGAACCAATGCGGGCATTGACTCAGTTTCTGACCGACTTGCCGATCGCGCGAAAGCTCTTTCTCGCCTCGCTCATCCCGGCCCTGACCTTGCTCATCCTCAGCATCATGACCTATCGCAGCGTCGCGACCTTCTCCGAGGACGAGGGGCAGTTGAACAACCTCTATTATTCTCAGCGGCTCGCCTCCGAGTACCTGCGCCTCGTCGTCGACTTGGAAACGGGATTCCGGGGCTTCGTCCTCACACGCCAGGAACGATACTTGTTCCCGTATCGGACGGCGCAGGATCACGTTCTCAATCTGGGACGGACCCTCGAAGGCCAGGTGGCCGACTACCCGGACCAACAGGCGATCCTGGCTTCCGTCCAACAGTTGGTGAAGCAGTTCGTGACGGAGAAAGACCGGCTGATCGATGCCGTGAAGGCGGGACATTCCGACGAAGCCCGGCGGTACATCGAGGAAGGCAAGGGCCGTGTCCTAATGTTGCAGATTCGGCAGGACATGGCACAGTTCGAGCATCTGGAAGAAGCGGCGCTGAATCAACGGGTCGTGAAACTCGGGCAAGACCGGGACACGATGCTCACGGTCATCTTGGGGGGCGGCCTGTTCGCCTTGGTTTGCATGGTCTCGGCACTGCATTTCATCGCGCGGTCGATCACCACGCCGCTCAAGCGCCTGGCGACAGCCGTGGGCACTTCGCAACCCGGCCTGATTCCCGTGGCACCGGCCCTCGAACGGGGGGACGAAATCGGCCATCTCTCAAGAGCGATGCATGACATGAGTCGGGCCATCCAGACTCATATCGCCACCGTGGAACGCTCCGAGGCCGAATTGCGACAACTCAACACCGACCTCGCTTCCTCCGAAGCGAAATACCGCACGATCGTCGATCACGCGCCGTTCGGAATCTTCACCACACAAGGCATGCGATTGATTTTCAGCAACCGGTACAACAGTGCGCTCGCGGGGCTCGCTCCCGGCGAGGAACAGGACCCCGAATCGGTGCGACGAGCGATCCACCCCGAAGACCGCGACCGGGTGCTGACCGAATATGCAGAAGCGGTCAAACAGGGTCATCCTTATGAAACCGTGTTTCGGTTCCTGCACGAGGACGGGTCCATCCGCAAGGTGCTGAGTCGGCGCATTCCGATCACCGATACGGCGGGCCAGGTCACGCTTTATCAGGGATTCAACATCGACATCACGGAGTTGGAGTTGATGCAGGCCCGACTGAGCCGCGCCGAACGGCTTGCCACGCTGGGACAGGTTGCAGCCGGCATCGCCCACGAGATCCGCAATCCGCTGGTCGGCATCGGATCGACCACCTCCCTGCTGCTGGACGACATCGACCCGAACGATGCACGCCGACCCGACCTGCAGACCATTCTGCAGGAAACCAAGCGACTCGATCGGATCGTGAACCAGATCATCGACTACGCGCGGCCGCGTGAGCTGGTGGCCGTCCCGTTCGATTTAGCCGGGCTCGTGCAAGAGGTCATCAAGGTGTTGGACGAGCCGCTCGCGAACAAGCGGCTCCGGGCCGTCGCCACCGAACCCGCCACCCCGCCGATACTGCAGGCCGATCGGGATCAGATGAAGCAGGTACTGCTCAACGTCGTGCAAAACGCCATCGACGCCGCCGCGCCGGAGCAAACCATCGACATCGGCATCAGCCTCCAGGACCAGGCGGTGGAACCGAGCGTGACGTTGACGGTCTCGGACCATGGCGTCGGCATCAGTCCTGCGCATCTGCCGCACGTCCTTGAGCCCTTCTTCACGAGCGGCAAGCGCCAGGGCACCGGATTGGGCCTCGCGATCTGCCGGAACATCCTCGAGTCGCACGGGGGCACGATCACGCTGGAAAGCGCGCCAGGCGAGGGCACCACCGTCCGCATGTGGATTCCACTGCGGCAACAGAGACGCATGTAAGGAGATCACGTTCATGCGGGCTACGATTTTCGTCACCGACGACGAGCCGGCCATCCGCTCCGCCATCGTGAAACGACTCTCGCGACGGCAACACAACGTCACCGGGATCGAATCCGGAGAAGACCTCATCAAGGCGGTGTCGCTCAACCTGCCCGATCTGATCCTGCTCGACCTGAAAATGCCCGGCCTGAGCGGACTCGAGACCCTCCGACAGATCCGACCCCTGGCGCCGCAGGCGCTGGTGATCATGCTCACCGCCTACGGCACGGTGGAAGACGCGGTCGAGGCCATGCGGCTCGGGGCGTATGACTTCCTGATCAAAACCGTCGACCTGGGAGGGATCGATCCGGTCGTAGACCGCGCCATCGAATTTCTGGCTCTGCGCCACCGGATCGAATACACGCTGGAAGACCAGAACAACGCCTACGCCCTCGCCAACATCGAAGCGCACAGTCCGGTCATGCAACACCTGCTGGCGCAGGTTCGCGATGTGGCCGAGAACGCGAAATCCACGGTGCTGCTCCAGGGCGAGACCGGAACCGGCAAGGAATTTCTCGCCCGCGTCCTGCACTGCAACGGGCCCCGCGCACGCGGTCCGTTCGTCAGCGTGAACTGCACGGCGATCCCCCGCGACCTCTTCGAAAGCGAACTCTTCGGCTACGAACGCGGCGCCTTCACCGGCGCGCATCAGCGCAAACGCGGCCTCCTCGAGAAGGCGGAGGGCGGCACCATCTTTTTGGACGAAATCGGCGACCTCGATCCGGCCATGCAGGCAAAATTGCTCCGCGTCCTTCAGGATCGAACCTTCCGCCGGCTCGGCGGGACCGAAGACCTCTCGGTCGACTTCCGTCTGATGACGGCCACGAATCGGGATCTGAAGAAGGACGTGGCGCGCGGGGCATTCCGCGAAGATCTGTATTTCCGCTTGAACGTCGTGGCATTCGAATTACCGCCCCTGCGCGTTCGGACCGACGATATCCTGCCGCTCTGCATGCAGGCCGTCGTGCGATACGGCAAAGAGTTCGGCAAGGACGTCACGGACATCGACACGGAGGCCAAGACACTCCTGCAGCGGTACAGTTACCCCGGCAACATCCGTGAACTGCACAACATCATTGAACGGGCGATGATTCTCTGCCACGACAAGACGCTCACGGTGGGCTGCCTGCCAAAAGAACTCCACGACATGCCCCCTCCGGTGGCGGTGGGTGTGCCTCAGGGACAGGAACAGACGATCCGAATCGAGATGACTCTCGGACGCCAAACCCTGGCCGACGTGGAATCGGCCATCATCGACGAGGTGGTCCGCCTCTCCGAACACAACAAAACGCTGGCGGCGAAGCGGCTTGGCTTGACCCGATTTGCGCTCGATCGGCGCCTCAAGAAACAAGCCGACTTCATGTAAACCTCGGCCCTCCCGGCTCACCGAAACCGCCACTTGATTATGACGGTCGTCGAGATTCAAAATGTTCTCGATGGCAATGCACGACTCCTCCACCCGATGGATGTCGCCCACCGTCGTCGGCCTGAGCGCCGTGCTGTTCGTGCTCGACCTGTTTATGCCGCTGGGGGTCGCGAACGGGGTGCTGTATGCCGGGGTGGTGCTGCTGACGTGGTCGTCGTCCGACCAGCGCGTGCCTTTGCGGACCGCCCTAGGCTGCTCGATCCTCCTGATCGCGGGAGCCTTCTTCGGCCCCCACATCGATACCATTCCCCTGTGGGTCGGAATCACGAACCGCACATTGAGCTTCAGCATCGTATGGGTCGCAGCCGTGCTGCTGCACCAACGTCAGCGCGCCGACATCCAGCTCCGCTCGGCCAAAGTCGAGTTGGAGAAGCGGGTGCGGGAACGGACCAAGGAACTGGCCGACGTCAATCAGGCGTTGGTGGACGAGATCGCCGAGCGCGTCGAAACCGAGCAATCCCTGCGCGCGAGCGAAGCGAACTTGGCGGGAAGCCGCCGGGAATTACGCCATCTGGCCGCCCAGTTGCTGACGGCGCAGGAAGAAGAACGGCGCAGGATTTCACGGGACCTGCACGACGACATCAACCAGAGGCTGGCCATGTTGGTCGTCCAGGTCGAGTCGCTCGAAACCTCGCTCCCCGCTTCAGCCGGACATCTGGGCCGGAACCTTCGTTCCATTCAGGACCAGCTCACCGAACTCTCCGACGACGTACGGCACCTGGCCTACCAGTTTCACCCGTCGATCCTGGACGATCTCGGCCTCACCGTGGCGCTTCAGCGCCTGGTCGACGACGCCGGCGAACGTTCGGGAATCGCCGGCACCTTCGAATCCCGGGGCACGCTCCCGTTCGTCTCGCAGGAAGTCGCGACCTGCCTCTATCGCGTGGCGCAAGAGTGTCTGGGCAATGTCGTCAAACACGCCCGGGCGACGGAGATGCGGGTGATGCTCCAGACTGAAACCGACCGGATCGTGCTCGTCGTGGAAGACAACGGGGTGGGGTTCGACCTCCAGTCGACGGCGGACCACCGTGGCCTGGGCCTGATCAGCATGAGTGAACGGGTCCGGCTCGTCAATGGCACGGTGACGATCCATTCCCGCCCGCAGAAAGGCACCAGGATCACCTTCCAGGTGCCCCAGGTACGGGTGACGGCATGAGCAGACCACGGGTCCTCCTGGCGGACGACCATACCCTGGTGCTCGAGGGCTTCCGCCGCATCGTGGAGCAACGCTGCGAGGTCGTCGGCTCCGTCGAAGACGGCCGCTCCCTTCTGGAAGCCGCCGCACGCCTGCACCCTGATCTGATCCTGCTGGATATTTCGATGCCCCTGCTCAACGGCATCGATGCGGCACGGCAGCTCCACAAACAGGTCCCGGACGTCAAACTGATCTTCGTAACCATGCACGCCGATCCGGCCTATATCAGTGAAGCGTTCAAAGCCGGCGCTTCGGCCTATTTGCTCAAGCGGTCGGCCGCGCGAGAATTGGAGTCGGCCATCGATGCGGTGATGAAGGGACAGTATTACGTGACCTCCCTGCTGACCAGGGATTTGGTCACTTCCCTCACCCAGGACGGCGCGAACGTCCTCGCTCAACGGCAGGAACTGACGCCACGCCAGCGCGAAGTGCTCCAACTCGTGGCCGAAGGACGCACGATCAAGGAAACAGCTGCGCTCCTCAACATCTCCCCCAAGACAGTCGAGTTTCACAAGGCCCAGATCATGTCCCAACTCAACCTGCACACCACCGCCGAACTCACCAAATACGCACTTTCCCATGGGCTGATTTCGACATAGGGCGTCGACGCCCCATTGTTCGCCTCTCTCCTCGCAAAGAAATCATCCCCACCTAGGGAACTTACAGACATGACCTAGGATAACGCCTAGTGCCTCTCATCCGCCCTTTTCGATTACCCTCCCGAGAGAGATCGAATACGCGCATCCACGAATCATGCGGAATTCCGCTGATTCGTTGCGGACTGAAAACCGTGGACGTTCGAATCGATCGGAGGTCGTAGTCATGCTGGCACGGGCACTGCGCTGTGAATTTTGCCACCGGATCCAGCAGGACGAATCCAGACTGGCGCAGGACGGGCCGGAGCCCCCATCCCTGCCTCTGCAGCGGCAGGCGTTGCTGCAGGAACTGATGTTGTACGACGGCTTGTGCGCGCAGTGCGAGGGGTTCTATCACCAGCTCGTGACGTACAGCAGGCCGCAGGACCCGCGGGCAAACCAACCCGCGGCCGACGCGCATCTCTAGGTAGGATGGAGTCACCGAAGGACCGTCGATGAGCGTTCCGACGCAGCCAGTCGTTGCCGGACACCAACCGGGGCCTGGTCTCATCGTATTCGGGGATGCACTCCAGTTGCGGTTCGTCAACCAGCGGGCCAGGGATCTGCTGGGGGGGGTGTCGCCGATCGAACGAGGGACGGCCTGCGATCCGGTTGCGATGGAGATCCTGCAGATGAGCGAAACCCTGCTCCGGCAACTGCAGGAATTGCTGGCCGGACAGGAGTGGAGCTATGCGGACCTCCATAAGGAAATTCCGATCGAGGGCCATCGGCTGGACATACGGGCGTTCGGCTTCGCCGGGCTCAGCCACCGGGACGAAGTGCACATTGTTATGTTGTTGAATACGGTCGAGGTGAACGGTTCGATGGCGGCATCTGACCCACCGAACACTCGGGACGCAGCTCGGCCGATGGATCACTGACGGAGAGTGCCCGAGAAATGATCACGCCGGGGCTCGAAGGCCTCCTTGGAAGCCTTGGAGCGGGAGACGAGGCTCATGATGGGATGCCCACGATGCCAGAACCTCATGGTGGAAGAAATATTCGTCGACATGCAGTCCGATACAAGCCCTTCGAGCTTCAAAGGCTGGCGATGCGTCATGTGCGGCGCTATTGTGGACTCGCTGATACTGCGACATCAGGCCGCGCCCCCGCAGCCGATCTATCACCAAACCCGTGCCCGCAAGCCGCTGGTGTGGATGGGCTGATCAAAGCGTCACCGTTGAAACCTGCCAGGTCAGTCCCGGCGAGCCGGGCTGTGATGGACTCGTTGCTCCGCGAGCCCGCTGTGGTTCCCCTCCTGATCCACCACACACCGCCCGCTCTCTGGACGTACTGACCTGGCACCTTTTTCTCGTAACCAGACGCACAGGCAAAGGACGACGACCCGATGCACAATGTGTTTCGACGTACGACATGGATTCCGTTGACGCTATTGTGGCTTGTGACCGCCCACTGTACCGCCGCGCCGTCGACCGGCCCCGGACGGACGGTGCACTACATCCAAATCCGCGATTCGGTGTCTCCCACTCAAGTCTATGCCTCCGTGGGCGACGAAATCCGGTGGCAAAACCTTCGTCCCGACGCCGTGAAGATCGGCCTGCTGGACGCGCGCGGCTTGGACGAGGCCTCCTGCGCCGACGGGTTCCGCCGCTTCGGATTGATCGAGGATTCCATCACGATTCATCCGCGGGAATTCGCCAGCCTCTGTTTTTCCAAGCCGACTGTGATCCGTTACAACGTATGGTTCGACGCGAAGGATCCTCGCGGCGAAATGACCCGCACCTCCACTGTTTGGATCCGCGACGCGCGCCACTGATTCCCGGTGGCGCCCCAAAAAAAGGAGCATAGGAATGCGCAGCAGCACCAAATCGTCAACCAAACACCCCCGCCGCCGCGTGGCGGCCTCCGCCCACCGCACCGGCGAAACGGGCAAGGCAAGTTCCAACGGACGCATGCGGGTTCTCACCAAGCGGGAACAGGAAGTGCTTTCGCTTGTGGGCGCCGGACTGACCTCCCGCCAAATCGGAAAGAAATTGCGAATCTCCGCCCGGACGGTCGAAGTGCACCGTTCGCACGTCATGCGCAAGCTCAACGTCGGCAGCCTCGTCGAACTCTTGCGCACCGCGTTGCAGCATCGCCTCATCGAGTGGGGTTTTCCGCATGCGTGAGCCCGCTCACCCGTCGAGGCATCACCTCGGACGCCGCGCGAGGCTGCCGGAGATCCTAGCGCTCGCACTGCTGTCCGCCTGGTCCCCTTGGACCATCCCGACCGGCCTCGCCGGGGACTCCGTTGCGCCCAGCTACTCGTTGAAATCGGTCCTGGACTTGGCCCTGGCACGCAATCCGGCATTGGGCGCCGCAACCGGACTCATCGAGGAGCACCAAGGTCACAGGACCGCCGCGGGGGCCTACCCGAACCCCACGATCAGCGGCAATATGGGACGAGGAGAAATCCGGGACACGGGGCGGGCGAACCTGAAGGAGCAGCTCGCCCGGGAGTCACTGACGGAATACAACGCCACGATCGGTCAACCGCTGGAATGGCCGGGAAAGCGCGCGGCCCGTCAAAGCGCGGCCGAGGCCGGAGTGGCGGCCGCAAGCACGGGGTTGGTCGAAACTCAGCTGAATTTGGCCGCAAGCGTGAAGATTGCATTCTACGAGTTGCTGTTGGCCCAGCGCGATTTGGAATTGGCCAAGCAAAACGGTCAGATCGTGGAGGACGTGCGCCGGATCGTCAACACCCGCGTGAAACTGGGCGAGGCTCCTCGTTTTGAAGCCGTGAAGGCCGAGGTCGAGGTGTTGAAGGCAAACCAGATCATTACACGCGCCGAGAATGTGGTACGCGTCGCCCGTGTGACGTTGGATACGCTCACCGCCGGGGCCTTAGGCTCTGATTACGCGATCCACGGCGATTTCGAATCCTTTCGTCAGGACCTCTCGCTCAAGGCCCTGCTCGCCAGGACGGTCGAGCAACACCCGACCCTCCAACGGCTCACCAAATTGATCGAACAGGCCGATCGCACCGTGGAGTTCGAGCGCCATTCACGCGTGCCCAACCTGACGGTCAACGGATCTTACTGGCGGGAGATCGGCCGTGAAGCGATTTCTGCCGGGCTGAGCATCCCCACCCCGCTCTGGTACAACCGCCAGGGCGAAATCGCCGCCGCCCTTGGAACCAAGCGCCGGGAGGAAGCCGAGTGGTTGCGGGCCAAGAACGGGCTCATGAAAGAGGTCAATCAGCATTTTCAGGATGCGCAGACTACGGCCAACATGATCGACGTGTTCGAAAAGGGGCTCCTGAAACAGGCGCAGGAAGCATTGAGAGTCGCCCAATTCAGCTTTCAGCAGGGCGCCTCCAGCTTGCTGGAGGTCCTGGATGCTCAACGGGTCCAGCGGGAAATCTTGATGGACTATGCCCAGGCGCGCTTCGATCTCTCCGTATCGCTGGCTCGGCTCGAACGGGCGGTGGGAGGGCTGCTGTGAAACACAGACGGGCCTGTCTCTTTCCTCGGCTCCTGGGGACCGCGGGGTGCCTGATCGCGCTACTGGGCACGGCTGCCTGCGACAGCACGCAGCCCGGAGACGCCGCCGTGAAATCCGCCCCCACGCAGCCGGCCAAGGGCCTCGCCCGGCTGTCTCCCCAAGAACTGCTCAGTGCGGGGGTCGCGACCGAAACAGTCACTCGTCGAGAGTTCCGCTCGGCAAGGGAATTCCCCGGCACGGTGACGCCCAATCACCATGCGCTCGCAGATGTTACGACGCTAGTCCGCGGCCGCGTGGTGGACGTGTATGCGGACCTCGGGCAACAGGTGAAGTCCGGAGACCTGCTCGCGATTCTCTACAGCGGCGAACTCGGAATGGCACAGAGCGCCTACCTGAAGGCCGACGCGAAGCTGTACGTGGCCGAACGGTCGTATGAGCGCGCCAAAATGTTGCTGGCCGAAAAGGTGATCGGGTTGGCGGAAGAACAGCGCCGCAAAGGCGATCTGCTCACGACGCAGGCCGAGAAACGAGAGGCCCGGGACCGCCTGGAACTCTATGGGATGTCAGACGACCAGATCCGAAAGCTCGATCGCGACCACACCATTCGCTCCTACGTTCCGATCATGGCGCCGTTCGACGGCCGCGTCATCGCGCGGAACCTGACCAAAGGCGAAGTCGTCGAGACCACCGAGAAACTCTTCGTCGTCGCCGATCTGTCGGTCGTGTGGGTGTTGGCGAACATTCCCGAAAAGGATATTCCCTTCATCCGTCAGGATGCCGCGGCCAGCGCGCAGCCGGTCGACATCCTCGTCAATGCGTACCCGGATGAAGTGTTCCGCGGCAAGATCACCTACGTCGGGGACGTCCTCGATGTGGCGACCCGGACGATGAATCTCAGGCTGGAACTGCCGAACCCCGACAAGAAGTTGAAACCGGAAATGTTCGCAACGATCCGGGTCTGGTCGGATCCGGAACCGAACGTGCTCATGGTGCCGGAACGTGCCGTGCAGCGGGATCGGGATCGCCGTTTTGTCTTCGTGCAGCGCGAGCCCAACGTTTTCGAAGCCCGCGACGTCCGCCTCGGTCCGTCCAACGGCCGTGACGTGAAGGTCCTCGACGGATTGCAGGAAGGGGACACGGTCGTAACCAACGGAGCGTTCGTCCTCAAGTCCGAACTATTCGGAGAACAGATCTAGCCCGATGCTCTCTTCCCTCGTGGCCTTTTCGTTGCGGCAACGCGTGGTCGTGGTCGCAGTGGCCTTCATCCTCATGGCCGGCGGCCTCTACGCCTTCCGTACGATCGCCATCGATGCATTTCCCGACGTCACCACGGTGTTGGTGCAGGTCGTCACGAAGGTGCCCGGCATGTCCCCGGCCGAGGTGGAGCAGTTCGTCACCTTCCCCTTGGAACTGCAGCTGATGGGTGCCCCCGGGCTCACGGACATCCGGTCATTCTCGAAAGTCGGCCTGTCGATGATCACCGTCGTGTTTCGTGACGACATCGACGTTTATCTCGCCCGGCAGGTCGTGCTGGAGCGGGTCCTCGAAATTCAAGACCAACTGCCGCCCGGCTCGACCGCTCAGCTCGTGCCCAACACGACGGGGCTGGGAGAGGTGTTCCAGTTTTACCTGGAAGGGCCGCACGACAACGAGCCCGGGTTCGTCATGACCGAGGGCGACCTGCTCGAACGGCGAACGGTGGAGGATTGGACCATTCGGCCGCTGCTGAAGGGGCTGCCCGACGTGGTCGACGTCAATTCGTTGGGCGGCTTCGTCAAGCAATACCAGGTGATCGTGGAGCCGGGCCTGCTGCGAAAGTACGACCTGGCGCTGCACGAGGTCTTCGACGCGGTCGCGAAGAATAACGCCAATGCCGGCGGCAACATTCTCGAGAAGGACTCCGAAAAATATGTGGTGCGCGGCGTCGGTCTGATCAAAACGCTCGACGACATCAACAATATCGTGGTCAAAGAGGCGCATGGCACGCCCGTATTCGTGCGGGACGTGGCGGAGGTGCGCATCGGCCATGCGGTGCGCCACGGCGCGGCCGTCGTCAACGGCAAGCACGAAGGGGTCACCGGGATCGTGTTGATGCTCCGAGGGGGCAACGCCCGCGACGTCGTGCAATCGATCAAGGATAAGATCGAGGACATCCATAAGAAGCAACTGTTGCCGGGCGGCCTGCGCATCGTTCCCTTCTACGACCGCATCGAGCTCATCACCGCAGCGCTGCAAACCGTCTACAAGGCCCTGATCGAGGGCATCGTCCTCGTCGTCATCATCCTGTTCCTTTTCCTCGGAAACGTGCGCAGCGCGCTGATCGTCACCTCCACGCTGATCGTGACGCCGCTCGTGACCTTTATCATCATGGACCGGGTCGGGTTGACGGCCAATCTCATGTCGCTGGGCGGACTGGTGATCGCGATCGGCATGATGGTGGATGGTTCGGTCGTGGTGGTCGAGAACGTCTACCGGCATCTGTCGGAGCACCGGAACGAACCGATCGATAAAACCGCGGCGATCCTGACGGCCGTCGGTGAAGTCGGCCAACCGGTGCTCTTCGGCATCCTGATCATCATCCTGGTGTTCCTCCCGATCCTCACCCTCCAGGGCATGGAGGGGAAAATGTTCCAGCCGCTTGCCTACACGATCATCATCGCGCTGATCGTCTCGCTCGCCCTCTCACTGACGCTCTCCCCGGTCCTCTGCGCCCTGGCCCTCGAACGGGGCAGCGAAGAAGACACGTTCCTGCTCCGCTGGGCGAAGCGTCTCTACGTCCCGACGTTGCAGTGGGCGATGACCCATCGGATCGGGGTGCTGGCGATTGCGCTTGGTTTGCTGGGAGGCAGCCTCGCGCTGTTCCCGTTCCTCGGCGGCGAGTTCATTCCGATCCTCAATGAAGCGGCCATCACACCGCAAATCATCCGCTACCCCAGCATCGCGCTGGACAAGTCCATCGAGATTGAAAAGGACGTGCAGCGCGCGGTGTTGGAATTCCCGGAAGTCCGCTCAGTGGTGTCCAAGATCGGACGATCCGAACTCGCCAATGATCCACAGGAGGCGAATGCCAGCGACCCGGTCGTCACACTTCGCCCGATGGACGAGTGGACCACCGCCAAGACCAAGCCCCAGCTTGACGATGCCATCCGGAAACGGATCGAGCAGGTCCCCGGCGCGAATTTCCTCTTGAGCCAACCGATTCAGCAGCGCGTCGACGAGTTGCTGTCCGGTGTACGGTCGGAGGCCACGGTCAAGATTCTCGGGGAAGACCTGTCGATGCTGCGGTCGCTGGCCGAGAAAATTCAGGGAATCATGAGTTCGATCAAGGGCGTCGGAGATGTCCGCGTCGAGCAGCTCTTCGGCCAAACGTATCTCACCATCGATATCGACCGGAGGAAGATCGCCCGGCACGGCATCAACGTCGAGCACATTCGCGAGATTATCACCACCGCGATCGGACAGGAAACGGCAACCGTCGTGTACGAAGGCCAAAAGCGGTTCGATCTGACGTTCCGCTATCCTGAGAAGTACCGCGACAGCGTCCAGACCATCGGCAATATCCTGCTGACCTCCGGTACCGGCGCCCTGATCCCACTGGGTGAGCTCGCCACGGTGGAATTGCGCGAGGGCCCGGCCCAGATCAGCCGGGAAGGCCTGCAGCGTCGGATCTACGTCGGTTTTAATACCCTTGGCCGCGACATCGAGAGCATCGTCGCCGAAGCCCAGAGCAAGATTGCAGCGCAGGTGCCGATGCCGCCCGGGTACCACCTCGCGTGGGGAGGATCGTTTGAAAACATGCAGCGGGCGATGGCCCGGCTGCGTATCATCGTGCCCATCACCATCGGGCTGATCTTCCTGCTGCTCTTCGCCTCCTTCAATTCAGTACGGCACGCGGCGTTGATCATCCTGAACCTGCCGTTCGCCATGATCGGCGGGATCGTCGCGCTCTGGCTCTCCGGTGAGTATCTCAGCGTCCCCGCCTCGGTCGGCTTTATCAATCTCTTCGGCGTCGCGGTCCTCAACGGGATCGTGCTGGTGTCCTACTTCAACAAGCTGCGGGAGGACGGTTTGAGCAGCCACGAGGCCGTGGTGACCGGTTGCCTCCTGCGACTCAGACCGGTGCTCATGACGGCGTTGGTGGCCCTCCTGGGGTTGGTTCCACTGGCGTTCGCCCACGGTATCGGCTCGGAAGTGCAACGGCCCCTGGCGGTCGTCGTGATCGGCGGTCTTGTGAGTTCCACACTGTTGACGCTCGTGGTGCTGCCGGTGCTCTATCGCTGGCTCGATCGGTCGGATGCGACCCAGCCGACGTCGACTCCCCCGTCGGGGCATGGCCGGGAGGGTGAGGCAGGGTGGGCACCGGAAGGGCTCACGCTGCAGGGCGGCCGCAATCGGCACTAAGGACGTCGGTCTCGTGCAAACCGGATCGGACAGCGGGACCACAGGGAGGGAGGAAGCAAGACATGGCGTGGGGATATCTGGTGCTGGCCGGACTGTTCGAAGTCGTTTGGGCCATCGGGTTGAAATACTCCGAAGGTTTCACGCGGCCTTGGCCGTCGACGGTCACGGTGCTCTCGATCTGCGCCAGCATGGGATTGCTCGCCCTCGCGCTCAAGAGCATTCCCGTCGGAACGGGCTATGCCGTCTGGACGGGCATCGGCATCGCCGGGACCGCACTGCTGGGCATGGTGCTGTTCGCTGAATCGGCCTCGGTCACGCGAGTCTTGTCCCTCATCCTGATCGTCGCCGGTATTCTCGGCCTGAGGGCGTCATCATGAAGTCCGCCGCCGGACCCGAACCTACGCGGCGGCCGCGCCGGTCGCTCCGGACCCCATCGCCATGACCAAACCGGCGAACACAGCCGCCTTGCCTCAGATCCCCCCTCCCGGACAGGGAACGAGATCGTTCGGACAAGCGCTGCTGCTGCTCCCCATCACGACGGCCTTCCTACTTGTGGGGTTTGGCGATCAATGGCTGAGCGATTTCGACCGCCCGTTCCAGCTTATGGCCCTATTGGCCTGGCTGCTGCTCGCGATCATGACGTCGGCCTTCTCGGCCATCCACCACGCCGATGCCCTGGCGACCAGGCTGGGAGAACCGGTCGGGACCGTCATCCTCACCCTGTCTGTCACCGGTATCGAAGTCGTGATGATCAGCGCCTTCATGTATACCGAGTCGGGCAATCCCTCGTTGGCCCGGGACGCCATGTTCGCCGTCGTGATGATCGTACTGAACGGCATGGTCGGACTTTCGCTCGTGCTCGGCGGGCTTCGCTACCACGAACAGAGCTACAACCTGCAGGGGGCCAACGCCTTTCTGGCCGTCATTGTTCCGCTGGCCGTGCTCGGGCTCGTGATGCCGAACTACACGCTCTCCTCACCCGGCCCGACCTACTCACCGCGACTGTCGGCGTTCCTGATCGTTATGTCTCTCGGTCTCTACGGCGTCTTTCTGGCGATTCAAAACCTGCGGCATCGCGACTACTTTCTCGCCCCCAAACGATCCGGGCGCTCGTTCCCCAGGCAAGGCGGACCGGACGGCGCACCTTCCAAACCGCTCTGGGTCCATGCAGCCCTGTTGACGGCGTACCTGGTTCCGCTGGTCGTGCTGTCCGAGCATGCCGCAGTACCGATCGACTACTTTCTCCATCAGTGGCAAGCCCCGCCCGCTCTAGGCGGCATGCTGGTCGCGGCGATGGTCCTGGCTCCGGAATCCCTGGGAGCCGTGCGGGCAGCTTTGGCCAACCAATTGCAGCGCTCCGTCAACATCCTCTTGGGCTCTGTGCTGGCGAGCATCGGCCTGACCATCCCCGCCGTGCTCACCATCGGCTTCCTGCGAGGCTCGACCATCATCCTGGGGCTGGACGCGGTGGACACGACGCTCCTGCTCCTCACGGTGGTCGTCAGCATGCTGACGTTCGCCGCGCGCCGCACGAACGTGCTGCTCGGCGCCGTCCACCTGCTGCTGTTCCTCGCCTATCTCATGTTGTCGTTCGAGAAGTGAGCCGATATGACCGGAGTTGATTAGCGCCGGCCACGTTCCTAGGATAAGACCCTAGGGCTCACGTCAACCGCCCCGCCGGCCACGTGATGGTGCGGGGCCCAGTATCGGCTTGTCACCACCGAGGCGAGCAACGTCCATGCACCTGATACGAACCTTCCGCTCTTCGCTCATCACCCAAATCGGTGCGACGTTCTTTCTGGTGTTTGTGATGTACAGCGCCCTGCTGCTCGTCTCCTCGTACATGACGTCGCAGCTCATCGGCGTCAGCACCGCGATCGATCAGGCCGGCACCGAACGTATGCGCATCTACAGGCTGGCGTCATTGCTGCTCCAACTTTCGACGCCGCAACAGGAGGAGGGGCTGCGCGAACTCATCTCCCAGGAAACCGCCCGGTGGGAGAAGGTCCTGACCGGTTTGCGGTACGGCACGGCCGATCACGCCCCGATCGGTGAGATCGAGCCATCGGTGCTCGGGCAAATTCAGGGATTGCAAGACCGCTGGGACATGCAGCTCCGCCCCTTGATTGAATCCGCCACCAGAGCTTCCGGCGCGCGGCTGGAGCAGGCTCAGCGGGAATACCTCCGGCATGCCGACGAGTTCGTCGAGGCACTCTCCGTGATGGTGCACAGCCTCGAACGCAATGCCGCGGCGAGAACGAAGACCCTGTACGCCCTGCAAATTCTCTTTCTGATCCTGTCGGCCGGGCTGCTGGGCGGCGCCTTTATCCTGTTCCATCGGACGATCCGCCGGCCGTTCCAAGAACTGACCCGCGGAGCCGAACGGCTCGCGGCGGGGGATTGGAACACGACACTCGCCGTTGAGTCCTCGAACGAACTTGGACGGCTGGCGCGTACCTTCGAACACATGGCGCACAGGACCAGGCAGGGCATCGAGGAACTCGAAGCGCTTCATGCGACCGGCCAGGAAATCAGTACGCTGGGCACCGGCGGCATCGAGCAGGTGCTCCGGCGTATCGTCGACCGTGCCGCCGACCTTGTCCGCGTGGATATGGCCGTGATCATGGTCCGCCACTCCGTGTTGGAGTGTTGGATCATCGAAGCCGCTTCCGGCCAGGCCTTCGATACCATTCGCAAGCAGATCCTGCTCACAGAGGAAACGCCGTTTTGCAACGAAGCTTACGAGACCAAACGGCCGGTCGTGGTCCCGGACGTCAGCAACTGCCTGGATCGCCCGCTTCATTTTCGCGACGAATTCGGTGCGCAAAGCTACCTGGTCGTTCCGCTGCTCGGGCCGCACGATTGCATCGGTGTGTTGACTCTCCTGAGCACCGCCGATCAACGGAGGTTCAGCGACTGGGATATCCGCTTGGCGCAGCAATTCGCCGCCTATGCGGCGGTGACCATCGAGAACGCACGGTTGTTCGACGCGCTGCAATCCGAGTCGCATCTCCTCCGCGCGAAACTGCAGGCCGTCGAACGCAACGTCGCCGAGCTGACCCACGAAGTCAAGGCCCCGGCCGGGCGTGTCGCAGAGTTCGCTTCGTGGATCGAATCGGACTATGGCAACCGGTTGGACGACAAGGGCCGACGCTATCTCGAATGGATCAAGAAGGAGGGACGCGACCTCGCGCAGCTCGCGGAGCGCACGCTGGACCTGGCCCGCATCACGGCGATTCCCTGTCCATTGGAGAGCGTCGATACGCAGGCCGTGGTGAAAGAGGTGCTGGACTTGTTGGCGCCCCAGGCCACGGCGGCCGGAGTGACGGTGACGATCGCCGAGGCTCTTCCGCGCCTCGCTTGCCGCCGCATCCACTTGAAGCAGGTGTTGGAAAATCTGATCGGCAACGCCATCAAGTATATGGGGACGCAACCGCACCCGCGTGTCGACATCGGCTGGGAACCCTCCCCACATGGCGCAGTGATCTACGTGGACGACAACGGCATGGGCATCGATCCCGCGATGACGGCCAGGATCTTCGAGCCATTTCAGCGGCTCTGCACCGCCGATATTCCCGGGGCCGGCATCGGGTTGTCCATCGTCAAAACCGTGGTCGAGCAATACGATGGGACTATCTGGGTCGATTCCACGCCGGGCGTCGGCAGCCGATTTCATTTCCGGCTCCCGGTCCCCGGCGGCAAGTCCGCAGATCGAGGGGCTACGACCCCGCACTCCGTATCCCTATTGTCCAACCTGTCCCCTCATTCCGAAAGAGGCTAACCATGCCCACAACCAAGAATTCGACCTTCACCATTCTCCTGATCGAAGACAACGGCGGCGACGTCGAGATGTTTCTCCGCGCCGTGGAGCATGAACTGCCCCGCCATGAGGACGAGCAGGTGGAATTGGTGATCAATGCGACGGCCGAGGGCGGGTTGGAGCGCCTGGCCCGCGAACCGATCGATCTCGTCATCACGGACGTCCGGTTACCTGGCATGAGCGGCATCGAACTTCTCAGACGCGTACAGGATATGAACCGTCGTATCCCGGTCATCGTCGTCAGCTGGGTCAACGCCGTCGATACCGCGATCGACGCCATGCGCCACGGGGCCTTCGATTACGTGGTCAAGCCGTTCGACACGATGGATCTCGCCGCCCGAATCCATCGGGCCATGCGCATGGCCGATATCCTCCGCCACACCGAGCCCAGCGGGACCGATACCCAGACGCTTCCGTTCAAGGACCTGGTCGGCGTGAGCCCTCCGATCAGGAACGTGATGCAGATGATCGAAGCGATCGCCAAGGTTCCCTCCACCACGCTTATCATCGGGGAAACCGGCACCGGCAAGGAGTTGATCGCGAAGGCCATCCACGAACGCAGTGCCGAACGCGACGGCCCGTTTCAGGTCGTCGATTGCACCACGTTCGCCGAGGGCACCGTCGAAAGCGAACTCTTCGGCCATGTCCGCGGAGCGTTCACGGGCGCAGTATCCGATAAGCCGGGGTTGATCGAATCCGGTAGCCGCGGCACCGTGTTCCTTGACGAGATCGGGGACCTCCCGGCCAACCTGCAAGCGAAACTCCTCCGGGTCCTGGAAGAAGGCGAAGTGCGTGCGGTCGGAAGCATCCAACAGAAGAAGGTAAACGTCCGGTTCGTCGCGGCCACCAACCAGGACCTGGCTGAAAAGGTCAAGCGCAACGAATTCCGCAAAGACCTGTTTTTCAGGCTCAACGTTATGGTTATTCGCGTCCCGCCCCTGCGTGAACGGCCGGAGGACATCCCGGTGTTAGCCCGCCACTTCTTGGCCCGCTACGCCAAGGAGTTCAGCAAACAAACCGACGACATTCACCCCTCGGCGATCACCGAATTGGTGGCCTATCCCTGGCCCGGCAACGTAAGGGAATTGCGGAACGTCATGGAACGCGCGGTCATGCTGGCCAAGGGCAGCCGGATCGGCGTGACAGATGTGTCGGGTCTCTTGCAGTCTCCCGATCGGCGAGGACCGGACGGAATGGAGGATTATCTCCACCTCCCTTACGCGAAGGCCAAGGAGCAGGTACTCGCGGCATTCAATCATCGATACATCTCCGCGAAACTGTCGATCCATCACGGCAATGTCACCCACGCCGCCCAAGAGGCCGGACTACCCCGTTCCTATTTTCACGAAATCATGCGACGCTACCTCAAAGAGACCGGTCAGGACGTCAGCAAAACCTGACGCACAAATTGGCCGAAAGGGCTGAACTCCACGCCCCACGCGGGTTTTCGGAGAAATGCTCGAGTGTCCGTGAATGCTGACATCAGCTCGATCAATCATTTCAATCACTTAGTCACCAGATCCCCGACGCGCGTCAGCCCTTACTGACAAAGCGGAGGCCGCTCCTCTCGTCCATCCGTCGATCCTCTCCATTCGTTTTTCACAAGCCACTGATTTCCCAACAGTCTTTTACCTTCCCTCCGCAGGCACCGTGACGCCTCTCCCGCGGCACGTCACTTGATATTCCCATCCTCCGTCATGCGCCGTCCGCACGATCATAACCGGTTCCGCAAAGGGATGTTTCCATCCGACTACGCGAGAGGAGGTGATGACAGGCTGTCTGCGGAACGGCCGAATCGATGGCAGGGACGGCGCCATGAATCATTCATCTGCCTTACAAGGAGGTATCTGCTATGCACGTTTCCGTTTCACGGAGACAATTTCTCAAAGTGACGGCGGGAACCGTCGCGGCGATCGCCGTGGCGGACAAAGTCCTGGCACTGACCGCGCTCCAACCGGTCGTGGAAGTCGGGAACCCGCTGGGCGAGTACCCAGACCGGTCGTGGGAGCGTGTCTACCACGACCAGTACCGGTATGACTCGTCGTTTACCTGGTGCTGCTCTCCCAATGACACCCACGGTTGTCGCGTCCGAGCCTTCGTGCGGAACGGCGTCGTGATGCGGGTCGAGCAGAATTACGACCACCAGACCTATGAAGACCTGTACGGCAATCGCGGGACGTTCGCACACAACCCGCGCATGTGCTTGAAGGGGTTTACCTTCCATCGCCGCGTGTACGGACCCTACCGGTTAAAGGGGCCGCTGATGCGGAAAGGGTGGAAACAGTGGATGGACGACGGCTCACCCGAGCTGACGCCGGACATCAAACGCAAGTACAAATTCGACAGCCGGTTTCTCGACGACATGAACCGTGTCTCCTGGGACACGGCGTTCACGTACGTGGCCAAGGCCTGCATCGTGATCGCGACGCGCTACAGCGGCGAGGCCGGCGCGCGGCGGTTGCGCGAGCAGGGCTACGCCCCGGAAATGATCGAGATGATGAAGGGCGCGGGCGTGCGATGCTTCAAGCATCGCGCGGGCATGCCCGTGCTGGGCATCGTCGGCAAAATGATGAACACCAGGTTCAACGGCGGATGCCTGCCGCTCCTCGATACCTTCATCCGGAAGGTTGATCCGGACAAGGCGCAGGGCGGCAAGTATTACTCGAACTATACCTGGCACGGCGACCAGGACCCCTCCCATCCCTGGTGGAACGGGACGCAGAACTGCGACATCGATCTCAACGACATGCGCTTCTCCAAGCTGAATACGAGCTGGGGTAAGAACTTCGTCGAGAACAAGATGCCGGAAGCCCACTGGAAACTCGAGTCGATCGAGCGGGGCGCCCGGATCGTCGTCATTACGCCGGAATACAATCCGACGGCTTATCGGGCCGACTACTGGATTCCGCTGCGACCGGAGACCGATGCCGCACATTTCCTCGGTGCCTGCAAGATCATACTCGATGAGAATATGCAGGATATCGATTACATCAAAGATTTTACGGACCTCCCGATTCTCGTCCGTACGGACACGCTGCAATATCTCGATCCGCGCGACGTGATCGCGGACTACAAGCTGCCGGATTTCTCCAAGAGCTATTCCGGACGCATCCAATCCCTCAAGCCGGACCAGATCGAGCGGCTGGGCGGGATGATGGTGTGGGACCTGGCCAAAGGCCATGCGGTACCCATCCATCGCGAAATGGTCGGGCACCATTTCAAGGCGAGCGGCATCGATCCGGCCCTGACCGGAACGTTCCGTGTGAAGCTCTTGAACGGCCGTGAAGTCGACGTCATGTCGATCTATCAGCTGTACTTGGTGCACCTCCAGGACTACGACCTGGATACGACCCATCAAATCACCAGAGCGCCGAAAGACCTCATCGTCCGGTGGGCGCGCGACTCGGGCACGATCAAGCCGGCCGCGATGCACAACGGCGAAGGGGTCTGTCACTATTTCCATATGACGGAAATGGGACGCGCGGCGGCCATGGTACTTACGCTGACCGGGAATATCGGCAAGTTCGGGACCGGTTGTCACACCTGGTCCGGCAACTACAAGGCCGGTATCTGGAATGCGGTGCCCTGGTCCGGTGCCGGCTTGGCCGTACATACGGGTGAAGATCCGTTCAACCTCACGTTGGACCCGAATGCCCACGGCAAGGAAATCAAGACGAAGTCCTACTACTACGGCGAGGAGGTCGGGTACTGGAACCACGGCGACACGGCCTTGATCGTCAACACGCCGAAGTACGGGCGCAAAGTGTTCACGGGCAAAACCCACATGCCGAGCCCCAGCAAGGTCCGGTGGGTCACCAACGTGAACATCCTGAACAACGCCAAACACCACTACGACATGGTGAAGAACGTCGATCCGAACATCGAGATGATCGTCACGCAGGACATCGAGATGACGTCTGACGTGAACCATGCCGACGTGGCATTCGCCTGTAACAGCTGGATGGAGTTCACCTATCCGGAAATGACGGCCACGGTGTCCAACCCGTGGGTGCAGATCTGGAAAGGCGGCATCCGGCCGTTGTACGACACACGCAACGATGCCGATACGTTCGCCGGCGTCGCGGCCAAACTGTCGGAGATGACGGGCGATGCCCGGTTCCGCGGCGTGTTCCATTTCGTATACATGAACCGAGTCGACGTGTATCCGCAGCGGATGCTGGATGCCAGCTCGACCTGCTACGGGTACAGCGCCGACGTCATGCTGAAATCGGAAAAGGGCTGGATGGTGATGGGACGCACCTATCCCCGCCACCCGCTCTGGGAAGAAACCAACGAGTCGAAGCCGCAATGGACGCGGTCGGGCCGGATCGAGACCTATCGCATCGAGCCGGAAGCGATCGAGTACGGCGAAAACTTCGTCGTGCACCGGGAAGGGCCGGAGTGTACGCCCTACCTGCCGAACGCGATCATGACGAGCAACCCGTACGTCCGGCCGGACGACTACGGGATTCCCATCACGGCGCAGCACCACGACGACAAGCACGTTCGGAACATCAAGCTGCCGTGGGGAGAAATCAAGCGGCATCCAAACCCGTTGTGGGAAAAAGGGTACCAGTTCTACTGCGTCACCCCGAAGACCCGGCACCGGGTGCACAGCCAGTGGTCGGTGAACGACTGGGTGCAGATTTACGAGTCGAACTTCGGCGATCCCTACC
>WBZO01001572.1_pt1 | contig 33353 bp, 28 predicted proteins | sample 5204261 | NCBI WGS metagenome assembly WBZO01 (sample SAMN12412400, study PRJNA552823) | activated sludge metagenome | isolation source: activated sludge from anammox sidestream of wastewater treatment plant... | place: USA: North Carolina | collected 2017-09
GGGGCGGTCGCTCGCGGATCGCTATCTGGAGCGCGGGCTGTATCACCTGGATAAGAAAAGCTACCAGGATGCGATCGCCGATCTGGTTGAGGCTATTGCGCAGGACCCGTTCAATGCGGAGTTGTACACCACGCGCGGATTCATCTACCTGGACTCCAACCGGCCCGACTACCTGCCTTACGCCACCGCCGACTTTGAGTACGCCCTGTACCTGGACCCGGCACAGTGGGTGGCCGAATATTGCCTGGGCATGATCGCCTACGCGGAAGAACAGTACGACAAGGCGCTGCGGCACTTCACGACAGCCCGCGATTTTGCCCACCTGCACCCGGAAGTGTACTACTATCGCGCATTATGCTACTACCGGCTGGGCGATCCGGAGCGAGCGCTCAAGGAGATGAGCACAGCCTACGATCAGTTCGTCGAGCAGAAGGACAGCCGTAAGAGCTTTGCCCGGCAGTGGAAGGCCGAATTCAAGCGCGCCATCCGCCAGAAGAAGGCGCTGGAACGTCCACCGGCCTCTCGTCGCCCATCGGTGGCAGGCCCTCCCGGCGCGTATGAGCCGCCCCGCCTTACGGGTCCTGATCAGGGGGAATCCGGGGACAGGCCGGATGCAGCGCGTTCCACAGGAGACCCGCGCTGAGTCCCAGCAGCGCTCCGGCCAGCGCCCAGGCTGGCAGGCGGGCCAGTGTGCCGCCCATGATGGCGGGGCTGAAGTCCGGGTAGCTGTGTGCGTGGACTGCCGATTTCAGCAGCATGAGCAGCAGGGCGGCGGGCGCGCTTGATGCTCCGACGCCGGCTCCCAGCAGGATGCTGCCCGCCAGCACCTGCCGCTGCGTCAGGCCGCGCCCGCTCAGATGCCGCACGACCAGCAGGGCGGCCCCGATCAGCGCCAGCCCGGCCCCCAGGATGGTTACGGTCCCCACCCGGCTGTCTTCCGTGCCCAGCCAGAGCAGGATGAGCAGGTCGCAGCCCGCGGCGCCCAGAGTCAGCCTTGGCCCCCGGCGCGGGATGATCAGGGCTGGCGCGGCCGATTCCGGGGTATGGATGGTCTGTTCAGGCATACTCACCTGGCCTGCGCCTTGAAGACTCGCGCGGAGGATGTTACAAACTCACGAATATTGTAACCAGTTTGCCAGGAGCGCCTGTTATGCCTTTGTCACAGACCGCGCCCGCCGCTTCTGCTGATGCTGCGCGAAGCCGCCTTCATATCACGCCGCAGACCATCCTCTCCCGGTCGCCGCGCACCGGCGCCATCATCGGCGAAGTAGAGGTCGCCACGCCGCTGCAAATCCGCGAGGCGGTTGGTCTGGCCCGCCTGGCTCAGCCGGCCTGGGAGGGTATTGGGCTGCGCCGTCGCCTGACGTTTCTCCGATCGCTGCGCGACGCGCTTTACCGCGGGCAGAATCGAATTCTGGATATGCTGGTTGCCGAACAGGGCAAGGTCAGGCAGGAGGCTACGCTGGAGTACCTGGCGTGCCTGGAGCTGGTCGATTACACCCTGCGCACTGCCCCCCGCGTGCTGCGGCAGAGGGATGTCCGGGTGCGTCTGCTGCCGCACCGCCGTTTCACCATCGAACGGTACCCTTACGGCGTTGTGCTGGTGATCGCTCCCTGGAACTATCCCCTGTGGCTGTCGCTGGACCCGATTGTGACCGGCCTCGCGGCCGGCAACACGATTCTGTACAAGCCGTCGGAGTACGCCTCCCAGCTAGGCGAGATCGTGGCCTCGCTGGTGGCGGAAGCGGATATCCCGCGCGAGGTGTTTCACATCCTGCACGGTTATGGCGATGTTGGCCAGGCCCTGATCGCAGCCCACCCCGACTATATTGTGTTCACTGGCAGCGCCGCCACCGGCCGCAAAGTGGCTCACGCCGCTGCTGAACAGGTGATCCCGGTTACGCTGGAGCTGGGCGGCAAGGACGCGGCGATTGTGCTCGCCGATGCCGATGTTGAAGAGGTGGCGGAGGGAATCGTCTGGAGTGGAATGTTCAATGCCGGGCAGACCTGCGCTTCGGTGGAGCGGGTGATCGTGCTCCGCCCGGTTGCCGAACGCCTGATCGCTGCTATGAAACAGGCTGTTATGCGCTATATCTCCAATGGGGATGGCACACCCTCTCCCATGCTGGCCGCCCTGACCACGCCGCAGCAAATGGAGATTGTCCAGCAGCAGGTGCAGGAGGCTCTGGCTGCGGGAGTGCGAGCGATCATCGGCGGTCGCCGGCTGGATGGCGACGGGCGCTTTTACGCCCCGACGATTCTGGTCGATGTCACGCCGGAAATGCGCATCTGGCAGGAGGAGACGTTCGGACCGGTAGTGGCCGTCATGGTGGCTGATACTGAGGAGGAGGCGATCCACCTGGCCAATGCCAGCGACTACGGCCTGACGGCCAGCCTGTGGACGCGCGATCCGCGCCGGGCGGAGCATCTGGCTCGCCAACTGAAGGTGGGCAGCGTCTCCATCAATGAGCATCTGTTGATCAGCGGAGTGCCGGAGATGCCGTGGGGCGGGGTCAAAGGGAGCGGCTACGGCCGCACGCATGGCGAGCAGGGCTTACAGGAAATGACCTGCATCCGGACGCTCAATAGCGACCGCTGGGCGCTGCCTCTTGAGCCATTCCGGTACCCGTACACTGCGTTCAAACGAAGCCTGGCCCGGCGCGCTACTCACTTCCTCTATGGCCCCACGCTGATCGATCGGCTGCGGTCGCTGCGCTGATCGGCGTGTTGTTCTGGCCGGTTACGCCGGATCGGACAATGACAGTATGTGGAAGCTCATCCTGTTGCTGGTAGGTCTGCTGACTGTTGTGCTGCTGGGGCTGAGCCTGGTGGACATGGCCGGGGGCGATGAGATCAGCGCCCGCGCGGACCTGCTCGGCGTCCCCTCCGGCGGCGAAGGTTACGCGCGGGCAATCGCCGCCCGCAACTGGCAGTTCCCCCGCGATTACGGCGCTCATCCCGACTTCCAGACCGAATGGTGGTACTACACCGGCAACCTCGCCGACGAAGAAGGGCGGCGGTTCGGCTACCAGTTCACGATCTTCCGCCGGGCTATCGCTCCAGCGCCGGCGCGGGCGGACTCTGCCTCGGAGTGGCGCTCCAATCAGGTGTATATGGCCCATTTCACAGTGACAGATGTTGAAGGAGGGGCTTTCTACCAAAGTCAGCGTTTCAGCCGCGGCGGCGCGAATCTGGCCGGCGCTGAGACAGACCCTCTGTACCATGTCTGGCTGGAAGATTGGAGCGCGACCGCGCAGGACGCGGCCGCTGCCTATACACGCATCCAGGCCGCGACTCCGGAGGCAGCTATCGATCTGCGCCTTGAGCAGGTCAAGCCTCCAGCTTTGCAGGGCGATGGCGGCCTCAGCCCCAAGGGCGGCGGCGCCGGCAACGCCAGCTACTACTACTCCCTGTCCCGCCTGCTGACTGGCGGCCAGATTACGATCGGCGATCGGGTCTACCGGGTCAGCGGCGCTTCGTGGATGGATCATGAATTTGGCACCAGCGCGCTGGGCGAGAATGCTGTGGGCTGGGACTGGTTCGGGCTGCACCTGGACGATGACCGCGAATTGATGCTGGGCCGGATCCGCCTGGCTGGCGGCGGCTCGGAGTCGGTTTTCGGCGGGCTGTACGTGCTGCCGGACGGAAGCACGCGCCGGATTGCGCATGACGACTTCACCCTGGCAGTGACAGATACATGGCTCAGCCCGCACACCGGTGCCGTATACCCGGCTGGCTGGGAGGTCCGCGTTGACATCGGCGAGTCGGAACCGCTGAGCCTCGCCCTCACGCCGCTGCTGGCCGATCAGGAGCTGCACGAAGGCATCCCCTACTGGGAGGGGGCGGTTCGCATCACGGGCGACGCTACCGGCTATGGCTATGCCGAGCTGACGGGTTATGCTGGCACAATGAACGGCCGATTCTAGAGTCTGACGGGAAGGTTGCAGCTCATCCTGGAGAATGTGCTATTATGCGGAAGCAAAAACAAAAACAGGCAGATTGCTGCCTGTTTTTGATTGGGTGCCCTGTATGTGGCGAATGCGGCTAGGTGAGGAAGCTGCGCAGGCGGCGCGACCGGCGCGGATGGCGCAGCCTGCGGAGGGCCTTACCCTCAATCTGGCGGATGCGTTCCCGCGTGAGGCCGAACTTCTGCCCTACTTCTTCCAGCGTGTAACACTCGCCATTTTGCAGCCCGAAGCGCAGCCGCAAGATACGCGCTTCCCGCGGGGTGAGGGTGCTCAGGACGGACTCAACTTCTTCCCGCAGCAGATTGTTGCTGACGCTCTGGGTGGGGGTGGGGGTGGTGTCGTCTTCGATGAAGCTGCCCAGCTCGGAATCTTCCTCTTCGCCCACCGGGCGTTCCAGGCTGAGCGGGCGCCAGGATACCTTGAGCATCCACTGCACTTTGCGCGGCTCGATGCCCATTTCTTCAGCGATTTCTTCGGTGGTGGGCTTGCGCCCATGTTCCTGCTCAAGCTGGCGCTGCGTCTTATATAGACGGCGGATGCGATCGCTCATATGTACCGGCACGCGAATGGTGCGCCCCTGGTCGGCGATAGCCCGCGTGATGGTCTGACGAATCCACCAGGTGGCGTAGGTGCTGAAGCGGAAGCCGCGCGTGTAGTCGAATTTCTCCACCGCCTTCATCAGGCCCAGGTTGCCCTCCTGAATCAGGTCCAGGAAGTGAACGCCGCTGCCCATGTATTTCTTGGCGATGGAGACGACCAGCCGTGTGTTGGCCTTGATTAGATGCTCCCGCGCGGCAATGCCGTCCGCTACGATAGCTTCCAGCGCTGCGCGGCGCTGTGGATTCTGTCCGTTCAGCCGGGAAAGTTCCTTCTGAGCGCGGAGGCCGGCTTCCAGCCGCCCGGCCAGATCCACCTCTTCTTCTGTAGACAACAGGGGAACACGGGACATTTCTCTGAGGTAAAGTCCGACGGTATCATCGGATGAAATGCCGGAGAGATCGAAGCCTTCCTCCTCTTCCTCAATATCATCGAAGTCGTCGTCAAGCTGATCGTCATCCTGATCGTCAAAGATCTCGACCCCCTGGGTCTGCAGGGTCATATAAATCTCGTCGAGATTTTCAACATCCCCCCCATGCACATCGGCGATAATTTCAAGCACATCCTCGCTGGTCAGAAACCCTTGCCGCTCTGCTTTCTCTAACAACTCGCTTACTGCATCTGAATCCCGATCGTCCGTAGTAAAGTGTTTCAAGATACTGTCTCCCCTCGTTACTCCCCTCATACACGATAGACTGGTTACTCTGGCTTCTTAAGTTGTGTCAATACAGCAAAACGGGGATCGATATCATCAGGCAGGCAGTCACATGGGCCGAGATTGAGATTGTGCCCACACTGCGGGCACAAACCGGCACAGTCCGGCCTGCATAGAGGTGCAAGAGGTATGTTGATGATGACTTCTTCTCGCAGGAGGGGGGTCAGGTCCATCACGGCGGCGTCATCAATGAAGAACTCTGACTTGCCCGGCCCCAGCGCAAACAATTCCTGAATGTGCAGTGTAATGGGAACAGACATCGCTGACAGGCAGCGCCGGCACTCCCCTTCGACGCTGCTTTCCAGCACCCCCTGGACAAGGATGCCTTCTGATGTGCGGCTGAGGCGCAGGGTGCCGCGCAGAAAGGCCAGTTTGAGATCGTCAGCTACCAGAAGGGGGGGGACGTCGAACTCCACTTCCCGGCTTGTGCCCAGGCTTTGACTGAGCAAAAATCCTACGTTCAGCTTGAGCACGCGGTTGCTCACGAAGCCGTTCGGTGGAATCACGGTGGTTGACCTTAGTCGAGAATGATAATCGAAATGGTACCAACCTCAGGAAAGGGACGACAAACAATAGCCCCATTCCATCTATAGACTTAGATTGAGTCTATCTCAATAGGAAATAAGAGTGATGTTTCAATTTTGCTGCTGAAGGGTAATTTGAAATGAGAATTATACTAACCAGACTCTCATAAAGTATCGTAACAAATTCATTAGGAGGTGTCAAGTTTTAGGCGGATTATTAAGTTATTTCACAATGACTGTCAAACTGTATCCAAAGGTTACCTGTAACCTTGTGCTATTCAGATGTGATGGCGGCGTGCCAGATGCCGCGCCCTGCGCCTCTTCCTGGCGGCTGCGGCGGCTTCCGGCTGCAATTGGTCTAGATTCTGCAGGGTCGTTTACACTGAAAGTTGTGTATGGTATACTGCCAATGCACTTCGATGGATCATGGGGAACGCCGATTGCCGTCCGGCTCCCCCACTTCGTATACCCTGCAGCGCACCGTTCAATTTGTGGAGGAGAAAATTCCGTATGAAGAACCGTGCTTTGGTGTTTGTCCTTGTGCTTGTCCTCGTGCTGAGCATAGCGCCGCTGGCCGGGGCACAGGGCGGCTTCGTCGCGACGTTCAGCCTGCCCACCACTCCGGCTGCTGACGGCCCGCTAGCCGGCGTCGATCCCAGCGGCCAGACTGTGGTCTACTGGCACCAGCATAGCGGCGATCGTGAGACCGCGCTCAATGAGATCATCGACGAATTCAATGCGGATAATCCGTGGGGCATCACCGTCCAGGGCAGCAATCAGGGTAGCTACAACGATATCTACCAGAAGATGATTGCTGGCATCGCCAGCGGTGAGCTGCCTAACCTGGTGGTGGCCTACCAGAATCAGTCGGCGACCTACCAGCTCGAAGATGCTCTGACCGATATGAACATCTTCGTCAACGATCCCCAGTGGGGATACAACGATGACGAGAAGGCTGATTTCTTCCAGGGCTTCTTCATGCAGGATGTGAATCCTCAGTTTGGTGGCGCCCGCCTGGGCTTCCCGCCGAACCGCTCCATGGAAGTGCTCTATGTGAACCTGGACGGACTGGCCGAGCTCGGCTATGATGCTCCGCCGACAACCTGGGACGAATTCAAGGAAATGGCCTGCGCCTGGACGGCCAGCGGCGAGAACCGCGTTGGCTACACGATCCGTACGGACGCCAGCTTTGTCGCAGCCGCTACCTTCGCCCTGGGCGGCGATATTTTCGACTACGAGAATGATGCGTACGTCTATAATACAGAGCCGACAGTTTACGCCCTGCAGGTCATGCAGGACCTGATCAAGGATGGCTGCGCCAACCGGGTTGCCGAACGGTATGGCGACCAGAACGACTTCGCCAACTCGAAGAACCTGTTCTATATCGGCTCCAGCTCGGGTATGCCCTTCATCGCCTCGGCCATTGCTGAGAGCGAAGCTGGCGAGTTCGAGTGGACTGTCGCCGCGATCCCCTACGGCGATCTGGGCGCGACAACCCCCACCCAGAACATCTACGGCGCTTCGGTTTCTATCCCTAAGTCTACTCCGGAGGAGGAACTGGCCGCCTGGCTGTTCGTTCGCTGGATGTCCGAGCCGGAACAGCAGGCCCGCTGGGCAGAAATCAGCAAGTACTTCCCGGTGCGCGCCAGCTCAGCCACTGCTCTGGCCGACTACCTGGCGGAAGATCCCCAGTTTGCTGCCGCCTTCGCTCTGCTGGGCAACACCAGAGCCGAGCCTCCGGTGGCCGGGTATGATGTCGTCCGCACAATGGTCGAGCAGGAAACCTTCTTCAGCATTCTGGACGGCGCCAATGTCCAGAGCGAGCTGGATGCTCTGACCGACGCCGCGAACGAGGTCTACCAGACCCAGTTCCACCAGTAAATCAGCAGTTGGCTGTATAGAAATCGGGGCGGGTGATCAGGACCATCCGCCCCGGTTTTGTTTCGGAGTATATCCTAGAGCGCGGCCAGGTGCGCGCGCACGTCGGCCAGAATGAGATCGAGATCGGACGGGTTGTGGACGAAGTCCAGGTCATCTGACGGCAGGATGAGCACCGGGCAGGTGTGCCAGCGGCTGATCCAGTCTTCGTAAAGCTCATTAAGCAGGGCCAGATATTCGATGGAGATCTGGCGCTCGTAGGCCCGCCCGCGCATCGTGATGCGCTCCACCAGCGTCCCCACCCGCGCCCGCAGGTAAATCAGCAGGTCCGGCGGCGGCAGGAAGGCCGAAACGCCTTCATATAAAGCGCGGTATGTCTCGTAGTCGCGCTGGCTCATATGCCCCTGGCGGTAGAGGTTGTGGGCGAAGACTTCGGCATCTTCGTATACGGTGCGGTCCTGCAGCACGCTGCCGGGGTGATCCACAAGCTGGCGATGGTGCTGTAAGCGGCGGCTGAGAAAGAAAATCTGCGAGTGGAAGCTCCACCGCTCCATATCCTCGTAAAAGTCGGCCAGGTAGGGATTTTCAGCGTTCGCTTCATAGAACGGCTCCCAGCCGAGCGCCCGGGCCAGGATGCCGGTCAGGCTGCTCTTGCCGACGCCGATATTGCCGGCAATGCCCACGAAGCGCTTGAGAGTCCCGTTGTCGCGCCCCGGGGTTAGTGCTGGTGATTGCTGCTTCGCGCCGCCCGGGCTACCGCTGTCAGTTGACATTCAACAGCCTGTCGAATTCTTCAAACAGATCGTCGAAGAGCTTGCGGCGCGGCCTGGGCCGGATTGTCCAGGTTGTGCGCGGCAGATCGACGTAAGTGGCAATCTCCTGAGCGATGTCGAAGGTGGCGTTTGGATAGGCGATTTGCTTGAGATTCTCAGCCAGAGTTTGCAGCGTAGTATCGCCCGGGCTGTACCATTTCTGCAAAAGGTCGGCAATACCCGTTGGTGAAGGCTCGAAGGTGCCGGCATTGTGGCTGACGACAAAATCCACATTCGGGCTTTCCTGGTAAGGGATAGCGTCGCTCAGGATCATGGGAACGCCGCTGATGGCCGCTTCGGCGATTGTGCCCGGCCCGGCTTTGGTGATCAGCACATCCGCCGCCCGCATCATCACCTCGATATTGTCCACGAAGCCGTAAATGAAGGTGGGCTGGTTCCATGTCATGGACTGGAGCTGCCGGCGCAGCTTATCGTTGCGCCCGCACACAATCGCCAGTTGTGCATCCAGCGCCCGCGCGTTGATCGCCTCGGCGATCTCATCGATCGTGCCCATGCCTTCGCCGCCGCCCAGCATCATTGTCGCCGGGGCATCTGGCGCCCAGTGCAGCGTTTTGCGCGCCTCCCCCTTATCGGCGGTATAGAGGGCGAACTTAGGATGGGCAGGGTGGCCGACCAGGCGCATTTTGTGCGGCGGGACCCCCAGTTTGAGGCCGCGCGAATACGCCGCGTCACAGGGCACCAGGCAGCGATCGACGCCGGGGTGGTACCAGGCTACGTGCGGCTTGGCCATATCCGTAATCACGGTGACAATCGGGACAGATACCCCAAGTTTGTTCCGGCCGCCGACCACAAACCGCGTGAACGCCCCGTGCAGCACAACGAGAATATCCGGGCGGTAGTCTTCCATCAGCTTCTTGACACCGTCTTCGGCAATCAACATGGGCAGCGTGCTGCGCGCCAGGGGGAGCTGAAGCAGTTGGTCAAAGAACTGGAAGTACCAGCCGTAGGTCTTCAGGCTGTGCTTGACCCACTTGGGGTAAATTTCTGGCGCGTACTTCATGGGCGCCGGGGTGTATTCGCGGAAGACATCGACATAGAAGGTCTGAAATCGGCCGGGGTACTGAAGGTTAAGCGCTGCCTCGATGGCTTTTCCAGCCGATCGATGCCCTCCTCCTGTGTCCGACATCAGGAAAACGACACGTTTCATACGGAAGCTGCTTTCTCCCTGACGATAATTCTCTTAAGCACAATAACTCAACAGACGACGGTATTGATCCGGCACCGATTCTGCCATGCCGTTCCGGCGCTCGCCATAGACCGATCGGCCTGTCCGGAACTGCCCCATCCACGATGTGTTGTGCGCCTTATCCCGGTGGAACGCCTGTTAACGGTTCGCACAGGGCATTCTACAATGTTACAACACCATTATCTCATAAGCGTGGCGGGTAACTGCTGTTTTTTGTCTGCTAAGAATGCTCTGTTCCCTCTGTATTTACTGCTCCGTTATTGGTTGAGTTAAGCGCTGCCTCCGCTTCGGACCGGGCTGATCGGCGGCGCTGGTGACCGGCGCTCAACCGGGGTCAGCATCAACGCCTCATCGCCCTGACTTCCGGAAGCACCTCCTGGAACACCATACTCCGAACGGCGGCGTTCGTGGCGATGCCCAGCGGCTCGATCATGAAGCAGTCCACTCCCAGCGCCACAAAGCGCCCCATTGCAGCGATGACCTCCGCTGGCGTGCCGCAGAAAGCCTTTTGCGAAGTCCACTTGCCGTTGCTGAGCGCCTCCGCTTCAGCGGTAGTCCGCCCGACCGCCAGACGACCGAACCAGGTCAGGCGCAGGCTGGCCGGGTCCCGGCCCAGATCGACACAGTGGCGCTGGAGAACATTCATCCGGTTCCGGTAGTGCTCGTAAGGGGCGTCGGGGATATTCCACCAGTCGGCGTACTGTGCGGCGAGACGGGTGGTCTTGTCCCCGCCGCCGCCCACAATGATCGGAGGGATGGGGTCCGGCTTCGGCTCGCAGTAAGCGTTCTCGATGCGGTAGTGCCTGCCGGTATAAGTGACGCGGCCTGGCTCCCGCCACAGACGAGTCATGATCTCCAGAGTCTCGCCTAACTGTTCCACCCGGACGCCGGGAGATGGGTAGGGATACCCGTAAGCGCGGTATTCATCTTCCTTCCAGCCCGCCCCGATGCCCATGATGAAGCGCCCGCCGCTGAGCGCCTGTAAGGTCGCCGCCATCTTGGCCAGCAGGGCCGGGTTGCGATAGCTCTGCCCCAGCACCATCGGGCCGAACCGGAACTGCGGGTAGCGGGCGGCCAGGAAGCTCAGCACTGTCCACGCTTCATGGGTGGGGGCGTCTTCCCAGAAGAAGTGATCAGTCATCCACAGGCTGCTGAAATGCCTTTCCAGATCGGGCAGGAGCGCCTCCAGATCGTCCAGAAAGCGCCCGATCTGGCCTTTTGGCGGCCCGGCGGGCAGCGACAGCCCGAATTCAATTTCTCCAATCATGGTGTCCTCTCCTTCTGCTGGCGGGCGATAGCTTCAGATACCAGTTGATCAGCGCGCTCATTATAGGTGTCGCCAGTGTGGCCGCGGACCCAGTGCCACCTGATGGTATGGCGTTGGACGAGGTCGTGCAGCGCCTGCCACAGATCGGCATTTTTCACCGGCTTGAGCTGCTTCCCCTCACGGCGTCGCCAGCCGTTGGCGATCCAGCCGGCGATCCATTCGGTGATCCCTTTGCGAAGATATTCGGAATCGGTATAAAACTCAATCTCACACGGCTGATTCAGCGCGCTCAGCGCCTGAATGGCGGCGGTCAGCTCCATGCGGTTATTGGTCGTGTCCGGATCGCCGCCGCTCAGCTCCTTCGTTTGTCGGGGGTGAATCAGGATGACCGCCCAGCCACCGGGACCGGGGTTGGGTGAACAGCCACCATCGGTATAGATTCTGATGTGTGGAAGGGCAGGCATGATAATTGCTGGTACCTTTCTCGCAGGCGGTGCTCGCGGGTTATTATAACGGAGATAAATTGCCTCCAGGAGGTGTAAGACGATGAAATGGGTCCGGGTGGAATTTCAGGGCAGGCCGCTGTTCGGAGTGCTGGAAGGCGAATCGATTGCGCTCACATCGTTGAGCTGGGCGGATATCCTGGCCGGGAAGCAGCCGGATACAGTGGCCGCCGTGCCCCTGAGCGAGGCGCGCCTGCTGGCGCCAGTGGAACGCCCCGGCAAGATTGTCGCCATCGGCCAGAATTACTGGGACCATTGCCGGGAACAGAACAAACCCGCGCCAGAATGGCCGATCATTTTTACCAAGTTCACGACATCGATCAACGATCCCGGCGGGGTGATTAGCTGGTCGCCGGCGCTGACCGGCCAGGTCGATTTTGAAGCGGAGCTGGCGGTCGTGATTGGCCGGACGGCGCGGCGCGTCCCGGAAGCGGAGGCGCTCTCCTATGTGTTCGGATATACGGCGGCCAACGATGTCACGGCGCGCGATCTTCAGTACGGAGATAAACAATGGGTGCGGGGCAAGAGTCTGGATACTTTCTGCCCGCTCGGCCCGGCCCTGGTCACTGCCGATACTATCCCCGATCCGCAGCGGCTGGCCGTTCGCGCTATTCTCAATGATCAGGTGATGCAGAACAGCCATACCGGTGAGATGATTTTCAGCGTGGCCCACCTGATCGCGTTTGCGTCGCAGGCATTCACGCTGGAGCCAGGTGATGTGCTCCTGACCGGCACGCCGGACGGCGTCGGCATGTTCCGTAACCCGCCGGTTTTCATGAAGAATGGCGACAGAATCGTTGTCGAGATAGAAGGAATCGGCCGGTTGGAGAACACCTGCCGCACTCTGTAGCGATCCGGCCAGCTAAAGCACGGGGAAGCTCACGGTAACAGTCGTGCCCTGATCTACCTGGGTCTTGAGGTCCAGAGTGCCGCCGTGTGTCTCGACGATAGTTTTGGCCAGGTACAGCCCCATGCCGATGCCCTGCTGGTCATGCTTTTCACGCTCTACCTGGTTGAAGCGGCGAAACAGGTCCGCCCTGCGGTCGGCGGGGATGCCCGGCCCTTCGTCAGTGATACTGAGCGTGATATTGCGCTCCTCACGGCGCTGGGTGATGACAACGGGCCTGTCCCTGGGAGAGAAAGCCATGGCGTTGGAGAGAATCTCGGCCAGCGCGTGGCGCAGGCTTTTCCATTCAGCCATAATTTCGCCGCTGAGGTTGCCGTGATGATATTGAACTTCGATATCGCGCTGCCGGTAGGTAAAGGTGCGGGCCTGGCTGACCGCGGCGGTCAGGGCATCCCACAGGGGGCCGGGCCGGCTGGCTTCCTGGATTAGCTTCTGCAGCTCGCCGGTATCGAGCTGTATCAGCAGCACCATCTGTTCAATCAGCCGGTTCAGCCGCTGGACGCCCGTCTGCATGGTATCGATCAGCTCGCGCGTATCGTCCTCGGTCAGGCTTCCGCCGTGGCGGGTCAGCATCTCGACCACCATGTTGAGGGACACCAGCGGCGTGCGAAGCTCATGGGTGAACATGCGGGCCATGTCGCGACGGATATACGCCAGGGTCTCATGCGCGGCTTCGGCGTAGCGGGTCAGCTCCTGGGTGCGTTTGACCCGGTTGTAGATAACCAGCGACAGGCGTTCTTCATCCACGGGCTTGAGCAGATAATCGTCAATGCCCAGCATCATCGCTTTGCGGATGCTCGCTTTGTCGCCGTGCTCAGTCAGGATGATGAAGGGGATGGAAGTCCATTCTTCATTGGAGCGCACGGCCTGAAAGAACTCAAGACCGTTCATATGGGGCATTTCCAGCGCGGAGATAATGACATCGGGGGGAGGGCCAGTGAGCATCTCCCGCAGCGCTTCCTGCCCATCTGTGGCGGTTGTCACCTGAATCTGGCGCGGCTCCAGCAGCCCCCGGATGGTTTCCTGGACCTGCCGATCATTGTCTACAATCAGGATGTGCCGTTCGTAGGTGGGCATACATACAGACTCCTCAATGCGATCTGCACAGGCTGGCCTGATATAACTTCGTTGTAACACGGACCGGGTTTTGCTGCCAACAGAAATGAAGCGGCGCGCCGCCGGTATTCTGGCGACGCACCGCGGCAATTCACGAATTTGCGCCCCTGGCTGCGCTATGCGCTCACCAGGCCGGAGGCGGACAGGGCGTGAGCGACCTCCTCAGAAGAGGGATCGATATCATTCAGCTTGCCGTAAGGCAGGTTGTGTTCCACCACGTAGGTCGGCAGTTCCTGCACTACGGTTTTCACTACGTGCGAATTGAGCCGGTCCAGCCGCACGCCGGCTGATTCGAGCGCCGTCCGCAGCGGGTAAGCATCCTGCCCGTGCAGCGCCGCCGCGAACAGGATGCCCGGCCCGACCATATCGCTGTGCGGAGTCCCGCGTGGCATATAATTTTCGATCGCATATCCGAAGTAATGTTCGCCGCCTTCTTCCGGACGGGCGTGGCCGAGATGGTTGCAGAGCTGGACTTCCAGCCCCAGGAAATCGATCAGCAGCCGCAGGGATTCAACATCGCCGCGGCCTACACCTTCGGCAATGCGGAAGGCCTGCTGGGCGATAGCGGCCGCAATACCGGCGGCCCACGGGACGAAGCGCTGATCAGGGGGGTTGCGGTTGCGCTCCGCTGCGTAGCGCCAGTCGAGCAGACCGGTGACAATACTGAGCACGTCCACCAGCCCGCCGCCGCGCAGATGTGGCGGGGCGGCCCGGATTATATCCCAGTCGATGATGCACTCCCGCGCTGCACCGGTCACGATATCGGTGGCCCCGCCGCCTTCACGGCTGCGCACCACCCAGGTGAACATCACATCTCCGGGGATGGCGGTGGGCACGAGGATCACGGGCTTTTTGTTCCACCAGCCGACAAACTTGGCCGCATCCATCGCCCGCCCGCCGCCGACCCCGTACACAACTTCGACATGCGGGGGGAGGTTTTTGGCCAGAGTTTCCAGGTACGATCGGTCTACCGATGTCGGTTCGGCCTGGATGGCAATGGGCAGGCTGAGTTGCGAGCTGATCTGCGACCAGACGCCCTTGCTGGTGAGCAAAGCGACCGGGCGCGTCTCGGTAACGGTGGTCAGTTCCCGGAAGGACATCCGGGGCAGGGGCCATACAATGTTCATATGCATCCGGCTCCACCCGGTGTAATACGGGGATAGGACAACTGAAGCAGTACTGGTACGCTGACCAGTGTATAACCAAATGTCAATTCAGGCCAGTTGAAAGTTGGCTTAATTTTACCCCGGCTGACCGGGGCAGCGGAACCGGCCAAACAGTGATAAGATTCGCCAAACACTCATCTGTGCGTATTGCCTGAAGCCTCTCAGGCATGGTATACTGGCTGTGATCATATTGATCCAATTAATCCGAGGATTATATGCTGCCCCAGGATCTGGCTTCTGATCTCCTGATCTATATCGAAGAGCAAGGCTTTCAGATGGGCGACCAGCTCCCCTCTCTGGCCGACCTCAGCAAAGAACTGGGGATCAGTGTCAACAAGCTGCGGGAACAGCTCGAGGTTGCGCGCATCCTGGGGTTAGTGGATGTCCGGCCCCGGGCGGGCATCCGTGTCCGCGAGTACAGCTTCCTGCCGGCGGTGCGGCTGAGTCTCCTGTATGCGCTGTCCCTGAATCGGGAGCACTTCAGCGCGTTTGGCGATCTGCGTATCCGAATCGAGGCGAGCTTCTGGCAAGATGCCGTCACCAGCATGCGGGCGGAAGATCACCAGCGAATGATGGAGCTGGTTGAGGAAGCATGGGCCAAGCTCAACGGGAGTCCGGTGCGCCTGCCACATAAGGAGCACCGCGATTTTCATCTCACGATTTTTTCCCGGCTGGAGAATCCTTTTGTTATAGCTTTACTGGAGGCTTACTGGGAGGCTTATGAAGCGGAAGAATACCATGTCTATGCTGATTACCAGTATCTTCGGGAAGTATGGACCTATCACGAACAGATCGCCCGGGCGATCTGCGCGGGGGATATAGAAGGTAGTCTGAACGCATTTATCGAGCATACACGCCTGATGCGTTATCGCAACAGGCCGGGCGGCGAACCTTCAGTCGGGGCCGGGATAGCGCCGACTTCAGATGCCCATACGCCTAACCATTCATTTTCCGATCCACTTTGACCGTGGCAGTATTCGTTCAATCTCAAGTGAGGCCTTCCTATGAGCATTGTTGATGTCCAGCCCGCTGCGAAAGCGGGGAGCCAGACGGTTATCAACGATTTCTCGATTGTCGCTGCTACTATCAATGGCTCCGGCAGCCAGACCGCTAACAACGTCATTGTCCGCGCCCTTTTCAAGATGGGCATCCCTGTCAGCGCTAAGAATCTGTTCCCGTCCAATATCAAGGGGTTGCCGACCTGGTACTGGATCCGTGTCAGCCGCGATGGCTATATCGGGCGTCAGGAACGGGCTTCTGTGCTGATCGCCATGAACATGGCTACGATTGCCGAAGATGTTGAGAATGTGCTTCCTGGCGCTCTCGTGATTTACCCCGAGGATTGGCGAATTACCTTCAACCGTACCGACGTCACCTTCATCCCCATCCCGGTGAGTTCGCTGGTCAAGGCTGCCGGGGTCCCTTCTGACCTGCGCGACTACCTGGAGAACATGGTCTATGTCGGGGCAGTGGCCGAGCTGCTGGGCATCCCGATAGACCTGATCAAAGAGGCAGTCAGCTTCTTCCTGGGCGGCAAGGAGAAAGCCATCCGCCTGAATATGTCGCTGGTCGAAGCTGCACAGAAGCATCTGCACGAACAGGGCGTCTCTCAGAACAGCTTCCGTGTGGAGCCGATGGACAAGAATGATGGCAAGATTCTGATCGATGGCAATACCGCCTCTGCACTCGGCGCTGTATTCGGCGGGGTGACCGTCATCGCCTGGTATCCGATCACGCCCTCCACCAGCATGGTGGATGCCGCGCGCGATTACCTGAACGCCCTGCGCCGCGACCCGGAAACAGGCAAGGCGACCTACGCTATCGTGCAGGCTGAGGACGAACTGGCGGCGATCGGCATGGTGCTGGGGGCGGGGTGGGCCGGCGCGCGATCGATGACGGCAACTTCTGGCCCCGGGATCTCCCTGATGGCCGAATATGCTGGCCTGGGCTACGCCGCCGAGCTGCCCGGCGTGATCTGGAACGTGCAGCGCACAGGGCCGGCGACCGGGCTGCCGACGCGCACTTCCCAGGCCGATCTGACCTTCACCTACTTCCTGAGTCACGGGGATACGCGCCACGTTATCCTGCTGCCAGGCTCGATGGAAGAATGCTTTGAGTTCGGCTGGAAGGCGTTCGACCTGACTGAGGAACTGCAAACGCCCGTCTTTGTCCTGATCGATCTCGATCTGGGCATGAATATCTGGATGAGCCAGCAGTTTGAATACCCCGACCGCCCCATCAACCGCGGTAAAGTGCTTACCGAAAAAGAGCTGGCCGATATGCAGACCTTTGCCCGCTACCGGGACGTGGATGGCGACGGGATCGGGTACCGCACGCTGCCCGGCACAGATCATCCGCTGGCCGCATACTTCACCCGCGGGACCGGCCACGATGAATATGCCCGCTACAGCGAGCGCCCGGAAGACTATGTCCAGAATGCTGAGCGGCTCCGGCGCAAGCATGATACCGCCCGGACCCTCGTGCCTGCGCCCGTGATTGAGCATGCCGATGTCCGGACGGCCATTGTCTGCTTCGGGTCAACCGAATGGGCGATAGCCGAGGCGCGGGATATCCTGCACGCCCAGAACGGGTTGGAGTTCGCCTATATGCGCGTGCGGGCGCTGCCGCTGTCGCCAGAAGTGAACGAATTTGTTGCACAGTACGATCGGATCTACGTGGTGGAGAACAATCTGGAAGGTCAGCTCTGCCAGATCATGCGGCTTGAGATGCCGCAGTATGCAACGCGATTGACGCCGATCGCCCATCTCGATGGATTGCCGTTGAGCGCTGCTTTTATAGCCGGGAAGATTCTGCAACAGGAACAGGAGCATAAGTAAGATGGGTACTGCACGCGTAGCACCAACCAACGCACTCGGTCTGACCAAAGCAGATTACGGTGGCGCTAAATCCACCCTGTGCCCCGGCTGCGGCCACAATTCAATCTCCAACCAGATTATTGCGGCCGCCTACGAGATCGGGATCAACCCGCACCGCGTCGTCAAGATGAGCGGCATCGGCTGCTCCAGCAAGAGTCCGGCCTATTTTCTGTCGCGCTCGCATGGCTTCAACGGCCTACACGGCCGTATGCCTTCGGCAGCTACCGGCGCGGCCCTGGCCAATCACACCCTCAAGGTCATCGGCGTCAGCGGCGATGGCGACACGGGCAGCATTGGCCTGGGCCAGTTCAAGCATACGGTCCGCCGCAACATGCCGATCGTCTATATCGTCGAGAACAACGGCGTATATGGCCTGACCAAAGGGCAGTTTTCAGCGACGGCGGACCTGGGCCAGACGCTCAAGAGAATCGGCACCAACGAGCTGCCGCCGATTGATATCTGCCTGGAGGCGCTGGCCGCCGACGCCACGTTTGTAGCCCGCTCGTTCTCCGGCTCGATCAAGGAAGTGCTGGCATTGCTCAAGGCGGCGCTGCATCACAACGGCACGGCTGTGCTGGATATCATCAGCCCGTGCGTGACCTTCAACAACAGCCCGGATTCAACCAAGAGCTTTGCCTACGGTAAGGAACACGCCAATCCGCTGCATGATATCACCTTCATCCCCCAGGCTGAAGAGATCATCCTGGAGGATTACGACGAACTCGATAACGACGGCAGCAAGCCGCGTGAGGTTCAGCTCCACGATGGCACCTGGATCCGGCTGCGCCCGCTGGCTAAGGATTACGACCCGACCAACAAGCTGGAGGCCCTGCGCGTGCTGGAAGAGGCGCATATCAATCAGCAGTTGATCACAGGCCTGATCTACATCGATCAGACCCGCCAGTCGATGATCGACTCGCTCCAGCTTGTTGAGACGCCGCTGGCGCTCCTGCCTGAACACCAGCTTCGCCCCGGGCCGGAGGCGTTGAAGCGCATCATGGCCGGCCTGTAGTCCGGATTGCATCCGCTGAATTGTATCCGTCACCGCTAGCGGCCCTTCGGGGCCGCTTCTCGTTTCTGACAGCCGGAGGAGAGTTGCACTTTTGTCGGCATGCTCCTACGCTTGTACTGTCAGAGGCGAGCAGGTCGGGTACGCCCGGAGGAACGCGGGATGCGCGAGCTGGTGCGGGATGAGTTTGCCAGCGGCAGTCTGAATCCACGCTGGAAGCCGTATGTTACAGGCGGCGGGACGATCACGGCTGCGCCGGGCCTGTTGCGTCTGGCCCTGCCGCAGCAGGATGCTGCGACCTATGCGGACGCCCAGATCGCCGATTCGATCGATCTCCCGCGCCGGTGGCTGCCCTGGGAACCTCCCCTGCGCCTGACCGTGCGCGCCTTCGCCTCCGCCCCGGCTGACCGGCTGATCGGCACAGCCGGTTTTGGCTTCTGGAACGATCCAGTTCGCCCTGATCGCCGGGAAGCTCCTTCCCTGCCGGGCGCGCTGTGGTTCTTCTTCGCCGGGGCGGGGAGCAATATGCCGCTGGCGCTGAGGCAGCCCGGTCACGGCTGGAAAGCGGCTACATTTGACGCCCGGAATCCGCTGTTTTATGGACTGCTGCCGCTGGCGCCCCTCGGTTTTCTGGCGATGCGCGTCCCGGCGCTCTACCGGGCCATATGGCCGATCGGGCAGCGGGCGCTTGGCGTGGCTGAGGCTGCCCTGCCGGGCGATCTGCTGGCCGCGCCGCACGAATATACGCTGGAATGGACTGCCCACCGCGTGATGTTCGCGGTCGATGGAGCGGTTGTGCTGGAGACGCCGCGCGCGCCGCGGGGACCGCTGGCCTTTATCGCCTGGATGGATAATCGCCGGGCGGTGGTGACGCCGCAGGGACAGTTTGGCTGGGGGGTGACGGCCGGCGGCGAGCAGAGTCTCTTCTTGCAGCAGATTGTGATTGGACGCCCGTAGCGCATAAAGCGAGGAGGGCAGCATCATGCGATTTACCGACAAAGTAGCGCTGGTGACCGGCGGCGGGCGGGGGATCGGACGGGCGATTGCGCTGCGCCTGGCTCGCGAAGGGGCTGATGTGGCGATCAACTACTTTCGCGGACGCGAGACGGCCGAGGAGACAGCCCGCGAGATCAAGTCGCTGGGCCAGCGGGCGCATATCGTCCGGGCTAACGTTGGCGAGGTAGACGCGCTGCAGGCCATGATTGGTGAAGTCGCTCAGGTGCTTGGCGGGGTGGATATCCTGGTTAACAACGCCGCCAGCGGCTACAACCATCCGTTGATGGAACAGCGCGTCAAGGGGTGGGACTGGACGATGAACATCAATGCCCGGTCAGCTCTCTTTAGCGCCCAGACTGTCGCGCCGATCATGGCCGGGCGCGGCGGCGGACATATCATCAACATCTCCAGCTTCGGGTCGCAGCGCGTCTTGCCGGAATACATCCTGGTCGGGGCCAGCAAGGCCGCGCTGGAAGCTCTGACGCGGTATATGGCAGTAGAGCTGGCTCCCCTGAACATTATCGTGAACGCGGTCTCCGCCGGCGTGGTGGAGACTGACGCGCTCCGCCATTTTTCGGTCTGGCGGGAGCAGCCCGCCGCAGGGCTGGAGGCGATCTCCGCCCGCACCCCCGCCGGACGTATCGTGACTGCTGAAGACGTGGCCGGGGTGGTGGCCTGGCTGTGCAGTAAGGACGCCAGCATGATCCGGGGACAGGTGATTGTGGTTGATGGCGGATTCACGCTGACCTTTTGAGGCAGCGCTGGCGCGGTTAGCCCGGCTTGAACCCCGCGCCGACCGGCCGGGCTTTTCCAAAAGGACGGACCTGATTATTATATTGTCTTTGAACGGGCGATACATTGCCCGGCTGCCGGCAAATGAGGGATTGGGGCCACGCGAAAGGTCAATAATGGCAGATTTTTATGCGGTGACGGCGCAACAGGCGTTGGAGGAACTGGGCGTTGACCCCTCAAAAGGGCTTGCCGCTGAGGAGATCGCCAGCCGGCAGCAGCAGTACGGACTCAACGCCCTCCCGACCGAGGAGGGAGAAAGCCCCTGGGCGATCCTGTTTGCTCAGTTCAAAGAATTTATGGTGCTGGTTCTGCTGGGCGCGGCGGTGATCTCAACGCTGATAGGCGATCTTAAGGATACGCTGATTATCCTGGCGATTGTTGTCCTGAACGCATTGCTGGGGTTCTATCAGGAGTACAAAGCCGAGCGGGCGCTGGAGGCGCTCAGCGCGATGCAGGTGCCGATGGTGCGCGTGCGCCGCGCCGGGCATGTCACGTCGATCAGCGCGACGGAGCTGGTGCCGGGCGATATCGTACTGGTGGAAGCGGGAGATCGGATTCCGGCGGATGGCCGCCTGATCGAGGCCGTTAACCTCCAGGTCGAAGAATCGGCGATGACGGGCGAGTCGGTGCCCGTTCAGAAGGACACGCACCCGGTTGAGAAAAACAATGTTCCGCTGGCCGAACGCACCAGCATGGTCTTTATGGGGACGGCGGTATCTTACGGGCGCGGTGAGTATGTCGTGACCGGCACCGGCATCAAGACGGAGCTGGGGAACATTGCCGCCTTACTGCAGGGCGTGGAGACAGCCAGGACGCCGCTGCAAAAACGCCTGGAGACGCTGGGCAAAGTGTTGGCTGCCGCGGCGGGCCTGCTGGTGGCGGCGGTGTTCATCGTCGGGCTGCTGCGCGGCAACCCGATTGACGATATGCTGCTGACTTCTATCAGCCTGGCCGTGGCTGCCATCCCCGAAGGGCTGCCGGCGGTGATTACGATCAGCCTGTCGCTGGGGGCCAGCCGGATGATCCGGCGCCACGCCCTGATCCGCAAGTTGCCCGCCGTGGAGACACTTGGCTCGGTCACCACTATCTGTTCCGACAAGACCGGCACGCTGACGCGCAACGAGATGACGGCAACCACGATTGCGCTGCCGGGGCATACCGATGTGCGCGTGACCGGCGTCGGTTACCAGCCGGTGGGGGAGTTCTTCGCCGGGGATGAGCGCCTGCACGTGGTCAATGACGGCCCGCTGGCCCGATTTCTGAAGGCTGCCGCTCTCTGCACCGATGCCTACCTGGAACAGTCCGGCCCCGACTCCCCCTGGACAATTGTGGGGGATACGACGGAAGGCGCTCTGCTGGTGGTCTCGCGCAAGGCCGGCTGGAGTCGCGAACAGCTTGAGGACGATCTCCCCCGTGTGGCTGAGATTCCTTTCAGCAGCGAGCGCAAAGCCATGACGACCATCCATGAGCCAAAGGGCCGCTTTGCGGCGGCGCTTTTCCAGGGGGCGGCTTATGTAGCCTTCACTAAAGGGGCGCCGGACCGGCTGGTGGAGTGGGCGGCTTATGAGACCATGCCCGATGGCCCGGTCGCCCTGAGCGCCGAACGCCGGCAGGCCTGGCTGGACCAGATCGATCTGCTGGCCTCGTGCGGGATGCGCGTGCTGGGGATCGCCTATCGCCCGCTTGATGCGCTCCCCGACGCGCAGGCGCTGGAGCCGGATACCTTTGAACGGGGCCTGTACCTGCTGGGGTTAGCCGGGATTGTTGACCCGCCGCGCGCCGAAGCGGCCGAGGCTGTTCGCATCGCCAAGGGGGCCGGTATCCGGCCGATCATGATCACCGGCGATCATAAGCTGACGGCGGAGGCTGTCGCCCGGCAGATCGGCATCCTCTCCGACCAGGGTCACGCCCTGAGCGGCAGCGAGCTGGACGCCCTGGATGAAGAGGGCCTGCGTCGCACGGTCCTTGATGTGTCGGTGTACGCCCGCGTCTCGCCCGAACACAAGTTGCGCATCGTCGAGGCATTGCAGTCGCATAACCAGATTGTGGCCATGACCGGGGACGGCGTCAACGACGCCCCGGCCCTCAAGCAGGCCGACATTGGCGTGGCGATGGGCATCACAGGGACCGAGGTCAGTAAGGGCGCGGCGGATATGGTGCTGACGGATGATAATTTCGCCAGCATCGTAGCGGCGGTGGAAGAAGGTCGCACGATCTACGCCAATATCAAGAAATTCGTCCGCTACCTGCTCAGCACTAATTCTGGCGAGATTGTGACGATGTTCCTCGGGCTGGCTGCTGGCCTCAAAGTTCCGCTGCTGGCCATCCAGATTCTATGGGTTAACCTGGTCACAGACGGCCTGCCGGCGGTTGCCCTCGGCTTCGAGCCAGCGGAGCCGGGCACTATGGAGCGGCCGCCGCGCTCGCCCCGCGAGAGCATCTTTGCCGACGGTGTCGGGATACACATTCTGTGGGTGGGCCTGCTCCTGGGCCTGTTGACACTGACCGGCTATGTCTGGGTGCAGACTTCGCTTGGCCTGCAGCCCCTGGATGCCACGCTCGGCTTGCAGAATATGGACTCGGCTGAGCTGGCGGCCGTAGTCGGGGCGGCGAACGTGCCGACAGGCTGGGATGACCTGGCGCTGGAGGCGCGGGTCAGCCTGATGATAGCGCAGGAGAACAATGAGCACGGCGAGGTGAGCGGGCTGCTGGGCCTGGCGCTGGCCATCCCGCACACCATGGCCTTCACAGTGCTGGCCCTGACCCAGATCGCCCATGTCTCCGCTATTCGCGCCGGCGATGCCTCGTTCTTCCGGGTGTGGTACCGGGGAAACCGGCCGTTGATGCTGGCCGTGCTTTCAACCTTCATCCTGCAGGTGCTGGTGATCTACGCCCCGTTTCTGCAAGCGGCTTTTGACACCTCACCGCTGTCGCTGCAGCAGTTCCTGGTCGCGCTTGCCCTTTCCGGCGTGGTTCTCCTGGCGGTGGAGGCGGAGAAACTGACCCGCCGCCGGCGCAAACAACGGGCAGCAAAACAGGCTCAATGAGGGGAAATATAACGGCCAGCCGGGAACAGGCTGGCCGTTGTCTTCATCAAATCAGGCGTACCAGCGCACGCCGACTTTGGGTGTCGGTGTGCGGGTCTTCCACGACTGGCCCAGGCCGCGGCAGATGGCGGTCAGTCGCTCCATGCGATCCTTGCCGACTGTCGCCAGCCACGCTTCCTGCTCTGCCTCGGGGAGCAGCGCAGCATCGCCCCAGATAGCGCGCCCGGCGATCACGCCGCTGGCCCCGGCGGCGCAGGCGATCTCGGCCTGCTTGACGAAGACATCAAAGCCCACGCCCGCGCTCAGCAGCGCCCAGGGCACGGTGCAGGCCGCATCCAGCTCCGCCGCGGCTTCCCGCCACACATTTTCATCTTTTTCGACGTTGCAATCGATCGGGAACTCCATCTTGAGCACATCGACGCCGCGATCGGTGAAGTGCCGGGCATTGGCGATGACGATCTGACGGCGTTCTTCATTGCTCAACGGCTTATCCGGATCGAGAGAATATGCAATTGGCTCGTGGAAGAAGGGGATCTCGTATTTGGCACACTGCTCGATGATCGAATCGACCACGGCGGTTTTCTGAGCCGCATTGGGCGCATCCGGGCGGAAAAGCATGTAGAGCTTGGCGCCGTTGGCGCCCATCCGCGCCAGTTTGCCCATGTCCCAGTCCGGCAGGAAATCCATGCCGCGATCGCCCAGAGGGCGGTTATAGTCGGTCAGCTCCAGGGGGGCCAGGTAGCCGATATTGCCAGGCAGTTCGCCGTCGATCACGGTGTGAATCCCGTAGTCTGGATCGGTCAGGACGGCGGTCGCCGCGCTTCCCAGCAAACGCACAATACGCTTCTTGAAAGCTACCAGTTCCTCAGCCTTCTTGGGGGGGGCGCCGGCGCCCAGCTCGCCGGAGCGATGATCGATAGCCAGGACGGACATTGTCCCGCGCGAATCGCTGCAAACGCTGAGATGGCGGTACTTACCAACAGAGGTCATGTTCATATCTCTTTCTTGAACGGGAAATTGCCAGGGGGGATTATAACACCCTTCCGGCAGCCGGCGAGGATGTTTGTCCGGTCATTCGCGATGAACAGCAGGGATGTAGTCGGTCGGGATGGAGAGGCCTGTTATAATCGCGCCCGGATTGGATTTTATAGATTGCGATAATCGGAGATCAGATGATGGGAATGCATGGCGGCGGCTGGAGATGGCTCTCCTCGGCGAATACACCGGAGGGCCGGCGCACGTGGGCGAACCGGGCGCTGCTGCGGCGCGTGCTCGGCTACGCCCGCCCCTATATGCGCGAGATTATCCTGCTGCTGGCGGCCATTCTGGCGACGACTCTCCTCGGCCTGCTGGCCCCCCTGATTATGCGAGACCTGATCGATCACACCCTGCCAGCGGGCGATACTGGCCGGCTCAACCTTCTGGCGCTGGCTCTCGTGGCGATCCCGCTGTTGACCGGCGCGATTCGCGTCGGGCAGCGCAAGCTGAACGCGACCGTAGGGGAAGGGGTGATCTACGATCTGCGCGTGGCGCTCTATGCCCGTCTGCAGCGCATGTCGCTGGCCTTCTTCACCAACACCAAGACCGGCGAGCTGATGAGCCGGCTCAACAACGATGTGGTGGATGCCCAGCGAGCTATCAGCAACACGATCGTGGACATGATCACCAACCTGATTCAGGCCGCGCTCACGCTGGTTGTGATGCTCTCTATGGAATGGCGGCTGACTGTCATCTCGGTGCTGGTGCTTCCATTATTTGTGGTTGCAGCGCGGCGGCTGGGGGCGCGGCTGCGCGGCATCGCCCGCGAGGGGATGGAATACAACGCCCAGATGAACGCCATGATGAACGAGACGCTCAACATCGGCGGCCAGCTTCTGGTGAAGCTGTTCGGGCGCGGGCGGACCGAGATCGCGCGCTTTGAGGAGCGCGCGGCGCATGTCCGCGACGTCGGCATCCGGCGCGCTGTGACGGGCAGCCAGTTCTTTGTGATCATCGGCCTGGTCGGGGCGGTGGGCACGGCGCTGGTCTACTGGATCGGCGGCCATCTGGTCCTGCAGGGGGTGTTCACCATCGGCACCATCGTGGCTTTCACCGCTTATCTCGGCCAGTTGTACGCCTCCTTGCAGGGATTGACGAACGCGCCGGTGGACTTCGCCACGTCCATGGTCAGTTTCGAGCGGGTATTCGAGCTGGTTGATCTGCCGCAGGATATTGAAGAGAAGCCGGATGCCGACGTGCTCACAGCGGTGCAGGGCGAGCTTGTCTTTGACCGGGTGACGTTCTGCTACGATATCAATGAGGATATCCTGCTCAGTCAGGTGCGCCGCTATGGACAGATGGACACCGTTCAGGCGGCCCTCTCCGGCGACAGCGCCCGCACTCCAGCCGGCCGGTCAGAGCGACCGGCGGAGGAGGCCGGGCAGGAAGCAGCCATCACCCAGGCGCGGGAAATCGCCCTGGAGGATGTGTCGTTCACCATCCAGCCGGGCCAGCTTGTCGCCCTGGTGGGGCCGAGCGGAGCCGGCAAGACGACGATGACCTACCTGATACCCCGCCTGTACGATCCAACGGCGGGGCGAATCCTGCTTGACGGCCACGACCTCCGCGATGTGACGCTGGATTCGCTGGCGGCCCAGATTGGCATGGTGACGCAGGAGACGCATCTGTTTCACGACACCATCCGCACCAACCTGCTGTACGCCAATCTGGATGCTGCGCCGGCCGACCTGGAGGCGGCCTGTCGCGCCGCCAACATCCACGATTTCATCATGGGCCTGCCTGACGGCTATGATACTATCGTGGGCGAGCGCGGCTATCGCCTGAGCGGCGGGGAGAAGCAGCGCATCGCCATCGCCAGGGTGATCCTCAAGGATCCGCGCATCCTGGTGCTGGACGAAGCGACCAGCCATCTTGACAGCCAGTCTGAGACGCTGATTCAGGACGCGCTCAAGACAGTTATGGCCGGCCGGACGAGCATCGTCATCGCCCACCGCCTGAGCACCATCCTGGCAGCGGATAACATCCTGGTGCTGGATCGGGGGCGGATTGTGGAGCAGGGCACACATGCGGCTTTGCTGGCCAGGGGAGGGCTGTACACCCAGTTGTACGAGACGCAGTTCAGCCGGGAGCTGAGTTAACGCAGGGAGGCGGACAGATGCCGGACTCGCGTAATGTGGCGATCCTGATCTTCGATGATGTTGAAGTGCTGGATTTTGCCGGACCATTTGAGGTATTCAATGCGGCGGGGCGGCTCAACCGGCAGGACCTGCTCAATGTCTACACGGTTGCGCAGCGCAGCCCGGTTGTGGCGCGGGGAGGGCTGAGCATCAACCCGCACCACACGCTGGAAGACTGCCCGCCGCCGGATATCCTCCTGGTGCCGGGCGGACGGGGCGCCCGCTCGCTGCTCGAAGATGCGGCGCTCCTCGACTGGCTCAGGATTCAGGCCGGTCGCGTGGAACTGCTGCTTTCGGTCTGTACAGGGGCGCTATTGCTGGGCCAGGCCGGACTGCTGGATGGGCTGGGGGCGACCACGTTTCACACTGAGCTTGATCTGCTGCGCTCTATTGCGCCGGCGGCACATGTGGTGGGCGACCGGCGTTATGTGGATAACGGCAAAGTTGTGACTTCTGCCGGCATCTCCGCCGGCATCGATATGGCTCTGCACATTGTGACCCGCCTCCTGGGGGAGGAACATGCGCGCGCCACGGCAGCCCATATCGAGTATCGCTGGCTGCCCGGAGATCGGGCCTGATCCTGGCCGGCTGGATTTCTTGCCCCACTTATCGGCTGTGACTATACTCAGAGGGCAGGAGGGGGGCCGGCGCGTGTTTCAACCCTGAAGCATGGAGCAGGAGGAATTACTGGCCGTGAGGCGTTCTTTCCCCGTTACAATCCTGATGCTGGCGCTGCTGGGCGCAGCGTGCACCAACATCTACACGCCGACGCCGTCTGTCTCCACCGCAACGCTGCCTCCCCTGGCGACATTCACGCCGCGGTATACCGCCACGCCGATTCCGACGGTCAGCCCGCGCCCGACTTTCACTTACACCCCTTCGCCAACGCCAATCCCGCCTACCCCTTCTGACACGCCTACAGCGACGCCGACGCAGCCTATGATCGGGCGCGTGTCCACCGTGCAGGACGCTGTCAACATGCGCGCCGGGCCGGGGGTGAACTTTCAGGCGATTGTCGGGGTGGCGAAGAATACCGATCTGATCATCCTGGCCGCTAACGAAGATCAATCCTGGTATAACGTCCGTTTACAGGATGGCACCGAGGGCTGGATCGCCGCGAATCTCCTGTTCATCGTCCCGTCGCCCACACCTGAGCCAACCAACACCGAGCCGGGCGTGGTTGTGGAGATCAGCGGCACGCCGTTGGCCACGGCGCTGCTGGGTGGGCTGCCGGTGACGGCCACGCCGAGCTTCACACCGACGATACAGCAGGGGACGCCGCCCCCGATAGTGCCGCCTACTTTGCGCACGCCGGGCGTGGTCACAGCGACCGCCACCGCCACCGCCACGACTTCGCCGCGCGAAGGCATCCCCACGATTACCCCCGGCGCCTTAATGACGTCGGCGTTCGGCGCGGTCAGCCAGGTTACGCAAACGCCTTCAACGGATCGCACTCCGACCCCGACGGGGCAGGCTGCCGGGGCGGCGCCGCGATACGGAGTCGATGTGCTCGCCTACTGCGAGCTGTTCAACGAGGTCCCCCCGCCGCTGCCCGCTGGCTCGACAATTGATGTGTTCTGGGGGTGGCTGGCCCAGACGCGCGAGTATCTACAGCAGCATATCGCCAATGTGGAGTATGAGGTCCGCCTGGATGGGCGGCTGCTGGATAACTGGCGCCAGTATGCGGACCGGATTCGCCAGCGGGAAGACGGCACCTGGGCGATCTACTGGTACGTGCCGGTGAGCGAGCCGTTGACGCCAGGCTCCCATACGATCACTTATCGCGTCACATGGCGCAACCCGATCTTCGACGGCACGAAGGCGTACGGCCCCGGCACGGATACCGAATCAGAGGCCTTCAGTTGCACTTTTGAGGTGCGTTAATTCGCCAGTCTGGCGGCTTTCGGTATTGCAGTGTCGCTGATGTAAAATTGTAAAGGGCGCCACGACGCCCTTTTTTTTGCGCCTCCGCGGTGCATTCCCTTATCCCACTCCCGAAGCTGAAATGCGCCCGGTGCGAAAATGACATTTGGCACTGGGGTGAATCTGGTATATCCTGTACGTTATGGATAGGGATCGTCAGGGTTGCCCGTTTCGAGTCAGAGGGAGGATCGGATGCGCGTCAAAATCGATCGCAATGTGTGCTCCGCGCAGCTCGCATTCTGTGAGCGTTGCCTGGGCAAGTTTCTGCAGGAGCCTATGGGCTACGAGCGTCACTGTTTCGAAGAAATCATCGACGACGGCCGTCCGGAGCTGACCATCGACCTGTTTTCCGGCGACCACCATGTGATCCTGGAACTGACGGAAGAGCAGCGCCTGCGGGCAGCCAAAGAAGGCTGGAGTTATCTCGTTGACTTTGTCCCGGAAATGTACCGCGATAACCCCTCTTCCTGAGGTCGGCCCTTCACAAAAGATGTAGCAAACCCGCCACGAAAAAATGAGGCGTGGAGTAGGGCCACGCCTCATATGTCATCGGTGCAGGCGGCTAATAATCTTCCGGGTAGGGCAGCAGCAGATCGCCGCTGTCACGCACGGCCAGCCACAGGACCGGTTCGTTCTCGTAATACACGTTCCCCTGCATCCGCCCGACGACATAGCCATCATGGTCCGTCCGCAGCAATCCGTCATCTGCCCCCAGCGGGCGGCCGTAGACATCGGTCAGGCGCGCCACCGGATCGCCTTTGTGGATAACGTCTCCGGCGTCAACCAGATGGGTGACTATCCCGCTCTGTGGCGCGCGGGGATGCAATATGCGCCGGACCGGGAAGTCTACGCGCGGGAAGGGGATCGGCGGCAGCGCTTCAGCCGGCCCGGGCAGCATCTCTGCCCAGCGCATCACATTGCGGAGGCCGACAACGGCGGCATCCCGGATCGCCATATCGACGTGCAGGTAACTGCTAAGCTCGACGGTGAAAGCCGGGCGGCGGGCGCGATTCAGCACTGACCCGCTGACGGAGCGATGCAGATTCTTCTTCAGGTATTCGCTGGAAGGAAATTCGTTAATAACCGGGAAGCCGAAGGCGCGGATCATGTCATCATTGCGGGCCTGAAGCGCGCGCGCGTCGGCTCGCGTGAACCGATCATCATAGTAGATCGGGTCGCGGAAGCTGAAGGCGATCGACCCGATCACGGCATTGTGGAGGTCTACCAGGAAGTCACCATGCGCCTCAATCCGCTCGTACAGGCGCTCATAGACCCGTTCCAGCGCTGTGACCGAAGCCTCTTCGTCATCTGTTTTTCGGGCGGATCGATCGGGGGCGGGGAACATCCGGTTAGGATCGGACCCCCGATTGTAATACGGAGAGCGCGTCTCTGTGCGCAGCCCGGCCGGGTTGAGTGTCGGGATCATGACTACGGTGCCGCGCAACTGATCGAGGGGGAAGTCCGCGCCGTCGGGGCCTAACAGGCGATGGATCGTCGTCAGCCCACTGTATTCGTTCCCGTGGATACTGCCCGTAATCCACAGGATCGGCCCGTCTTTTTTGCCGCTGATAATGATCACGGGCAGGGCGTCGGTGCCGCCTGTGGGCATGGCTACACCGTCAAACGTCCCATAGACGATCTGGCCGGGGACGCCGGTCGCGGTTCCAACAGTAATCGGTGGTGTCATAGCTATTTCCCCTTATACGTGCGGGCTTGTGAGGCCCGGATAGCCGACAACGATGAAGCCTATTTTAAGCCGGTGATGAAGGCCTGTCACAGCTTGAATTCCTGGCTCAGGGCTGCCGCCAGTTGCGCGCAGATCAGTTCCAGCAGCAGCACATTCTCCTGTGAGATAGAGTCTGGCACCTCCCGGCAGGCCAACAGGACGCCGAAGCGCTTTGTGCTCCCGACAGGGACGCAGGCGCCCGCCCCCAGCCGCCCCCGCTTGACCAGGCTGAAGTTCGGCTCGTCCTGCGGGCCGACAATGCGGCTCTGGCCGTTCCGGGCGACCCAGCCCGCCAGCGTGTCTTCCGGCTGTCGGTCGGGGGTCACGCTGGTCAACGCTTTCGGGCCTGCCGTCGCGTTCAATACCAGGGAAGCCTTCAGCTCTTCCAGCCGGTAGTAGGCCACGAAATCATACCCCAGATTGCGGATCGCCTCGACTGCTGCTTCAGCTTTGCCCATGACTCCGCTCGCCTGGCGAAATTCCCGGGCCAGCGCGCGAACGGAGGGCAGGGAATCCGCGCGGAGAGTCTCCATCTGCCGTTCCTGAAACAGATGCTGGATTCGCCTGAGCAGGTCATCCTCAGTGAAGGGATCGGTGCTCACATCATCGACGCGACCGGGGATGCTGAAATCAGCTTCTTCATCGATCAGGATGATCAGCAGGCGGGGATAGCGCCGGCGCAGGGTGCTCACCAACTGGAACGCGCCGTCAAGGGCGTTATCCAGGACCAGCATATCGACATGATAATCAGGCTGTTGCAGAATCTGCATCAGGTCCGGGATAGCGGTGACGATGCGGGCAGTGAAGAGCGCTTGCCCATCCAGAAGCGCTCGATATTGCGCTGCCGCTGCCGGCCGGATGGCCGCCAGAAGGTTCAGGCTGGACATAGGCTCTTCCCCGCGGGGCGGCTTACCCTGGACACGACCTACTGCTGCCCCTGTGATGCGGCTGGCGATGGCTCCCATTCAGCGGCGGCCAGGACCAGCAGCAAAAGCTGGCGCATGCCGGCAGCCAGCGGAGCTGTATCAATGTATTCATCCAGCCGGTGCGTGTTGCCTCCTGTAGTCAGGCCGATAGAAATCGCGGGGAGTCCCCGGGCCAGCAGCAGATTGGCATCGGTGCTGCTGACTTTGAGGACGGGCTGGAGATGCGCTGCCCGGAGGGCGGCGGCCGCCCCGCGCACCAGCTCGTGATCGGCCGCAATTTTTCCGCTGGGGCGGTCCCCGACGATCTCTATCTGGAAGTCAACCTGCTCCTCGATCTGGCACTCAGCCACCAGTTTCCGCACCTGGGCTTCCAGGACGGCCAGCGTGTCCGCCTCTTCGCTGCGCAAATCCAGGTAGAAGCCAGCCTCACTGGCCAGTGAATTGATCGACTGCCCGCCTTCAATCAGGCCGATATTATACGTGGTGCGCGGCGAGGAGGGTGGGGTAATTTCAATAATGCGGGCGCCGAGGCGGATCAGGCTGTGTACAGCCGTGGGACGGCCGAAGTGGCTCCAGGAATGCCCCCCTGGCGTGTGACAGGTGATGTGCAGGCGGCGGACCGCGATACCGGCGTGGATAATCGCGCCCAGGGACATGCCCTCTAGCACGATAGCCGCGCCCAGTGTGCTGCCCTGACGGTCATGAAACGCCCGGATGCCGCCCAGATCGCCCAGCCCTTCCTCCCGGCTGTTGGCGACGAACCAGATATCGCGGCGCGGCCGGATGCCAAATTGCTGCATCAGCTCGGGTAACATGACCAGAGCAGCTACGCCCAGGCTGTTATCGCCCAGGCCTGGCCCGCAGACCCGGCCATTGTCAGCATACTGGACAGTCAGATCAGTTCCGGAGGGGAAGACGGTGTCGGAATGGGCCGAGATCAGCAGGGCCGGCAGGCTGGGATCCGTCCCTGGCAGCCTCCCATAGGCGTTATACAGTGCATCAGTGCCGGTATCCACCAGGCCGCAGGACCCGAATCGGCTGAGGACATGGTTAGCCCGCACCAGTTCGTTGAAGGTCGGGCTGGGAATTTGCTGGATCAGGACGGCGGTAGATAAGAGGTCAATTGAGATTTGATCAAGGAATTGCCAGATAGCGTCAACAGATGGCTGAGAAGCCAGCATCTCCACACGCTGCGCGAGGTCCATGGTGAGATTACTTTCTCTATGGGCATAGTTCCCGGTAGATTATATGCCACAAAAAAGGTTTTTGCTGTTAAGCGGCCCGTTTTGTCAGCGATTGTTCTTTCTGCCCGGGCCAGGACTGTCGCCGGTTCATCTGTGATGTGGGATAAAGCGCGAGAGCGGTTGGGTTATTCGGAAGGGTAGCTGGGGATAAGCCGTTTTGCCCAGTCGGGATGGCGGTATCAACGCAATGTTAAAAATTAGCCTCTGTTTTGCTTCCGAGCTTTATGCCCTATATCTGGGGTGAATGATCATTTTTACTGTGTCTATACCTGCTTGTGGGCGGGCCGGTTAATCTCCATAAGGAGAAATTAATTCTTGCCGCCCGATGCCGGCGGGCGCGCCTTGCCGGAACCCCCCGCCCCGTTATAATCCGACTTAATCGACTGATCCGTCAGCCGGAAGCGCTGGAGCCACAGGGAGGTCGGATCGGGGCTGTGGCTTGGCTTGCTCACCCTGGAGTCAGGTCTGGTTCAAGGAGAGGTACGCTTCCTGATGGACGCGGCGACAAAAGTCTTGTTAATTGAGAGTGTGCGAGCGAACGGAAAATCGTTCTCCCTCGCGTTAAAGGAGCGTTACGACCTTTCAATTGCTTATTCGGGCAAGCAAGGGCTTATGCTGGCCCTTGAGCTGCTGCCGGATGTCGTCGTGCTGGATGCAGTCTCGATGCGCACGACGGGCGATCGCATTTGCCGCCTGATGCGGACTCAGCTCCCCGGCGTCTCCATCATCCATATTCGCGAGCCATTCACGGATAAGGAAAGCCGGTCAAGCGATGCCGATGTGGTGCTGCATGCTGTTTGTGATGCATTACTTGGAGCAGCTGCTTTAGGTGATATCGGTAAACATTTTCCTGATACTTCAAGTGAGTTTAAAGGGATTGATTCTAAAATTCTGCTCAAACGTGTTGTAGAGTTGCTTTCATCCAAAGGCTATAAAACAGGAAATGTGGATGTAAGCCTCGTACTGGAAAAACCAAAA
>WBZO01001656.1_pt1 | contig 33327 bp, 36 predicted proteins | sample 5204261 | NCBI WGS metagenome assembly WBZO01 (sample SAMN12412400, study PRJNA552823) | activated sludge metagenome | isolation source: activated sludge from anammox sidestream of wastewater treatment plant... | place: USA: North Carolina | collected 2017-09
GGATCTTGCCGTTCTTCCAAAGGCGAATGGCATGTTCACGTCGTTTCTCAAGTTGTTGGGGTGTGCCTTGGGGTCGCATAGTCCAAAGCATACCACATTGTTCCATTCTTTATGCAAAGTTCAATAAGATTTCGACATACTTTCCGCGATCTGCTGCCGCGCGCGTTTTGCCGCAGCGACGAGTTGTTCTGGCGTTTCCTCAAACAATTCATTCCAGCGCATTTCATCTCGAATCTCCGCTTCACGTTTGCTGCGCCATGCCTCGAATTTTTCGCGCAAGGCAATTTGTTCGGGTGTCAATTGTACAGGATTCTTGCGACGCTGCGCTAGATGCTCTTGTTCGCGCGCCTTCCAATATGCGCGGTTTTCTTCCGCGCGCTTTACAATTTCTTGGTATTCCGCATCCACTTCCGCGCGATGATGTTCGATGTACTGCATCGCATCGCCAATTTGCGATTCCGTCAAATCCAACAATTCTTGAATCAAGCGCGGCGTCCACCCGGCTTTCAAATAGTCCAAAATATCGTACAGCGTAATGCGTATCCCCGCGATGGACAAGCCGTGGCTTGTGCGTACAACGGATGGATACTCGGTTTGAACTATCGTACTCATAATAGAACTCTCTTCAGCTATTGCTACCGATTAGGACGGTTAACTCGAATCAATTTGCCGCGTGCGTTACCGCTTGCTTTGAGCGTCGCGTCAATTCGCTGCGCGAGCGCAACAAAATTTGGATCGAACGTGCAAACAATAATTCCAAAATGGTCGGAGTTTCTTTTGTGCAAGTCTCTAAAATGCTTGCGATTCATCGTGAGCAAGACGCGTTCGGTTTGAACTGCAAACTTTAATACCTCGTCATCAGGAATGGAGAGTCCTGCTCTTCCACTCTGCAAGGTGGTTAGAACATCATGCCCCAAGTTTCGCAATTCCTCAACAGTAGGGAACGGGAAATTCTCATTCGAATAGATGCGCGACATGGCTAGGCATTCTCATTGTCGAGAATTTGCTGGTCAATCTCCTGTTGGTGTGTTCGAGCGTACGCCCACGCATTCGTCAAATCTTCCGCGCGCAGTGTGGGATAGCTGCGAAGTAAATCTGCCTCGCTCGTTCCCAAACGCCTCGCTTGAACAAGTAGCCAAACCGGAATTCGCGTTCGCACGATGCATGGCTCCCCACCACTTACTTGAGGATCCATTTCAATGCCAGGGTATGCATCCCCAAGATCCCGCACAACCCATTGCAAGACTTGGGCTTTTTCGCTCCGCGACAATTCGGAGAGTAATTGTTCTACTTGCTCTAACACGTCCATAGACATTTCCTATCGTTTCAACTCCGCCAACACCCTTCTCACAATTTCTTCAATCTGCGCGTCATTGACGTTTGACGCATTCACGTTCGACCCTTCGTTCCTCTGGGCAGGCGCATTGACGTTTGACGTTTGCCGTGATGCTTCAGGATTCCACTCGCGCACGCCATACGCGATGCGTTTGATATTCAACACATGCTTGACGTGAATGTTTTCGCTGAACACGCCGCCGCCGATGCCGCCCGTGGCGAGCGTCATGGATGGGTCGAGATTCGTCGTGTAACCGACTGCGCCGAGCGTCGCCATCGTGTTGACGACGATGCGAAACGCGGGCTTTTCCAAACCGAATTGCAGGATGATATTTTCATCGCGACAGTGAATTGAGAGCGTGTGTCCGTCGCCGCCGAATTTCAACAACTCGATGCAGCGCTCGCAGCCCTTTTCCCAACCGTCCGCGACGTACCAGCCCAACACGCTCGTCAATTTTTCGCGCGACAGCGGATATTCGGGACCGACGCCTTTGAGTTTGCCGACCAAAACGCGCGCGTTCGCGGGAACGGAAATGCCCGCCATTTGCGCCAGCGTCTGCGGCGATTTGCCAACCGCTTTCGGATTCGGCAAACCATTCGCGGTGTGCAGAATTTTGCTCATCGCCGCCGCTTGCGCGTCGTCCATAAAATACGCGCCGCGTTTTTCCATCTCGGCTTGCAGCTGCGCGGCGATGGGCGCGTCCGCAACGATGGCTTGTTCCGACGCGCAAATCGTGGACCAATCGAACGATTTCGATTTGACGACGAGGTCTGCCGCTTGCGGAATATCCGCGCTGCGGTCCACATACACCGGCACGTTGCCGGGACCGACGCCAATCGCGGGTTTGCCCGAACTGTGCGCCGCGCGCACCACCGCTTCGCCGCCGGTGGCAATCAACATGCTCACCGCCCAATGTTTCATCAATTCATTGAGCGCGGGCATCGTCACCGTCGTCAAACAGGCGATCAATCCTTTGGGCATTCCTTCGCGCTCGCCCGCTTCCGCCATCACGCGCACCGTTTCGCTTGTGCATTTTACGGCGGACGGATGCGGCGAAATAATCATGGCGTTGCGCGCTTTTGCCGCGATGAGAACTTTGAACATCGCGGTTGAGGTCGGATTCGTCGAAGGGGTGAATCCTGCCAGCACGCCGACGGGCCATCCGATTTCGACGATGCGCTGCGCGTCGTCGCGCCGAATTACGCCGACGGTTTTTACGTCTTTGAGCGAGGCCCACAAAAATTTGCTGGCAAATTCATTCTTGACGCGTTTGTGCGCGGGGACGCCGTAGGTCGTTTCGTCCGTCGCCATTTGCGCGAGCCGCGCGGATTCGCGGTACGCCGCGTCCGCCATCGCCGCGCACACCTTGTCCACTTGCGCTTGGGAGAAATGGAAAAATTCGCGCTGTGCCGCGCGCGCCGCGACGGCGAGATCGCGCACTTGTTGAATCGAACGGAGGTCGGTATCGAATTCGGGCATGGTGTGAAAGTTAAAAGTTAAAAGTTAAAAGTTGGGATATGACGCCGACCTTGAACTTTGAACCTTCAACTGTCTAGAATTTCAGCGGATTCCTTGCAACATCCAAAACCGCTTCTTGAAAGGCGCGACAGGCGGCGCGGCACGCGGCTTGGTCGCCAGTCAAGAGCGCGCCGGAAAAGTTGGTTTCGCTCGGCGGATTGAACCAGACGCGCATTGTGACGTTCGCGGCTTTGAGCGCGGCGTCAATGCCAAAGGTCGCTTCGAGCGGCGGCGCGATGAGATACGCCATTGGCGTACCAAGCGGCACGCCCGCCATTTCGCTCAAGTAACTGCCCGTCCGCGAAATGAGATGCGGAAAAAACGCAATCGTGTCGTCGTCGTTCGCGGAATAAAAATACGCTTCGTCGCGAATGTACGTCAGCGCCGCGTTCAAACCCGCGCGCACTTCGGCGGGATCGGGTCCGGCGAGGATGGCGATAATTTCGCCCGACAGCGGACCCGACGCGTGCCCCGAACCCGCGTAAAAACTTTTGGCGTACGCGACGCGCACGTCGGCTTGTTTCGTCGCTTCGTCAATCGCGGTGTAGGTCGCGTCGTCAAGGTCGGCGGTGAGGAAACCGATGCAGCGCTCATTTTCGCGCAGCTGCATTTTTTCCGCGAAACCGCGATCCACATTGGGAATGATGCGGACGGCGAGAACGTTTGCTTTGATGGGGTCAAGGATTGGCATAAATCATTGCGGCAAATCAAAGGTTAAAGCAAGTTCAACCTTGTCTTTGGTCCTTTTGGCAACGTCAACTTTTAACCGTCAACTTGGCCGCTCGGCAATTCGAGAACCTTTTTTTTCTTGCCGAACGGCAGCTGCGGCGCGGAAATTTTGGGCGCTTTATCCGCCGCGCGCTGCGCGAACGCTTTGCCGCGTTCCAACGCTTCGCGGAAATATTTTTCAATGTCGTCGCGCTTGACCTCGCGTCCCGTATTGTACCATTCCAGCGCGCCGCGGCCCACCGCGTACGTGCCGGCGTACGCAATCGCGGTTTTGGGCAAAATGCCCAGTCCCGGAATCAAACCAATCAACTGCCGCGCGATGGTGCGCCACACAAAACCAAAGCCAATCGTCGAGCCAAACGCGGCGAGATGGTCTTGCCAACGCGTGGACAAACCAAAAACCAAGCCGAGCCGATACACCATGAACGCCTGCGCTTTGGTGAGAATCACCATGTCGGCGACGTTGAACGGGATATTCAAGATCGGCAAAATTTCGGCAATGCCGGTGCTAAAGGAATAGCCCGCGTTCGCCATCGAAGTCTCGTTGATAATTTCGACGGCGACGGCTTGGCGAAACAGCGGAAAATTGCGCGCGAGCGAGAGTTTGCGTTCCGGCATCAATTGCAAAACGGCAGGCACAAAACGTTGTTCCAAAAATTCGCGCTGGGTGACCGGGCCATTTAGAACGCGCGCGCCCGCCCATTCGCCCAGAGAAATCGCCAGCGCGTTGGTTGGCTCGTGATTCACGAGGACGAGAATTTTTTTGTCCGCCGCAAGCCATTCTTGCAACGCGGCGCGTTCCGCGTCGGACGCCGCGCGCGGTTCGTTCAAGACCAGAATAATCAACTCGGCGCGTTCCGTCAACGCCGCGTTATCAATCGTAAGCAGCAGCGGTCCTGCCATTGCATAGCTCGCATCGTCGGGCGGCAAAACTTGCGGCGCCAAATAAAAGGCGGTCGCGAGGTCGCGCGCGCCGCTCGTCTCCGCGCCGACAATGCCCACCCACGTCTGACGCACGGCGTCATCCGCAATCGCTTGCAAATCAACTTCGCGGATGGTTCTAAAAATCGTTCCGAAATCGGTTAGGTTTGCCACAAATGGCTGACAGCCGATAGCAGATAGCCATTTGCTATCTGCCATCTGCTATTTACTCTTTTGTTCCATCAACTTTAATTTTATCCCGCTCGCCTGATGTTTCAACATGCGCTTGATGTATTCTACCACGTATGCGCCCGCTTCCAATGGATTCGTGCCGCCGTTAAAGATGTTGCACACCACGTCGCGGTCGGCGTCCGTCGAATCGGGCTGCGGGCGATAGCCCATGTACACGCTCGCGGCTTCGGCGCGTCCGAGGCCAGGGCGTTCGCCAATCAACGTCACTACAACCTTTGCGTCCACAATGGCATTGACATCGTTCAACAATCCGACGCGTCCGTATTTTACATAGAACGGCGTGCCCATTTTCAAGCCCGCTTGCTGCAAGCCCTGCTGCATCACCGGAAAAAGATCGCGCAAATTGTGTTCTATCGCGGCGGCGGAAAGCCCGTCGGAAACGTACACTTGGACGTCGGGCTGCTTGATACATTTTTCTTGCAACGTTTTACGCGCGGCGTCCGAAAGTTTTCTGCCCAAGTCGGGACGCAAGAGATATTCTTGACGACTGCTCGCTTGCGTTTGCACCTCGAACAAATTGAATTGCCGTAACAGCGCGGGGTCAATTTCTTTGTACAGCGCGTCTTGCGTGACCGCATGGTCCGCGAGAAAAATGAATTGCGGAACGTTGCGATAGCGCGGTCCCGCATGACCGATGCCGATGCGCGAAGGCGTCGTGGACATGAGCGCGCGCAATACGTCGGGCTTGGACGCGTTTTCGAGATAGGGGCGCGTCCGATATTCGGGCGCGGTAATGTCGGGCAAATCGAGATTCAATTCGCCCGCGCCAGAAGGAACGAAACGGTCGGTGGAGGGAACGAAACGGCGTTCGTTCCCTACGCGCTGCAATTCGGCGACGACGGCGTCAATGATGGATTCGATTTGTTGTTGGGTGAGCATAGACCTCAATCCAATTCTGGATGAACGCCTGCAATAATCCAAAGTTCGCGCGCCTCCACGAGCCAAGTATTATTCATGCGAAGCGCATCAACCGTTGCGCGTCCCGCCGCGCTTTTTCCAATGATGCGTAACCCGTTTTCACTCCATTCGAAATGATCGCGCCACGCTTCACGCAAAGGGTTAAAGAGTGCGACGGTCATAAACGTTTCGGCATCTATTGCCTGAATCCGATTGTTCTTGAATTCATTGCATCGATAACATGCCAAGACAAGATTTGACAAGCTTGTTTCACCCCCCCAAACTGATCGGAATAACATGCTCTACCGCCATTGGGATTCCAACGCGCTCTGGAGATTGACAATACGCGCAGCGATGTCTATCGCGTTCTGCGATTTGCTGACGTAACTTTTTTGAAATGCGCTTGCGCTTGGACATGCGTCAGCGTTCCAAGAGTGCGTGACCGCGCCATTTAAGCAGCGCCAGCGCGAACGATTTTCGCAATACCTGTTCGTCGGTTTCCGTGCGAAGCTTGTCCAATTCTACGCGTTCTTTTTTCGTCAATTGCCCTTCCGCATTTTTCTCGAGCAGGCGTTGATGACGCCGCCAACGAGTTGGGCTGATGGGAGTCCGCACCACTTGCCACAGCTCCTTGTCACTCAAACCTAGAAGAGGACTAAATTCACCGCGCATAGAGCGTGGCAAATCTCCCAATACGATTGGGAGGTTCCCGCGAATGGTTTGCAACACTACCGCATCAATCGTTTGGTTCGTCGCGGCTGCCAACTTTTCCAAACGCCGATACATTTTCTTGGGCAGCTCGATTTTTACGCTGGTTGTTTCCATATCACACTCTTTTCTTGGCGCGCGCGAAATATCATCGCACAAACATTGTCGCGTCGCCCGCCTTGTCCGTGAGCAATAATTTTTCCGCGTCCCACAAGCCCAGCTCGACGAGCCAATTTTCAAATTCGGGCAGCGGACGCAGTTTCAAAATTTGACGCAAGCTCGGCGCGTCGTGAAACGAATTGGATTGATACGCCAACATCGGGTCGTCGCCCATCGGCACGCCCATGAAAAAATTGCAGCCCGCGGCGGCGAGGAGAATCGAAAGATTTTCGAGCGAATTTTGGTCGGCGCGCGCGTGATTGGTGTAACACGCGTCGCAGCCCATCGAAATGCCCGTGAGTTTGGCGCAAAAATGGTCTTCCAAACCCGCGCGCGTAATCTGCCGCGCGTCGTACAAGTATTCGGGCCCAATGAAACCGACGACGGAATTGACCTGAAACGGCGCGTAACGTTTCGCCAAACCGTAACAGCGCGCTTCCAAAGTCAGTTGATCCCAGCCGTGATGCGCGTCGGCGGAGAGTTCCGCGCCTTCGCCCGTTTCAAAATACATGTAATTGGGTCCCGGCACGACGCAGTATTTTTTCGCCAGCGCGTACGCTTCGTCCAACATGCCGACGGAAATGCCGAACGACTCGTTGCCTTTTTGCGAACCGGCGATGGATTGGAAAACAAGCCCCATCGGCGAACCGCGTTTCAGCGCTTCCATCTGCGTCGTAACGTGCGCGAGGACGCAATTCTGCGTTGGAATTTTCCAATCTTGAATGACCTTGTAACTCATGTCGAGCAAACGCTGTACGCTGGTCAATGAATCGTCCACCGGATTGATGCCGATGACGGAATCGCCGGAACCGTACGAAAGCCCTTCGTAAATTTCCGCGCGAATGCCGTCGGGGTCGTCGGTGGGATGATTCGGCTGATTGCGCGAGGCGAGCCGCCCCATCTCGCCCATCGTATTGTTGGCGTGCGTGACGACGCGAATTTTGGACGCGGCGAGAACCAAGTCCATGTTCGACATGAGTTTGGCGACCGCCGCGATCATCTCGCTCGTCAAGCCATTCGATACGCGGCGAATATCTTGATTCGTCGTTCGGTTGTCGAGAATCCATTCGCGCAATTGTCCAACCGTCCATGATTTAATTTGCGCGTACACGTTTTGGTCCACCGCGTCCATGATGACGCGCGTGACCTCATCTTGATCGTACGGCACGACCGGATTTTCGTACAACGCAGACAGAGGCGCTTCGGACAAGACATATTTCGCGGCGACGCGTTCGAGCGCCGACGACGCGGCGACGCCCGCGAGCTGGTCGCCCGATTTTTCTTCGTTCGCCTTGCCCATCAGTTCGCGCAGGTCGCGGAACTCGTACGTTTTGCCGAAAAGTTTGCAGCGTAAAAGCATGGCAGTGAGATTCGAGATTTATGATTTATGATTTCTGATGTCAGATTGCGTGCGTTCGGGGCAGTAAATTTCATTCCCAAAACCCGGCTAATTTTTGACGCCCTACTTGCAGCGCTTGCTGTTCCAAAAATTTTTTCATTTTGCTCCACGGCGTCTTGTCAAGCATTTGAGGCATTTCTTTCGCTTCTGCATCAGCAAAATATGCCAAGCCACGTTGGGCGCTAATCGGAAACGTTCGGACATGTGGATATTTTTTGGCTGCCACGCGAAAAAGCTTTTCAATTGGAATTTTTTGCAAGATAAAATATAGGTCAACCAGATCTTTGCGCGTGCCACGGTCAATCACCGCCGCCAGTTTCATCGCGCCAATTTCGGCGATGGTCGCCAAGCGAATGCCTTCAAGTTCAAACGGCTTTTCGACGAGTGGGCACAACGCAAGACGAAAGAACCTGATGCCGACTTGACGCCACGTCGCAACAAACGTGTTGTCTTTGTCATGCGTAATTTTGAGAGAACGGTCTCGCAACAGTTCGCGTAATTCTTCGCGTTCGCTCGCGGAAACGGCATCGGACTCGGCGCTGAAAAAATCCAAATCTACAGAGAAACGATGTCCCAAATGCAGCGCCAAGCCCGTTCCACCTGCCAAGTAGTAATCGTTGATTGTGGAAAAGGCAGTAACATGACGAAAGGCAAGCCGTGTGTTGGGCGTAAGCGCTTCCCAATGTGGCGCGGCTAATTTTGCCAAAGTTCACCCCGCTTGGTTGGAAATGGCAGACTGTGCCAACGTTTAACTCTCAGCAGCTTGCGCCAATAATTGAACGCTCGCTGCGACAAAGAACGTTCACCATGTTGACGCAGAAATTGTCGAATGCGCTCCGCTCGATAGATGCGGAACAGCCACTGCACTTCGCGCCAAGTTCCAAATTCCAGTGTGCGTTCAATAATCAAATTTGCATCGCGCGCCTGGCGCAAAACGCGCGGATTGTATTCTTGCAAGTGTGGCCTCAAACCAAGCGGAATGTATATTCTTTTATCTCGCGCGCGATTCTTTTGACGCGCTCGCACTTTATTCATCTTGTCTATAATTCCTCGTACTGCGTTCCCCACTCCTTTTCCTCCACCTCCCAGTTCGTACTATTTCCCATTTTCCGAATCGAAAGATGCATCATCGGAGCGTCAGGCGTCGCGCCGTGCCAGTGCCATACATCTTTTGGAATTATAAGAATTTCGCCTGCGCGCACAAGCGTAACGCCGTTTTCGTCGCCGTACGCGCACGTCCCTTCGAGAACATGCAAGATTTGGTCCACGTCGTGAATGTGCGGCTTGGTGCGCGCGCCCGCGCTGAACCACACGCCGAGCAATTCGACATCGGAACTATCGCCCGCCCACACGAGACGTTTGAGCGTGACCTCGCCCGAAAACTCTTTGTCAGAACCTTTGTAGGGCGCGTGGAGGGCGTCGGGTTCGGGTTGCGTTTTGTCAATTTTGATGGGTTTCATGAAATTTGATTTCCTCTGGTGATAATTTATCCGTGCTATAATTCAATTTGTCAAACATGGCAGACCGCATAATTCTCTGGACAGTGACAGACCCGCGCGGGCTGAATATTTCGCTCGCGGAGGATGTTTGGGATGAGCATGTTTTACGTCATCCGGAATTGGCTGGGCATATTGACGATGTAAAAATTTGCGTCCAAGACCCGGATGAGATTTATTTTGACCCCGTTTCAACGGCTGCCAAGAATCCGGGGGTGAGCGTATATTTTTATTACAAGCGCGGTCTGCTATCCGAACAATTCCAAGATCACTTTGTAGAGACGTGTGTCAAAGTTGTGCTTGAGGATGGCGTTGAACAAGGTTACGTGCAGTCGGTGATCTTTCCCGATGACATTCGCAAAAGGTTGGTAGCGCAATGGAGAAAATAAAAATCACAGAGTTTCATTTGTTTCCCGACCCCGATCTTTCAGAACTGGATTTGCAATTCAACGATGCGGGACCACAAGCCGCATCCGTTGTGCATGTCAATCAAGAGAGTGCGGAACCGTATCGCATTGATTTTCGCATCAACCCCGAGACCAACGAACTTGTTGGCGCAACGATACTCTATTCGGCAAACCTTTTCCAAGACCTCGCGCGCGCCTTTGCCGCGATGGACCTCAATCATCCCGACGTGCGTTTTTTCCTCGAAAAGAAATTGGAAGAGTACGCGCAGCGCCATCGCGCCGAACTTGCACCCGAACCCGAAGCGCTCGAACCCCAAGCCGCCTAGCGCGGCTTTTTTTTGCTCAACACAAGCCCCACTTTTAGCTTTTAACTTTGAACTTGGTCACTTTCAATTCTCTATTCCTCCCTCACTCTCCAACATATCCGCAATCTCAAAGTACCCCTTTTCCAGCGCGACGGTCAGTGGCGTTTTGTTTTCGTAATTCGGATAATTCACATTTTGGATTCCGTTCGCCAAAAGCCATGTCACCATTTCCGCGCTGCCCGATTGTACCGCCGCGTGCATCGCAAATTCTTTACCGTCGCCGCCGCCGTACTGTTGCAGCAGTTCCGCAATATCGGGATTGCCGCTCAAGCACGCGTGATACAACACAGGATAATCGTGCGAACCTTTCGCGTGCGCGAGCGACGGGTCTGCTTGCAGCATAGCGCTCACGCGTTCGACGTCGCCCAACATCGCGGCGGTGCAAAGGTCAACGGGCGCGCCTTGCGAAATCAAAAAGTCGGCGACATCGCGCGCCCCCGTTTGCGTCGCGGCTTGAATCGCCGTTTCGTTAAATTGTTCCCACACCGCGTTCAACAATTCGGGATGTTCGCGCAGCATCTGTTTCACGACATCGAGATTGCCGTGCGCATTGCCCACGAATTGGGCGACGAGTTCTTGATTCATCTTTCCTCATTTGTCATTGCGAGCGTTTTGCGCCAAGCAATCTCACCGCGAATCGCAACACACGCGTTCTTGCTCATACCACAATCGGGATGTTCGCCGCGTTTGGATTGCTTTGTGCCTCGCAATGACAGGACTCACTTTAGCGGCACAACAACGCGTTTTCTCTTGCGCGGCATTTTCATCGTTTCCGTTTGGAAAACATATTCCGTCGCGCGGTCCGTTTCCGTCGTAAAACCAACGTGCCTGCCCTGCGCGTCCACCGCCACCAGATTCATCCCCGGCGGAAAGGGAACCGTCAGCGCGCGCAAATCGCGCATCGCTTCGCGCGCCGCGCGTTGTAACGTCATGCCCATTTTCATGTACAGCACAACCGAGTGCGCCGTGTTTGCGCGCAGCGCCATTTCGCCATAGCCCGTACACGCGCACGCGCCGTAACGATTGTCGCAGTAATTGCCCGCGCCGATGATTGGAGAGTCTCCGACTCTCCCCGGATATTTCCACGCCCAGCCGCTTGTGCTGACGCCGCACGCAAAATTGCCCGCGCCGTCAATCGCAATCACATTCGTCGTGCCGTGCGGCGTTTCGTCGCCGTACTCGTCCGCGCTCGCCGCGATTTCGGGGTCATGCGTCGCGCGGCTCACCAATTCGCGCATCGTATTGTAACGCGGAAAATCTTGGCTGCCGACTTTGCCCTGATAAATCGCGCGCGCGGCGGGCGTCAATAAATTTTTGCGCTTGAATCCCAATTCTTTGGCGAACCGTTCCGCGCCCTGCCCCGCCAACAAAACATGCGGCAAACGTTCCATCACTTGGCGCGCAATCGAAATCGGATGCTCGAAATTTTTGACCGCGCACACCGCGCCCGCCGCGCGCGTTCTGCCGTCCATGATGCTCGCGTCCAATTCCACTTGACCGAGAACGTTGGGCAAGCCGCCGTAACCGACGCTGTGGTCGTCGGGATTCGATTCCACCAGCCGAATCACCGCTTCCACCGCGTCCAACGCGCTGCCGCCCGCGCGCAGAATTTTCATCCCTTCCGCGAAACCGATTTCCGCGTTGGTACTGGCAACGAGAATCAAGTTAAAAATTAAAAGTTAAAAGCTAAAAGCTAAAAGTGCAATGGATTGAAAGAAAACTTTTAGCTTTTAACTTTTAACTTTGCGCTTACCTGTAGAATACCAGCGTTTTTACGCTCAACGGCACGACGCGCCCGTCGAGCATCGGCAGACCGATGTCAATGTAATCGCCCTCGTCCAAACCCACTTGGTCAACGGACAAGAGCGCGCGGCGCGGCGCAAGCGCTTTGATGGTCTGCCCCAAACTCTGCGCGTAATCGCGTCCCAAAATCAAAATGAGCGGCCGTTCGTCCGGCAATTCGCGCGCCGCATATTCGGCTAAACCTTGCGCCAAATTTTGCAATTGCGCGAAATCGAGCGCGCCGTGAATGTCCACCGCAATCGCCGCGTTTTCGGTGCGCGCGTCAACTTCCATCCGCGTCATGGCTTTGTGAATCGCGTTCGGAATATCCGTCGCGCTGCCAAGATACGGGCGCACGACGGGGATATTTTTGAGCGGCAAAATTTGTTTCTCCGCCCAAATCGTGGAACCGCTCAACGTCACGGTTTGCGAACTCGCGCCAATCACCGTCGCGCGAATCGTTTCCGGCGGCTCGACGGCTTCCATCGCTCGAATGATTTTATTTTCGCGCAGCGCCAAACCAAACAGCGGGCCCACATCGTCATGGATCGCAACGCTTTCCAGCGTCGCATTTTCAAGCGGATGATAAAAATAATGTCCGACGCCGCCGCTAATAAATAATTTCGTATTGCGGCCGCTGACGCTCATGGGCGGCGTGAGCATGACTTGATGTCCCAACTGCGATTCGCGCCCCTCGATCAATTCGGCGGTCAGTTCCGCCATCGCGTTACAAAATTCGCGCAGGGGTCCCAGCTCGGCGCGCGTTCCAACGCGCAGCGGCAAATTGTGATACTGAATGATTTTGCGCGCGGGTTCGGCAAGGTGGCGAATCTGCATTGTGCTGCGATCCAGCTCGACGATGCGCCCGCCCACGTTCAGCGCCGCCGCCGCGAGCGTATTGCCGAGTTCAAAGACCGCGCTGTTCGCCGTGCCGCCGCCAATGTCCACGTTCGTCACGCGCGCATACCGTTCGCGCGAGTACGCCGCCGCGCCACTGCCGCGCCCCGCCATTTGCGCTTCGAGACGCGGACCCGCGACCGTGACCACAAACTCGCCCGCGTATTTGCCGAGCGCTTGCAAAATTTCCGACGCGTTTTCTTTTTTGGCGATTTCGCCCGTCACAATCACCGCGCCCGTTTCGACCTGCGACGGCGCAAAACCCGCGCGCTGATATTCGCGATTCACCAGCGCGTCCAATGCGCGCACGTCCACCTGCTCGCGCGTCGCGAGCGGCGTAACGTAAATTTCCGATTGATACAAAATATCGCGGTCGCCGATGCCGATGCGCGGCGCTTGCGACGACGGCGCGACGTTCCGCAAATGAATGCGCGAGAAAACAATCTGCGTCGTCGTCGTGCCAACGTCGAGTCCAACGCTCAACAGTGAACGCGCGTCAGGCATGGTGAACATACGGGCGAAGCATTCGCGGATGCGGCTCGATTCGCGGATGTGTATGCGAATGCTTCGCCCCTACTTGCGAAACGTGATTTTCCCATCCACCGCGAGTTCGTCAATGATTGCCATAATGACGGCGTCGGTCGGCGTCTCCTTGGTGGAGGCGGTTTGACGCGCGCTCGAACCTTGCGCGATGAGAACGAGGTCGCCGACGCCCGCGTCCACCGTATCAATCGCCGCGATGGGTTTGCCGACGAGTTCGTTTTCGACGGTGGCTTCGCGCACGATGAGAATTTTTTTGCCCGTGAGTTTTTCGTCCTTGATAGTGGAAACGACGTTTCCGACGACGCGACAGATTAGCATGAATAATTGGGTGATTGGGTGATTCGGTTTGGAATCACGGCGCACCGAAAAATTTTTATTGGTCAAAAAGATTATAGACGAGGCAAAATGGGATTGCAAGCGGCAAAATCAAGCCCGTCTCGCTCAAGCCGCATCCGCTGTGTTTTGCACAAGCCAGATTTCGCCGAGCGTCCGTTTCCACCGCGCGAATTCGCGCAGCGCCGGATGCGTCGGTTCAAACAACAACGCGCCGTCGGTCGCCCATTCCAGCAATTTCCAATCACCCACGCTGTCGCCCGCGCAAAAATTCGGCGGACGCGCGCGCGTCACCAACCTCTGGTACGCGTCCAATTTGCCGTCGCCCCACGAACAGGGCGGCTCGAACGCCGCCGTGATTTTGCCGCATACAATGGCGCGACGCATCCCGATAACGTTTTCAGGCGGAAAAAAATAACGTTCCGCGAACGCTTCAATTTCCCACTGCGGCGACGCGGACAGAATGAAAACCTCCCATCCCGCCGCCCGAAAACGGTACAACAATTCGCGCATTTCCGCGCGTTCGCGCAACCCGCGCGCCAGTTCCAACGTCAGCGCGTCCGCCGCGAACGTCGCGCCCTCCATTTGGGACGACATCATGGCTTGCGCGTCGTGAACGTCGTGACGCGGCGCCATCGCGCGCGCAAACTCGACCGCGAACGCGTCATGGCTCGTCAACGTTTCAAGGCGTAACGGCTGCGCCAATTCGCGCGCAATGACGCGCCGCGTGTACTCGCGCGCCTGCGCGGGCGTCCATCCGACGAACGCGCCCGTGTCCCACGCCCACGCTTGATTGTCGTCCTCGCTCTGGTGCAGCGCCCAGCGCGTGCGTTCCAATTCAAAACGCAGCGCCGCGCGCGTCTCGCGCGTAGCGCGCGCGCGAAACGTTTCCACACATTCCAAAATGCGCGTCGGCACGGCAACCTCTGCGACCCACGCTTCAAATTCGGGCGAATCGAAATGAAACGTCAAAGCGCGGCATTGCGCGTGAAAAACCAGGTCGGCGATATCGCCCGCCGCGCACGTGCCGTCCCAATCGAAAATCGCAATGGGCGTGTATGAAAATTTTCGCGCCAGCAAATTTTCCAGCGCCGCGCGGTTTTCGGATGTCCAGCGTCCGTTTAGCATAAAGCAGATGACAGATGGCGGATAGTAGATAGTAGATAGTAGATGGCAGATGGCAAATCGCAAATCAAAAATCAAAAATCCTTTTCCTCTCTGCCTCCAGCGCCATCAAATTCATCCGCGCGCGCATCAAGATTTCCGCGCGTTCGCTTTCGTATTCGGAGCGATACATTGCGCCGCGCGCGCGTTCGCGTTTCAGTTGTTTCAATTCTTCCAACGCCGCGTCGCGCAGCAGCAACAAATCTACATACGCGCCCGTCTCGCGCGCCGCGCCCGCCACATCCAACGCTTCCCACAAAATGCGCCCTTGATTGTTTTCGGGAATCGCGCCGCCGAGCAAAACGGAAAGCGTCGGCGCAATATCAATGAGCTCGCACGCGTCGAGACGCGCGCCCGCGCGAATGCCCGCGCCGCTCCAAAGCATTGGAATCTGCCGGTCGCTTGCGCTCCACGCGCCGTGAAAACCTCGCATCGGTTTCGCCGTTTCAAACATCCATCCCTCGCGCAATTGCAAAACGTGCTCGCCCCAGCGCGGTCCGTACGCGCCCAATAGTTCCAATTCATCGCGCGCAAAAATATCGTCCACGCGCGGGTCGTTCAACAGCGCGTCAAACGTCGCCGCGTCAAAGCCGCGCGGCGCCAGCGCGACGCGTCCGTGCGGCAGCGCGCCCGCGTTTTCCGCGAACGCGCGCGGCGCCGTTGCATTGACCGGTACCATGCCGTGATCCGCATTGACGACGACGAGCAATTCCGCGTCCATATTGCGGTCCGCGTATTCGTTGAGCAAGCGCGCGGTCATTTCATCCAATTGTTGAATCGCCCACAACGTCTCGTCGGCTTCCGGTCCGTACAAATGCCCCGCCGAATCTGCGACGTAATAGACGACGTGCAAATAGTGCGGCTGCCATTCGCGGATTGCCGCGCGCGCGCGGTCGGTGATTTCCAAAAAATCTTCGCCGAACACGCCTTCGGTCAACATCAAATCCGCGCCGCGCAAAAAACGCGAGCCGACATCCGCCGACGTGATGCCGCGGGGCCGCCACGCTTCCGCAATCGTTTCCGCGCGCATCAGTCCTTCGCTGAAATCGAGCAAGCGATTGCCGAACGCGTCCAACATTTTGGGGTACAAAAATTCGTGCGCGCCGACGCGCGCGCCGGTGAGCATCGAAGTATGCGAGGGTCCCGTAATCGTCGGAAAGACGCCGCGCGCATCCGACGCGCTAACGCCGTTTTTTATCAGCGCGTCCCAAGTCGGCGTATGCGCCAGCGCCAGCGCCTGCGGCGTGATGCCGTCGGCGAGAATGTGCAGCGCGTATTTCGGCGCGCGTTTCAAAAATTCGCGCGCCGCGGGTTGATACGCGATTTTGTCGAGCGAACGAAGGAGGGTGAGGAGTTCGGAATTAAGTTCAAGCATAGCGGGAAAAGGAGGCGCGCGCCGCGCATAAAAAAAAGGCGACGCCGCGCCTTTTCTTGAAATGGATGGCGCGTGCCGCGCGTCGCGCAATTCTTTACAACGTTTTGTCCGCCGCGCCCGATGGTTTGAGCAGCAAAATCGCTTCGCGGGGAAAGGCGACCGTAATTTTCTCGCCGCGGCGGGGCAGCGTCAAATTCGGATTGTTAAAGGCGTCAAATGAAATGATACTGTCGCGCAAGCGCGCGCGCGTCCGCACAATCGAACCGAGAAAGGTGGTTTCTTCCACCGTTACCGCCAAACGATTCACCGCATCGCCTTCGGCTTTGCCATCCAAAGACATCATTTCGGGTCGCAGCGCAATCGAAATCGTCTCGTCCGGCGCGGCGTCAATCGCTTTGCTCGCCGTAATGGCTTGCCCCTCCAAATCCAACCTTCCGGCGGACGGGTCCACCACGCGCGCCTGCACCTGATTCAACGTGCCGACGAACGACGCGACAAATTGCGTTTGCGGAAAATTGTAAATCTCGAACGGCGTGCCGATTTGCTCCATATGCCCGTCGCTCATGACCACGATGCGGTCGGACAGGGACATGGCTTCTTCTTGGTCGTGCGTCACATAAATCGCCGTGACGCCGGTTTGGCGTTGAATCGCGCGAATCTCGTTCCGCAGCGAAACGCGAATTTTGGCGTCAAGCGCGGACAAGGGTTCGTCCAACAACAACAGTTCCGGTTTAATCGCCAGCGCGCGCGCGAGCGCCACGCGCTGCTGTTGACCGCCGGATAATTGCGCGGGATACCGTTTGCCTTTGTCGGACAGATGAATGAGTTTCAACATTTCCGCGACGCGCGGTTCGATTTCGGCTTTGGGGCGTTTTGCCACGCGCAAACCGAAACCGATATTGTCCGCGACGGTCATGTTTGGAAAGAGCGCGTAGGATTGAAACACCATGCCGATTTTGCGTTTGTTAGCGGGAACGCCGGTAACGTTTTTGCCATTGATGACAATCGAGCCGGCGGTCGGATGTTCAAAGCCCGCAATCATGCGCAAGGTCGTCGTCTTGCCGCAGCCCGAGGGTCCGAGGAACGAAACAAATTCGCCCTTTTCGACTTGGAGATTGAAATCCTGCACCGCCGGAACCGCCGAATTGGGAAATTGCTTGCGGACGTTGGAGAGTTCGAGAAAAGCCATGTGAAAATTTTGGATTTCTGATTTGTGATTTTTGATTTTGCCGGCGGCTGTCGCGCCGAGCCGAAATCAACAATTAAAAATCATACGTCCTTTAATGCGCGCCCGTCACTTGGGCATTCGACCCGCGCGTGACCAGATAAATGAGGACCATCATGAGCCATGTCAGCAAAAAACTGACAATCGAGAGCGCCGCCGGTTCATACGCTTTGTGCTGCCCCAATAACCATAGATACGGTCCGAACGCAGGGCGTCCCAAAAAGGTGGCGAGCGTCAATTCGCCGACGACAATCGCAAAAGTGAGCAGCGCGCCGCTTAATAAAGCCGCGCGCAGATTTGGCATGATGATGCGAAACATGATGGTCAACCAGCCCGCGCCCAAACTTTGCGCCGCTTCGGTCAAAGTGCGAATGTCCATCGCGCGCAAACCATTGTCCACCGAACGGTACATGTACGGCAGCGCCAAGATTACATAGCCCGCCACCAACAGGATATTTGTGCTAAGGTCGCTGTTGGTGAGCGGCGGAATGAGCGTTAGGGGACCTAACGTCAAAGCGCTGCTGTACAATTTGATGTATCCAAACACCAGAATAATCGCGGGAATTACAAACGGCAGCAGGGTAATAAATTCGATCACCGGTCGCAGCTGCGGCAGTTTCAATTGCACCCAATACGCGGTCGGCACAATCAACAAGATACTGACGATGATGGAAATCAACGCCATCTGATTGGAAAAAATAAAGGTGCGCCAAAAATTATCGTCGGCAAACGCGCGGGCGTACGCCGCGACGCCAATGACATCGCGTTCCGCGCGCAGCGAAAAATCAAACGTCCCCCACAACGGCACAAACAAATACAGCGCCGCGAGCGTGACCCAGAACATGCCCCACACGGTGGAACGTTTCATTGCAGCCACCTCGCCGCGCGGCGCTGGAGCAGCGTGTACGCCAGAATGGAAAACGCCATAATGACGACCATCCCAAAGCCCATCGCGTAACCGAGTCCCGGATTGTGCAGCACGTCGCCGCGAATTTGCGCGCCGATTTGGATCGTAATCAATTGCAGCCGTCCGCCGGTCAACGCGTACGCGGTGGCATACGCGCCGAACGCGTTGCCAAACAACAAGATCATGGTGCCCAAAATGGACGGCGTTAAAATGGGCAGCGCGATATAACGCCAATACTGTACGCTCGACGCGCCCAAATTTTGGGACGCTTCACGCCATTCGCGCTTTAATCCTTCCAGCGCGGGCATCATCACCAATACCATCAAGGGAAATTGAAAATATAAATACGTAAGAGAAAGGCCCAAAAAACTGTAAATGTTGAAACCATGGTCATAGATATTAAAACCAAAATTATCGCGCAAAACCCCCGTGATATAGCCCGTGCGTCCCAATGCCGCCACAAATGCGAACGCCAACGGCACGCCCGCGAAATTCGAAGCCACGCCGCAGAACGTCACCAAACTCGTCCGCACCGGGCTCGGGACATCGGTCATCACCAGCGCATAGGCGATGAAAAAACCAAACGCGGCGCCAATAACGGCGGTGAACAAACTAATTTGGACGCTTAACGTATACGCCGCCACAATGTCCGGGCGCGCCAAATCCAGGATATTTTGCAGCGTGAAATCTCCTTGATTGTTCGTAAAACTGCCGGTGAACAGAGACAGCGAAGGCAGAATCAAAAATAAAAGCGCGAAAATAAAAAACGGCAGCACGCCAATCCACGCGAGCGGCACGCCGCCAACGCGCGCAATGAGCGGATTTGGTTTTGCAGAGGGAGCGATTGCAGCTTGAGTCATAGAACGAATGGATGAAAACGCCAGCGTGGAAACGGAATGAGCTTGAAACGGAATCGAATTGAAAAAAAGTGAAAATGAATCGGGATAGAAACGGCTCTGGGTAGAAACGGAACCCGGTTCCGTTTCTACCCGGTTCCGACATTCCGTTTCTACCCGTTTCTACTCTCTCACAAAATCGTTATTGGCCCGCTTTGATGTCTGCGCCAACGGCAGCGTCCCAACCTTTGACAATCACTTCTTGACCGGCAATCAAATCCGCGTTCGTGGGGAACACGGCGCCTTGAACGTCGGGCAGTTTCGCCAAGAGGTCCGCCGGAACCGCGCCCGCCTTCATCATCGCTTCCTGCCGAATCGGGTGGCAATAACCGGGCGGCGCCATCCAAATCAATTGCCCTTCGTCGGAATAGAGATATTCCATCCACAATTTCGCGGCATTCGGATGCGGCGCGTACGCGCTGATGGCTTGAACATATACGCCGGCAATGCGTCCGGTCTTGGGAATGACAACATCCACCTTCGGGTTGCCGTTCATACCGTCACGACCGGCGAGGGCGTTATAGTCCCACGTAATGCGGATAGGCGTTTCGCCTTTCGCGACCAACGCGTTATTGGAAATGACCGGCACCAGGTTACCCGCCTTATTCAAGGCGCTGAAAAATTCCAAACCTTTCGTCGGCTCAGCCACTGTACCGCCGTTCGCCAACGCCGCCGCTTGCACGGATTGAATCGCTTGCGTGGACGTGCGCGGGTCGCCGGACAAACCGACTTGGCCCTTGTACTCGGCTTTCAAAAGGTCCGCCCAATCCGCAGGCGTGTCCTTGACGATATCGCTGTTAATCATGAACGCCATAACGCCGTAATAGTCGCCAAACCAATAACCATCCGGATCCTTGGCAGTCGCCGGAATATCGTTCCACGTCGCCACTTTGTACGGTTGGAACAAGCCCTCTTGACGACCTTTCTCGCCAAACGCAAAACCGACGTCAACGACATCGGGCGCTTGCGGCCCCTTGTTGTCCTTGTTCGCCTTGATAGCTTCGATTTCGTCGCCGGAGCCGGCATCGGGATTCAATTCATTGATGGTAATGCCGGGATATTTTTTCTTGAATCCTTCAAAAACGCCGCCATAATTGCACCAGTCGTGCGGCAAAGCAATCGTCGTGAGCTGTCCTTCTTTTTTCGCGGCTTCATACAACGCCGCCAAATCGTTTGCGCCGCCTGCGGGCGCGGCAGTCGCTTGCACGGGCGCCGTAGTCGGCTGCGCGACGGGCGCGCACGCCATAATCGCCAACGCAATCAAAACGACCGCCACAATCGGTAAAACACGCACCAGAGTTTTCATTCTTCTCCTCCTGAAAGAATCGTACGTTTATTAGAATAACAACAGTCTAGCATTAGTGTCTGTTTTGTGTCAAGCAGTTCGCGACGTAACGAAAAAAAGACCCAAAGGGTTTTCGAAAACCCTTTGGGTCTTTTATACAGTTTAGGTTGTCCGAACGCCGCCGTCAGGCGCGGCGGGCGGCGGCAGCAGCGTTTCATCCACTCCTGCCAAATCGGGAAACGCTAACGCCGCCATGAAAATATCGTTAAACTCGGCGCGCGCCGAAAGCTCCACGTATTCGATAAATTCGGGAATGCGATTCGCCGCTTCGCGTTCGCGGAAACTCAACAGCGCGATTTTCGCCCCTTCGCCCGCGCTGTTGCCCACCGCGACGATGCGCTCGACGGGAACCCACGGCACCAGACCAATCGTGCGCGCGCTCGCCGGATTGATATAACTGCCGAACGAACCCGCCAGCAAGACCTCGTGCAAAGCGTCCGCCGTCACGCCCATCTGCTGCATCAAAACCTCGACGCCCGCCGCAATCGAACCTTTGGCAAATTGCAGCGCGCGAATATCCTGCTGCGTCAAAACGATATTGGATTCCGCGTCGCTCAAACGAAACGCGCGCACGCCGTCCACCGTCGTCAGCCGTTCGACCAATGGATCGGGCAGCTTGCCGCGCGCGTCTTCGGGCCGAATCAAACGCCCCGACGCATCCACCACGCCCGCGCGATACATTTCCGCCACTGCGTCCACCAAACCCGAACCCGCGATGCCGATGGGTTTCAAATGATTGCCGCCAATCAACTGCAACAGCGTCGCGCCGTCCGGCGTAATTTGAACGCCTTCAATCGCGCCGTCGCTCGCGCGCATCCCGTGTTTGATTTGCGCGCCTTCGAATGCGGGCCCCGCGGGCGCGGCAGTGGCGAGCGTGCCCTGCACCGAGCCCAAAACAATTTCGCCGTTCGTGCCGACGTCAATCAACAAACGCAGCTTGCCGTCTTTATTGCGCGTCAAATCCGTCGCTAAAATGCCGGCGACAATATCCGCGCCGACGTACGCGCCCAGATGCGGCAGCGTCGCCACGCGCGCTTCGGGGTGCAAACGCAAACCCACCTCCGCCGCGCGAAAAGAGACGGCTTGGGTAATCGCGGGAATGAACGGCGCCACCGAAATCGGTTCGGGGTCAATGCCCATGAGCAGATGCAGCATCGTCGCGTTGCCGACAATCACCGCCTCGTAAATATTTTCGCGCGCGACGCCCGACTGGGCGGCGAGCTGGTCGAGCAATTCATTGAGCGTCTCAACGCTTCGCGTTTGCAATTCGCGCAATCCGTCCGGCTCGATCATCGTATGCGAAACGCGCGAAATCACGTCCGCGCCAAAAGACGCCTGCCGATTCAATTCCGATTTCACCGCTTCGACCGCGCCCGAACTCAAATTGATAATCGCGCCGACGACGGTTGTGGTGCCCAAATCCACCGCCAGCCCGTAATTTTTTCCGCGCGTGTCGCCCGCTTCGAGCGCAATCAATTCATCGCCCACCATTACGGCGGTCACGCGAAAATCATTTTCGCGCAAGAGTTTCGGCAGCGCGCGCCACACCGTCGGATTGGAATGGGCGTCGTATCCTTCCGCCGCCAACGCGTCATGCACGCGCTGCAAATCGGACGCCTGGTCTTCCAGATTCGGTTCCGCCAGTTCCAAATACGTTTTGGCGACGTTCGGATTCAGAATGACGTGATGCCCATAGCCGAGCAGCGCCGCTTTCGGATTGCCCATCAAGCGCGGAATTTCCACCACGCAGTCGGAATGTAATACCGCGCGACACGACAAACGCCAACCTTCATTCAATTCCGCCGGCGATAAAAATTTTCTATCGGCTTCGCGTATCGGCGCGTTCCCTTGCGCGACGCGCACTTTGCATTTGCCGCACGTGCCGCGCCCGCCGCAGGTCGAGTCAATCGCCAAGCCCGCCCAGTTCGCGGCATTAAAAATCGTCGTGCCTTCGGGCGCGCGCGTGATAATGTCAGAGGGAAGAAATGTAATTTGATATTTCACTGTCAAGAGTATAGCAGGGATACAGGGAAACAAGAGAATGGGCAGACAAGAAAACAGGGAAACAAGTAAAGGTGTTACCTGTTTCCCTGCCTACTTGTTTCCCTGCCTACCTGTCTTTTTATTTCCCTGCTCCCTGCTTTTGTTTCGCCCGAAAATCCGCAATCCAATTCACCGCGTACGCGTCGTTGCCCAACATGACGTCGCTCGCCCTGACCGCCGCGCGAATCGTTTCGTTCATGGCGTCCGTAATCGCGCTCGTCAAGCCCGCATACATCGCCATACTCAGATACGCCGCGGTGAGCGGCGCGCGGTTCGGCAGCCCAAACGAAGTGTTGCCCGCGCCGCAGGTCATGTTCACGCCCAAATTTTGGCGAATCAGCCGAATCGTTTCGAGCGTGATTTGAATCGCGGTGGGATCGGCGGCGACGGTCAACGCCAACGGGTCAATCACCACATCTTCGGGCGGAATCCCGTGGTCGGCGGCGCGCTGCACAATTCTTTCGGCGATGGACAGACGAATTTCCGGGTCCATCGAAATGCCCGTTTCGTCGTTGGCGATGCCAATCACGGCGGCGTTATATTTTTTTATCAACGGCAAAATCAATTCCAGCCGTTCCTCTTCGCCCGTCACCGAATTGACCAACGCTTTGCCTTGATACGCGGACAATGCCGCTTCCAACGCTTCAAACACTGACGAGTCGAGACAAAGCGGCACATCCACCACGCCTTGCACCGTTTGCACCGCTTGCCTGAGCATCGCGGGTTCGTCGCCGAGCGGATAGCCCGCGTTCACATCGAGCATGGGCGCGCCCGCCGCGACTTGGGCGAGGGCGTCTTGTTTGACGCGTTCGAAATTTCCTTCCGCCATCTCGGCGCCAAGTTTTTTGCGTCCGCTCGGATTGATTTTTTCGCCAATCATTACAAAGGGCAGCCCTTCGCCAATGACGACGGTTTTGGTTTTGGATTCGAGAACTGTATGCAAAGTAGCAAATGCAAAGTTAAAAGCTAAAAGTAATACAGTATTTTATACTTTTAGCTTTTAGCTTTTAACTTTCAGCTTTTAACTTTTAGCTTTTAACTTTTAGCTTGGTTCCACTACGCTCATCATATTTTCAACGGCGGTAATGGCGTCCGCCAGCGCGCCGGTGGGGACGGCGCCGCCCGAACCGACAAACTTTTTGGCGAGACGCGCGGTCGAGCTCGCATCGGGCGCGTAACCGTCGGTCCCGGAAATTTCCGCGTAATGCGCGGTCACGGGCGCGCCGCCCGCCATCACTTTGACGTTTTCGCGCAAACCCGCTTTTTTCAACGCTTCGATATTGACCTTGATCATGGGCATGGTCGTCGTGAGAAACGCGCTAAAGCCGACCACATCGGGCTGATTGTCTTGGACCGCTTTGACGAATTTTTCCGGCGAAACGTTCACGCCCAAATCAATCACTTCAAAGCCCGCGCCTTCCATCATGATATTGCACAAATTTTTGCCAATGTCATGCACATCGCCCTTGACCGTACCCATCACAATTTTGCCAACGGTCTTTTCGCCTTTGGCGGCGAGCAGCGGGCGCAAAAGCGTCAGCGCGCCCTGCATCGCTTTGGCGGACATGAGCATTTCAGGCACAAAGAAATCGCCCACTTCAAAACGTCGTCCGACTTCTTGGAGCGCGGGCAGCAAACCGCGTCCGCCGAGCTCTTTGTTTTCGCCGCCATACAGCATATCGAGCGGATCCAGGTCTTGCGCTAGACCCGCTTCGGTCAGGGTTTTCACTTCAGCCACTTTGCCAAGCACGGTATTGTCGTACATCTGTTGAAGAATTTCATCAGGCGTCATTTTTCTCTCTCCACAATAGTTTGCGCGCGGCCAAACGCGCACACAAAAGCGCCAGTGGCGATACAACGTTTTGCCACTGACATTGCGTTAACCAGAGCTATTTTACCACACTAAAAGAGGCAGAGATAATTTTCGGACGCGCGCCTCAAAGTAACGCCGCAACCGACGGAATCACCAAATCCGCGTGCGGCGCCAATTGCGCTTGGTCCGCTAAACCGGTCAACACCGCAATCACGCGCCCCGCGCCCGCGCGTCGTCCCATTTCCAAATCCGCCACCGCATCGCCGACCATCACGCTTTGCGCGGGGGCAATGCCCAAGTCCGCGCAGACGCGCAGCAGCATGTCGGGCGCGGGTTTATTGGGCAAACCATCGTCCGCGCACGCCAACGCGTCAAGATATGGCGTCACGCCCAACGCGTCGAGCGTCGCCAGCGTCGGCGCGCGGTCATCGCTCGTCGCGACGGCGAGTTTGAATCCGCGCGCCGAGAGCGCGGAAAAAATGGACGCGAGGTCGGCGACGGGCTGCGCCAACGCCACGGGGTCGGGAACGAACCACGCGGCGGCGACGTATTGTTCGGCGGCGCCGCGCGATACGCCGGAACGCCCAACGACGTCGGCGGTCAGGTCACGCAAAACTGTCATGGAACACACCGCGAGCGGCGCGCCCGCGATGACGCGCCGCGTCGCCGCGTCGTAACCCAGCGCGCGATACAGCGCATTGGACAGCGGACGCCCGGCGGCATTTTCGAGACGATGCGCGAGTTCCGTAATCCAACCCGCCCACATGAAATTGAAATCAATCAGCGTGCCGTCTTTGTCCAAGACAATCAGCGCGGGCGTGAAACCGTCGAGAGGAAACAAAATTTGGTTTGGGTACAAGTTTTTGCGGATGACGCGCGACGCCAAGCGACACGCGCCATCCGCAAAATCCAGTTTCAAAATTAGCGCGCCCGCCGCCTTAAAACGGATATCCTTTGACGCCTTGCACGCCCTTGAGCGCGGAAATTTCGCCCATCACGTCGTGCGCGTGTCCGACGATAAACGTGCTGAACCAAATCGGAAACGGCATCTGCCCATAACCGATTGCGCTCATATCTACGCTGCCGTTGAGCGTCGCGTCGTCGGCGTCGCGAATAAATTTTTGCGTTTCGGCAAAGACCGCCTGCATGTACGCGCTCAACGCGTTCAAATCGTCCACGCGAAACGCGCGCGCGCCCTCCGCCGTCAACGCGACCAACATCGTCGGGTCGGCGGTAAAACCGGTGCGCCCCGCCCACGCGTCCATGAACAGAGCTTGGCCGCCGCGCGCCATCACGTTCAGCAAATAATCTTCCGCCATGACCAAATGCGCATAACGTTCGGCGATAGGGTGCATGACGCCCGGCGGAAGCCAATGCGCGATTTCCGGCGTGACATCCGCGACCGTTTTGCGAAACGCGTCATGCGTCATTTCCAGATTGGTCGTCAACAGCTGTTTCAAATCCATTCGTTACCTCCAATAAAATAGCGCGCGGCATGATTTGGGCGCGCTGCCGCGCCGCCGCGCGATATCCTTCCAACGTTCGCAAACGCTCAAACCTGAATTTCGATTTTGCGCTTGACGATGTATTCGTTTAACGCTTCCAAAATGCCCGGGTCCAGCGGCGGTTGTTCGTACTCGCGCAGCCATTTTTTCCAAACGCGATTCGCGCGCACGTCGGCGGTCTCGCTGCCCTTTTGTTCCCAGCGCACATAATTTTGCACATCCGCGAGAAGGGGGCGATAAAACGCGTCGCGGAAATGACGCATCGTGTGCGCCGCGCCAAAGAAATAACCGCCGGGTCCGATTTCCTCAAACGCGTCCAGCGCCAATCCTTCCGCATCCAACGCGATGCCGCCGCGAAAAACTTGCATCATGCGGCACAATTCAATGTCCATCACGAATTTTTCGTACGAGGAAGCGAGTCCGCTTTCCAGCCATCCCGCCGCGTGCAAAACAAAATTCGTCCCCGCGAGAAACGTGGGCCAAAGCGTCATGGTCGCTTCCCACATCGCCTGCCCGTCCGGCGCTTTGCTGCTCGTCAAACCGCCGCCGCCGCGAAACGGCAGATTGTATTTGCGCGCCAATTGCGCGCTCACCAAAAGCGCCGCCGCCGATTCCGGCGTGCCGAACGCGGGACTGCCCGATTGCATATCGCTGTTGGAGAGGAACGAGCCGTACACCACCGGAGCGCCGGGGCTGATTAACTGCGTCAGCGCGATGCCCGCCAGCGCTTCCGCGTTTTGCTGCACGAGCGAACCGCCCAGCGCCACCGGCGACATGGCGCCCGCGAGGATGAACGGCGTAATCAACAGCGGCTGCCGCGCGCGCGCGTACGTGAACAACGAATCCAACATGCGCGTATCAAACAAACGCGGACTGTTGACATTGATGAGCGAAAGCATCGCCGGAGTTTGCGCCAATTTTTCGCGTCCGCCAAAAACGATGGCGGCGAGTTCGACGCAATCGTTCGCGTTCTCGCCCGACACGACGTTGCCCATGAACGTTTTATCGCTCAACGTCAACAGCGCGTGCATCATGTCGAGATGGCGCGTCTCTTGCGGCTGGTCGTTCGGTTCGCAGACCACGCCGCCCGCGTTGCGTATGTCCGGCGCGGTCTGCGCGAGTTTTATAAAATTGCCGTAATCTTCCAGCGTCGCCTCGCGCCGTCCCTTGTCCAAATCTTGTACGTTCGGGGGTCCGTACACAGGCGCGAGAACCATGTGGTCGCCGCCAATCGTCACATTGTTGGCGGGATTGCGCGCGTACATTGTAAATTCGCGCGGCGCGTGAGCGATCTGTTCCATCACCACCTCGCGCGGAAATTTTACGAGCGGCGCGGGGATGGCATCGCGATCCACCTGACAACCCGCGCGTTCGAGAATGTCCACCGCTTCGTCGTGATTGAACGCGATGCCAAATTCCTCCAACACGCGCATCGTCGTATCGTGAATTTTTTCAATGCCTTCGGAAGGCATGTAATTGTAAATGGGCGCGTTATTTGTAAGCACTATTACTCCATCGCAAACGTCCGTTTGTAAATTTCCTCGTACGCCTTTTGCGTCAAATCGCGCGGATTGCCAATCGTCTGCGGGTCGGCGAACGCGATCTAATTCGGCTCGGTCACTTGCAACTCACTTGGAAATTCGCGCTCCAAAAATTCGCGCGGGGCGACAATCGGAATCCCCGCCCATTCCTTGAGCCGCAATAGATGTTTGTTGCCAGAGATTAGATACTCGGCAGTGACAGCCCGCGCACAGTTTGGGAAAATATCATCGTCGGCATCTTCCGGCACAACTCGTTCAATTTCTCCCAACTCGGTCAGCGAAACTAACGACGCAACTGCCGCGATTAAATCGCCAACAGTCAATTTGAGTTCACGCAAACGCGGTGCAAGGCGATTATAATGTAATGTCTCTTTGAGCTCGGCTAACATTTCCATTGTCGCCCAAATCTCGATTGAGCGTTCTTCCGCCAGGCGCACGACCAGCATCGGCGCGCCCTTCCAGAGCAACCCCGAAACCCACACGTTTGTGTCTACGACAACGCGCATATTGCATCACGCGCCTTGGCGCGCCTGACGAACCTGACGAACCATCTCGTCAATTTCATCCATCGTCATGGGTGAATTTTCTTCAGTTGCCTCTGCAACGATATCGGTGATGCGCGGCACATTCACTCGTTTCAATATCAGCGTGTCGCCTTGCGGAAACAACGCAAAGCGGTCGGCAGGATGAAACTGCTTGGTCAATTCATCAGGCAGTTTGATTGTGAATTCGCGTGTCAATTCGACAATCGTCGGGGCTTCGGGATTGTTCATGCTTACTTACTCCTCACTCTTTCCCCATCGCAAACGTCCGTTTGTAAATTTCCTCGTACGCCTTTTGCGTCAAATCGCGCGGATTGCCAATCGTCTGCGGGTCGGCGAACGCGATTTGCGCGAGCAGCGGAATTTCGCTTTCGTCGAAACCCAATTCTTGCAGCGTCGGGATATTCAAATCGTCGGTCAATTCGTACACCGCTTCCACCGCGAGTTCCGCCGCGTCGTACACGTTCAAGCCGCGCGTATCCTTGCCCAACGCTTGCGCGATGCGCGCGAATTTTTGCGGCTCGCCCATGTAATTGTATTCCATCACGGGCCCCAAAACGCGCGCGGTCAGCGCGCCGTGCGGCACGTCGTGAACGCCGCCCGCCGATTGACTCATCGCGTGCGCCGCGCCCGCGCTTTCCGTGCCGTACGATAACGCGCCGAGCATCGCCGCCATACTCATTTTGTACCGCGCCTCGATATTGTGTCCTTGCGCGTAGGCGATGCGAAGATACTGCGCCACATATTCCATCGCCAAAAGCGCGGTCGAATCGGGAAAGGGTTGCGCGTAGGCGCAGGTGTAACATTCGATGGCGTGCGCGAGCGCGTCCATGCCCGTTCCCGCCGTGACGGGCGCTGGCAAATTCACCGTCAGTTCGGGATCAATCAACGCGACCCACGCGCCGATTTTTGCCGTGCCGCCGACGTTGAATTTGATTTTGCGCTGCGGGTCGGTGATGACCGCCCAAAGCGTCACCTCGCTGCCCGTGCCTGCCGTCGTCGGAATACAAATCGTCGGCGGAATTCTTGTTTGAATCGGCTGCGGATCCGCCCACTCGTATTTCAAAATCGAGCCGCCATTCTCGACGACGACGCCGACGGATTTCGCCGTATCCATCGAACTGCCGCCGCCAAAGCCGATGACGCCGTCGCATTTTTCGGCTTGGTACATTGCCGCCGCTTCGTCCACCAACGCAATCGGCGGATTCGGCGCGACGCGGTCAAATACGACAAAATCCATGTCCGCTTCGCGCAGCGGCTCGGTCGCGCGCGGCAGCAAGCCCGCTTTGACAATTCCGGGGTCGGTGACAATAAACGGGCGGCGCATCCCCAACGCGCGCGCTTCCTCGGCAAGCGTTTGAATCGCGCCGATGCCGTGCTTCATTTCGGTTGGCACTTGAAAACTACGAATTTGAGGCATAAATCTCCTTGCGATTCAGGTATCGGATCAAGTCACAAATAATTACAACCTGCCGCCGCTATCCGCGTCTCACTTCTTCGGGCAATTCGTACCATTTCACCTTTTCGCCCACGCGGTCGCGCATTTTCCATCTCATGCTTTTGGGACCCGTTTGCAGCGCGGCTTCCAAACCGCCCAAGCGCGCGCGCAATCTATCATGCTCGGCGGGGTCCATCTCGACGGTTTGCAAATACCGTTTCACTTTGCCGACGCTCAACATACTCGTCTTCCACAAACCCCAATCGTCGCCCGTCAACTGCATGATGCGCTTGATATTAATCGTTTCAGCGTCGGTTTCGCCGATGGGATGATCGAGCAGCAGCGCGCACACGTCGCGAATATCTTTTTCGTTCATTTCAAAAATTTGCAATTTCGTCAACGCGAGCTCCGCCAACGGAATCGTCACCGGTTCCAGCTGCAAGCGTTCCGTCACCGGAATCTTGTGGCACATCATAAACTGCCCGACAAAAATATCCACTTGGCGGCGGTGTTCGTCGTCGTAAAACAACAAACGCACGTCGCCGTTGAACAGATTAAAATTCTTGTTGGGCGTGTACCCCAAGTCGGCGAAAATTTTTTCGATTTTGCTCGCTTGCTTGTTGGGCGTCGCAAAATCAATGTCGGGATAGGGGCGCGCGAGCGAGCGATGCGTCGCCGACTCGCAATGCAGACGCACCGCCAAGCCGCCGAGCAAGCGCAAAGTAACGCCCTGCTGTTGTGCGGTTTGCGCCACGCGCAGGGCTTCGTCTTGGATATTTTGTAACGGCATATCAAACGCAGCGAGCGGCAGGCGGCAGCTCGGCGCTTGCGCCTGCCGCTCGCTACAAAAATTACTCGACCGGAATTTCCTTGTACACGTTGTCCAAATCAATGCCTTGCTTTTTGCGGTACATGCGCGCGCCGAAATAAATCACAATCGCCAACAAATACATCGCGCCCATGAACAGCAGCGAATTGATATTCTTGAGACCATTCTCGTTGATGCTGTAACCGATGCCGTACAGCGCGTTCGGGTCGAGAATCCATTGGTACAACAAGAAAATCAGAAACGCGGCAAAGATGACGCCCGCGACGGTAATCAACGGAACGCCCGCGATTTTATATTTCGCAATCGGCGACGCTTCGTACAAATCTTTTTTCGTGTACGGCAAAAGGATCGCCGCAATCGTCGTGCCTAAAAACGTGACCGCGATGACGAGCGTGGAGCAGAGCGTGAACGACGCGAAATCGAGGATATTGTACACATACAATACCGAAACAATCAAACCGGGGATAATCATCGCGAGCATGGCGTAAATGGGCGTGCGCGTGCGCGGATCCACTTCCGCCATTTTTTCCGGCAGCAAGCGGTCAAACGCGGCGGCGAAAATGACGCGCGTCGAAGAGAGAAAGACCGTCGCCGCCCAACCAAAGAACCACATGCTCATGGCGAGCAAAACGATGAATTGCAAAATCGGATTGTCGGTGAGAAACATGGCGAGCAGCGCGGGATAGGGCCAAATCGGTCCGAGCGGCGGCGGCGTTTCCGTAAAGCCCCAGCGATAATTCCAATACGCGCCGTTCGCTTTGACGAGCCAATCCCACGTAATCGTCTTGTCCACGAGCGTAAAGAAAAGTACCGCCAGCGCGGTCGTGACGATGAGCGCCGAACCCATGCCGTACAAATTGCGTTTGAAATCGTCCGCGCCTTTGACTTCGCCGTACAACGTCGCGCCCCAGTTGGGCCACAAATTGAAAAAGACGAGATACGGCATCACGAGAAAGATTGCAAAAATGGAACCGCCCCACAACGGCGTGACGGCGCCCGCTTCGGTTCCCGCTTGAATCGTCGCGGTGTACAAATCGCCGCCCGCCAGACCGAACATGCGCGGCGCTTGGGCGTTCAAGCCCGCTTGAAAAGCCGTATTGCTGCCCAAGAGCAAAAAAATGCACACGACGAGCAGCCCCGCGTTGCCGACCCAAAAGCAAAATTTTTGCAGCTGCGAGTACGTTCTCATGCCGAGTCCGATGACGATGGCGGCAAAAATGACCGTGATGACGCAAACGAGCATAAAGCCGTTATTGTCGGCGGCAAAGAAATTCGCCAAGCCGCTTTGCCCCAACACGCCGAGCAGCGGCACAAAGAAAATATGGCGCAGCATGTCGGCGTAAATGGGCGTCCACAGCCAGAGAATGAACCACCAGCCGGTGACGGCGAGAACGAAACCGACAAAGCCGCCGAGAATGCGCGACTGCCACACATAATCGCCGCCCGCGCGCGGCATGACCGCAATCATGCCCGCGTACACTACGACTTCGGCGAGAATGATAATGCCGCTAATGATAATCGCGGGCATCAAACCGCCCTCAAAAAAATACATTTGGCTGATGATGTAAAAACCGAGCGTGACGAGATTGATGGAAAAGAACGCGTAAACGAACGCGTCAAAGACCGACCATGAACGCACCAGCCCCGTCGCTTTGCGCAGGAACAGGTTTTCGCCGCCGAGCGCTTTTTGTACGCCTTGCATGGACATGACTCCTCCTTTGGATTTATGATTTCGGATTTTCGATTTATGATTTGGCGTTTTCAAATCCGAAATCAAAAATCAAAAATTGATTCACCCCGTCGTCAACTGATAACTCTTGATGCCTTTTTTAGCGTCCAATTCCACCAGCGCGCCTTGCAGCACGCCTTGCTCGTACAAACTGCCTGCGTTAAGCGCCAGCGTTTTGCCCAAACGCGCCGCGCCTTTGCCTTCGTGAATGTGGCCGTGCAGCGACAAGAGCGGTTGATATTTCATGATCAGGTCGCGCACCGCTTTGCTGCCCACCGGCACGAGCGCGCGCCCCGCGTCCAGCACGTTCAAGTTTTCGTCCAACTGCGCGGCTTCGTCGAGATTCGAACCGTACGGCGGACAGTGCAAATTGAAAATCATTTTTTGCATATTCGCGCCCTGCGGAATCATCGCCTCGATGCGGCGCGCGAGTTTTTCTTCCGACTCTTCGCGGTGCGTCTGCCACGGCGTGACGTTGGACCAGCCGCTGCTAATCATCTGAAAACCGCCGCCGATGTCGAGACATTTGCCTTCGGCGAGCGTCACGCGCTTGGCTTGCTTGATTACGTCGTCCACCGAAAAATCGTCGTCGTTGCCCGGCGCGACGAAACATTGAATGGACGTATCCGCGAGTTTGGCGTCGGCGAGCTCCATCCACTGCGCGACGACGCGCAGCATTTCTTTATTGAAAAACGCGTCCACCTTTTGCGGGTCGGCGCGAAATTCTTGCATCATGTCGGCGGTGGCGCGAAACGGATAATAGCCGCGCGAACCGACGCGCTTTTCAAAATCGCGTATTTCGTCTTCGGTCTTGAGGGGAAATTCTTGTTGCAGCAGCACGCCCTTCCACGTGCCATCGGGCTGCTGTTGAATCGGCACGAGCGCTTTGCCCGTCATGTCGCCGCCGAGAATGAGAACGTCGGCGCGATAAAACTTGGCGGCGTTGAGGAATTTTTTCCAGCAGATTTCCGAACCGTGTACGTCGGTCGCAAAAAAGATACGCGGCATTGCGTTGTCCTTGAACCGGATTGTTTGCCGCGCTCGAGGAGAAAAACCAGCCGCGCCGCAAACTGTTTAGATAATAAACGTTTTAGCCGCGCGCGTCAATAGGGGTCTAGACAAAGGGTGTGCGTAAAGTTTTTGGATAGATGACATTTGAACGGTTTTAGCGTAAGATTGGGCATCCCGTTCTCTGAAAGGACATTCCGATGCCCACCCTCGATGAACTTGAGC